>Ga0063231_10000098_pt1 | contig 20140 bp, 8 predicted proteins | sample LauGreSu1BDMLBSD_2_FD_56231 | JGI IMG/M metagenome (GOLD analysis project Ga0063231, IMG submission 56231) | Freshwater lake microbial communities from Lake Michigan, USA - Su13.BD.MLB.SD v2 (version 2) | ecosystem: Environmental > Aquatic > Freshwater > Lake | place: Lake Michigan, USA...
AGCTTGGACACTTTTTTGGCACCGGTTGTCCATGGAATAGTGGTGGTTGAAACCAATGCATGTTTGGACAATTTCCAATCAAATCCATCAGCAGATTCAAANAGNGCAAGGCTGGTACCGGCATGTGTAAACACACCTGTCATGTCTTTTACAATAGCCCAGTATTTCNCATCCTGTGCCCAAATAAAAGGATCCTCGGCTGCAAATTTTACTGTATCCTTGATGAAAATTTTATGACCCGTTTTGATGAATGGCCCGGATGGTTTGTCAGCTAACGCAGCACCATGCGTAACCACTCCACCAAATGGCATTGGGCCTTTGCTTACCCCTTTGTAAATCATCTGGTATTTACCGTCAAGCCTTTTCATTACCGAAGGATTGGAAGCAATCACATGATCAAAACCATTGGTGGTGGTGTCTACCAATGGTTGATCCAATCTCTTCCATGGTCCCAAAGGATTTTTTGCTGTTGCCACTCCGATGCGCTGGTGGTTGCGGTGGTTCCACCATTCTCCATTGCCATAATTACCCATATAATACAGGTAATAGGTATTGCCAAACTTATGAATCGTAGGATTGTGTGTAACATCTGCATCCCAGAATTTCTTGTCTCTCCTGGGCAATACCACTTTGACATGTTGATACGGTCCTGTTGGCTGATCAGCTACAGCAACGGCCACCTCACTATGGGTTGCCCAGGCCAGGTGCCCCAAAGAGCGAGGCCAACGGCTGTAGAAAAGATAGTATTTGTTGTCATTTCCTTTGACCATGCTTCCACACCAGACCATAAAACTGTCCAGCCCGAATTTTGAAGATGGTTCAACTGTGCTGATCAACGCTGATACATCCAGTTCCTGTGACTGTGAAGGGAAATAAGTCAGGATAGAAAACAGAAAATAAAATAAACCTTTTTTCATGCGTTTAATTTTGCTTTAAGGGAGTTCCCAATACCAGGATTTTTCCGAGGTAAAAAGCCTGTTGGGCATATTTCTCCGGATGCAACTGGATGTCATCTGCATTCAGCTTGGGTGAAAATGATTTTTTATCAANGNTCTTTGGTGACACAGCATAACATACTTTGTGAATACCCTCTTTTACCCGAACAAGTTCAAACTGCCCCCTGTACCTACCAAAACAATAGTCATTGAAACGGTTCATGGTATTAGAAGCATTTTCAACATTTGTGTCAGCCAACATCCATGATCGATCGTTTTTGGGTTTGATCAACTGTGCGGGATGGCCGTCTACGCTTATGTCAACCTGCCCTGCTTCAGGTCCGCCAATGTCAAAAAATCCAAAACCTGTTCCCTTGAAATTGAAGCAGATACTGGAGTTGGCCGATGCTGAGTGCAACACATAGGGAAACCATGGTGAAAAGGCATTGAGGTCTTTATCTGTTTTGGCATCAAGCTTTTTCCAATTCCCAGAAACTGTTGAAAATTGAAGAGGATCTAACATTGTTGCTTTCTCCCACTCATTTCCATAAAGCGGCACGGGGATAACAAACGATGATTTAGAAGGGTAACCCAGGATTTTTTGAAGTCCTCTTGCAACGGCTGAAGCATAGAGATCTCCACCCTCTTTTGTGGGATGAACGCCATCATTTGAAAAAACAATTTTCCCAGGTATGGGGTCCTTGGACTTCCACACAAGCTTGTCCTCTCGCAAGAGGTCGGATGGTCTCATGCCCATGTGCACAGATGGAAGCTGATAATGATCAGCAATCTTTTCGAGTGCTGCAATATTGGCTGGCATTCCACCTTCAGCATACTGCTTGTATTGTTCGCCAGAGATGGTGTAGATAAAACAGATATCTGCTGCAGGAGCCTTTTGTTTTGCCTGCCTTACCAATCCTTCCATTGCTGCAACAGCACCACCATTTACAGCAAATTCTACGAAGATCAGGTCTGGTGTATATTTCAACACCTGATCCTGGAGCCTGCAGGCACCAAGGTCACTGCCTGTCCCAGATACACCTGCATTGACCCCCAGCAAATCGGCACTAGGATTAAGTGTTTGAATATGATTGATCAATTGCTGGCGGTACTGGTCATGGGCCTTGGTTATGCTTCCGCCGAGAAAGGCAATCGTCAATTTCCTGTTGGGCGTTTTTATCTTTTTAGAAAAATTGACCAGACCATTGCGAACAACTGTTTCTTTTGGATCCTGCCAGTTTTCAATGGCAGACAATCCCAAATTTTTGTCTGCGGAAAACAACAGTGGCATTGCTTCTGACTGGCTAGCTTCAATAGCTTTATCACTGTTTTGTTGCCCTATTTGTAAATCAGCTGCTTTTCCTTTAATACAGACAAAGCAGATGACAACCGTTAAAAGCAATTGGCTCAACGGATGAAACTTCATGGTCAATCGTTTTGTTTATAAGCTGTTATTCAATTCCAATTCAGAACAGTCTCTTTTCTGAATCCCCAGTATCCATATGACAGCCTGGTCTTTTTGCCAGGCGTTGGCATTAATGCAGCACGAAAAATGCCCGTATCCTCTCCGGTCTCAATCAGGTTGACCCGGATAGCATCTCCATTTTCAAAAATTTGTTCAACCCAGGCCATATCTTTTTGATTGGGATTGATGTTGAGCGGTGCTTTCAATTCGACAAATACTTTTTTGTCTTTAGTAGAGGCATTGATCTTCTTGCCTGCTGCATTGACAATGCTTAGTTCAATGCTGTGCAAGGTTGAAAAAGTAAGGGTAGCCAACCAACCACGGTTGGATATTGCCCAACCCTCTGTAGCATAAGCGTTGAGTCCAATTTTATCAGATACTGAATCCGCATCAGCCATGGTGGCAAAAGATCCGTAACGGGGGAAATCCTTGTCCAACGGCGTTCCATCGAGTGTTCCCCTTGCACGTCCAAGCATGCCATACCCATTGGGATGTGCCTGAGGCCAACCCACTTCCACATCCTCCCAATACCCTTTGATGGCCAATCTTTCCTTGCTTTTGTTGCTGAAATGTGCACCCAAAGGATTCAGCCCAAATGTAAAGTCAACCTGAGACCAGGCCACAGGCCTCGCTTCTGGCCTTTTCAATACATGCGCTGCTGCAAACAAGCTACCACCCAATGCAGGAGCACTGCCCAGTTCCTTGGTTTTGGGATGGGCCCATTCCGAATCGCTATGGGTCCTGTAATGCCATGGGTTGTTGGTTCTGGAAAGGATATGATCCATCCATGAACCCAACTTGGCCTTGGCTGCTTTGGTGTCCTTTTCGGGAGCTGTCATGATGTAAAAAGCCAGTGCCTGTGGCGTGATGTGCTCGGCATTCCTGATCCACCACATGTGGCGGATGTTATTAAAATCCCAGTTCTTTACAATATCATCAACACTTTCCCTGGCCCAATTCAAGAATTTCTCTGGCTGACCATCTTTCTCATTTTTTTCTGTCAGGTACATGAAAAGATTGCTGAACACAGATTGTCCATAGGCATTGCCCATCTCACTGAATTCTTGGTAACCCAGATCAACCCATTTGTTGCTGTACGTCCAGTAGCGAACAACCTTGTGCCTCTCGTAAGCTGTCCATTTTTCCAGACAAACTTTTCTATAGGCATTGTATTTTTCCTCAGACAAATAGGGTTTCAAAAAGCTGTGATAAGCGGCACAAACAGCAGCCAATTGATCAAGTGTATTCCAATAATCATAGTTCATTTTGAGAGTACCTTCATATCCCAGCCAACCGTGGCGGTTGGCAATAGGCCCGTTATAGGTATGATGATGGTAGGCAAATTCAGCATGCCAAAGAATCAACTTGATCAAATCAGGAATCTTCCCATCCCCCATTTCATTTTTCCAGTTGTCAAAAAGTGCGGGGTTGCTGGCAAAAAACATGGTTTCAAAAACGGTCTCCAGTCCATAAGCGCCTACATCCCTGGAGGGCCCTCCTCCATATACTTTCGCCTCATTGGAATGAACAGGATCTGTTGATCCACGAACATCAATGAAAAAATCATAGGCCATTTTGGAAGATATGAGCTCCTGATAAAATGGCTTGATCCGAAAAGGAACAGAGGGATCCAACCCTTTTACCTCAGCAACGTACTCGTCCTTGGATAAAGGATTGAAGGAGGAAAAATCTCCGGCAAACTGTTTCAGTTTTCCTGTGTATACAACTGCACCAGAGCTGACAGATTTTAGTTGAAAAGTTTCACCATCCTTTATTCCCCAGGCAACCAGGCGCTTTGATTCATTCAAATTGTAACCAGCCTGGTTCACCAGCACTTTTTTGATGGCACCGGTTTGTGCCGAAGCACTGAAGGACAAACTAATCATCAACAGCATGGATAGTAACTTGGATGGCATGGCAGCACGCCAGATGAAAATCGATAGAAATACAATCAGCACTCCAACACTGATCACGATGGTTGATGACTGAACAGACAAGAAGCCCAGGGTTGCAATGCCGGCACCAACAATCGCCATGGCAATGGCAATCACCTTGATACCAAAATTATTCTGTGCTTTGGCATCTTCGTCTTCCGCAGCATCATATTCTTCCAATGAAANATCTGCCACCACAACAGGTGTTGGAGCAAAGGNTCCTTTGGCCTTGTAGTACATCTCAAAAGCCAGCAAACAAATCAATGGAATCGATTGACCGATGACAGTTTCCATTGTCCTTGAAAGTTTTAATCCAAGCAAGGAAGGTGCCAACAATTTTAAAAATAAGTTGATGGAAAGGGTAACCAGTGTTACCGTTACAACTGAAATTGCTGTCTGGCGTNTTGAAAACAAGCTCCAGATGATGGGCGCGAACAATGCACCACCGGCAATAGAGGCAATGCTCAACACAAAATCGACAATTCCACCAATACGGGGAACCAACAAAGCAAGAAAAACAGTACCAGCACCAAAGAGAACCGTGAAAATTCTTGCAATAAGTATCTGCTCTTTTTCAGAAGCTGATTTTCTGATGAGGTTCTTGTACAAATCAGTGGCAAAAACAGTAGCTGCGAGGTTGATGGTGGTATTGGCTTTGCTGGATGTGGCAGAGATCATACCTGCCAAGACCAATCCAATCAGTCCTGCGGGAAGAATCTTTTGACAGAGCAACATGTAAGCGCCTTCTGCTCCCAAACCTGCCAAGTCAGGATTCATGATCCTGTAAACCATTGGCGGAATCATCCAAATGAATGGGCTCACCAGGTAAAGAATGGTAAACAAATAAGCCACCTTGCGGGAACTTTTTTCATCCTTCACACTGGTATAGCGTTGAACATAACTCCAGTTACCCCCGATATAAGCGGTTTGGTAAACGATAAATGCCAGCATGAAGGGAAAAGTATATTCTGTATTGAACGGCTTAAAAAAATCAACCGGAGCCTGGGTTACCAAGTTGGCAGGACCCCCAATTTGATCAAATGCAATGGGAATGACAATCAATACGGATGCGGTAAGAATGACAAACTGAACAACATCTGTAACCAATACTGCCCACAAGCCCCCTGCAGCTGTGTACAACACGATGATCAGTCCAATGATCATGATGCAGGTGTTCAGGGAATAAGGAGTTGCTACCTGAACCATCTTACCAACAGGATAGAGAACAGATGCTGTAGTAAAAAGACTGAGCAACAGCACCATATAAGTATAAAACTGTTGTGTTTTCAGGTTGAATCTTTTTCCAATGTATTCTGCAGCAGTTTTAACACCCGTTTGTTTCCATTTTCGGGCAATAAAAATGGCAACCAGTAAACCACTGATTGCCATTGTCAATTGGATGGTATTGGCAACAATACCATGTTTGTAGGCGATAGAACCCCAAACGACAAAAGTACCAGCAGAAAAATAACTGATGAACAAAGACAATCCATTGATCCACCATGGAGTTGCTCCACCTGCCTCAAAAAAAGCCTGGCTGCTCTTGCTGCCAATGCGGGTAAAGGCTAGACCAATTCCAAAAATCAGGAATGCAAAAATGACAAGAACAATAAAATCAAGCTTGACCATGTTTAGGGTTTAATCATTAAAGCAGCGGATGGCAAAAACAGCAGCAGGAACATTTTCAGAAGGATGTTCTAAACGGAAAGTCAATTTTTGAGCAGTGATTTTTTCTGCGGGTTTGAATCTTCGAATGGTCTGGTGATTGTCCTGCACACGCCAGAGCATGTTGCCATTTTCGTCTTCTACACTAAAACTTGTCACACAAAAAGGCATTACATTTTCAGGATGACCCATCAAAACCGATTCCATCGGATGATCAAAGTCTGTATCAAAACAAATCTCGATTGTTCCAATCTCTTGTTTGCGCTCCCATTCCATTGTTACTGAAGGAGCAACATCGGCAGGATCAGCCACCCATGCATTGGGATGCGAAACCGGGCGGTCAATGCCATTCCGGATATTGTCCACACCAAAAAGATCATCACTCAATTTCATGGCAATGCAGAGATTGCGACCTTCAGGCCTACGCATTGGGCACCAGAATTCAAATGTATCAACTCCAATGTCTTCTTTGGGTTCCTGCTTTCCCCAGTTGGATACAGCTGGATTGATGTAGTTGAATACACTCAGCATTCCACTGATGCGCTGATCTGTATAAGGGAGTGAAACTGCATCGTTTTTCAGAAATGTGATATAGGCATAGCCCTTATAAGGCATTGCTGTATCGAAAGAAAAACAGACATGGTTTTCACCCGTGATCAGGTGTATTGTTTTTTGTTCAAGGATGATTTCAGGCGTATGATTGGTTTCAGCATCACTCACCCGCAATTGAATTTCGAGTGGTGTAGTGGCAGAAGCCTGACATTTCAAACTGATTGCTGGAATGGCACCAAAAGACAATGGTACCATTTGTGCCACAGAGGTATCTAAAGCTTTATACTCCATTGCAGCAGAGAAGCCAGAAAATTTAAAATGAGAAGATGAAGAAAGTTTTGCAGCAAGTGTGAGTTCATTCTCTTTCTTTATCACACCGGGAATATAGGCGCCCTCTTTTAATAGCAATTGTTGCAGCCTCTCAAGAAGTGTTTTTTGAAGCAACTCCCTTGGCAACTGCTTTTCCTTTGCAGCGATGTATGCCGCAGTGCCCACGACCTGACCAATCAAACCGCCTGTTGCCATCACCCTTGTTGAGCCGAAAGCAACATGACTTGCACTCATGATACGCCCTGCCAGATAGAGATTGGAAATGTTTTTGCTGTAGAGGCATCTGTAAGGAATTTGATAGATGCCTTTGCTATGCCATTGGTTACAACCAGGCTTCTCACTGAATACACCATCAGCAGGATGCAGGTCTATGCTCCAACCACCGAATGCCACGGCATCCTCATGAGGCCTTTGTTCAACAATATCCCGCTGGTTGAGCATATAATCACCTTCAAACCTGCGGCTTTCCCTTTTTCCTGGAATGGTACCAACCCACTCCAGGGTGAGGTTTTCCGCTTCAGGAAAATTGCCCGAGTTTTTGATATGGTCCCAAACACCATAAATCACTTTCCACAATTCCCATTTGATTGTTTCAGTTTCAGCAATTGTATCCAATCTTCCCCCGTATTCAACCCACCATAATTTGCAACCGAAATCCTTTGCATTAAAAGACCTGAATCGTGGAATTTTTGTAATGTCTTTTAAAGCATAAGACGGAGCAACATACTTAACAGGTTTACCAACATTTTTCGAATAAAAATAAAGGGAATGACCCAGCAGTTCTCCATATTCCTTTGAAGGAGCAAACTTTTCTTCAAACTCATCTGCAGCTTCTGCACCCATCCTGAAAGCGGCGCCAGCCAGAAAACCAAGAATGCCATCGCCAGATGCATCTACAAAAAGCGGTGCAGCAAGATGATACATTTGCTGGTTTTGACTGCAAAAAGCCTTTACTGATGAAATCTTGTCTTCACTCTCTTTGATTACCTCGTAGGCTGCGGTGTTGAGCAACAAGGTTATGTTGCTTTCCAATTTTACTTTTTCAAGTAAAATGGTATCAAATATCAATGGGTTCCCCTCAGGATTTCGGAACATGTTTTCAACCAGCAATTCGTCCATGATACCGCCTTCTCTGGCCCATCTGTTGTTGTTTCCCATGTGGGACGTGGCACCCAAAATCCACAAGCGGACTTCACTGGAGGCATTTCCACCAAGCACTGGCCTGTCTTGTACCAAGGCAACCTTTAACCCTAACCTAGCTGAGGCCAAAGCTGCACAAACGCCAGACAGACCGCCACCAACAACCACCAAGTCATGTTGGGATTGATGCGTCGTCAGCTCACGTTTGCCAATTGAATTTTCAACGATCATTTGATAAAAATATTAATTCCACCCTGGATTTTGAATGATGTTACCGTTTGACTTAACAATCTCAGATTGAGGTATTGGGTATAAATACATTTTTTCCAAGAATACACGCTTTTCCAAATCTATGGGTACATATTTAAATGTTCCGTTGGTTTCTCTTGTAATCTTTACACCTTTGATCATGGCGCCAAGTGTATTGTCTCCAATCATCCAGCGNCGAACATCCCAGAACCTGTGATCCTCAAAGGCCAGCTCAATCANGCGCTCATTGCGAATTTTTGTACGCAATTCGTCTTTTGTTACCACAGCTGCAATGGCTGGCATGGCCACCCCAGTCCTAGTCCTTACTGCATTCACAGCCTGGAGTGCTGTCACCTTTAACGTATCAGGAACACTAGGACCAAAGGCCTCATTCATCGCCTCTGCATAATTCAGATAGATCTCAGACAAACGGAAATAGATCCACTGTTTTGCACTGGTCTGGCCTGTTGCAAGGTTGAGAGTTTCATCAACATATTTTTTCAAATAGTAACCTGTTTTAGAAGCCCTGAAAAGAGGTTTACCGTTAAGGCCACCTTCCCAAAGCTGAACATTGGTACCCTTCCAGATCGAGTTGTTTACGATTACATTCATCAACAACCTCGGATCCCTGTTGGCATATGGATCAGCAGCATGAACAGGATTTTTCCAGTCAAAGGGGACACCTGTCCTCATTTCATGTGCATCAACAAAATTCTGGGTAGGACATGTACCCGACCTGCCTGTTTGGTACCCAAGTGGATAATTGATTACTTCCCATGTATTGCTGGCTGGATATCTTTTTTCAAAAATCACTTCATTGCTGCGCAATGTTTTCAACTGGAACAGTGCAGGATAGGNAGACTGAAAACTATAGGGTGCAACGGGCATAAGATCCAATACTGCCTTGTTGGCCAAAGCAGCAGCACGCCAGCGTGCNACGCGGTTGTTATCGGTATAACCAACCAGGGGGTTNTTGTTGGCAGGCCTNTTGAAAAGGTCACTTGCTGCGTAGGTAAGGGTTCTTGCTTTTAATGCCAGAGCTGCACCAACCGTTGGCCTTCCCCAATCAGAATTCGCTACATCAGATAATTTCAAAGGGAGGTTCATGGCGGCAGAATCACAGAGGCGNGAAATGTAACTAACACATTCGTTAAAACTGTTTCTTTTTATTGATTGCAAATAAGCAGTTTCATTGAAAATACTGATTTTGTGATCAACAATCGGAACACCACCGTAACGCTTCAACAATTCAAAATAATAAAATGCGCGAAGGAATTGCGCTTCGGCCCTCCACATTTTCATGTTGCTGACTCTTGCAGCATAAGTAACAGGATCTGGAATTTTGTACTCAATAAATGTAATTGTATCGGTTCCTTCGGTAAAATCAAATGTTTTTCGAATCCCCTGATAATTTCTGGCCCAACTGTCATCCGGATTGGAATAGATATTCCAGTTCCCTGTNTTGAAATCCTGAATGTTCTCCGTNTCATTAACATCCTCTGATTCATCCGTAGCAGAAGCTCTCCAGGAATTACCATTGGAGTTATAGCCCTCAGGCAAGGCCGTAAACATGTTATTCCTCAGCCTTGTCAGGTTGCTGAAGTTGGTGACAACATCCAAACGTGTGGTCAGCGAAAGTGCTTCAGGCTCTAGGTAGGAACATCCTACTTGAAATAAAATGATTGATCCGAATATCAGCTTGAATATATTTTTCATTTTCAATGAATTTTAGAGTTGAATCTTAAAGCCCATGTTCACAGATCTCATGGTTGGATAACCAGTTATGTTCTCNGGATCAGAATACTTGAATTTATCCACGGTGAACAGGTTCATTCCNCGTACAAAAAAGCGAGACATNCCCAATCCTGTTTTCTTTAGGAATGCATTGGAGAAATTATATCCCAACTCAAGTGAACGCACTTTCATAAAATCCCCATTGCGCAACCAGAAACTGGATGTCCTGTAATTGTTGGCGTTCTCCAATGTTGAAAGACGCGGATACGAAGCACCTGCCTTATTTTCTGGAGTCCATGGATTTTGTACAAAGGTTGAGATCTTTTGATTGGAGCGCAGTGGGAAAAAGATATTCCCATAGCTGGCAAGGTTGATATTCCTGTCCATCTGTGCCTGCAACATGATCTCAAAGTCAAATCCACCAACATTAAAACCAAGATCGAGACCAAACTCTTTCGTGGGGATGCTTCCATTGCCGATGGGGCCAATATCATAGTTGTTGACAATGCCGTCGGCATTCCTGTCTTTGTATTTTATATCCCCCGGCTGGACTGGGCCAAAAATCTGAAAGGGACTTTTGGCAATATCATTTTCTGATTCAAAAAATCCAATGGCCTCAAGCCCGTAGGCATAAAAAACAGGACTACCTGTGCGATAGAAGTACTCACTTCCAGCAGGCACAACCTCTTCAGCCATGGCCATGACCTTGTCCTTGATGAAGCTCATGTTGAGCCTGGCAAAAAAACCAGCATGCTTGTATTGTTTGCTAAACATCATGGACAATTCAATGCCTCTATTCCTTACCTCTCCTTTGTTTACACTTGGTAAGCTTCCCCCAAACAATGCAGGAACTGTTGTTGACTGGGAAGTAAGGATGTTCTTTCTGTCTTGCTGGAACAATGCCAATGATACATCAAGGATATTGAACAAACGTGCATCAAGACCAAAATCATACTGATAGGACTGTTCAAATGTCAAATCAGGATTGGCAACTGATCCTTCAGTGATGGATGAGGCTCCTGCATTGGTGTTTCCAAAATAGTAGGTAGGTCCTCCAACATACAACTCCCTGTAAGCAAAACGGGTTCCAAGGTTGCTGCTACCAACCATTCCGGCAGATGACCTCAATTTCAGATAATTGATTGCCTTTGAAGCTTGTTTTTCATTTGCATCAATCAAGACATAGCCTGCTGAAAGCGCTGGGAAAAGTCCAAATCGTTGGCCCTCTGCAAATGCTTCTGTACCACCATATGAAACCGAGAGATCAGCAAAAAACCTNTTTCGGTGGTCGTAATGCAGTCTTGCATTAACCGATTGCATNTTGTAAGGGTTCTCGCGGCCCACAATCTGACGTGTCTGGTTGTAGAGCGCAAGGAAATCAATGGAATGATCACTTCCGAATTTCTTCTTGTAATTCAAATACAACTCTGCAGTTCCCCTTCTGTTTTGTGCATCACTAAATGGTGAGTTGTAGGCAAGATTGGTGCTGTTACCAATAGCTGCACCAACAATTGGTTTACCGGTCAGGGGATCTTTACTGACTTGATAAACAGAGAATGTTTTGGACCATCCGTCCGTTACGGTATAATAATTATCAAATCCCACACGGGCTCCAAGATCCAATCCCTTGATAAACTTTCCTGCATCATACTTCAGGTCCAGATCAGACTGNAAAAAACGGTTGTGCGTTTCCTTGTATCCGCGGCTGTTGATATACCCTGCAGGATTGTCAGGAAAGGCAGCAGTTCCGCCCAACAGCCCGGCTTGTGCATATACAGGAAAAAGGTGGGTGGGATAATCATACAAACGGTTCCAGATGTCAGATGTGGCCATTCTTGGTGCATTCAGGTCATTGACCTGACCACCCAGATTGAGTTTTAGGGTAAGATCGTTGAGAATGTTCACATCAATATTTGACCTGAAGTTCAACCTGTCCAACGATGAGTTGGTACTGTAACCATCATTGCTTTCGGTATTTTTATAGATGCCGGAATTTTTCAAGTATCCCAGTGAAACATAATAATGTGCAACTTTATTTCCACCAGAGGAACTGATGTTCAGGGAAGTGATGGGTGCATTGTTCTTNATGGTTTCATTCATCCAATCNACATTTGGATAAAGTTTTCTGTCACCATCGGTGTAACCTGCAATATCTGCAGCCGTGTACAGTGCAGGAAGCTTGTCATTCCCAAGCGCCTGATTGTACATCTTTGCAAAATCAGCAGATTGATAAAACTGGGGCAGGCGGNTTGGAGATTGGAAGCCGGTAGAAAAATCGACAGTCACTTTAGACTTGCCAGCCTCACCTCCTTTGGTNGTTACAAGTATAACGCCATTGGCACCTTGAATGCCATACAATGCGGTTGANGCNGCATCCTTCAACACAGAAATTTTGTCCACATCAAATACTGAAACAGAGTTTAAATCCCTGATGAATCCATCAACAAGTACCAATGGTGCGCGGGCAAATCCAAATGTTGTCACACCGCGAAGGGAAAACCCGGGTAGGTCATTTCCAGGCTCTCCGCTGTTTTGATCAACAACCAACCCCGCTACCTTACCAAACAAAGCATTCCCCAGAGAGAATACCGTATTCTTTTCTATATCCTTTCCTGTGATGGTTGAAACTGATCCCGTCACTTCTCTTTTGGATAATTGACCATAGGCCACCACCTGCTGATCTACCGATAGATGTACGACAGAATCCTTGACAGGAAGTTTATTTTGTGCTTCTGCAGTAGAAAATAAAAGCGACACTACTGACAGAAAACTGAAATATTGTTTAAACAGTACTTTCATTTTTGGTTACTTTAAAAATTATCTTGAACTATCTTACCAACCTGGATTTTGAATCAGGCCATACCCTTTGTTTACCTCATTGTAAGGGAAAGGATGCAAGTACCAGTGTGGGAACCAAGCCCTGTCTTGGTATTTGTATTTGGTGTACGTATAGGTAGAATTTCTTTGACGTACAACCCTCACATCAAAAATNGGGCCTTTGAAAACCTCACCNATCATCAGGCGTTTTANATCAAAATACCTGTGGTTTTCCAAATAGAGTTCAATGCTGCGTTCGTTTTCAATGAATTTCCTCAACCCTGCCTGATCAAGTGACTTAGAAACAATCGGCATACCAGAACGGGTACGGATAACATCGAGTGCTGCAAATACTTCTGCACTTGGTCCGTTGGCCTCATTGGATGCCTCAGCAAGGATCAGGTACATCTCCGCAAGGCGCATGTAAGGACTCATAGGAGTCCATACGCCTGTAGTCTCCAATCCATTCAACCATTTGCGAGCAAAATATGCAAATTGTGTCCTGGCCGAGGTTGGACCATTTCTTCCGTGAGGAACAGTTGCGTCAACACCATCATAAATTTCAAGATTATACGTTGGAGTTGTTGTTACCCAAAGACAACCGTTATAAGCGACAGAAAAATGAAATCTCGGATCAAGTCTTTTGTAAGGGAAGGTAGGATCATTGACAGGCGTAGTGATGGTTGTATTCCAATTCACAGACGTACCATCCGTATTTTGGTATTTTTCCACATGATTCTGTGTTGGCTCTGTTGCAGCAAAACCACCCATGTTGGTACCCCTGCCCGTCCAATAGCTTCTTGATTGATTAATACCTTGGAATGTTCCATACAAAACCTCAGTATTTCCAGCTTTGGGAACATCTTCACAAGCAACTTTATAGTTTCGGGATGGTCCGAAATTTCTGACAATGGCATACCCATTTTGCTCGCAGTAGGCGATTGCTTCCCTTGCTGCTTTGGCTGCAGAAGCCCACAAATTCTTGTCAGATTTCATGAAACAAATCAATTTGTTGTTGGCTCCCAAATCCTGGTAAGGCTTGTCAGTATTAAACAACGGGCTGGCAGCATAAAGCATGGTCCTGGCCTTCAATCCATAAACAAAGGCCTTGGTTAACCTACCAAACTCTTTTTCATCAGGAACTTTTGCAGGAAAGAAAGGATTGGCAATTGCTGCATCACACAAATTGATGATATGTACTTGTAAACAGAATCAAGTGAAGCTCTTGGTATGACAAAATCCTCAGCATCATTCAATGGCTTAGTAACAATAGGGACCCCACCATACCGCTTGAACATTTCAAAATATTCAAGGGCCATTACAGCATTGCATTCACCTTTTACGCGGCCTTTCACATCAGCTGGTGCGTCTGGGACACGATCTATATTTTCCCTGAGAATCAGGGCCTTTCTAATTGTCCTCCAATGGTTGTCATAAACATCTTCACCATTTCCACCATTTACAGTAAACCAGGTAGAGTTGATGCTTCCTGCATAGACATTGTTTGCTGTATAACCATTTTGTGCGGTAAAACAGATGGCCTCATCCGTAATAGTAGATACAGATGTTGAATTCAATTTCCCATTCAAAGCAGTTGCCAGAGCCCTTCCCTGAAACTGATAAAGATCAAAAATAAGACGCTCAACATTCTGGTATCTTGAAAATACAGAATCTGTGTTAAAGGATGTCTGAGCAGGCATCTCCAGGTACTTGTTACAAGAATTCAAACCCAGAAGTAAAAAGCCAGCAATGATTGTAATTGTAAAAAATATTTTAAACTTCATGATTATTAAATTTAAAATTGGAGGTTAACGCCAAAATTGAAAACCTTTAACTGGGGATAGGTCATTGATCCAGATGCAACGTTTTCAGGATCAATAAATTTAAGCGTATCCCAGGTGAGAAGATTTTGTCCATTGGCAAATACCTTCATAGAACTGGCTCCAATTTTTTTCAAAAATGAAGCATTGAGATTATACGAAACCTGAACGTTGCGCAAACGCAGATAAGATGCGTCCTTTATCCACAATGAAGAATTGTAGTAATTGGTCAGGTCTGCGTAGTTCAATGTCAAGCGGGGTATTTTGGCATTGGCGTTGTTGTCAGGGCTTCCTGCATACCATCTGTCGCGGATAAAATCCATTGCAGAACCATATGCACTGAAAGGCAAGAGTGCATTAAACCCAAGACTCATGCTCATGTTTGCAGCTCCCTGAAACAGGAAACTGAAATCAAAGTCCTTGATGGTAAAGCCTCCGGAAAAACCATAATTGATTTCAGGAAATGATGGATTCATGATTGGGCTCCTGTCATTTACATCAACAATTCCATCACCAGTAATATCCGCATACTTTACGTCTCCGGGGCGCTGGTTCATGTTGAACTGACGTGGCCATTTGTTGATTTCATCCTGGCTGTTGAAAAAGCCCATGAAAGTATATCCAAATACTTCACCCACGCGCTGTCCTGTTTGATTGAGCAGTGGAAATTGAGTATTGTACGCTTCATCCATGAAGAGTATCTTGTTGCGGGCAAAGGAATAATTACCGCGAATCCAATAGTTTGACTTTCCAATCTTGTCGTTCCAGCCCAATTCAATTTCATATCCACCATTCTCAACACTACCAATATTATAGGCATCTTGCAGAACCGCAGCAACATGAATAGGAACAGTACGCCTTGCCGTCAAAATGTTAGAACGCTTCTCAATAAAGTAATCAACATTCAGTGACAATTTATTCTTGATAAACCTGAACTCTGCAGCATAGTTTTGTTTCAATGACTTTTCCCATGTTACGTTTGGATTACCCAGCTTGCCTTCGACAAAACCTGCCCTGCTCACAGGGTCATCACCAAAAATCGCACCACCGCCACTGAGGTATTCACTGGGGAAATACATGAAGCGCAGGGATCCCATACGATCGTTTCCTACAGCACCATAAGAAGCCCTCAGCTTGAGGTAGGAAAGCACATCCTCACCAATGAACTTTTTCACCAATGGCTCATTGGTAACTACCCATCCGCCAGAAACGGCTGGAAACCAACCAAAACGATTGTTCATGGGGAAATTCTCCGAACCATTCCTACCCATGTTGAACTCAACAAGGTATTTTTGGCTGTAGTTGTAGGTGAACCTGGTCACAAAATCCTGGTAACCCAGGGGTATACCCGGGTAAGACAATGAATGATAGAACTGCTTTCTTTGTGTATACAACATCAAACCACCCAACGTATGCTTTCCAAATGTATTGTTGTATTCCATTGCAGCTTCCAGATAAACCCTCTTGGACCTGGAGAAACTCTCAGAAGGATCATTGAGCACACCGTCCTCACCAGACTGTCTTAATATCGGATCAAGTTTACCATCACCATTCACGTCAATTTGTTCAGCAGCGTAGCGGGCATAACTCCTTGAGAAACCACGGGTCTGGCCATAGTCACTGTCATAAGCACCCATCATTCTTCCGGACAACCCCTTGGTGATAAAATCAAATTTCTGGTTAAGACCAACATTCAGGTTGAGAACACTGTTGTTATAACGATCAAAACCATCAAAAAATGTTCCAAGGGCATTTCTTCCGTTTGCCCTTGCCAAAGTAACAAACTTACCATCCCACATACCTGCTGTTCCATTGGTTGCTGCGGCCAGAATATCCAGAAATGGTGATCCACCTGGAGAGCTTCTGTTGGAGGTAAACCCACCAATCTGAACATTGGCTCTGGTTGTTTTAGAAATGTCCAGGCTCAAATTAGAGCGGAAATTGAACCTCTTGTAAAGGTCATTGTTGTTATACTCTTTTACGAATTGCTTCCATAAACCTTCTTGAGACAAATATCCCAGTGAAACAAAATACTTGGCAACCGAAGTTCCCCCGGAGATGTTCACGTTATGCTGTTGTTGCGGAGCATAGTCATGCATCATGAAGTCTAACCAATCGATATCCGGGTAAAACAATGGATCACTGCCATCTTTAAATTTTTGTAATTCTTCTTTGGAAAACATTGGAGCTACCAATGCATTGTCATTCAACTGGGCTTCCACCTGAAGGACTGAAAAATCATAGCCATTGAGGAACTTAGGGAGACGGGTGGGAACCTGAACGGCATAGTTTCCACTATAGTTCACCTTGGCCGGACCTTCTTTTCCTTTGAGGGTGGTAACAAGGATTACACCATTTGCACCTCGAATTCCATACACTGCAGTTGAGGCAGCATCCTTCAATACTGAAATGGATTCAACCTCGTTTGGATCGATACGTGAAAATGGACGTTCAACACCATCCACCAAAACCAATGGCGCAGCGTTGCCATTATCCAAAGTTCCAATACCACGAATCCTCAAGGTTGTTTCATCATTACCTGGCTGTCCGCTTCTTTGAACTGACAAGAGACCAGGTACACGACCTACAACAGCAGCAGTAAGGTTGGGTACAGGGGATTTGACCAAGTCTGCACCTTTTACTGTTGAAATTGCACCGGTAACAGTTGCCTTTTTTTGGCTAGAATANCCCACCACTACCACCTGGTCCATGTTAGCAGCAGATGGAACCAATGTGATGTTATAGTTATTTAAACTTCCAACCTTCACTTCCTGGGATTCGTATCCAACATAGGAAATGATGATAATCGATGAAGGTCCTTCAACTTCAATTGAAAAACTACCATCTGCTCCGGATTGGGTGGAATTTTTTGTTCCTTTTTCTGTTACTGTACATCCAGCAAGGGCCTCTCCCCTTTCATTTGTCAATTTACCCTTGATTACATTGCGGATTGACTTCACATCATACCCCGGATAATTCAGATGGTAAAGCGCTTGTACCGGAAACGAATGCAAGCTGGCAGCAAAAACGAAAATCATCAATCGATTGATCGCTCTCCCTTGCACCTTATGTTTACAATTGAAAAAGTTGGTCATCACTTTCATGGCAATAAATTGTAAAATGAAGAATGAGAAATTTTCTGACCATTGTATGGGTCANGTGTGTAATGAAGAATTACAACTTCAGTCGCTTTTTTCATACTAAACAGGTAGTTTATGGCAGTTTAAGAGATAGATTTTTAGATGGTTAGTCCAAAAAAGTTATTCAAAATATTGCGTAAATATTGATTTAAGAATATATTGTGCAAAGAAATATCCACATAAACTATCGAAATTGATTGCGATAACGTTTGCGATAGATATAAATTTTTCAAATGCCAAGAGCCAAGTGCCCCAAATGCCAACACATTGAAAGAATTCTAAAATCTGGAATCATAAGGGGAAAACAACGTTTCTACTGCAAGGATTGCAATTATCATTTTACCCTTGTTCATGAAAGCAGAAAACAAAAAACAGAAGCAAGGAAAAACAATGATAAAACGTCTTTAAAAGATATCGCAAGCGCAGCAGGTGTTTCCGTTTCAACTGTTTCGAGGGCACTCAATGAACATCCCGACATCAGCATCGAAACAAGGATGGCCATCAAATCATTGGCAAAAACAATGGATTATCAGCCCAATTTACTGGCCCAAAGTCTTGTCAACCGTTCAACGCACACCATTGGCGTTATCATCCCCAATCTTGAAACCACTTTTTTCTCTTCCATGCTTGGAGGTATTCAGCATATCGCAGCACAATCCGGATACCGCGTGGTGATCTGCCAATCAGAGGAGAGCCATAGCATTGAGGTTGCTAACTTACAGGCATTGATGAACAACATGATTGACGGGTTGCTGATTTGCCACACCCTTCATACCACTAATTTTGACCACCTTAAAATGCAGTTGAAAAGAGGGATTCCAATTGTACAATTTTACCGTGTCTCTGATGACCTTGACATCCCAAAAATTTACAGTGATGATGAAACTGGAGCTTTTCAAATAACAGAGCATTTGATCAACAATGGATGCAAAAAAATCGGGTTATTGCTGGGGCCAAAAGCGTTATCCATCAACAAGCGTTTCAATGGATACGTTAGGGCATTGAACCTTCATGGAATTAAAGTAGATGAAAAATTGATCAAACATGTTGATTTTAGCTACAATGCAGTCATTGCAGCTGTGGATGAATGGCTTGAAATGGATCCGAAAATCGATGCCATATTTTCCATATCAGACAAATGTGCCGTACAGATTATTCGGTACCTGAAGAACAAAAAAATTATGATTCCAAACACGATCAGTGTTTGCGGATTTGGCAATGAATATACCGGAGAAATTGTTGAGCCACAGCTCACAACCTTTGATGTAAAGACAAGAGAAATAGGNGAAGCAGCGGTCAAATTATTGTTGGATCAAATCATTCAAAAAACATCAAAAATCAAAAAACAAATGATCAAGGGAAGCCTGATTGTCAGGGAGTCTACAGACAAATGATAAATTCATGGCAACTCATCCCAACGCATGCTCATGCACACAGTTTATTTCACTTCAATCATAAAACCAGGAACAGGAATCTTATCTGTATCCATCAGGTTGGCAGAAGTGTATGGAGAAAATCCATAAATGATTTCTTTCGGTTTTTCAGGTGCAAAAAGAATAACCTTATTTTTCTGAACCTTGGCTGAAATTTCTGTTTTCCCATCAAAAGAAAAACCTTTGATCAAAGCAGCATCACCACTGTTCAGGTTATTGGAAAAACTGATGACAACCTGTTTTTTGTGATACTTTGCATAAAGGGGAACAGTAACAGTCGGTTGATTCCTGAATCCATACACGTCATGTAAGGCCCAATTGGTCAACCTTGTTGCAATGGTCATTTTGTCTCGGGGATGCACATCATTGAGTGCCCCCTTGTCCATGCTGGCAACAATGCCCATGTGATGCCCCTGTGCATAGGCCTCCATTTGTTTTGCACGAAAAAGAGGCCAGTACTGCGATTTGTAGCTGATGCTGTCAATAGAAGAAAGTTGCACAAAATAAAAAGGGAGGTTCGGCAATTTCCAGCCCAGCCTGTATTGTTCAAGCATCATTTTTTGGAGTACGAGGTACTCTTCTACCCTGTCCATTTCCTGTGCATTGCTTTCACCCTGGTACCATAAAATTCCTGCAATGGGCAATTGCATCAACGGTTCCACTCCTGCCTCAAAAATAAATGATGGCTTGAAAGCATGAGATAAACTGGAGGATTGATCACCAATATTTTCTTTGGCACGCTGGCGAACCCAAACCGGTAAAGCTGGATTCACCAGCCAATTGGCATCTGCTTTATTTGAAAATTGTGGACGGTTTAGAAAAGAAGATGAACTCATCCAGGCCTCAATTGGAGAACCTCCTACTGCGATATTGATCATCCCAACAGGAATCCCAGTCTTTTGCTGAACAATATCAGAAAAATAAAA
>Ga0063231_10000101_pt1 | contig 20031 bp, 19 predicted proteins | sample LauGreSu1BDMLBSD_2_FD_56231 | JGI IMG/M metagenome (GOLD analysis project Ga0063231, IMG submission 56231) | Freshwater lake microbial communities from Lake Michigan, USA - Su13.BD.MLB.SD v2 (version 2) | ecosystem: Environmental > Aquatic > Freshwater > Lake | place: Lake Michigan, USA...
CCAGATTTTTCAAGCATGATCCCCATAAAGATGAAGAGCGGGATGGCTAGCCACTGATAGCCTGCGGCAACGCCAAATATTCGGGCGGGTAATAAATTAAAGAGATTGTCACCAAAGCCAATAAAACCAAACACGAAGCCGACGGTTGCTAAGGAGATAGCAACAGGCACACCAATCATGAGCATGGCAAAAAAACCACCCAACATCAAAAAGGCAATAATTTCTGGATTAAACATGGTCTTTACCCCCTGCATTGGGGCGGTTCATGATGACCCGTAACATCTCTGCAAAACCTTGCAAGGCTAACAGCGAGAAGCCAATCGGTATTAGGGACTTCACCAGCCAACGCATTGGAATGCCTGGATCCGGTGACTTCTCCCCAATGGAGAAGGATTGCCCAACATAATTAATAGAGAGCTTTACAAAAAAGACCGCAATGATGATGGTCAAAATCGCTGAGACTAAATCAACGATGTATTTTTTCTGGGGAGTGTAATTTGCATAAAACAAATCAACTCGCACATTATCGCCACGCAATAAGGAAAAGCTGATCCCAAATAAAATCATGGCGGCTAATAGATGCCACTCGAGTTCTTGGGCCCAAACTGAACCCAGACTCATGGAGTAGCGCAAGATGACATTGATAACGATTAAAAGAACGATTGACAAGGTGAGCCAAGAGGCCACCTTGCCAAACAGGTCAATTACGCTTTCAATGCGCTCAGCAATTACTAATGGTGCTTTCTGCATTTAAAACCTTTACGTATCGATTAACCACGAACCTTATTGTGATAAGTTGCTTCACTATAAGCAGCCCATGCATCATATTTCTTTTTATATGCGAAATACGAATCATGAACTTTCTTCGTCATCGGATCCTTAGCAACAGCCTCATCTAGGATCTTTGTGGTCTCGGCCCGAAGTGCTTTGACTACTGCATCTGGTAATGGCAAAGCCTGTACACCTTGCTTCTTAACCAAATCTTCCATCGCATCGGCATTGTTTTTCTGACACCATGCCTCACCAATCACATTACAAGCGGCCGATGCATTTTGAACGATCTCTTGCAAATCTTTAGGTAGCTTCATCCATGCTGCTTTGTTAATCAACAACTCAGAGGTTGTTGCAGGCTCATGCCAGCCAGTGGTGTAGTAAAACTTAGCGGCCTTTTGTAAACCGAGACGACGGTCTTGGAATGGGCCCACAAACTCAGCGGCATCAATCACGCCACGCTCAAGCGCTGGGAAAATTTCTCCGCCTGGTAGAACCTTTACATCCACGCCTAAGCTGGCATAGACCTTACCGGCCAAACCAGGGATACGCATTTTTAAGCCTTTGAGATCGGCGACCGTGTTAATTTTTTTCTTAAACCAACCGGTCATCTGCACTCCAGTATTACCGCATGGCATTGCAACCATGCCAAAGGGGGCATACACCTCATTCCATAGATCAATACCGCCGCCGTCATAAAACCAACCGTTCATTCCTTGGAAGTTCAAACCAAAGGGTACGGCCGTAAAGTACTGGGCAGCAAATGTTTTACCAGTCCAGAAATAGCTATTGGCATGGTTCATTTCTACAGTACCAGCGCGGACTGCATCAAATCCCTCAAATGCAGGTATTAACTCACCAGCTCCAAAGACCTGAATCTTAAGACGTCCGCCCGACATTTCTAGAATGCGCTTGGCTAGATCGGTTGCGCTACCTGGGCCGTCCATGTAAAAGGGCGCGCCCTTTGGATAGGCACTGGTCATTTTCCAGCTAAAGGTTTGGGCAGTTTGTGCCTTTACAATCGCTGGTGCAGCAAGTGCAGCACCCGCAACACCTGCGCCTAAACTAGTACTTAAAAATTTACGCCGACTTGAACTCATTTGTATCCTCCAAAGTTATAAAAGCCATCTAAACAATTTATGGTGATGAATTGACGCATTCGACCCCACTGAAGTCTTTAAGAACCGATTTATCAATTGCTTCTCAATTTACAGGGAAAACATGGATGTCTCGTTGGTATATTCCCCTTATTAGTGCAAATATTCTTTAATTTAGGGAATACTTTCTTCATTCTAGTACAAAGGAAAATATTGCTATGCAACCAAAATGGGGTATTCAGGGGATGGCTGTTGCTCCCCACTCACTCGCTTCACAATCTGCACTCGCTGTTTTGCGGGAGGGGGGCAATAGCCTAGAGGCGATGATCGCCGCTGCAGCTACCATTGCAGTGGTCTACCCCCATATGAACTCGATTGGAGGCGACTCGTTTTGGGTGATTCATGCTCCTGGCAAAGCCATGGGGGGCATTGATGCCTGTGGGGCTGCTGCTGGTTTAGCGACGCGCTCTTGGTATCAATCTCAAGGCATTACCGGCTCCATTCCGTTTCGGGGGCCGATTGCTGCGAACACGGTTGCAGGCACTATCTCTGGATGGGGCGCTGCATTCGCTCTCTCTAAAAAGAGTTTAGGTGGCAGACTGCCGCTCTCGCGCTTGCTAGAAGATGCAATCCATTATGCAGAGCGTGGTGTGCCTGTTACCCATAGCCAGTCTGCCCTAACAGAAAAGAAACGGGCTGAGTTAACTCCGCAACCTGGTTTTGCAGACACCTTCTTGGTAAATGGTAAGGCCCCCGCCACCGGTAGCGTCTTTCTACAAAAACGCTTAGCGGCAACCCTGCGCCAGATCGCCAAAAAGGGAACGGATGATTACTATCGCGGTGAGCTTGCTGAACAGATCGCCAAAGAACTCAAACAAATTGGTAGTCCATTACGGCTTGATGACCTAAATCGTCACCAGGCAAAACTGATTAATCCTTTGCATCTTGCTCATAGTGTTGCTGACGTATACAACATGACCCCGCCAACGCAAGGCGTGGTCTCATTAATGATTTTGGGCATCCTCGATCAACTCAATTTAAGGCAATACGCGGTAGATAGCCCAGAGTATGTTCATCACTGTGTCGAGGCGACCAAGCAAGCGTTCAAGGTTCGTGATCAATTTGTTACCGATCCTGCTTATATGAAACAGCATGCCCAAGAATTTTTATCTCCCGCCTTCTTAAAGACTCTTGCTGATAAGGTAAGCAGTCAGAAAGCATTGCCCTGGGGTGCTGGGCGTGGGCCTGCTGATACGATTTGGATGGGGGTCATTGATGGTGAGGGTCGCTGCGTCTCGTTCATTCAAAGTATTTATCACGAGTTTGGAGCTGGTATTGTTTTACCTAAAACAGGGATTAATTGGCAAAACCGCGGTTGCAGTTTCTCTTTAGATGCCAATGCACTCAACGCCCTAGAGCCCTATCGCAAACCATTTCATACACTTAATCCTGCACTGGCATTATTTAAAGATGGTCGCTCGATGGTATATGGCACCATGGGCGGTGACGGACAACCACAAACGCAGTGTGCGGTATTCACTCGTACAGCGGTCTATGGGCTAGACCCACAAGATGCGATTAGTCGGCCCCGTTGGTTGCTTGGTCGTACNTGGGGNCAAACCAGCGATAGTCTGAAGCTCGAATCACGCTTTGATCCNTCTCTAGTGAAGCAACTCAAAGAAATGGGTCATGATGTAGAGATGCTCGCTGACTTTGATGANTCGGTNGGTCATGCGGGNTGCATTATTCGGGAGCCATCTGGAATCTTGCGCGGCGGCTGGGATCCGCGCAGCGATGGTGCGGTAGCATCCTTCTGATGAAACCAATTCTCTATAGCTTCTGGCGCAGCTCCGCTGCCTTTCGGGTTCGTATTGCCTTAAACCTTAAAGGGATCGATTACGACATCATCCCCGTGCATTTACGTAAGGGTGGCGGGGAACAACTCAAGGAGCCCTATCAAGCTCTTAACCCGAATGGCCTGGTGCCCCTTTATATCGAGAATGGTGTTCCCTTACATCAATCAGCAGCCATCATTGAGTATCTAGAAGAGAAATACCCCAACCCACCACTGCTCCCCAAAAATTTAGAGGATCGAGCATGGGTTCGGGCTCTAACACAAGATATCGCAGCCGATATTCACCCCATTAATAATTTACGAGTACTACGCTACCTCGTAGGTACCTTAGGAGTGAGCGATGAGAACAAAACCATTTGGTATAACCATTGGGTTAAAAAAGGTCTGGCTAGTCTAGAAAAACGTCTTGCGAAGGATGCTCGTGTTGGTCAATTTTGTTATGGTGACACGCCAAGCATGGCAGATGTCTTTTTAGTTCCGCAGGTCTTTAATGCTTATGACGCAAAGATCGATTTCAGTGTCTATCCAACAGTTCATCGCATCGTCACCCATTGCATGACCCTGCCTGCATTTATCAATGCGTCTTGGGAGAAACAATTGGATGCCGAAGGATCAAATCCTCAGATCTAGTGAGGGGTCATCCACCATACCAAAGCGGATAAGGTAATGACAGATCCCAAGGTAGTAATCAATACCACTCTAGAAATGAGTGAGCCATCCGCGCGATAGTATTGCGCCAACATAAAGGGGCCTGTCCCTGTTGGTAGGGCGCTCACTAAAACTGCGGCGTATACCCAAAAGGTCGGTAAGCCCAATATTGGATCAGCTACCACCCACACCACAAACGGTTGGAGGATTAATTTAACGAAGACCAAACTCCACGTTGTCGTAGTTGGAGCGCTCGTTTTTTGAACAAGGAAAAGTCCAATTGAGACCAGAGCACATGGACTAGCCGCTGCACCCAAGAAACTCACAAACTGACGCAATGGTGCATACAACTCTAAGCCGGTGGTTGCCCAAAGGGCTCCACAAAACGGGGCCACTAATAATGGATTAGTTGCCAAGGATTTAGCAACCGTTTGAATGATCTCGCTAAAGGGTTTTTTGGCATGTACCCCTAACTCAATAAAAATAATCGCTACGGCAAATAAAGCACAGACCACTATCAAAGTAGCAATGACAGCGGGGCCCAATCCACTCTCTCCAAAAGCGAGCATCAACAAAGGGATGCCCATATAGCCTGTGTTTGCATACGAACCACTCAAGCTCTGAAAGCTGGCTACGGTCCAATCTTTGGTTTGAATGCGGTAGTAAATTAAGAGTGCGAAGTAAACAGCAAGTGCACCGGCACTAAAAGCGATGATGAAACCAGGTTGCCATAACTCTTGCCAATTACTGTGGGCCGTGAAATCAAACATCTGCGCTGGCAGTGCCAACCAAACCACAAAGCGATTAATTTCAGTCGATGCATTAACGCTTAACTTGCCAGACTTACCAGCAATATATCCCGCTAGTATTAAAGCGAAGATCGGGATGATGACGTTAAGAACGTGCAGCAACTAAAGCCTATGCGATTTTCTTTAGGCCGTTGCGATAGCGCTTTGCATTCTCAACATAGTGGGATGAGATTCTGTCTATCTCAGCAATTTGTTCTGGACTTAGACTCTTCACTGCCTTAGCCGGTGACCAATAATGAGAGAGCCATCCGGAAACTCTTTACCTTCGGTGACTAAAGCACCAGCACCCACTAAGCAGTTCTTACCGATCTTGGCACCATTAAGAACAATGGCATTAATCCCAATCAAACTACCATCGCCAATCGTGCAACCGTGCACCATGGCTTGGTGGCCTATCGATACGTTCTCGCCCAAGGTCAATGGCGAGCCAAAATCGGAGTGCAAAACTGCTGCATCTTGAATATTGGTACCAGCACCAATGCGTATCGGCTCGTTATCGCCACGGATTACCACCTGTGGCCAGACATTAGCATTCTTGCCTAGATGCACTCGACCGATCACCTCGGCCGAGTCTGCCACCCATGCTCCATCGCCTAATTCAGGGGAAATGCCATCTAATTCATATATAGCCATGCCCCAATTATAGTGAGGCTAGGCTACCAACTGGAGTCTCGGTCTGGAGTCGCAGAAATTTTGTGCAAACTCAGATCAGCACCCTCGTACTCATCCTCTTGTGACATCCGAATACCGAGGGTCATTTTTAAGATTCCATAGACCACAAAGCCGCCTACTAGAGCAATGGCTACTCCCAATAGGCTACCAATTGTTTGGGCGGCAAGGTTAACACCGCCAAGACCGCCAAGGGCTGTGGCGCCAAAGATACCAGCTGCTAGACCGCCCCATAATCCGCAGAGGCCATGCAAGGGCCAAACTCCTAGAACATCATCAATCTTCCAGCGATTTTGCACTTGGGTAAACATGTAGACAAACAACGCGCCTGCAACCAATCCCGTCACTAAGGCTCCCAAGGGATGCATAAGATCAGAGCCCGCACAGACTGCCACCAATCCTGCTAAAGGCCCGTTGTAAGAAAACCCAGGATCATTGCGGCCCACTAACCAGGCTGCCAAGGTTCCACCAACCATAGCCATTAATGAGTTAAGTGCCACCAAGCCACTCACCTTATCAATGGTCTGTGCACTCATCACATTAAATCCAAACCAACCCACGGTCAGAATCCATGCGCCTAAGGCCAAGAAAGGAATGCTTGATGGTGGATGGGCTGCAATTTGCCCCTCCTTGGAATATCGACCACGTCGCGCACCCAACAAAAGGATGGCGGGCAAAGCTAACCAGCCACCCACTGCATGCACAACAATCGAACCTGCAAAGTCATGGAACTCATCACCCGTTAGCTCTTTGATCCATGCCTGAATTCCGTAATGCTGGTTCCAAGTAATACCCTCAAAGAAGGGATATACAAATCCAACGATTACAAATGTGGCAATCAGTTGTGGGTTGAACTTAGCCCGCTCTGCGATCCCCCCTGAAATAATCGCGGGGATTGCCGCGGCAAAGGTCAGTAGGAAGAAAAACTTGACTAGCTCAAAGCCACTCTTTTGTGCAAGAACTTCTGCGCTTGAAAAGAAATGAACACCATAGGCAATGCTGTATCCAATAAAGAAATATGCAATCGTTGAGACGGCAAAATCAACCAAAATTTTGATAAGTGCATTGACCTGGTTCTTCTTGCGAACTGTTCCAAGCTCTAGAAAAGCAAAGCCTGCGTGCATTGCAAGCACCATAATGGCGCCCAGCATAATAAAGAGGACATCTGCCCCCGATTTAACCGCTTCCATCATTACCCCTTTTATTTAATATTTTGCTAATTATTAATGTTTAGGGGCTTGAGACTAGCCTGAAATGCACCTATTTGGTGCGTTTTAATTGAGGATTGTTTGAATCTCGATCTTGCCTGCAAGCGCCTTATGAACGGGGCACTTGTTGGCAATTTCCAGGAGGCGCTCCCTCTGCTCCGCATCGATATTGCCAAGCAATTGAATGGTGCGCTTGAAGATTTCCACTTCATCTGCTCGCAGGATATCAACGGTCACGATCGCATCCTGAAGATCCCAGGATTTTCTTCCTGCATACATCTTCAAAGTCATTCCTGTGCAAGCCGCTAAAGCCGCGCCCAAATATTCATGAGGGGATGGCCCCGTTGAATTTCCGCCCTTTTCTTGATCGACATCGGAAACAAAATGATCTGATCCAACCTCTAGAGCTTGTTGAAAATGACCACTACCAAAACGAGATACGACTGCTCTCATAGCGTTTCCTTTATGCCAATAACATCTGATTAATCCGCTTCACAAATGCAGCCGGGTCTTGTAATTGCCCGCCCTCCGCAAGGAGCGCTTGATCAAACAAAATCGTTGCCCAGTCATCGAATTGCTTGTCCTCGTATTTTAGTTTGAGCACCAAAGGATGCTGAGGATTAATTTCTAAAATAGGTTTCGTATCTGGGGCTTGCTGTCCCGCGGCCTTAAGCATACGCAATAAATTTCCGGAGAGCTCATGCTCATCCGCCACCAAGCATGCTGGGGAATCAGTTAGACGGAAGGTAATACGAACATCTTTCACCTTGCTATCCAATGTCTTCTTCATACGCTCGATCAAATCTTTGTATTGCTCTTCCGTTTCTTTCTGCTCCTTCTTCTCCGCCTCATCAGCCAGAGCGCCGAGATCTAAGCCACCCTTGGCTACGGATACCAGTGATTTACCCTCAAATTCTGGGAAGAATGAAAGCATCCACTCATCAACCCGGTCGGATAGAAGTAAAACCTCAACACCTTTCTTGCGGAAGATCTCTAGATGAGGGCTGTTCTTAGCGGCAGTGTAAGAATCACCTGTTACGTAATAGATTTTGTCTTGGCCCTCTTTCATACGACTGACATAGTCAGCCAAAGAAACTGTTTGCTCAGCTGAGTCTGAATGGGTACTAGCAAAACGTGCTAATTTAGCTATGCGCTCTTGATTGCCGCTGTCCTCACCAATCCCTTCTTTTAATACTTGGCCAAACTCTTGCCAGAACTCGGCATATTGTTGCTTCTTGCTCGCATCTTCACTATTCGCCAAATCCTCCAACATACCTAAGACACGCTTCGTGGAGCTCTCGCGAATCGCCTTAACATCTCGCGACTCTTGCAAAATCTCGCGGGATACATTGAGAGGCAAGTCGGCTGAGTCAATCACTCCAGAAACAAAACGCAGGTAGGTAGGCATTAACTGCTCTGCGTCATCCATAATAAATACGCGCTTTACATAGAGCTTAATACCGTTACGCTTATTGCGATCCCAGAGATCAAAACCTGCCTTCTTAGGAATAAATAAGAGTTGAGTAAACTCGCTACGCCCTTCTACGCGATTATGCGAATAGGTTAAGGGATCCTGAAAATCATGGGAGATATGTTTGTAGAACTCTTTGTATTGCTCTTCCGTTAACTCCGATTTTGGTCTCGCCCACAATGCAGTCGCTTGATTAATGTTCTCAAACTCATCCTTTTGCACCTGCTCTTTTTTGCCCTCATCCCACTCCTCTTTTTGCATCTGAATGGGCAAGGAAATATGATCCGAGTATTTCCGAATAATGGATTTGAGTTTCCAGCTTGAGAGGAGATCATCTTCTTCCTCTCGCAAATGTAGGGTAATCGACGTTCCCCGCTCAGGTCGATTGATGGTTTCAATCGTGAACTCGCCAGCCCCTTGAGATTCCCAGCGCACTCCTTCGCTAGCAGGTAAGCCTGCGCGACGGGTCTGAACCACGATATTGTCAGCAACAATAAATGCCGAATAGAAACCCACTCCAAACTGCCCAATTAATGCAGCATCTTTTTGATCGTCACCCGAAAGCTTAGAAAAGAATTCTTTCGTTCCAGAGCGGGCAATCGTTCCTAAGTTGGCAATCACTTCATCGCGGCTCATCCCAATTCCGTTATCGGCAATGGTGACGGTTCTCGCTTCTTTATTAAAGCTGATCTGAATTTTGAGCTCAGGATCAGATTCGTACCAATCGGCATGGTTAATAGCCTCGAATCGNAGCTTATCTGCCGCATCGGAAGCATTTGAAATTAACTCACGTAAGAAAATTTCTTTATTGGAATAAAGGGAGTGGATCATCAGCTGTAAAAGCTGCTTTACTTCTGCCTGAAATCCTAGGGTTTCTTTTTGCATAGTCATGGCTTACCTCAGTATTAATGGATANGCCTTATATGGGGACTGATTGCCCAATTTCAAGCCCCTNGACNAGNNCTCCATATGGGCGCTTCGACTACAATCTAGCNTAGCCCCCAGCTATAAACCTGAGAACGGCACATGAAAAAGCTTTATATCAAAACATTTGGTTGTCAAATGAATGAGTACGATTCGGAAAAAATGGCCGATGTACTCCATTCATCCGAAGGCATGAGTAATACTAGTGACATCGAAGAAGCAGATGTCATCTTGCTCAACACCTGTTCTATTCGCGAGAAAGCCCAAGAAAAAGTCTTTTCTGATTTAGGGCGTCTGCGTGAGCTCAAACAAAATAAGCCTAATTTGCTCATTGGGGTTGGTGGTTGTGTTGCCAGCCAAGAGGGCAAGCAAATTGTGAACCGTGCGCCCCATGTTGACTTTGTCTTTGGCCCACAAACCTTACATCGCCTACCTGATTTAATTGCTAAACGACTAGAAACTGGTAAATCCCAAGTGGATATTTCGTTTCCAGAGATTGAGAAATTTGATCACCTCCCTCGTTCGCGTCAAACACGGGGCTCGGCCTTTGTATCCATCATGGAAGGTTGCTCCAAATACTGTAGCTATTGCGTGGTTCCCTATACGCGTGGCGAGGAAGTGTCACGGCCCTTTGAAGATGTTCTCACTGAAATAGTTGGTCTTACCGAACAAGGCGTAAAAGAAATTACCCTGCTTGGACAAAATGTCAATGCGTATCGCGGGACGATGGGCAATAGCAAGGAGATTGCTGACTTTGCCCTGCTTCTCGAGTACATGTCTGAAATCCCAGGGCTTGATCGGATTCGGTTTACGACCAGCCACCCCAAAGAGTTCACACAGCGATTAATCGATGTCTATGACAAAGTGCCTCAACTGGTTAGCCATTTACACCTCCCCGTTCAACATGCCTCTGACACCATTCTTGCTGCGATGAAGCGTGGCTATACCGCACTGGAGTTCAAGAGCATCATTCGTAAGATGCGCGCTGTACGTCCTAATCTGTCTTTATCCAGCGACTTTATCGTGGGCTTTCCTGGTGAGACCGATGTTGACTTTGAAAAATTAATGGAGATGGTGGTGGAGCTCAATTTTGATAATAGCTACTCCTTTATATTTAGTCCCCGCCCAGGAACCCCTGCAGCTAATTTAATGGATGACACTCCCTACGCGATCAAACTCAAACGCTTACAGCGCCTCATTGCTCAAATTGATGCGCAAGCACTTGTGGTTAGCAAGGCCATGTTAGATAAAACAGAGCGTGTTTTGATTGAGGGATTCACGCGCGATGGCGCCCATCTCTTAGGTCGCACTGAAAACAACCGCGTGATTAATATCCTCATTCCCCCCAATGATGTCGCTCACCCCCAAGCAGATAGCTGGATCGGAGAGATGTTAGATGTCAAGGTCACCGAAGTTCTTAAACATACCCTACGTGGCGAACTTGCTTATGTGCCCGCCTGAAGAAAAGATCCATGCCTAAATTACCATCCATCGAACTGCAATATGCAAGTTCTGCACTACAAACCCAAATGATGTCGATCGCCTCCGAGACAGAGCTTAGCCAATGGTCCAGAAAGTGTTTTACAAAACCTGCTCGTATTACGATTCGGTTTATCAATAAAGCAGAGGCGCACGATCTAAATCTGTTCTTTCGGGGCTTTGATAAACCAACCAATGTCCTTACTTTTCCATATCACAACAAGGGTGAAGCAATTGATGCCGATATCGTTTTGTGTATGCCGATTGTGCGCCAAGAAGCAAAAGAGCAAGGTAAGTTATTGAAGGCCCATTTAGCGCATTTACTCATTCATGGCTGTCTGCATGCCCAGGGTCATGACCATATGAATGCGGCCCAAACAAAGAAAATGGAGGCCCTTGAAATCAAGTTACTGGCTTCTATCGGCTTTGCCAATCCCTATTGATAACAGTTTTCTTCAATAGGATCTTGTCATCAAAATGTTTTATGCTATGTCTAATCTATGTCAAATAGCTTGATTGATCGCTTAAGCGCGTTTTTCTCTGTTCAACCCTCTGATCCCAAGGCTCAACGCAAGGAGTTAATAGAAACTCTGCGAGAGGCACAGATTGATGGTTTGATGGATGCTGACGCCCTCTCGATGATCGAAGGGGTCTTTCAGGTGGGCGAGCTATCAGCGCGGGATATTCTCTTACCAAGAGCCCAAATAGATTGGATCGATGTCAGCTCTCCCCTACCGCAGATCATTGCGGATGTTGTTAAAACAGGGCATTCACGTTTTCCGGTCTTTGAGGGTAGCCGTGATCAAGTAATTGGCATTCTGTTGGCCAAAGACCTATTGCGTCACTTTACCGAGAAGGATTTTCAAATCCGTGATTGGTTGCGCCCCGCTGTCTTTATTCCGGAGTCAAAGCGTTTGAGCATCTTATTAAAAGACTTTCGTAATAATCGCAATCATCTGGCCATTGTGGTTGATGAATATAGTGGCGTTGCTGGCATGATCACGATTGAAGACGTGATTGAACAAATTGTGGGTGATATCGAAGATGAGCATGACATTGATGAGGATGCCGACAACATTACTGTTCTAAAAAATGGTGATTATCGAATTAAAGGAATAACAGAGCTAGAGCAATTAAATGAGGATTTAAATACTCAATTTGAGGCGGACGATGTCGAGACTGTTGCTGGTTTAGTTATACAACACCTTGGGCGGGTTCCCAAATTTGGGGAGCGGGTTCGAGTAAATGAATTTGAGTTTGAGGTTCAACGCGCTGACCCAAGACAGGTTCATATTCTTCTCATGCGTCGTATTGTGCCTAATCCAAATAGTCCGACCGAGGTCTAATTGTCGGTAAGCACCGTCAGATCGCTTCCTCTGATTCATCTTGCTTTACTGTTCGCTGCTGGAGCACTACTAGCAATCTCGAGTGAATTACCATTAAGTGGATACATCCACATCCTTTTATTGGCCTTTGTGTGGCGCGTCTGTGCCAAAGGGGCCGAGCAAACACTGGTCCGCCTTTTTAATCAGGGCTTAGTTTTTGGTCTAGGTTATTTCATCGTTGCCCTGTGGTGGATCTACATTAGTCTCCATGATGTAGGAGGGATGTCTGCGCTGCTATCCTCTTTTGCCGTCTTTGCTCTGGCAGGTCTGATGGCAATTTATGTTGGCCTCGCCTTTGGTTGTGGACTGCTCATTACCAATCCCCTCTGGCGTGGTCTTGCCTTACCATCCGCCTGGGTGATGGCGGAATACTTACGCGGTCAGTTGTTCACGGGATTTCCTTGGATGGGTCTTGCAGAGTCACAAGTGCATGGCCCCTTTATACAAATTGCCCCTTACCTGGGTGGACTCGCATGTACCTTCTTAGTTGTTTGGGCATCTTGGCAAATTAGTCTATTAAAGATCCGTAATGCGCTTGCTGTGCTAAGTGTGATCGCTATCACACAGATATTGGGAATGTGGCAGTTCACAAGTCCAAGTGGATCAGCCATTTCCGTTCGTCTGATTCAGGGTAATTTTGAGCAAAGTCTGAAGTTCAATCCCAAGGAAATTTTGCGGCAGATCGATTTTTATCGAGATGCCATTATGAAAGCGCCTGCTGATTTGATTATTGTTCCTGAAACCGCTTTCCCGTGGCCTGAACACGATTTACCCGATCAATCTCTTGAGCAAATTCAAACTTTGCCAATCAATCAGGTAGTCAAGTTTTATTAGGTCTGATTGGTAAGGTATCGATAGATGAAAAAAGTTTCCAGTACTCCAATCGAGTCAGCGGCTTTACGAAAGATCAAAGCCGATACCACTACGATAAATATCATCTCGTTCCCTTTGGAGAATTTATCCCGCCGGGCTTTCAATGGTTTGTCGATGCCTTCAAAGTGCCCATGAGTAATTTTGCAAGAGGTTCATTCTCGCAGGCTCCATTTACTGTTCTAGGACGCGATCAGGATCCCAGTAAAGCACGCTATGCTGCTATCTCTATTTGCTATGAGGATATTTTTGGCAATGAGATCGCCAGTCGCCTACGCCAGAGCCAAAACCCGGTCAATCTTTTAATCAATGTCACTAACTTGGCCTGGTTTGGGCAATCGCAGGCGCCGATGCAACAATTACGCCTTTCACAATTACGCTCCATCGAAACAGGCTTACCCAGTTTACGAGCGACCAATACCGGGATTACAGCCATCATTGATCATCGCGGTGAGGTACAGACCGCCTTAGATCAGTTTGTACAAGGGGAGCTCTCTGGGTTGGTGCAGCCCTATGCGGGGCAGACCCCTTATGTGATTTGGGGCAATTGGCCAATCTTATTAGCCTCTCTTTTTCTCTTGCTAAGCGCTTACCTACGATTTCGAAAGTAAGAAAGGGTTCTTTTGAGCCCGACCATTCTTTGCCGAGTAAAATCAAGGTCTTAATATCGTAATTACTAAACTCGTCGACTTGGCATGCTAACGTTTCAGCAAATCATTCTTAAGCTTCAAGACTACTGGGATCAGCAGGGCTGCGCGCTCTTGCAACCGATTGACCTAGAGGTTGGTGCTGGCACCTCCCATACAGCCACCTTCTTGCGCGCCATTGGTCCTGAGCCATGGAAAGCTGCTTATGTTCAACCATCACGCCGTCCTAAAGACGGACGCTATGGTGAGAACCCCAATCGACTGCAACACTACTATCAATATCAAGTGGTTCTCAAACCTGCCCCTGAAAATATTTTGGATTTATACCTAGGGTCTTTGAGAGCATTGGGTTTGGATCTAAACCAAAACGATATCCGCTTTGTCGAAGACGATTGGGAAAATCCCACTTTAGGCGCCTGGGGTCTTGGCTGGGAAGTTTGGCTAAATGGTATGGAAGTAACCCAATTTACCTACTTTCAGCAAGTAGGTGGTCTGGATTGCAAGCCTGTTCTCGGCGAGATCACCTATGGAATTGAGCGCTTGGCGATGTATTTACAAAACTGTTCAAACGTTTTTGATTTAGTGTGGACCGATGGCGTGTCCTATGGCGATGTCTATCATCAAAATGAAGTCGAGCAATCACGCTATAACTTTGAACACTCCAACACTGAGATGCTCTTTAATAACTTCAGTAATTATGAAAGCGAAGCAAAACGCTTAATGGAGCTTTCATTAGCGCTCCCTGCTTATGAGATGGTGCTTAAAGCAGCACATACCTTTAACTTGCTCGATGCACGTGGCGCCATATCGGTGACCGAGCGCGCCGCCTATATCGGACGTATTCGTAATTTGTCACGGTCGGTTGCTCAAGCCTATTTTGAGTCTCGTGAACAGCTTGGCTTTCCTATGCTCCAGAAGAAATCTACGTAAGGCATNNCTCACACCATGAAACATGACGCCTTATTAGTCGAGCTCTTTACTGAAGAGTTACCTCCCAAGTCGCTCAANCGCTTAGGGGACTCCTTTGCACAATCTATTTTTCAATGCCTAAGCCAGGATCACTTAGTCAATCAATCAGCCACCANACCAGCCAATCCTTTGCTAGCCCACGACGACTCGCAGTATTAATCAGTGCAGTTCTAGAGCAAGCTCCGGACTATCCTGTGCGTGAGAAACTCTTACCCACCTCAATTGCATTTGACGAAAATGGTCAAGCAAGTGCGCCCCTACAAAAGAAACTGGCGAGCCTGGGTTATGCGAACACCACTATTGAGCAGTTAGAAAAAAGTGGTGAGGGTAAGAATGAGGCTCTTTACCTCAACGTTACTGCCAAAGGGGCAGATCTACAAAGTAGTCTTCAAAAGGCTATTGAAGAAGCAATCAAGCAATTACCGATTGCCAAAATGATGCATTACCAAGTAAACGNTGCAAATGGCANNGTTCAGGATGTTGAGTTTGCAAGNCCCGTTCATCGTATTGTTGCGATGCATGGCTCTCATGTNCTTCCCATTCAAGCCTTCGGTATTACAGCAAGCAACACTACTGAGGGTCATCGCTTTATGTCTTCTGGCCCAATTGCCATTCAGTCTGCCGTCGATTATGAACAAGTACTTGAGCGCGAAGGTAAGGTAATTGCTTCATTTACTAAACGACGCCAACTCATTGAGACTGACTTAATAAACGCAGCGAAGTCCGACCAAGTGCTCATGCCAGATTCCCTGCTGGATGAGGTCACTGCCCTGGTTGAATATCCTGCGATCTATACCTGTCACTTTGATCCTGAATTTTTAAATGTTCCGCAAGAGTGCCTGATCCTGACCATGCAAACCAATCAAAAGTATTTTGCTTTGACAGACGGTACTGGTAAGTTGAAGAACCGCTTTTTGATTGTGTCTAATATCGTAACCGATCGACCTGAAGGAATTATCTCCGGAAATGAGCGCGTTATTAGACCCCGACTATCCGATGCGCGCTTTTTCTTTCAACAAGATCAGAAGCGTTCTTTAGAGTCTCGCATCCCCGATCTGGCTAAGGTGGTTTATCACAATCAACTAGGTAATCAATTACAGCGGATGGAGCGTGTACGAGCTCTGGCTGGTGAGATTGCTAAACAAGTGGACGAAACTGGGATTGCTATCGATCCCAAAATAGTTGGTCGGGCTGCCGAACTTGCCAAAACCGATTTACTTAGTGATATGGTTGGCGAATTTCCAGAGCTTCAAGGGGTGATGGGGCAATACTACGCTTTGGCAGATCTAGAACATCCGGATGTTGCTGCAGCTTGCTATGAACATTACTTGCCACGTTTTGCCGGTGATGCTCTTCCACAAACCATGGTTGGCACCACTCTTGCCATTGCCGATAAATTAGAGACTATTGTCGGGATTTGGGGAGTAGGCTTAGTACCAACAGGTGATAAGGATCCATTTGCCCTTCGTCGCCATGCTCTAGGAATCTGCCGGCTTCTTATCGAAAAGAATTTGGCCTTAGATCTCAAAGTATTAATCGCAATGGCCAAAAAACAATTTGTCGGTCTTTCACTTAAGAATGAAATTGATGACGAAGCCATCTATCAATTTTTTCTAGAGCGATTAAAAACTTATCTCAAGGATCAATTACTCGGGGATGCTCACTTTACAGCCCCAGAAATTGAGTCGATCTTGAGCATGAACCCGGGTAAGCTAAATGATCTGCCCAAGCGTTTACAGGCTATTCGTGGATTTACACAACTAAGTGAAGCCGCCCAATTAGCAGCGGCCAATAAGCGTATTAGTAATATTCTGAAAAAGATTGAGGGTCAACCAGCTCATAATGTGCAAGTTCAGCTACTGCGTCTTCCCGCAGAGGCGAATCTTTATAAGGCTTTAGAGACTCTAAGCCCAAAACTAGATCAGCAGTTTAAGAATCAAGAATTTATGACTTTACTGCAGAGTCTTGCAGTCCTTAGTCAACCTATTGATCAATTTTTTGCCGATGTAATGGTGATGGATGATGATCTGCAACTTCGGCAAAACCGTATTGCCCTTTTAAGCCAGTTACATCAGAAAATGAATCTAGTAGCCGATATCGGCAAACTTGCATGAGTCCAAAGACAAGTAAGCTCATTATTTTAGATCGCGATGGGGTAATCAATGAAGATCGCGATGACTACGTTAAATCTAGAGATGAGTGGATACCGATCCCCAATAGCTTAGAGGCGATTGCTTTGCTCTCACAGGCAGGATATGTTTTAACGATTGCTACTAATCAATCAGGGATTGCTCGAGGCCTTTACTCGCTTTCTGAGTTACACGCTATGCATCAAAAAATGATCGATTTACTCAAGCCCCTTGGCGGCAGGATTGATGGGATTTTCTTTTGCCCCCATGTTGATGAGGATCTTTGCGAGTGCCGCAAACCAAAGTCGGGGCTCATGCAAGAAATTGCCCAACGGTATCTTAAGGATCGCGCTAGTCTGGATTTGCCCTTAAAGAATATTCCGATTGTTGGCGACTCTCTTCGCGATCTTGTAGCAGGTACTAAATTAGGAGCATCTCCCCATCTCGTCCTAACTGGCAAGGGCCATAAAGTCAAAGATGCTGAGTTACCCGAAGGCACCAAGACTCATGCTGATCTAATGGCTTTTACAAAATACATCCTATCAACATCATGATCTGGCTGCGATCCCTCTTGTTCTTTTTAAGCCTCGTTCTATATACGCCGCCCTATGCCGTTTTTTGCTTAGTGAGCTTCCCCTTTCTCAACGAACATCAGCGCTATCAGCTGATTCAGTTCTGGGGGAAAAGTATTATTTTCTTTCTGGAGTTCTTTTGTGGAGTTCGTTATCAGGTAATTGGTATGGAGCATGCCAATGCAGTACGTGATCAAGCGGTGGTGATCCTTAGCAAGCATCAATCTGCTTGGGAAACCATTGCCTATTTAAATCTTTTCCCAAAAGATCTTTGCTATGTGTTTAAACGTGAGCTCCTATGGATTCCGTTCTTTGGCTGGGTCATGGGATTACTCAATATGATTCATATCAATCGCTCGGCTAAAGAGAGTTCCGCAATCTCGGTCACCAATCAAGGAAAGGCACGCTTAAAAGCAGGCAAATGGATTATTTTGTTTCCAGAAGGAACGCGCACACCTGTTGGCTCCCATAAGCCCTATCGCAAGGGTGGCGCTCGACTTGCAGGCTTGACCCAGGCGACGGTGCTTCCTGTTGCTCATAATGCCGGTCATTTCTGGCCCCGTAATAGTTTCTTGAAGTACCCTGGCCTCATTACTGTTTCTATTGGACCTGCGATCCCGTCGCATGGAAAATCCGGCGATCAATTGCATACAGAGGTTGAGTCTTGGATTGAGGGTGAGATGCGTCGTATTGACCCCGAGTCCTATAAAGCCAACTAGTCCTGCTCAGTTTTTCAGGATGATCGGGCCAAGACTTTGGCCCATTCAATGTAACGTCCAACCGTAATCTCTTGCGCTCTTGCTTTCAGCTCTTCATCAGAAAGGTTTAACTCTGCTTGGAAGGCATGTAAGTTACTACGCAGCATTTTACGTCGTTGTGCAAATGCCATCGCTACGATCTTGCTTAAGGCGTCCCATTCCTTCGCCGTCAAATCAAAATCACGGCGCGGGATCATGCGGACTACTGCTGAGTTCACCTTAGGTTTAGGCTCAAAGGCCTCCGGTGGTACATTCATGATTTGTTCTACATAGTAGCGCGCTTGAAGCATGACTGATAAACGACTGTATTCAGAATCACCTGCTTCCGCTGTAATTCGTTCAACCACCTCGGCTTGCAACATAAAAACCTGCTCATCGATCCAGGGTGCTGCTGAGATCAAATGAAAAAGTAGTGGTGAGGAGATGTTGTATGGCAGATTACCGATAATGCAACTGCGTTGCTTCGCCTCTTTGCCCCGCTGAGCCCATGATAGAAAGTCAAATTCAAGCGCATCGCCCTCGATGATATTTAATCCAATTAGAGCTTGCTTCTGCTTTTGCTCCTGCCAATAACTTACCAGGTCACGATCGATTTCAAGAACATCCAGATGGTCTACCTGAGAGAGCAGTGGTAATGTTAAGGCTCCCAAACCAGGACCAATTTCTAAGAGATGGATGTTTGATTCGGGAGCTAGGGCACGCACAATCCCCGAAACAATGCTGCCATCGGTTAGAAAGTTCTGCCCAAATCGCTTACGTGCCTGATGCATTAAAACGCTTCTGTCTTAAGGTGAGCTCTTGGGCTAAGTTGAGTGCGGCGTACATGCTGTGCCAATCTGCCTTATCGTGTCCCGCAATATCCAGTGCAGTGCCATGATCCACCGAGGTGCGAATATAAGAGAGGCCCAAAGTCACGTTCACACCCTCGGTAAACGTTGCAAACTTGAAGGGGGCTAAGCCTTGATCGTGATACATGGCCAATACGGCGTCAGCAGCCTGTAAACGAGCTGGATTAAAAAGNGTNTCGGCTGGAAATGGTCCAGATANCTTGATCCCTTCAACCTGCGCTGCATTGATCGCTGGGATAATCGTGTCAATTTCTTCTCGCCCTAAATGTCCATCCTCTCCGGCATGGGGATTTAAACCAGTCACCATAATGATGGGGCTAGCAATACCAAAGCGGGTTTGTAGATCAGAATGAATAATACGAATGGTTTGCAATAAAGACTTGTATTGAATCGATTGGGCCACTTGTTGGATTGGTAAATGCGTGCTCGCCAAAGCTACTCTTAATGGAAATGGTTTCTTATCCTCGCTCTTAGGATCTGATATCTCCCCACACAACATCATGACAACTTGGTCTTTGCCATCTAGTTGGGCCAAGAACTCGGTATGCCCACTAAATTCTATCGAGGGTCTGCTTAATATACTTTTCTGAACGGGGGCTGTTATCAAAGCGTCATGCACTCCTGAACGGCAGGCTTCACTGGACTCTTGAATTACAGAAAGAACATAGGGGGCATTTTCTGGATTAAGCCTACCAATTTGGTTTGGCTTGATGAGCGGGATGTGCGCAATCTGAATTTGGCTTGCTAAGCTTTGAGATTGCAGCAGACTTCGATCACCATAGAGAGTAATTTTGGTATGAGGATTATCTGCAATAAATGCGTTTGCAGCCGCAATTGATACCTCTGGCCCTATACCGGCAGGCTCGCCAGTACTAATTGCTAACTTAACGGTACTGTTCATCCACGTTCAAAATCTTGACTG
>Ga0063231_10000106_pt1 | contig 19835 bp, 38 predicted proteins | sample LauGreSu1BDMLBSD_2_FD_56231 | JGI IMG/M metagenome (GOLD analysis project Ga0063231, IMG submission 56231) | Freshwater lake microbial communities from Lake Michigan, USA - Su13.BD.MLB.SD v2 (version 2) | ecosystem: Environmental > Aquatic > Freshwater > Lake | place: Lake Michigan, USA...
CCACCACCCCGGCCTCACCAACGAGGCCTATCACGCGCTCAAGGCCGTGAGCCCGAGCCAGATCAAGATCCTGGCCCGCAGCCCGCTGCACTACCACGACAAGTTCCTGGCTGAGGACCGGGAGAAGCCCGAGCCGACCCCGGCCATGCTGAAAGGCACGGCGCTCCACACGGCGGTGCTGGAGCCCGAGCTGTGGGACAGCACCATCGCGGTGCCGCCGCACAGCTTCGATCGCCGGACCAGGGTAGGAAAGGAGCTGGCGGCCGAGTTCGAGCGCGAGAGCGCCGGCAAGATCGTGCTTGACCCCGACCAGGCCGACGAGGTGCGCCGGATGGCTGATGCGGTGCGGAATCACCCTGCTGCTGGCTTCCTGCTGCTGCTCCCAGGGCGGCGGGAGGCCAGCTACACGTGGACCGACCCGACCACGGGCCTGGAGTGCAAGACCAGGCCGGACTGGCACAGCGAAGACCGGCGCATCGTGGTGGACGTGAAGACCACCAAGGACGCCAGCCGGGTGGAGTTCGCCAAGAGCATCAGCAACTTGGGCTACCACGTGCAGGCAGCCTGGAACCAGGGTGCGCTGCAGGCGGAGCAGTTCCTGACGATCGCGGTGGAGAACGTCCGCCCCTATGCCGTGGCGGTCTACCCCGCGAGCGGTGCGCTGATCGCCGCCGGCCAGCGCCGGATCGAGGCCGCGATGGAGCTGCTGGCCGAGTGCTGGCGCACCGGCATCTGGCCTGGCTACGGCGACCAGATCCAGGAGCCGATCGACCTGCCCGGGTGGAACCGGGATTGACCCTTGCTGAGAACCATTCGCACTAAGCCCATGACCCAAGCACCGCTCTCAGTTCCTTTGCAGGTGTCCAACCTTCGCGCTGACCTCTCCCGGATGACACGGGAGTTCGAGGCAGCGTTGCCACAGCAGATCCCGGTCGATCGGTTCGTCCGGACCATCATCACGGCGGTGCAGATGGAGCCGACACTTCTGGAAGCCGATCGGCGAACTCTGTTCTCGTCCTGCATGAAGGCGGCTCAAGACGGCCTAATGCTCGACGGCCGTGAAGCTGGTCTAAGCGTTTACAAGAACCGCGACACTGGCATTAAAACCGTGTCCTACATGCCGATGGTCGGCGGCATCTTGAAGAAGATTCGTCAGAGCGGGGAAATCAGCAGCATCCGCGCTCACGTTGTCTATCAAGACGATGAGTTTGACTTCGAGCTGGGCGACAACGAGCGGATCTATCACAAGCCGAACCTGACCCAGCAGGCAAAGCCAGTGGCGGTTTACGCTATTGCCAAGTTCAAGGACGGGGACATTCAGCGTGAAGTAATGAGCGTCGCGCAGATTGAGAGGATTCGTGCCAAGGCAACTGGCGTCGGCAAGCACTGCTGGACCAGCGAATGGGGCGAGATGGCGAAGAAGACCGTCATCCGTCGGTTGTCGAAGCGGCTGCCGACCAGCAACGACCTTGATCAGGTGCTGGCGAGCGATAACGTGAACTACGAGCCGATCGTGCCGGCTCAGGTGGCGGAACAGTCAGCACCGCAAATCGAGGCGCCTGTGACGGTGGCTGACCTGAACCGTCAGATTGCCGCTGCTGCAGCAGGCCAGACCGCTGCCGTGTCAGAGCCTGAGATTGTCAATCCTGAACCTATGCAGGAGCAGAGTCCTGCTGTTGATTCAGCCGCAGACGTGGAGGTGGTCGATGCACCAGTTGATCCGTTTTGAGGAGCGTTGTCTATGAGTAGCACGAAGGAGTTTCTCACCAGCAAGGAGCTGTCAGACCGCTGGCGGCTCAGTGATCAGACGTTGGCCAACTGGAGGTATGCGGGCAAGGGCCCGCCCTTCATCAGGGTTGGCTCCCGCGTCCTGTATCCCATCGACGGGATCCGGGCATTCGAGCAGCTGCATCAGCAGCAGCAATCATCCATCACATCAGCATCGGCATGAACGATCCCATTGCAACACTGCTCCGCGCGAGCCAGCATCAATTCATCGGCAACCTTGGCCGCGACCCAGAGACCAGATTCCTGGACTCTGGCAAGTCCGTCACCAATGTGAACATCGGCATTGCAGACCTGGCCGATCGCGACCACACTCACTGGATCAAGCTGGAAATCTGGGGCGAGGACGGGCAGGCATTTGCCGACCAGTGCCGCAAAGGTGCGAAGGTCCACGTCATCGGCCGTGTGAAGACCGACCGGTGGACGGACCGCAGCACGGGCGAGCCGAAGATGCAGGTGTGCTGCCGTGTGGAGCAGTGGAAGCTGATGCCAGCCGCTGGGGCCCCGGCTCCGGCGGCACCTGCTGCACCGGCGCCAGCGCAGCAGCCTGCGCATCTGGCCGCGGCCGTCTGGGCACCCAACCCGGCGAACGGCACCGTGGCTGCGCCTCAGGTGTGGAACAGCCCACAGCAGACCCAGGTGCCGGACCATGACGGGATACCGTTCTGATCGGTGGTGCTGACGCGGATCTCCTGGCGGCCTTGCGCCGCCTTTTTTTGTGACGAGTTGTGACACGAGCCACGCAAGCGAGCGCCACGGCGGGATGATTGCATCACGGGCGGAGACGCCCATCACCCCAGCTTTCACCACCATGCTTTTCAAAGTCGACTACCGCGACCTCACCCCCATAGGGGACGTGATCGGCCGCGGCCTGTTCATCGAGGCCGACAGCCTGGAGCAGGCCCTGCGCCTCGCTCAGGAACGCTGCCGCGCGGATGAAGAGATCGAGTCCGTCCGCCGCTTCGCTCGCGGGGAGGCTGCGTGATGGCACCGCGCGTCATCTACCAATCGCCCGCCAACGCCAACACGCCGGGCGCGGGCTGGACCATCACCCAAGACCCGACCTTCAGCCGCAATCCCAACCTGGTGCGCTTTCACCGCAGCAACGGCCAGCGCAAGCTGCTCGATCAGATCGCCGAGTGGAATCCTTACGCGCAAGCCTGGACAGCCAGTCGCTGGATGCCAAAGCCGCCGATCGTGCCGCAATGGCTGATCGACAAGGTGGTGGCCCACATGAGATTCGAGGATCGGGCCTGATGTTCAACCCCGACTTCTACCCCACGCCGCCGGAGGTGGCGGCATGACCCGAGCACAAGCACTGCGCGCCATCACCAGCTACGCCGCCGCCGGCCAGCTGGACATGGCCACCCGGATCTACTGCGAGAACCGCATCAGCCGTAAGGCATTCGATGAAGCCGTAGCCAAAGGCCAGCGGCTTGCCACCTTCGTCAACACCACCAATGCCTGACAACACTCTGCTCGGCCGCTGCACCGTGGCCCTCACTGAAGCGCTGATGGGTGACTTACCACCAACGACAGAGCAGAAAGCAGGCGCACGCCGCGGCGTGGCTGCTGTGCTTGAGCACCTGGCGGCCGAGATGGTCTGGCTCAACCAAAAGAACCCGAGCTTGACCGTTCACGAGCTGGCGCGCACCTTGACGCTCGAATCCGCCGGCGAGCTGGCCGGCTGGGAGGGGGACAAATGACCACCGACATCCCCACCACGCTCACCGAGCAGGGCCAGCGCTACGGCCGCTTCAATGGCCATGCGTTCATCACCCAGCAGCTCAAGTGCGTCATCCGTCATGCGCTGGAAGCACGCGACAAGAGCTTGGCAGACGATCAGCAGGAGGCCCTCGACATGATCTGCCACAAGATCGGCCGCATCCTGAGCGGCGACCCCGACTATGCGCAGCTGGTGGCTGATCGCCTGAATGGGGTGGAGCGATGACGAACCTCTCCCCCGCCGCCCGCGCCATCGTGCAGGCGTTCGACGATCGCTACGAACTGCTCGGCCCGCTGGAGGGTAACTGGCAGGAGGCCTGCTTGGCCGCCGCGCTTACAGCCCTGGCGGTCCGGATCAAGGGAGCCGATGGCATCCGCCAGGACGTGCTCGACATCGCAGACGAGCTGAACCGCCTCGCCGATTAACCTGACCAACCACCGGGTCGGCCCCACCCGTAAGGGCGGGCACCGCTGCAGCAGTCCTGGGGTGCTGCTGCCATTCGCGGTATCGGAGGCCCGGCACCTCTCCCACCCACCCGACATGGAACCACTGGCATGCCCAGGCTGCGGAGCAACGCGCGGCCTCGCAACCGAATCGAAGTACGAACTCGCCAATGGCCACCATCGCCGGCTGCGGAGCTGCCGGCACTGCGGTGGCAAGGTGCGCACCATCCAGCCGCCGGGTGAGCCCGAGCGGCTGGCCCAGGAGGTGCTCGGCAAACCCCCTCACGTTCGCGGCTTCAAATTGACGCCAGAACAGGTGGTGCTGATCCGCCAGGATTCAGAGCAGGGCATCCGCCAGGTCGAGCTTGCCAAGCGCTATGGGGTGCGGCGGCAGGCGATCAGCCAGATCGTCTACGGCGACATCTGGGCCGATGTTGGTGGGCCGATCAAACGGCGACCGCCGAAGGCAGGCCCGACCTGCGAGAGCTGCGAACACTTCGCGGCAGGCTCAGGCTGCAGCTTCGGCTTTCCGGAGGCGGTTGATGAGCCCTGGTTCGCCAGCGAGTGCGAGCTGTACCAGCTACGCTGACGGCGACCACCATGAACACTCCCAGCCCTCAGCGTGTAGAAGCGCTGGGGGCTTTCTGTTGTCATCGCGCCAGCAGCCACGCCAGCAGGCGATCCTGAGCCTCGGCTGCCCAGAAGGGCTGCTCACGCCACCAGCTGAACACCTCCCGGTGCCCCTTCCGGCGGTTGCAGGTGAGGCAGGCGGCCACCAGGTTGCGCGCGACCGTCGAGCCGCCGTGCGCCTTCGGCTGCACGTGGTCGAGGCTCTGCGCCGGCGCGCCGCAGTATGCGCAGCGGTGCTCCCAGGCCTCGAAGATGCTGGCTCGGAACCGGTGGCGGGTGATGAGCTCTGAGCCCTCGATCCGCGCGCGCATGTGGTGCTGCCGGTGGCGCACAGCCTAGCCAGATCAACTTGTGAAGATCCGTGACAGACGCCTGGCAACCGGGCCGGCGGTCGCGACGATGGAAGAGCCCACGCGGAACACCCCATGTCCCGAAACGCTCTTGGCTTCATCGCCGGGCCCTTGTCTGTCGTCGCCATTTACGGCGCGTTTTTCTGGTGCATCCTCTCTACGTTCGATGACATGACTCGCGCCGACTGCGCACGCGGCAACCAGCGCGCCTGCGCAGCAGTGGAGGCCAAGCGATGAGCCCGGTCAAGCGCGCGCATCGCCGTGGCCAGCGCTACGAAGCTGGTCAGGTCGTCTATGTCCGGGGCTGGCCCCCGACCTGTGACGCCACCGTGCTGCAGGCCCTGGTGGATCACCAGGGCTGGCCCTGCTATGAGGTGGTGGCCAGCACTGATCAGAGCGTGTGGATCGTGCCTCGCATCCACTGCTCAACCCGCATGTTGATGGAGCAACCCGCATGACCAGTTACGCCTTCCGCCGCGGCCGCGAGTGGATCTGCGCGCCGGCCGGCCATGACCCGCGCGCTCCGATCGTGCCGGGGCTTAGCGTCGCCCCCGACGTCGCGCAGGCCTGGCGTTGCGACGATCTTGACGAGGCTCACGAACACCAGGCGCTGCTGCGCTGGGTGCTGGGCTGGAGCACTGAGATCAGGGCGGTGCCATGAAGCGCGAGCGGCTGCACCTGAGCCAGCACCAGTTCATCGAAACCGGCCGTGACTTCAACGGCCGGTTCTGGATCGGGTACAGCTCTGGCGCCAGCAGGTTCTTCCGCGACGCCAAGGAGCTGCGGCGCTTCCTGAAACTGCCGGTCGGCATCCCCAGCAGGGCTAGCTTCGACAGCTGGATCGCATCGCTCACCGCTGCTGATGCAGCACGCGGCACCGTTGAGGTTGCCCCTGTGGGTGATGCCAACGTCGAAGGGAGCTTCGACCCGCTGGCCCACGCGCTCGACGAGAGCGACCCAAACCACCACACCCGCACCGTGATCTGATGGCTTACGACTGCAACCCGATCGAACAGCAGGCCCGCCAGGACCAGCTTGAGGCGCTCTATGCGGCCGACGGCCGCCACAACCACGACCACCCGATGCATTGCCTCTACACCGGATTGGTCGCCAAACTGAGCACGGCCGAGCAGGCTGACAGTGCCACGTGAGTGGAACACACCGGTGCGGGAGCCGTGGAATCCGATCATCCATCAGCTCCTGCGCGCGGTCGATCAGCACAACCGTGAGCTGCTCCGCACCGGCGACCCATGGCACGCGGTGAAGGCGGAGCAGCTGCGGCAGTATGTGCGTGAGCTCAAGGCCTGGATTCACCAGCAGGAGGAACGATGAGCGAGCCCAAGGTGATCGGCTGCTGGAAGATCCACGGCGGCACGATCGAACAGCTGGAGCGGCCCAACGGTGAGCTCTACTACCGGAGCTGTCACGGCGGCACCTGCCGCTATGCCGAGGACCTGTGGTGCGCGCAGCTGTACCTGAGTCAGCTGCAGGCGCGCTGAGCCAGAATGTCTGCAGCCCAGGCCATGTGCTCGTCGGTGACGGGGCAGCCGGTTGCAGCTCCCATCTCGGCCACCTGGGCCACCACCTGATGGGAGACGTGAGCCTGCAGCATCGAGAAGCGGAGCAGCTCGCTGGCGATGTGGCGCAGCTCGTTGATGTCGGTTGAGGCCTGGATGTAGCGCACCTGTTTCTCAACCTCAAACTCATCAGCGAGGGAGAGGTTGAAGTCCAGCCAGAACATGGGCGGACGCGCAGAGAGCAGCATCAGCGTAGGCGCGGGGCAATGTGACGAGTTGTGACATCGGATGCACCGGCGTTGGATGGCGCCGGTAGTTTGAGGGCACGGCCGGAGACGGCCACCACCCCAGGAGCTGACATGGCCACTACCACCCAGCAAGTTGTCCTGCACAAGCTGTTCGAGGAAACCCAGGATGGCGCCATCCGCCATTGCGGCTTCACAGGCCCGGATCGGGAAGAAGCCCTGAACTGGGTCAAGGAAATGCAGGCCTGTTTCCCGGCCAACCGCCACTGGATGCGGCCGATCTACCGCTGATCATCACGGCCCGTTGGAGCCCATCCGGCACCATCCCATTGCACCCATCGTCATGACCACTCCTCTGTCCACCGCCGCGCGCCTGGCCAAGGCCGCGGCCACCGCTGACGCCACCACCTGGGGCGCTCAGCTGGAGCGCACCGCTCGCGCCACCGCCGCTGTGCTGGTGCTGCTCTACTGCATCGCCGCTGACCTGGCGGTGCTCACCTACCGCGCCGGCTTCGAGCTCGGCCGCGCTGTTCATCAGCTGAACGACCGCCTGGCAGATCCAGCAGCGCTCGCCGCCGAGGCCCGGGCCGCCGTGCGCGCCTGGCTCAAACAGCAGCGCGCCGCCCTGCTGGCCTTCCTGCTGCTGGAGGTGGCGTGATGATCCGCCAGCTCACGATCGCCGCCGCCCTGCTGCTGCAGGGGCCGGCGGCCCTGGCCCATCACACCGGCCGGCACGTCACCGCCACCGTCTACCACCAGGAGTTCAACGGCGGCCCTGCCTACTGCGGTGGCACCTATGAGCACTGGGGCATCAGCGCCGCCCATCCCTGGCTGCCATGCGGCACCAGGGTGCGGGTGAGCCACGGCGGCCGCTCGCTGACGGTGCCGATCACCGACCGGTGCGACTGCAACAGCATCGACCTGTCAGCCGGCGCTGCCTGGCGCCTCGGCGTGCCGCTCGATGGCATCGCCACTGTCCGCATCAGCTACTGAGCGATGACCGACACCACACCACACCGCGCCACTCCTGACCAGTGGGCCGACATTCTTGAACTCCGCGCCAGGATCGAGGCCCTCGAAGCCGGCGCCACCTGCCCGCACATCGTCACTGGTGACGAAGGAACTAGCTACTGCCGGCTGGCTGAGCAGCAGGCCGCCCCGCCACCGGAGCCCACGCCTACTGGGTCGATGGTGGTGCGAGTTGGGCGCGCCATTGCCAATGCAGACGAAGAATGCTTGGCCGATAGCTGGGCACCAGAAGCCCGCGCCGCCATTCGCGCCATGGCTGCTGCCGCTAGGTCGCGTGACCTGGGTGGGCAAAGCGTTCCCTTTATGAGCTGGGATGGCGTTGCTCAGTGGCTTGAGCAGGAGGCCGAGCGATGACCCGACTGCCACCCGTCGTAATCTTCGGCGCCACCTGGCTGCTGGGGATGATGCTCGCCACGATCTGGCTGACGCTACGCTGAACCCGCGTGAAGAGTGGGACACCGGGCCCCTGGGGTGACATCCAGGGGCTTTTTTGTGGGAACTGCGTGGGAACGCCCGCCGTGCCGTAGGCTGCTCCCGAAATGTTCGAGCCCCGTAAGCCATTGGCCTACGGGGCTTTTCCTTGGATGCGGGGGAAAGATTTGAACTTTCGACCTTCAGGTTATGAGCATGACGGTCGGGCCTACCGTCGGATCCCGTTGCCTCCCTGAGCCTTGGAATCGCTGGGACTGGACTACCGGCCGCTCCTCGGGTATCCCTGCCGATCCCGGCAATCTGTGGGAACGGTGTGGGAATGTTGCGAGTTGTTGCGAGCGCATGGCGGAGTGGCGTGGGCGGCCGGATGATGTGGGCATCGGGAGGCAACCGCCTCCTCCGGGGCACTGACCCCTGGCCCGCGGGGAGCCTGCCAGATCGTCGGCATTCCCCGCACACCACCACCACCGCATTCCCCCGCCATGAACCTTCGCCACAAGCGCCACGCACTGGCCGACCAGGAGCAGGCCGATGGCTGACCTCTCCTTCCGGGTGATCACCCCTCGACCGAACGCCCGCAGGCGGTTTGACCGATGGTGGTTCCAGCCCGCTACGCCCGGGTGGTTCGGCCGCTGGCTGCTGACTCCACATCCAGGCCCCACCATCGGCCGCAAGCGCCGCGCGCGCAGAGCCAGAGGGCGGCGCATCGAGGCCAGGCGGAACACTCCCTACGTTGGCGGCTGGATCTCGCTGGCCGGCGCAAGGTGTTTCAGAAGCTATCCCCTGCCGAAGGTGATGATTCTCGATGAGGTCGACAGCTTCCTGGATCCGTCGCTGCGCGAACCGTGGGAGGAGCAGGCCGATGGCGGCTGGAATGTCGGGCTGCCACCCGCGCCTGGCTTTTACTACGTGCGTGGACTGCTCGACGAGAGCATCGGCGGCGATAACAGGCCCGTCTACGTGAACCCTCAGCATTTTGTCTGGGGATTTACGGAAAGCGATGATCCTGAGTGGATTGGCCTCGGTGGCGACATCACCCCCGAGAACATTCGCTGGAAGCCAGCTGGGGAGCTGACGGTCGAGCAATGGGCCGCCGCTCGCCGGACCATGCAGGGCCAGCAGGGGGAGGCCCAGTCCGATGACTGAGACCGCCCTCGTCACCCACCTCCTGGCCAACCGCTATCGCATCCCCAACAGGGCCATCATCAACTGCCTGGCCCTAGCTCGCCTGAACCCCACCCCTGCCCGCAGGGTCAGCGTCGAAGAACTGACCCCCCTGTTTCAACACAGCAAGCGCGGTGGCATCAGTGGCCTCATGCTGGAGCTGAAGCGTTGCGGTCTGGTCGACTTTGAGCCAGGAGTGCGCGGCACCCCCGGCTACCTGATCTGGCGGGTGGGGCCGGAAGAGGAGAAAGCCCATGAAGCTCACCAGAACCGCCGTTGATCGCGCCACCCCCCGGCCCCGCCGGTATCGCCTCAACGACTCCCTGGTGCCCGGCCTCTGCCTTCTGGTGCTCCCCTCGGGCCAGCGCACCTACTACCTGCGCCATCGCGTCGACGGGGCCCAGCGCGAGCTGAAGCTGGGAACCCCGGCTGAGTTGTCCCCCGACCAGGCGCGCGAGCTGGCCCGCGCCGCCCTCGCGCGCGTGCGCGCCGGCGGCGACCCGGGGGCGGAGCGGCGGGCCGCCAGGGATGCCCCGACGATCGAGGCCCTCGCCGCCCGCCATCTGCAGGCCCACGCCAGCCGGAAGCGATCGGGCCGCAACGATGAGATCCTCTGGCGGCGGCACCTGCTGCCGGCGTTCGGCCGGCTCAAGGTGGCGGCCCTGACGCGCGAGCGGATCCGCGAGTGGCATGCGGCCCACCCGCAGCCGGCGACCGCCAACCGGGCCCTGGAGGTGCTCGGCGTGGCGATGGGGCTGGCAGAAGACTGGGGCTGGCGGCCGGCGGGCAGCAATCCGGCCCGCGGCGTCAAGGCGCACCCAGAGCGGCAGCGCCGCCGCTATGCCAGCGCCGATGAGCTGGCCCGGTTGCGCGAGGTGATGCAGCGATGGGAAGCGGCGGGGCCGCTGGCGATCCGGTGGCGGTTCATCCAGCTGGTGCGCCTGCTGCTGCTCACCGGGGCCCGGCTACGAGAGGTGATGAACGCCGAATGGACTGAGGTCGACTGGCAGCGGGCCGTGCTGCGGGTGCCGGCCGAGCGCGGCAAGACCGGGGCCAGCGAGGTGCGGCTGAGCGATCGAGCGCTGGCGGTGCTGCGTGGGCTGGAGGCCGCGGCCGGCGGGAGCCGGTGGGTGGTGCCGGGGGAGAGCGGCGAGCGGCCGCTGGTGGGCTACCGGCGGATGTGGCTGGCGCTGCTCGAGGACGCGGGCGTGGCCGATCTGCGGGTGCACGACCTGCGGCACACGTTCGCCAGCTACAGCCTCAGCGGCGGCCAGTCGCTGGGCGTGGTGGGCCAGCTGCTGGGGCACCGGAGCACGCAGACCACCAGCCGCTACGCCCACCTGGTCGATGACGCGGCGCGGGCGGCGGTGGAGCGGGTGAGTGACGACCTGGGGGTGTAGCGCCACGGCACACTTATCACCCACATCGCTTGCGCTGCAGGCGATGTCTTATTGCAAACGCCTGAGAACGGCCGATTGTAAACGAATGTAACGCGGGTCAGTGTGACACCTGTGGAAACTGAGTTTTTCACAGGTTCGCGCGGATACATTCCGCCAGATCCCTTGCGCCGCAATGTATTTCAACGGCAGTAGCTGTGTACTATCTGCCGCTGTTTGGTATCAAAGCGCTACTAATTCTGCCGCGCCTTGTGCCAGTTGAAGCTGAACCCGTGTGCAGGGAGTGTGCCAGTTTCTGCTTATAGTGACACTTATTGATTGTCACACTGCCGGCCAGATCGACTGCGCCGCAATGGATCTGGCCAGTTGTGGTACGCCTGTATCAAGCGCCGCAGTGCGCTACGCGGTGACGATCCGACGCACAGTGGAGGGGTCCCACGCACCACACCCCATGGGCGTCATCGCCGACACGCTCCGCGCCACGCTTCGCGATCTCGCGGAGTCAGACGCGCGGCTCTACCGCGGGCTCGCCACCGAGCTGGCCGCACCGGCCGCCCGGCCGGCGCTCCCCGCGGACGAGATCGCGGCCGCCATCGCGCTGCTCGAGGCGCACGGCTACACGGTCACCCGCGGGTGACCGCACCACCGGGGCCCTGCGGGGCCCCTTCACTGATCCCCACACCGGCCACACGGCACCGCCATGGAACACACCACCCCCGCCACCGACACCGACGCCCTGCTGGCCGAGGTGGACGCCCTGCTGGAGCAGGCGGACGCCACCGCCGCTCGGGTGGACGCCCTGCTGGACGGGTGGGCGCCACTGCCGGCCACCACGCCAGCGCCACTGCCGGCCACCACGCCAGCGCTGCGGCGGCTCCAGCGCACTGCCCGGCACGCAGCCCGGCTGTCGGCCCTGGTGGAGCGCCAGCAGGCCGCCCTGGCCGCCCAACTGGACGCCATGGAGCAGGACGCGTGAGCGCCGCCCGCGTGCCCCTGCAAGGCGCCTCAACGCCGTGCCCCGTGTCTCACACCGTCACGGCGCATAACGCGCCTCACAGGCGCTCCTGTGCGCCACTCCGTCACATCACCCAACCACGCCATGACTGACTACGACATGCACGACCTGATGCGCGAGCAGATGACCGCCATCTACGTCGACCTCACCGCCCTGGGCCTCATGCCCGAGCAGTACGACCAACGACTCACGCAGGCACTTCAGCTGCTGCGCGACGCTCGCGCGCTGCTGGATGAGTGCCGTGGCTGACTCCAGCGCCGGCCGCACACGCCGCTACCGCGCGCGCTTGCGCGGGTTGCCTGACCCCGACGCGCCCCAGCCGTGCCCCGACTGTGGGCGCCTGGTGCGCTCGCTGCTCACCCGTCCGCTGTGCTCCCGCTGCTGGCGTCGCACGCCGGCTGGCCGCGAGCGCAACCGGCAGCGGATGGCCGCCGCCAGGGCCAGCAGGCGGCAGTAGTCTGAAGCCGACAGAGCCCAGTCCCCTGCACGCACGGCTGGGCCATCAACAACACCCCCTAGGCCTCTGCTCAGCACGCCCAAACCTGGGGGTCACTCATTGTTAAGGATTGCGACATGCCGCCTGTGTGATGCAGGCCATGCCCGTATCTTGGGCTCATCGGCAGGCCGAGCGCGCCGCCGATCACCCACATCGCCCGGCACTGGCCGGTTCACCCCATGTCCATCACCTGCATCGCTGCTTGGGCCGTCGCCCTGCTGCTGCTGCCCCTGCTGATCCTGGCCTGGGCCAGTGAGAGCCGCGAGCAGCGCGCACGCCGCTGGCGCGCCGCCGGCATGAGCCAGCAGCGCATCGCCGATCGCCTCGGCTGCAGTCGCACCACCGTCCGCCGCATGCTGGCCGCTTAGGCGGCCGGCCACAGCTCCCGCGGATCCTTGCCCGTCGCCATCATCCGGCTGAGCCGCTCAGCACGGCCGCCGACCTGCTTCGCCCACTTCGAGTCGAGCATCATCGTCGCGGCCTGCTGGTACTGCCCGGCCTCGATCGCGCCCAGCGTCCGCTTGAACGCCAGCAGCCCGACGATGCCCAGGTTGAAGGCCATGTCCACCAGCACCCGTGCGCGCACCTCATCGAGGCGCGCCACCCAGGGCAGCGCGCGCTGAATCTCGCGCTCCATGTCGGCGATGTCGTTCGCCAGCAGGATGGCGGACTCCTCGCGGGTGATGCCGCGGTCCTCCAGGTTGCGGCCCACGCCGATCGTCAGCCGACCGGCGGTGCAGCGGTAGGGCTTGAGGCGCTCGCCTTCATGGAGGCGGAGCTGCCTCACCATCGCGTCGCGGTCGATCACGATCAGCGGCCGGGCTGGTAGGGAAACGCGCGGCGGGCGGCAGCGACCGCCAGCTGCAGCAGGCTGTTGCTGCGCAGGCGGCTCATGCCGATCAGCTCGCTGGCGACGAACAGGGCCAGGCCCAGGTATTCGGTGGTGTGTCCTTCCATCAGATGCTCCATGGGTGCTCTCCAGGCTAGGTGTAGTGCAGGTAGGTGCTGAGGATGTACTTCGGCCCCGACAGCGGCGGCCGGCCGGCGTGCAGCCAGGGCCACAGCGGGGGGAACAGAACGACGGTGCCAGCCGCGGGCTGGATCGCCTGTCCCCAGCCGGGGAACTCCGTCGCGCCGCCCTGGTCCACGTCGTTCAGGTAGACCAACGCCGCGAGGAACCGCCGCGCGCTGGCGTGGTCGCCCACATCGACGTGATCCGGGAACTGCTCGCCGGCCTCGGGCCGGTAGCGCTTGATCCGCAGCTCCTCGAACGCCAGCTCCTCAGGCCACTGTGCCTGGCTGATCTGCAGGTCGCGGCTGTAGCGCTCGAACAGGGGGAGGATCGCCTCGAACGTTTGATCGTGGCCACGCTCCCAGGAGCGGGTGAGGTTCAGCTCGGTGAAGCAGGGCGCGGCCGGGTCATCATCAACGCGAGCGATGTGCTCAGCGTTCAGGGCCTCGAAGCCGGTGATCAACTCGCTGCAGAGCTTGCGGGAAAGCGCGTCAGGGTAAACGCGCACGAGGTCGGAAAGTTCCATCAGTGCTCAGGGCTTCACCAGGATCGCCCAGCCGGTGCCGGGCCCCTCCACCATCCACCGCGGGCCGAGGTTGCGGCGGCTGTAGCGCAGCCTCGCGCCCCAGTTGTTCACGTAGACGCCAGTCATCAGATCGAGCTCACCGAAGGGGTCGTGCACGATCAGGGCGTCGTCGCTGTAGCCAATCGCGCAGATCCAGTGGCCGCCGCCGGTGGGTGCTGTGACCGGTCCCTTGTGCAGGATGCCGATCGGGACCGGGATGCCGCGGTCGATCTGCTCAGTGATCGTGCTCCAGTTGCCGGCGTGCGTCAGGCTGGCCTCCACGCCGAACGACTGCAGCGCCTTGAGCTGGCTCACGCTGTCGGTGGTGTCGCCGTAGCGCAGCACGCGGCCCAGGTAGGTGTCGTCGCCGTTGGGGCCCCGCAGGGTGCCGGGCTTGAGCGCCTCCAGGAGCATCGCGCAGCTGCTGCTGAAGCACATCCGCATCGCGTGCTGCGTGCTCGAGTCGCGCTGGCTGTAGTAGGGCACGCGCAGCGGATTGGTGATCTCGCGCGTGGTGGCCTGCTTCCCGTCCGCCTTCCAGGTTTCATACCAGGCGGAGTCGGTCTTCTTCAAGCTCTTGGGAATCGCCTCCCACAGCTGCTGGACTGCAGCGCGCTGGTGGGGCAGGCCCTTCCAGTGCTCGAAGAAGGGGATCAGGTCGTCGATCATCACCGCTGACCGGTTGATAGAGCTCGCAGCACACCAACCTGGACTCGCACGGTGTTCAGCTCTGTCCGCACCTGCTCGATCAGCTGATCCTGGCGGTTGTCGGACTTGGTGAGGTTGCTGATCTGCGTCTGGATCACATCCATGCCGGCCCAGACCCGGATGCAAGTGGCAATGAGGGCGATCACGCCAGCTGCCACCAGCTGGGTCGTGAGATCGCCAAGGCGCTGGGGCAGGTTGCCCCTGGTGTCGTCGTCGGGCACGTCAAGGGGTCCTTCTGGTGTCACTCTACCGATGGTGATCGCAGCGTTCATCGAGCCGAACCCCCCTGCAGGTGCAGCAGCCGCATGTTCCCCTCTGGGGTGGCGATCTGCACAGCGTAACCACCAGCGCCCGTGTAGCCCAGGTTGCTGGTGTAGGTGGCTCCGTTGACCAGGGAGATTGCTGAGCCGCTCGGCGTGCCGAAGTCGATGCCGGCGTGGAAGCTGCGGCCAAACAGGCTGCGGGGGCCATAGCCAGAGGTGACCCCATAGCTGCTTGGCGGCCGGCCATTGATGCGCAGATAACGATCGGCATCAGCAGCCGTGATGCGTCGCCCGTCGGTCCAGCGTGCGTCGAGGTGCGGGCCAGTGCTGTCGCCGCTGCTGCCCGTGCGGGCGATGACGCCCTTCGTGCCGCCTGCAGTGAAGCGCCCCTGGCTGTCGCGGCCGGTGCTCCAGTCGCTGCTGTCTTCGCCCTGCGTGCCGCACTCGATCGTCGTGCTGTAGCCCCCGCCGCCCAGATCGTGCGTCACGCTCTTCACGTTCCAGGTGCCGTCCACCAGATCGCGGAAGCCCTGCAGCGTCACCAGCCCCTCGGCGTTCACATCCGGCCGGCCGGGGAGCTGCAGGCTGATGCGCACCTCACCCGCGCGCAGGGATTGCAGCCGGCTGTCGGCCGCCTTCTGCGCCTCGGCCTGGGTCTTGAAGACCTGCGTCTCCTCGAAGGTGGGCAGGCTGCCGCCTGCCTGGCCGGCAGTGATCACCTTTTCCTTGTTGACCGATCGGTCCAACCACTTTGCCCTCACCGCCCCGTAGGCCCCGCGGTTCTTCAGCGTTGCTCGCCAGTTGGTCACATCCTCCTGGGTGAGCGTGATGTTGCCGGCGTTGTCCTTGTCGCCCCGGGGCACCACCACCAGCTTCCCGTCCGCTGGCTTGATCGTCGCTCTGAACTTCTCCGCCAGGCGGGTGAGGAAGGCCTGATCGGATTCGTTGGTCTGGTCCTCGTGCTTGATCTGCGTGCTGGCCAGGCTGCCCTTGATCACCGAGGTGAGGTTGTTCTGCTGGGCGATCTGCTGCACCACCTGCCCGAGCGTGGTGCCGTGCCAGCTCTTGGTGCGCTGCTCCTTGAGCAGGGTTGGCGCCGTGTTGCTCGCGGTGGCGCGGATCGTCATCGAGCGGGGCCCCATGCTGAGCTCCACTTCGTCGATCGCGAACGCCCCCATGTAGACCGGCGTGCGGCCGCCGTCGCCGTAGCCCAGCCAGACGCGCAGCCATGTGCCGTTGACGGGCACGGGGATGCGCTTGTCGCGATCGTCCAGCGCGATCTCCAGGCTGTCGCTCTGCTGGCCGGCCTGCTCGCTGATGCGCAGGCTGACCAGGCGATCGGCGATCAGTCGGGTGATGTCGCCGCCGTTGGCCTCGATCCTGAACCCTGGCGTGGTCATGCCGCTCCGGTGCCAGGTGTTGCGGTGACGGGCTGATCCCAGATCCTGATGGTCTCGCTGGTGCTCGGTTCGGGCAGATCAGGCAGCAGAATCGTGATGCCCTCGGGGAGGATCGGCAGCAGGTCCGCCAGGTTGGGGTTGGCGATCAGCACCGACTCAACCGTCTGCTGGGTGCGGCCGTAGTAGCGATGGCAGATCGCGTCGAGCTCGTCGAACTGGCTGGTGACGTAGAGCTGGCTCATGGCAACACCGGGAACGAGGAGGTCAGCACGACGGCGCCTTGCACCACCTGCCGCACTGCAGCCGTGACGTGTGGATCCACGTCGAGCAGGGTGGAGATGGTGGCGGCATCACGCACGAGGTTGCGCACGCCATTGGCAGCGCCAATGCTGCCCGCCAGCTGCTGCAGGGTCTGGTAGGTGGCCGGGCGCAGCGTCTCCAGCAGCACCGCCATCGTCGGTGCGCCCTTGCCCTGCGCCATCGACTGCAGGATGCCTGCGGTGTTGAGGCCCAGGCCGGTCCACACGTCGCTCTGGTTGACGGTCAGGCCCGCCATGCCGAAGGCGCCCAGCGCGGCGCCGACGTAGTTGTTGTCGCCGATCGAGCGGGCGATGCCGGCCAGCTGCCCGAGGCTGAAGCCAGCGCCCTGGGCCTGCGCNGCCACGGCGCTGAACTGCGGGCTGCTGGCCCACCCCAGGGCCTTGAAGGCGGAGCCGTCNGCAGTGAGCGGCGAGAGGCCCGCCAGGGCGTTGGATGCGACNCCGGCGTAGCTGCTGGCGTTGTTCATGCTCANCGGGCTGGCNGNCTGNCCTGGGTTGTCCTCGCCGTAGCGAACCAGGGTGACGCTGAAGTCGATCTGGCGGGCGTTNCCACCGGGCGCGAAGAGGCCGCGGCCTTCACGCAATCCGCGGATGGCCCAGCGGCCGAAGACGCGGCCGGCNCCATCGGTGAGCATCTGCGGCTGGCCCTGGGCGGCGAGCTCGCGCAGGGTCTCCAGCGTGGACTGGCGACCGCTGAAGCCGGGGTAGAGCACACCGGCCAGCTCGATCTGCTGGCTGCCAGGGCCGACGAACTGAGCGGCCGGTTCGCGCAGCAGGCGGTCCTGCAGCTCCCAGCGGTACTCGGCGGTGCGCTCCATGGTCTGGGGCACACCGTTGGGCAGATCGAACTGGAAGGAGCCGAGCTGGAAGAGAGGCCGCGCCATGGTCAGTCGTTCAGAGCCACCCGGTAGTCGCCGTAGGCGCGCGAGATCAGATCCTCGAAGGCTAGGCGGACCTGCTCGCGGATCCCGTTGCCGTCGCCGCTGGCGTTGATCGTGACGGGGGCGCTGATGGTGATGCTGTTGCCGCCGGTGACGGGCCTGGCGATGCGGGGNATGATCGCGCCATCCATGCCAGCCACGAACAGCTCACGCCGCCGCTCGCCCACCTCGTAGGCCATGCCCGCGCGCACGGGGCCGCCGGCCGCGCGACCGGGAGGCGCGGCGACAGTCGCAGGGGCTGGGCCTGGGGCCCCGCCGCCACCGCCGAAGACGCTGCTGACCCGCGACCAGGCGCCCTGCACCCAGCCGACCAGCTCGCCGAACTTCGCCTTCAGGCCATCAATGATCGTGCGCATGATCCGCTGCCCGATCTGGCTGCGGGCGAACATGCCGACGATTGTGCCCGGCAGGTTGGTCATCACGCCCACCACCATCGGGCCCCATGCGCGGATGACACCGAGGGCCTGGGTGAACACGCCACGGATCCAGGGGGCGAACTGCCCCCATGCACCCCGCACGCCAGCCCAGGCGGCGGTGGCTGCGCCGCTGATCTGCGGCCAGAACTTCACCACCACGGCGATGGCCAGGCCGATGCCCACGATCACAGGCAAAAGGGGAAGCAGTGCCGGCAGCCAGCCGGCGATCAGCCCGCCGATGTTTGCCGCCACCAAGGCGGTCTTGATCGTGCCGATGGCGGAGACCACTCCAGCGATCACCGGCAGGGCGATCACCATGCCAGCCAGCGCGCCAGTCACCGCCACGATGCCCGTCATCAGGCCGGGGTTCGCCTGTGCAAACGCGGCGATCCCTTCCGCCACTGGCGTCAGCGCTTCCGCGATGGCGGTCAGCGGCGGCAGCAGGGCATTGCCCAGCGTGATGCCGAGCCGCTGGCTCACGTTCTGGAAGCTGGCCAGCGTGCCGCTGAAGGTCTTGATCTGGCGCTCGTAGTCCTTGTCGACGGTGCCCGCCGCGGCTTGGCCGCCGGCATCGGCCTTGAGCTTCTCGTACTCCTTGCGGTACTTCATCAGCGACATCAGGCCCAGCTTGGCCTCCTTGTCGCCGAAGATCTGGCTGAGCTTGAACACGTCGCCGCCGGTCACCCGCTGCAGCTCGGCGAGCGCGGCCTCCATCGGGTTGATGCCCTTCGCCTTGGCGTTCTTGAGCACCTGCTGGATGTTGACGCCGAACTTCTTGAAGTTCTTCACCGCATCCGGCGCGGTCATCTTCAGCATCGCGTCGGTCATCCGCGTCGCCGCCTGGCCGGCGTCCGGCGCGTCCTTGCGCACCATCTGCATCATGCTCGCCAGAGCAATCGCGCCCTGCTTGCCCTGGATGCCGAGCGTGCCAGCGGCGGCGGCAATCGTCGGCATGAACTGCGCCATGTCCTTCAGCTCGAAGGCGCCCTGCTTGCCGGCGAAGGCCAGCGCATCGAAGGTGGCCTTCAGCTCCGTCGGGCGGATCTTCAGCGCGTTCTGCAGCTGGAAGCCGGTCTTCGTGACATCCAGCAGATCGGAGTTGGTGGCGGTCGCCACGCGGCCGAGCGACTCGATCGACGCCACCGCATCCTTCAGCTCGAGGCCCTGGGCCACCAGATCTTGGATGCCGGCAGCCAGCACCGCCGGGCCGAGGTTGGTGCGGTTCCGGGCCGACAGCGCCAGCACTTCGCGGCTGATGCCCTTCAGGCCGTCGCTGCTCACGTTGGCGGTCTTGCCGATCTCCGTCAGCACCTTCTCGAAGTCGGCCGCCACGCGCACGCTGCCTGCCAGCGCGACGCCGATACCAGCAGCGCCAACGGCAGCGCCCTGCCAGAGGTCGTTGCTCAGGATCCCCTTGAAGCCCTTCTTCCCAGCGATCGCTGCATCGTTCATCGTGCGGGTGACGTTCCGCCCGAATGACGACACCTGGATCTGCGCCGCCTTGATCGACCGGCTCAGGCTGGCGGCGATCTTGCCGCCGATCTCAACCGTGATCTTCTGAGGGCCGCCGCCGATCATTTCCCTGCCACCTGCTTGTTGATCTCAGTCTCGACGAACTGAGCCTGGCGGAACCAGGCCCAGAAGTCGTCGGTCTCCATCTCCAGCACTTCGGCCAAGCTCCACCCGGTCAGCTTGGACAGGACGATGATCGCCTGCCTCAGCTGGTCTTCTGTTGCTTGGCCTGCCTGAAACCCGCGACTGCTTCCTGAACCTTGGTCCAGTCGGACGCATCCAGCTCCAGCAGTTCCTCCTGCGTGATCTCGCAGAGGTTGGCCACGAGGAAGATCGATTGATCCTCTTCGCTGCCACCGGCCTTGCTGGCCGCAAGGTCATCGCGCAGCTTGGGGCGGCGCAGGATGAGGTGGCCGGTCTCAACTCCAGCGATGGTGATCGGGAAGTTGAGCTCGATCTTCGCGGTGTT
>Ga0063231_10000108_pt1 | contig 19651 bp, 18 predicted proteins | sample LauGreSu1BDMLBSD_2_FD_56231 | JGI IMG/M metagenome (GOLD analysis project Ga0063231, IMG submission 56231) | Freshwater lake microbial communities from Lake Michigan, USA - Su13.BD.MLB.SD v2 (version 2) | ecosystem: Environmental > Aquatic > Freshwater > Lake | place: Lake Michigan, USA...
GTGAGCATTGATCTGTATTACATCGGTCTGGTTTTTTTCCGGGAAGGTCAGGCCAAAGAAAATTTCAAGATCAGGTTTTAAAAGGATTCGCCCAGGGAAATGTAAAATCCGGAAATGCGTTTTTCTCCGGCTGGTTTTTCACCCATGCCATAATCTAACCTCAAGCTCATACTTTTCTCCACATCAAAGAAATAGCGAACTCCTGCCCCGTAATTAGGTTTTAAGTTCCTGAAAGCAGACATGCCAGTCGGATAAACATTGCCTCCGCCGGCAAAGGCCGTAATCCCGAACCGGGGTACAGGCCTGAACCTAAGTTCGGCTTGTGCCGCCAATAGGTTAGCTTCGCGATAGCGACCTAAATAATAACCACGCATGATCTGATCCCCACCTAATTGCGACATCATGTAGAAAGGATTTCCTCCCCGGCCGTCCACTTTATTGTAATTCAGATTGAGGCCCAAAATGAGTTTGGGTTTGATTTTTTGGAAATTTCGCAGGTCGAGCCGGAAAGTGGAACCTGTAAAGTTTTCACCTCCAAAAAAATCGGGAGCATATTGGTAAGTGACCTTTACATAGGAGCCCTTGTCGGGATAAGTATTGCTGCTGCGGGTATCAATTATTTGTGAAAGCCCCAGTGTCAATACCCTGCCGCCATCGCGGTCTTTAATGTTGGCAGCTGTTTCATAAATCCCACCGGCCGCATTATCGGTAAAAAATTGCTGATCGTATTGAAGGTTGAGCCCTACGTAGACATTTTCACTAAAAGCTTTTTCTGCCTCCGCAAAAAATCTGAATCTTTTGAGGGTGAGTTTGTCTTCATCGGCCAGCGTGGTTTGGTTGCCTACTCCATAAAAATTAAATGGAAAGTTGAGGTAGCGAAGCTCACCCTGGTAGTGGTATTTGTTTGCTTTTGACCATATGTCCCATTTGCTGACTAATTGGTAAGAGCCCTTGGTGGTATAGATACCCGATACATAAAAATTAGAAGGCCGGATGGCTGGATTTTCGGGCTCGGTATAGAAAGCAAATAAGCCTGCCAAGCCAAACTCGAACCCCAGCTCTTGTGTATAACCAAGCACCGGAACGGGTAAAAAGCTATTGTGCCTAGTGGTATCGTTTTTCAAAAAACGTTCGATTAGTTTTTTTTGTGCCTGTAAGTTGCTTAAGCAACAGCAAAAGACGATCAGGCTGAGGAGTTTTTTCATGTGTTTGGTGCTTGAACAAAAATACAATTTCGGATGACAAGTATATTTTCTGTTCGTGCTTTAATATTCCTATTTTTGGCCAAAATTTAAAAAAATGAGTGTATCAATAGGTCCTGTCTCCCAATTTATTCAAAAGAATTACCTGCATTTTAATGCTGCGGCATTAATGGATGCTGCCAAAGGTTACGAAACCCATCTGGCCGAAGGGGGTAAAATGATGATCACCCTGGCCGGTGCCATGAGCACCGCCGAATTAGGTATTTCATTGGCAGAAATGATCCGTCAAGATAAAGTAGCCATCATTTCTTGTACAGGAGCCAACTTGGAAGAAGATATCATGAACCTGGTGGCTCACTCTCATTATAAAAGGGTACCTCACTACCGCGATTTAAGTCCGCAGGATGAGTGGGATTTATTAGAAAACCACTACAATCGCGTTACCGATACTTGTATTCCTGAAGAAGAAGCGTTTCGCCGCTTACAGAAACACATTCATCAGGTTTGGAAAGATGCCGATGACAAAGGAGAGCGTTATTTCCCGCATGAATTTATGTACAAAATGCTCTTGAGCGGCGATTTGGAGCAGTATTACGAAATTGACCCGAAAAACAGTTGGATGTTAGCAGCTGCCGAGAAAAACTTACCGATCGTGGTTCCAGGTTGGGAAGACTCTACCATGGGTAATATTTTCGCTTCCTATGTAATTAAAGGCGAGCTGAAAGCCAGCACCATGAAAAGTGGTATTGAATACATGACCTGGCTGGCTGATTGGTACGTGAAGAATTCATCGGGTAAGGGAGTTGGTTTCTTCCAAATCGGTGGAGGTATAGCCGGCGATTTCCCTATTTGTGTGGTGCCGATGTTGTATCAGGACATGGAAATGGAAAACATTCCGTTCTGGAGTTATTTCTGTCAAATTTCTGATTCGACCACTTCTTTTGGTTCCTATTCTGGTGCGGTACCCAATGAAAAAATCACTTGGGGGAAATTAGATATTCATACGCCTAAATTCATCGTAGAATCGGATGCAACCATTGTTGCGCCGCTAATTTTTGCCTGGATTTTGAAGCAATAGATTTCAAGTCAAAAATGGCCTTTATTTAGAATGATTATAAATTATTTTTAGTAGTCATCAAATTGTAAGGTCTATTTGAATAAATGATACTTTTGTCAACTGAAAAAATAGGGATTTTCTATTGTTATAAACCCTTTTTTCGAAGATTTTAAACTCAATAATTTAAAGCATAACATACTCAATATGAGAAACATCTCCATGTTTTTTAGAAGTGGTATCCGGACTTTAACCTTTGCATTTTTACTACTCTTATTGGGTCAATTTTCGGCCAATGCTCAGAGTGCTGCAGAAGGAGCCGCCTTGTTTAAGCAAAAATGTACCTCTTGCCACGCTCTTAACCAGAAAGTGGTTGGTCCGGCATTGAAGGGTGTAAACGATCGTCGCTCTGAAGAATGGTTGATCAAATGGATCAAAAACTCTCAAGCCATGATCGCTTCCGGAGATCCGGAAGCAGTTGCATTGTACAAAGAGTACAATGAGGCTGCCATGACCGCTTTCCCTGAGTTGAGTGATGATAATGTAAAAAGCATTTTAGCTTACATCAAAGAAGAAGGCGATAAGCCTGCAGCTGCTGCTGGTACAGTTGCAGCTGGTGGTGCTGAGTCCAAAGATGACGAAATCAGTAACCTGATGGTGGGTGGGGTGATCATTTTGATCATCATCGCTTTCTTGGTAATTCTGGTGTTGAATCGTGTAATTGGTACTTTGGAAAGCTTGTTTAATAAAAAACAAGGTATCAAAGAAGAGCTTGCTGACCCAAAAGCCAGCTGGAGCGATCGAGTGGAAGCTTTCAAGCTGCGCTTTAAGAATAAGAAATTTGTGTTTTTCGTGGTATTGCTTGGTTTGATACTGTTAGGTTCTTACGCTTCGGTAACCATGTGGAATACCGGTGTTCACCAAGGCTATCAACCTGTTCAGCCAATTAAGTTTTCGCATCAGCTGCATGCCGGTGTAAACCAAATTAGCTGTCAATATTGCCATAGCGGTGCATTCAAATCGAAAAACGCATCTATCCCTTCGCTCAATGTTTGTATGAATTGCCACAATTATGTGCAAGCAACAGAGAAGTACAACGGAGAGATCTCTCCTGAGATTGCAAAAATTTACAAGGCTTTAGATTATAATCCAGATACTAAGGAATACGGAGACAATCCGAAGCCGGTAGAGTGGATTCGTATCCATAACTTACCTGATCTGGCTTACTTTAACCACGCTCAGCACGTAGCGGTTGCCGGTATTGAGTGTCAGAAATGTCATGGTCCGATCCAAAACATGGAAGAAGTATATCAATATGCTCCTTTAACCATGAAATGGTGTATCAACTGTCACCGAGAAACAGAAGTGAATCACAAAGACAATGGTTATTATGACAAGCTGATTGCAGCTCATGAGCAATTGAAAAAAGGAGAGAAAGTGACGGCAGCTGTATTGGGTGGATTAGAGTGTGGTAAGTGTCACTATTAATAGTTAATTATTAAGCATCGAATAACAGTTATATAGCTTACATGGAAAGCAATAAAAAATACTGGAAAGGTTTAGAAGAACTGAAACAAACCCCCGAATTTGTTGAAAACAACAAAAACGAATTCGCTGAGGCATTACCTATTGAGGAAGTGTTGAACGAAGCAGGTTTGAATACCGTAACTCCCCGTCGTGACTTTTTAAAGGCACTAGGCTTCGGTTTAGGAGCGGTAACCCTGGCGGCGTGTCAACCGGCACCCGTACACAAGTCCATTCCTTACTTAGTAAAACCTGAGGAAATTGTTCCCGGTATTCCTAACTACTATGCTTCTACCTTTAAAGGTCAGAGCATTTTGGTGAAAACCCGCGAAGGTCGCCCGATTAAAGTGGAAGGAAATCCTAACTGCTTAATAAGTGGCGGACGTTTGGACGCACAGGCTCAGGCCTCTGTATTAGACTTATATGACGTATCTCGTTTGCAGGCTCCTGTTTTAAATGGTGCCGAGGCAAGCTGGGCTCAGGTAGACAGCTTCGTGAAATCAGAATTAGCTAAAGTTAAAGCTGGCGGTAAAAAAATCAGAATTGTAAGCAGCACCATTAACAGCCCTTCAACCAAGTCGGTAATTGCTGATTTCACTGCCCAATATCCTAATACTAAAGTGATACAACTGGATGCGGTTTCTTACACCGGCATCATCCAGGCAAATCAGAACAGCTTTGGTAAGGCTGCATTGCCTCACTATCGTTTTGACAATGCCGATGTAATTGTAAGTTTCGGAGCTGATTTCTTGGGAACCTGGATCTCTCCAGTGGAGTTCACCCGGCAGTATACCAAAAACCGTGCTTCTGAGGCTTTAAAGAATAGAAAGATGTCTCGCCATATCCAATTCGAATCGGGTATGAGCTTGACCGGCACCAACGCTGATGCACGCATTGCTTTAAAACCATCTGAAGAAGGTGTTGCATTATTGAACTTATACAATGCTTTAGGCGGAAATGTAAGTGCTAAGAAATTAGCAAACAACGCGAAAGCAGATAAAGCCATTCAACTGGCTGCCAAAGAATTGTTGAACGCTAAAGGTAAAGCTTTGGTGGTTTGCGGTTCTAATGATGTATCCACCCAAATTCTGGTGAATGCCATTAACTCCTTATTAGGAAGTTATGGTTCCACCATCGATCTCACTAATCCTTCATACCAGTTTGCTGGTAATGATGCTGAATTTGTGGAATTCATCAATGAAATGAAACGTGGTGAAGTGGATGCAGTGTTCTTCTTGAATAGCAACCCTGCTTACAGCTACGTAAACAGTAAAGAATTTACCGACGCTTTGGCGAAAGTGAAACTACGTGTTTCTTTCGCTGATCGCCAGGGCGAAACTGCGGCATTGTGCCAGGTGAATGCTCCTGCCAATCATTACTTAGAGTCGTGGGGCGATAGCAACCCAATTGCCGGTTACTATACTTTGGTTCAACCAACCATCAATCCGGTATACAATACCCGTATGGCCGAAGAAAGCTTGTTAAGCTGGTCTGATGCTCCGGTAAAAGAGTATTACCAATATGTGCGTAATAACTGGGAGAAAACCGTATTGGCACAGAGCGGTAAAACCTGGAAAGATATTTTACAAAGCGGTTCCGTTTACATGGGAGCTGCACCTGCTGCTGCATTCACCTTTAATCGCGATTTAAATGCAGTAGCTGCTACCATCATCAGTGAAAGCAAGGCATTAGCTAATTCAGCACAAAATGCGGTAGAAGTTCAACTTTATCAGAATGTGGCCATTGGCGATGGAAGTACAGCAAATAATCCATGGTTACAAGAATTGCCCGATCCAGTTTCGAAAGTAACTTGGGATAATTATGTAGCCATTGCTCCAAAGCATGCTGAAAAATTAGGCCTTAAAGAGTTTGACCTGGTAGAAGTTAAATCTGCAAACTACAGTGTTACCCTACCTGTATTGATGCAGCCAGGACAGGCACAAGGTACGGTTTCTATTGCCTTGGGTTATGGTAGAACCAAAGCCGGAAAAGCAGGAAACGAAGTAGGTAAAAATGCCTACCCTTTCATGAGCTTGGTTAACGGAACTTTCCAAGGGCTTGCTGCAGCCAGCATCACCAAAGTTGGTGGCACTTACGAACTGGCCCAAACACAAACTCACCACTCATTTGAAGGTCGTAATATCATCCGTGAAACTACTCTAAAGGATTATTTAAAAGATCCTTATGCAGGTAGTGGTAATCACGGTGCTAAGCACAAAACCTACGATTTGTGGAACGACTATGCCAAACCTGCACAAAATTGGGTAATGGCCATCGACCTAAATGCTTGCACCGGTTGCGGTGCTTGTATTGTAGCATGTAATGCCGAAAACAATATTCCTGTGGTGGGCCGTGAAGAGGTTCGCAAACGTCGCGAAATGCATTGGATGCGTATCGACCGTTACTACAGCTATAATGATAACGGCAAATCGGTAACAGAAGAAAACGAAATTGCTCACCTGGATAATATGGATGATGTATCGGTGGTACACCAGCCGATGATGTGTCAGCATTGTGAGCATGCCCCTTGTGAAACGGTTTGTCCGGTATTGGCTACCGTTCACTCATCAGACGGCTTGAACCACATGGCTTACAACCGTTGCGTGGGTACTCGTTACTGTGCGAATAACTGTCCGTACAAAGTACGTCGTTTCAACTGGTTCAACTACTGGAACGATTCACGCTTTGATAACTACCTGAACAACGAGTTTACACAATTGGTATTAAATCCGGATGTGACTGCCCGTTCACGTGGAGTTATGGAGAAATGCTCGATGTGTATTCAGCGTATCCAGGCTGGTAAACTACAGGCCAAGATGGAGAAACGTCCGTTGAAAGATGGCGATATCAAAACAGCTTGTCAGCAAACCTGTCCTGCTAACGCGATCATCTTCGGAGACGGTAACGATCCAAATTCTGAAGTATCGAAAGCATTGAAGAGCGAACGTACTTATTATGTACTGGAAGAATTGAATGTTCAGCCGGGTGTAGGTTATCAGGTAAAAGTTAGAAATACCGCAGAGGTTTAATCATATTTCATAGAACAGCTATAAAACTATGTCATCTCATCACGAATCAATAATCAGAGAACCGTTAATTACCGGTGAAAACATTACTTATGCCAAAGTAACCGAGGATGTACTGGTTCCTGTAGAAAATAAAGCCAACAAAGCCTGGTGGATCGGTTTCACCATTGCCGCTTTGGGCGCATTAATGTGGGTTGTTGCTGTAAGTTATACCTTCTGGACCGGTATCGGAGCCTGGGGTTTGAACAAAACAGTAGGTTGGGCTTGGGACATCACCGGTTTCGTATGGTGGGTAGGTATCGGTCACGCCGGAACCCTCATCTCGGCGGTATTGTTGCTCTTCCGTCAGAACTGGCGTAACTCCATTAACCGTTCAGCCGAAGCGATGACCATTTTCGCGGTAATTTGTGCGGCTACTTACGTTATTTCACACATGGGTCGTCCCTGGTTGGCTTATTGGCCACTACCGCTGCCTAACCAGTTTGGTTCATTGTGGGTAAACTTCAACTCACCGCTCGTTTGGGACGTATTTGCGATCTCTACTTATTTCTCGGTATCCTTGGTATTCTGGTATACTGGTTTATTGCCTGATATCGCTACCATCCGCGACCGTGCAACTGGTTTACGTCGTAAAGTGTATTCTATTCTTTCTTTCGGATGGAATGGTTCGGTAAAAACTTGGCAGCGTTTTGAGGCGGTATCATTGATTTTAGCAGGTGTATCTACACCGCTGGTACTTTCGGTACACACCATCGTATCATTCGACTTTGCTACCTCGGTTATTCCTGGATGGCACACCACCATCTTCCCGCCATACTTCGTTGCGGGTGCGATTTTCTCAGGTTTCGCCATGGTGCAAACCTTATTGCTCATCGCCCGTAAGGTGATGAACTTTGAGAACTACATCACCATGTTCCACATCGAATCGATGAATAAGATCATCATCGTAACCGGATCCATTGTAGGGGTGGCTTACTTAACTGAATTATTTATTGCCTGGTACTCAGGTGCTGAATATGAGCAGTACGCTTTCTTAAATCGTGTAAGCGGGCCTTACTGGTGGGCATACTGGAGCATGATGACCTGTAACGTAATTTCTCCTCAGTTATTCTGGTTCAAGAAAATCCGTACCAGCATTGCTGCATCCTGGATCTTATCCATTGTGGTAAACATTGGTATGTGGTTTGAGCGTTTCGTAATTATCGTTACTTCTTTACACCGCGATTACCTACCATCCAGCTGGGTAATGTTCTATCCATCGTGGGTGGATGTAGCCGTATTCGTTGGTTCTATCGGTTTGTTCTTCACCTTGTTCTTATTGTTCTTACGATTCTTACCAGCTATCGCGATGGCGGAAGTAAAACTTTTGGTGAAAACTTCGAGTGAACAATCTAAGAAAGCTTTGATCAAAGCTGGAAAAGTTGATAAGGAGCACGCTAAATTCTACGTAGAGTCTTTAGATAAATACGATAGTGTTAACCAGGCTGATTACGCAAAAATCTGATTATGAGTAAAGTAAAATACATATTAGGCCATTTTGCCGATCCAGATGAAATGTTGCATGGGATCGATAAATTACAGCAGAACAACATCCCTGTTTACGATGTGTTCACTCCTATGCCTATTCACGGTATTGAAGATAAATTAGGGGTTAAACGCTCTCGTTTGCCAATAGCTGCCTTTTGCTTTGGTGCAACCGGTACGCTTACCGCTTTCGCCATGATTTATTACATGATGGTACACGATTGGCCAATGAACATCGGGGGTAAGCCTGCCTTCGCCATCCCAGACTTTGTGCCTATTATGTTCGAATTAACTGTACTATTTGGCGCCTTCGGAATGGTAGGAACTTTCTTCTACAAAAATCATTTATTCCCGGGCAGGGCTCCACGAGTAATGGACCTGCGTGCAACGCATGATCGTTTCATCATTGCCATTGATGCACAGGAAATTAAGGATGCCAAAAAAGTTGAAGGATTATTAAAAGAAGCAGGTGCAGTAGAAGTATTGCACAATGAAAGGAAATATGTTAGCTATGAATAGACTGCGTTTATCAGGTATCGCTTCCTTAGCTATTGCCGCCACACTATTGCTTGCAGCATGCGGTGGAAAGCAAAGCCCGGGTTGGGAATATGCCCGTAACATGTACGATCCGATTGCTTATAATCCGGATCAGCCGAACAAAAACTTTAAAGATGGCAAGACAGCTCAGCTGCCGCCGGCTAATACCATGCCGGTAGGTTTGGATAAACCTGAAGAGGCTTATCCAAACACCTTAGAAGGTTACCAAGCTGCTGGAAGTAATCTATCCAATCCACTNCCAGTTAATATTCAAACGCTTGAAGAAGGTAAATCATTGTACCTGAACATGTGTTCACAGTGTCATGGTTTAACTGGTAAAGGTGATGGTGCCATTGTAAAAATGCAGAAGTTTCCGGCACCGCCATCTTATGCAACTGGTACCTCTTCTCGTGGGGGAGCCATGAAAGATTTAACTGACGGGAAGATATACCATACCATAACTTATGGTGTTAACCTGATGGGGGCACACCGTAACCAGATTACGCCTACCGAGCGCTGGAAAATTGTTATGTATGTACATGAATTACAAAAATTACAGTAGTTAATTGCAAATATCCACATGGGAACAAATCACACTACAACACATAATTTCTCTCAACACTATCAGTTCACTGGTAAAGCAAAGACCTGGAGCTTAACTGCTTTGATTTTAGGTGTAGCTGCCATTGCTTATGGATTTTATTCAGGCCATGCGGAGCGTACTTTTGCCAATTTGTTATTGATGGCTTACTACTTCACTTGTGTTTGCGCAGCAGGCGCATTCTTTGTGGCATTGCAATATGTAGCACAAGCCGGCTGGTCTGTTGGATTGGTACGTATTCCTCAGGCTTTTGCCAAGGTACTGCCAATTGCATCTGTTGTACTAATTGCGGTGGTAGCCATGGGATTATATACCCACAACTTATATCACCACTGGCATGCGGATGGTTTGACCGATCCCAATAGCCCCAATTATGATCCAATTATTGCCGGGAAAGCGGTTTATTTGAACGTTCCCTTCTTCTTAACCCGTCTGGTCATCTTCTTGGCTATTTACAGTTTCTTTGCCTTGGTATTAACCAGACTTTCTAACCGTGAGGATTTAGAAGGAGGTTTAAATAGCTACAAAAAGAGTATCGGCTATTCAGCTGTATTTTTAGTGATCTTTGGATTCACTACGCCAATTTGGGCTTTCGACACCATCATGTCCTTAGAAGCACATTGGTTTTCTACCATGTTTGGTTGGTATAACTTTGCCGCCATGTGGGTAAGCGGTTTATGTGTCATCACACTGACTGTTATCTTCTTAAAACGTTCTGGATATTTAACCTGGATCAACGATAGTCACTTACACGACTTAGGTAAATTTATTTTTGCGTTCTCTATTTTCTGGACCTACGTATGGTTTGCTCAATTCTTATTGATCTACTATGCCAACATTCCTGAAGAGACGGTTTATTTCTACAAGCGTTGGGAGCCTGAATTCAAACCATGGTTCTGGTTAAACATCGTGATGAACTTTGTATCTCCATTATTGATCTTAATGACCCGTGATGCTAAACGTAAAGAAAGCGTCTTGATCTTCGTATCGATCTTCTTGCTTTGCGGTCACTGGCTAGATTATTACATGATGGTGATGCCTGGAACAGTAGCCGAGCACCGTGGTTTCGGTATCATTGAGATTGGTACCGCGGTAGCTTTTGCCGGTCTGTTTGTTTTCTTAATGCTAACAGCATTGAGTAAAAAACCATTGATTCCTGCAAAACATCCTTTCCTGGAAGAGAGTTTGAATCATCATATTTAAAAAACGAATTGCAATTATTGTTCGATAAGAAAATGAGTTTTAGAAAAGTATTTAGTTTACCGACATTGTTCAGCATGGTGCTGTTTGTAGCCTTATTGGGTAATCAGTTTGCGCAGGCGCAGAATCAGGATACTACCGCAGTTTCTATCAGTGCAGCTACTGACACTGCCAGTGCCGCAGCTGCTTCGCCAGCCATTCCAACTTTGATTAGCACGGATGTGGACACCACAAAAATGTCCTGGAATTTGGGCGACGGTCAAGGTAATAAAGTAGAAATTGGCAAAGTTGAAACTGATTACAGTGCTGCATACAAATCATTTGCCTACTATTCACTTTTATTCTTCTTGTTCTGTGTATTCATTGGCATTATTGGCAAAGCCTTAAGAGCGTATGAACTCACCAGAGCGATCCAGGGTAAAACCGAAGGCATCAATTGGAACCGTATCCAAGGTGTTTTATTTGCCTTCGCCTTGTTGGTAGGTTTGTATGGTGCTTACTGGTCATACACCAATCAGGGTTCCATGATCAACCACACTTCCGGTTCGGTGCATGGAGAGCAAATTGATTTTATGTTCAATGTGACCTTGGTGATTACCACTGTTGTATTTGTAATCACCCACATTCTTTTATTCGGGTTTGCTTACAAATACATAGGTTCTAATAAACGAAAAGCTTATTACTATCCTCACAACAATGCTTTAGAGCGCCTTTGGACTGTTGTTCCGGCCATTGTATTGACCGTATTGGTATTGTTAGGTTTCTTCACTTGGAGAGGGATTACCAATATCAGCGAAGCCGATCAGAAAAAAGCTTTGAACATTGAAGTAACTGGCGAACAGTTCAAATGGACGGTACGTTATGCAGGTGCTGACAATCAGACAGGTTTAAGAAATTACAAATTGACCACGCCAACCAACAACTTGGGTATCGACTTCCGCGATCAGAAAAGTTGGGATGATAAAATTGCTGGCGATATCGTATTACCAGTAAATCGTTCTGTACGTTTTACCATCAATTCAAAAGATATCTTGCATAGTTTCTATATCCCAGAATTCCGTGTTCAGATGAATGCAGTTCCAGGTATGCCTACTTATTTCCAGTTTACACCTAAGTACACTACCGAAGAAATGCGTGAAAAAACCAATAACCCTACCTACGAATATGTACTTCTATGTGCTAAAATTTGTGGCTCTGGTCACTACAACATGCAGGTAAAAGTGAAGGTGGTTTCTGAGAAAGAATACCAGGAATGGCTAGTTCAACAGCCTTTATATTACAATGACGATGTAAAGAAAGAAATGCAGATGGCTTCTCAAAAAGCAGCTGCAGAAACAAATAAAATGGCATTTAACACTAAATAATTAGATAAACGTTTATGGCAAGCACAGCAATTCACGATACCGCCGCACACCACGATCATGGGCATCATCATGAAACATTCCTGACCAAGTATATCTTTTCTCAGGATCATAAAATGATTGCCAAGCAATTCCTGATCACAGGGATTATCATGGGTGTCATCGCCATGTTCTTCTCTGTACTCTTCCGTTTACAATTAGGCTGGCCTGATAAGTCATTCCCTATTTTGGAAACTTTCCTCGGTAAATGGGCAGAGGGCGGTCGTATCAAACCCGATTTCTACCTGGCTCTGGTAACCATTCACGGTACCATGATGGTATTCTTCGTGTTAACAGCCGGTTTGAGCGGTACCTTCAGTAACCTCTTAATTCCATTGCAATTAGGTGCAAGAGATATGGCTTCGCCATTCCTGAACATGTTATCTTACTGGTTCTTCTTCCTGGCCTGCACCATTATGATGGGATCTTTCTTTGTAGAAAGTGGGCCCGCCAGTGCCGGATGGACGATTTACCCACCATTATCGGCGCTCCCTAAAGCAATTGCCGGCTCCGGACTGGGGATGACCTTATGGTTGATCAGTATGACGCTATTCATTGCTTCTTCTTTAATTGGAGCTTTGAACTACATCAGTACCGTATTGAACATGCGTACCAAAGGGATGGACCTGTGGAGAATGCCGCTTACCATTTGGGCTTTCTTCTTAACAGCTATTGTTGGGGTGCTTTCATTCCCTGTATTGGTTTCGGCCGTGGTCTTATTGATCTTCGATCGTAGCTTCGGTACCAGTTTCTATTTATCCGATATTGTATTACAAGGTCAAATTTTACCGAATCAAGGTGGTAGCCCTATCTTGTGGCAACACTTGTTCTGGTTCCTGGGGCACCCGGAAGTATACATTGTATTGATGCCGGCTTTGGGGATCACCTCCGAAGTAATCGCTACCAATTCCCGTAAACCGATCTTCGGTTACCATGCGATGGTGTACTCTTTAATCGGTATCACGGTATTATCTTTCATCGTATGGGGTCACCACATGTTTGTAACCGGTATGAACCCATTCCTGGGTGGGGTATTCATGATCACTACCCTGATCATCGCGGTTCCATCAGCGGTAAAAACCTTTAACTACCTGGCTACCCTGTGGCGTGGAAACATCCGTTTCACACCAGCCATGATGTTTGCCATCGGATTGGTTTCATTCTTCATCTCTGGTGGATTAACCGGTATTTTCTTAGGAAACGCAGCATTAGACATCAACCTCCACGATACTTACTTCGTAGTAGCTCACTTCCACTTGGTAATGGGTTCTGCGGCCATCTTCGGGATGTTGAGTGGCGTTTACCACTGGTTCCCAAAAATGTTTGGTAGAATGATGGATGAAAAATTAGGTTACCTCCATTTCTGGTTAACCTTCATCGGCGCCTACCTGGTATTCTTCCCAATGCACTTTATGGGATTAGATGGGGTACCACGCCGTTACTATGCTTTCACTGAGTTTGAATTCATGAAAGAATGGTTAACCGTGAATACCTTCATTTCATGGGCTGCCATCATCGCGGCATTGGCTCAGTTTGCGTTCTTGTACAATTTCTTCTATTCCATGTTTTACGGAAAGAAAGCCAGCCAAAACCCTTGGGAGTCAAATACCCTGGAGTGGACCACCCCTGTAGAACATTTACATGGCAACTGGCCGGGAGAAATTCCAACCGTACACCGTTGGCCGTATGATTACAGCAAACCCGGACATGATAAAGATTTCATTCCGCAAACCACACCATTCTCAGAAACCATGAGTTCTAATTTGCCACACGATTTCGAAGGCAATGTAGAAGCAGAGCAGGTACAAGAGAAATGGGTAAAAGAAAATAAAAAACCAGCTGCTCGTCAAAAAGCATAATTGTTTTTAACGAATCATTTTTAGGGTATCTGGCCTAAGTTTTTTAAGCTTATCAGATACCCTAATTTTTTTAACAGGACATGTACACCAAGGCCGAAAAACGATTTATACGAATTAACCTGATCAGCATCATCAGCTTGTTCGTGTTGATTTTGGCTGGAGGTGTGGTACGAGGTACCGGTTCTGGAATGGGCTGCCCCGATTGGCCTAAATGTTTTGATCAGTACATCCCGCCAACATCCGCCAGCGAACTTCCTGCCGATTACCAAACTAAATATGTGGCTGGCCGGGTAGTCAAAAATCAGAAATTCGCCAAAACATTAGACCTGTTGGGCTATGGCGATTTAGCCGACCGTATCCGCAACGATCGCTCCATTTTAGAACCCGAAGAATTCAATGCGGCCAAAACCTGGACAGAATACATCAACCGATTGATCGGGGCCTTAACTGGTTTATTTCTCTTGGCCTGTGTGGTACTTTCTTTCCCCTATCTCAAATCACGTAAACGTATTTTCTATTTAAGTTTATTGAATGTGATCCTGGTAGGTTTTCAGGCTTGGATGGGATCCATCGTGGTTTCAACAAATTTATTGGCCTGGGTGGTAACCGTTCATATGCTCCTGGCATTTGTGATCGTGGCGATCAGCATCTACACCTATTTCGATGCCAAAAACAGGCATCTAAAATCGCCATTTACAGCTCCTCTGTTGGTTCGCATCATTGTCGGTTTCGTTTTAGCGCTCACTTTATTTCAGGTTACTTTAGGAACCGAAGTGAGAGAGCAGATCGATGCCATTGCCACGGCTATGAATCAGTTGAACCGGGCTGATTGGGTTTCCAAACTGGGCTTACAATTTAATTTCCATCGCGATTTAGCAGTATTGGTTTTAGGAGCCAACTTTTTACTGTTCCGCTTCGTATTCCGAATTTATGGGAATGGCACCGAATCATTCCGGATGATGATCGCCGCTCTCAACCTCATTACGCTGCAGTTGATCACTGGCTTATGCTTGTCATATTTAGGCTTGCCACCGGTTGCACAAGTAGCACATCTCCTCTTGGCCACCTTGTTATTTAGTGCGCAATTCTATTTATTCCTATCCCTTTCCAGAGGTCAAAGGCTTAGAGAGGAGGCCAGTGTTGAATAGTTTTATAGCAGATTTTGTAAAGTTGGTTAAACTCCGCCTTAGTTTTTTGGTGGTATTTTCTGCTTCCATCTCCTTCTTGATCGGAAGCAAAGAACAAGGCCACATCGATTGGTGGAATTGGGTCATCCTCACCTTAGGAGGTTTCCTGGTAACCGCCGCGGCCAATGGTTTCAACGAAATCATTGAGAAAGATCTTGATAAATTAATGAAACGCACAGCCGATCGGCCCATTCCCGCTGGCCATATGACCACTGGGCAAGCATTGGTTCTGAGTTTAACCATGGGCATCCTGGGCACCATTATTTTATTAGAGTTGAATTTCCTTACAGGAGTTTTGGCCGTATTCTCCATCATGCTGTATGCCTTTGTGTACACGCCCATGAAAAGAAAATCGCCGATAGCTGTTTTTGTAGGAGCCATACCAGGGGCCTTACCTCCACTAATTGGTTACTTTGCCGCATTTGCCAATCCACAGATCTCATGGATCCCGATCATTTTGTTTTTAATACAGTTTGTTTGGCAATTCCCACACTTTTGGTCTATTGCCTGGGTATTGGACGATGATTACAAAAAAGCAGGTTTCCGTTTGTTGCCCACCACCCGCCCCGATAAATGGAGCGCACTCATTATATTATTGAGTACCCTCATCCTGATACCCGTGAGTTTAATGCCCACCATTTACCAATTTGGAGGTTATGCAGTAGCGGTCATCTCCCTGCTCATCGGAACATATTTTTTATACACGGCTGTTCGCTTTTATCGCTCTTTATATATTGCAGATGCCCGTAAAATGATGTACGTGTCTTTCGTATATTTGCCCATCGTTCAATTAAGTTTATTGTTTGATTTTATTCCTTGATTATGACCATGACCAACACTATTGAACAAGACAAATCAAATCTCAAAGCCAAAAAATTCTTGGTTTGGCTATTCATCATCTCCTCGTTCATGCTTTTTGCGGCGCTCACGAGCGGTTTCATCGTGTACACCGCAGGCAGTGTAGAAAGAGGCATCAAAATTTCATTACCTCAGGCATTTATTTGGAGCACGGCCTTGATCTTCATCAGCAGCATTACCATGCACATGGCCTACCTCTCTGCTAAAAGATTGCAATTCCAAAAGCAGCAACAATACCTCTTGCTCACAGTTGCTTTAGGGTTGGCTTTCTTCGGATTGCAGCTCTACTCCTGGAAATACCTGATCGAGCAAGGCATCTATTTCGTAAATCCTAATGCCTCACAGTCATTCCTTTACATTTTCACCGGAGCGCATTTGGTACACGTTTTTGCCGGCATCATTATGCTTTTAAATGCATGGTACGGAAAGCTTAAAAACATACCCCAGCTCAATAATTTATTTCGCCTGGAAGTGACTTCCATTTTTTGGCATTTTATAGATATACTATGGATTTATCTATATGTTTTCTTACTTTTGAACCAATAATTTTTACCTTATAAAATTCTAAATGAGTACCACGGTATCACCACTAGATCGAGTTAAAACCGGCGCCTGGAATGGCGGAAAATCACCATTTGAAGTTGAGTACGGAAAATTGATGATGTGGTTTTTCCTATTGTCCGATGCATTCACATTTTCAGCATTCTTAATCTATTACGGCGCCCAGCGCTTCAGTAAAGTATCCTGGCCCGATCCGGATGTTGTTTTCCAATCAATCCCTGGTGTGGCCGATCATGGTTATCCCCTGGTTTTTGTCGGAATCATGACTTTTATTCTCATCATGAGTTCAGTAACCATGGTATTGGCGGTAGAGGCGGGTCATCGCAATGCAAAAAAAGAAGTAGTGACCTGGATGATCTGGACCATCATCGGTGGTTTGATGTTTTTAGGTTGCCAGGCTTTGGAGTGGACTCACTTACACCACGAGGGTTATTGGTGGGGAAGTTTCCCGGCTTCATATACCGGTGTAGATACCATTGGTGCCCTACAATTTGCCAACCTATTTTTCACCATTACCGGTTTCCACGGTTTCCACGTATTCACGGGGGTATTGATCAATATCATCATTCTCTGCATGGTGCTTTTCAATGTATTTGAAAAACGCGGATCCTATCTGATGGTAGAAAAAGTAGGCCTCTATTGGCACTTTGTCGATTTAGTTTGGGTATTCGTATTTACATTCTTCTACTTAGTTTAAATTTCAGCAAAACAACATATGGCTGCAGAACACACACACGAACATGCCGCAGAGCATGCAACAATGACCAAAGGTAAAATCTGGCAGGTATTCTTTTACCTTTTGGGAATTACCGCATTGGAGTTCTTCATTGCACTTTACCTAATCCCGAAGGGGATGGTTTCTCATGGCATCGGTAACTTCGCCTATATCGTGTTAACCCTGGTAAAAGCATTTTACATTGTTGCCTATTTCATGCACCTCAAGTTTGAGAAGTTTGCATTAAAAACCGGCATCGTAGTATCATTAATTTTCATCGTTTATTTTATCATTCTGATGCTTACAGAAGGTTCATACATGTACCTTCACATGAATTGATGGATCTGCCAAAGTTCACAATCAAAAAAATATTAATCCTGGTCATCCTATTAGCGGTACCGGGATTTTTATATTGGATGCTAACCGAAAAGGGGAAAAACCGATATAAAGCATTGCCTTTTTTTGGCCCAAAGCAAGTAGCCAGTACTTTCCACAAGGTGCGTGGCAAGCAGATCCCGGATACCATTTATCACACCATTCGCGATTTCAGCCTTACCAATCAAAATGGAGCCAAATTCCAATTCCCGGCAGATAGCCCTAAGATCACGGTAGTCAATTTCTTTTTTAGCCGTTGCCAGTCTTTCTGCCCGGCAATGACCATGCAGATGAAACGGGTCTCTGACACATTTGCCCCTAATCGGATGCTGCAGTTTGTATCCATCAGTGTCGATCCGGCAAACGACCAACCACAAGTACTGGCTGCCTACGCCCAAAAAAATAAGATCAACACCGCAAAATGGAATTTATTGACCGGTTCTCCGGAATTGATCTATGAACTGGCCAAGCAAGATTTCTTGCTCGATGCCATGCCCGATCCGGAAAAGGCCGACAATTACATCCATTCCTCCATGTTGGTGCTCCTCGATCCTCAAAAACGCATCAGAGGATATTATGACTCGCTGAGCAAAGAACAAATGGACAAGCTCAATGACGAGATTAAAGTATTGATAGCCGAAGAATTGAGAAAAATAAAAGCCGAATTTTAAATCATTTAAGCATATGAACGATAAATTAATTTTCAGAATGGTCATGGTGGTTTCAGTAGTGGTATTTGCCGTGGTGGTCATCCTGAACCGTAAGCTCATCCCGGTTAGTATTCCTACGCCCGAGTTTGTATACTTCCTGCCAAAACTAAATGCCATCATCAATGCCAGCTGTTCAGTGCTGCTAATGCTTTCACTTTACCAGATAAAGCAAAAGAACATAGAGCGGCACAAGCGTTTGAATATCCTTACTTTCCTGCTATCCTCCCTTTTCCTGGTATCCTATATTATTTTTCACTATTTCGTAAAGGAAACCACTTATGGAGGGCAGGGGCTCATCAAGTACATCTACTACACCATCCTCATTAGCCACATTATACTAGCGGCTGCAGTATTACCACTGGTACTACTAAGTTTCAATAATGGATTAAAATTGGAAGTAGAGAAACACCGCAAATTGGTGCGTTACACTTTTCCAATTTGGTTGTACGTAACCATAACCGGAGTCATCGTTTACCTAATGATTTCGCCTTATTATACGTTTTAAGACTGCTGATTAGGTATATTTGTATCATGAAAATGCGGAAATTATTTTTTGTTGCTTTGTTCTTCAGCCTCCTCATTACCAGTGCAGAAGTGCAAGCCCAATGTGCCATGTGTACCTTGAATGCAGAAAACTCTGTCAAAAATGGTAATACACAAGGAAAGGGTTTAAATAACGGCATTTTATACCTCTTAGCGGCACCTTATCTGGCCATTGCCGGAGTAGGCTATGTGTGGTACAAAAAGTATCGCCGTAAAAATGTAGCCCTCCACGTTAAAGACGAAAAAATCAACCTCAATTAAACCCAGCAAAGATGCTCCAGCCCGCTACCTTTCAATTTTTGCAAGGGGTTAAAGAAAACAATAGCAGGGATTGGTTCCTGGAGCATAAAGCCCAGTTCGAAGTCGCAAAGCAAGACGTACTTGATTTGGCGAAACAACTCATCCCCGGAATTGCCGCTTTCGATCCAACCATCCCAGCCGATCTCGATCCTAAAATATGTGTGATGCGGATCTACCGAGATGTCCGTTTCAGTAAAGATAAAAGACCCTATAAAGAAAATTTCGCCATTGCCATCTCTGCAAAAGGGAAAAACTTTGATGGGCCGGGTTATTACCTGCACATCCATCCCCAAGATGCTTTCTTAGCCGGGGGCTGTTGGATGCCACAACCCGATGAATTAAAAGCCATCCGACAGGAGATCGATTACAATGGCGATGAATTCAGGTCGATTGTAAAAGATCCAGAATTTGAGCGCTATTTCGGCGGCTTAAACACCACCGAGACGCTCAAGACCGTTCCTAAAGGATATGAGGC
>Ga0063231_10000109_pt1 | contig 19593 bp, 15 predicted proteins | sample LauGreSu1BDMLBSD_2_FD_56231 | JGI IMG/M metagenome (GOLD analysis project Ga0063231, IMG submission 56231) | Freshwater lake microbial communities from Lake Michigan, USA - Su13.BD.MLB.SD v2 (version 2) | ecosystem: Environmental > Aquatic > Freshwater > Lake | place: Lake Michigan, USA...
CTTTCAAACAAAATGTATGAAAAAAATAAATTCAATATTTCTGCTTGTACTTTTTGCATCCTTGTTTTCAGGATGTGTCAAAGAAGAAGCATATAATAAAAAAGTCGACTCACCTGCTGATGGCGTGGTGTTTCTTCAGCAAGCGGTTAGTTTTCCTCAGGAGCTTACAATTTTCCCATTTGTTGATGCTGCACGCACATTCACCTTCAATGCAGGATTCGGTGCTGTTGGCTATTCATCAAAAGACATTGCCGTAAAACTTGAAATCGATAATGCAGCTTTTGATAGTATAAACCGTGTAAGACAGGCTGCAGGATTGCCTCTTTATCTTAAATTCCCAGCAGACTCTTACAACATTGATGCGATGGAAACTATGATTCCAAGTGGAAGTTTGACATCAGGAAAAATAAATGTGAATTATTTTTCAAAGAAGTTCAATCCCTTGATGAATTATCTCTTGCCATTGAGCATNAAAGAAGCATCTGGATACAAGGTGAATCCAAAATTGAAAACCATATTTGTTGTAGTATCAAAATTGCAGGGAAAACTTGTCCCGACCAGTTTGAAAGCCACATGGGGAATCACTGCGGATAGTGAGGAACTTGTGGGCGAGGGATCGAATGGCGGAGCCAGCAAGGTAATTGATGGCGATATCGCAACTTATTGGCATACNCCCTGGTATCTTTCNAATCCGCCTTTTCCACATTGGTTGAGAATTGACATGAAGCAGCCTAATTTTATTGATAGAATTTCAATGGCNCCAAGACAGAACAACTCCAATGGATTTACCCTTTTTAGACTGGAAGGAAGTCTGGATGGCACNAGCTGGACTGTATTGGGAAATAATCTTGTGTTCGATCCAACCAAGCGGGATGGAACATTCCAGGAATATCCCATTACACCAACTTCTGTTCAGTATATCAGGATTACCATGTTGCAATCCCGTGTGCCAACTGAAAAGTCAACACATCTGGGTGAAATAAATGTATATAGATATTAAATTCAAATAGAGGGTTGTAAGTTTATTTTGCAACCCTCTATTTTGTTCCCCAAATTGCCTGCATGAGATTTTTGCGATTACTTTTCCCCTTTGTTTGCTTCTTCATTTTTTCATGTAAAAAAGAAGTCAAGGTAGCAAGTCCTGTACCTCCACCTCCATCCCCTGTAACAAGCTATACCTATACAAGCGAGAAGGCGCAAAACCTGAATGTGATTTATTTTGTTCCAACCGATGTTGCCATTCCTCCTGATTATCATCGAAGATTGAGCGAAATATTGCTGAATGCACAAGAGTTTTTTGGAAATGAAATGCAACGCAACGGATATGGCCTTAAAACATTTGGTTTGCTGAAAGACGTTGTAAAGAAAAGAATCAAGCTGATTGAAATAAAGGGCAAGCAAGGGAAGGCTGCATATCCTTACAATGGCGGATCAGGTGCTGTCCAAGCAGAAATTGCCGCATTCAAGGCATCAAACCCAACAGCATTTACAAGCGATCACAATCTCATCATCATACCTGCATATGATTATGATGCCAATGGTGAACCCGGAGGTCCTCCATTTTATGGGGTGGGCAAGAGTTGTTTCGCATTAGACTATATAGACCAGGATGTTAAATACCTCGGTGCTGGCGGTACACTGGGCACTAGAGCAACAAAATGGATTGGAGGAATGATTCATGAATTGGGTCACGGGCTAAACCTTCCTCACAACCGGCAGAAAGCTTTATCTGAGGCATCTTTGGGTATGTCGCTTATGTGGGCCGGCAATGGAACATGGGGCAAATCGCCAACATTCCTGACCAAGGCAGACTGTGCAGTTCTCAACACCAATCAGGTTTTTAACAATGACAACAAAACTTATTATGCTTCAGTAACTGCTTCTGTGGTGCGTGTCCAGGCAGCTTATGATGCGGGAAAGGCCTCCATCATTGTTAAAGGGAAATACAGCAGCAGTACAGCTGTTACGGATTTAGTGTATTTCAATGATCCCAATGTGAACAATGAAGGAACGGGCGTGAACAAAGATTATAATGCCATAGCGTGGACCTCAAAGCCCATCAACAGTGATAGTTTTTATGTGGAAATGCCCATCAATGACCTTGTTGAAAAAGCGGATAACATTCCTTACGAGTTAAAGCTGAAAATGGTGCATGAAAATGGAACTGTTACAGAAACCAATTATTCCTATTCATTTCAAAATGGTCTGCCTGTCTTGAACTTTAGCACAAGAGCTGAAATGAGCAAGCAAGATTGGAAAGTGCAGTCTTTCAGTTCAGAAGAAACCAGCGGGGAGGGGACTGTCAACGGCCGGGCAATTACACTTATTGACGGCAATGCTTCCACTTACTGGCATTCGAGATGGGCCAACAATGCTGCCGTTTATCCGCATGAATTTACAATCGATTTGGGAAGTATCAAAACAGCAAACGGATTGTCAATTACCCAACGCAGTGGTTTGAGCCGTTCTGTGAAAGATGCAGAACTCTTGATCAGCAATGATGGCATAAGTTTTACTTCATTGGGTAGTTATGTATTCAATAATTCCAACGGGCCACAATATTTTAATTTTAGCAGCGTAAAATCTTTTNGGTATTTTAAGTTGGTGGCAAAATCTGCCTGGGATGGTTTACAGTTTTGTGCTCTTGCTGAAATTGGGCTGTATTGATATCATTATCCTAAAAGATAGCCAATTAAAACCATTGGGAGAATACAGTTTCGGGTAGGTTGAATTATTCATAATTATTTATATTTGTATTCAATTACATAAAAAATAGTTATGAATTATTCATTGCATCAACTTGCTATTTTCTTGAAAATTGTTCAAACAAAAAGCATTACGAAGACAGCAGAGGCCATGCATCTTACTCAGCCCGCAGTCTCTATACAGCTGAAAAATTTTCAGAGCCAATTCAATATTCCACTAATTGAAATAATCAATAAAAAAGTTTACATAACAGAATTTGGAAAGGATATAGCTGAGTCGGCACAAACCATCATGAATGAAGTAAGTGTCATTGACAATCGGTTGACAAAGTATAATGGATCCCTTACGGGCACCCTGAGAATGTCATCTGTTTCCACTGGTAAATATGTAATTCCTTATTTTCTTGCTGATTTTTTGAAGGCGCATCAAAATGTTGACCTGTGTTTGGATGTTTCCAACAAAACAACGGTGCTTGATTTACTAGAGCAAAACCAGTCAGATTTTTCTTTGGTTTCAGATCTTCCAAAGCAAATGTCATTGCAAAGGATTGAACTCATGCCCAACACCCTTTACTTGGTCGGTTCAGGCAATCAATCTGGTCAAACTGAATCAATTACAAAACAGACCCTTGAAAAGCTACCCCTGATTTATCGCGAAGAAGGTTCTGCAACGCGAATGGCCATGGAAAAATTTATTGAAAAGAACAGGATTTCGGTAAAAAAGAAAATTCAACTTACCTCCAATGAAGCGGTAAAACAAGCGGTAATTGCAGNCATTGGCTTTTCTATCATGCCTNTTATTGGTTTGAAAAATGAATTGGAATGCAAACAGTTGCAGATTTTTCCAATCAAAGGTTTGCCTATAAAAACTTCATGGAACCTGGTTTGGCACCGTAAAAAAAAGCTTTCTCCTGTTGCAACTGCCTTTAAAGAATATATTGAACAAAACAAAAAGGACATCATTCATGCAAATTTTAATTGGATCCAAGGTTTGTAGTTTGAATGATGCTTGATTTTTCTTCTATTCATTGATTGTATATCTTTGTGAAACTCTTGGTATATGATTGATTCAAAGGCGAGCTGGTTTAACCTGACTATAGACCAATTCATAGATACAGCACTTGCTGAAGATTTGGGAGCAGGAGACCTTACCAGTTTGGCTACCATAGAAAAAGGGCAAACCGGAAAAGCATTCTGCTACATCAAAGAAGATTGTACCGTAGCAGGAATTGAGTTANCAGAAAAAATTTGTTCCAGNGTTGATCCATTTCTGGAGGTCGACTTCAGTGTCAAGGATGGNGANAGCATAAAAGCCATTGCCTGTGTNGGTGTGATATCAGGTTCAATACATTCTATCTTACAGATTGAACGACTCATGCTCAATTGCATGCAACGCATGAGTGGTATTGCTACAAAAACCCACAAGCTGGTTGAATTTGTAGCTCCATTTGGGGTGCAGATTTTGGATACGCGAAAAACGACCCCTAATTTCAGGATTTGCGAAAAATGGGCTGTTCGTATTGGCGGGGGAGTGAATCACCGCTTTGGGCTTTATGACCAGATCCTCATCAAGGACAACCACGTCCATGCGGCCGGAGGTATCCAGAATGCTATTGAATCCTGCCTTAGATTCCGGGAACAATTGAACAACAAGGTTCCATTGATTGTTGAAGTTAAAAATTCACAGGAATTTGTCATTGCAAAGGATTTTCAGGAGGTGGATCGAATACTGGTAGACAACTGTACTCCCCAAGAGATTCGCCAATTGGTTTCACTCAATGATACCGGAAAAAAAATTGAAGCCTCCGGAGGTATCAATGCATCCAACATAATTGAATATGCCCAGACGGGCATTGATTTTATTTCTATGGGTGATTTGACACACCATGTTGAATCTGTTGATATATCATTAAAAATCAAATAAGATGTTGTTTGAAAACGAGATAGCACGTGTGGGATATTTGAGCAGGTCTGTGCCTGACGGGATTGATGTAAAAGCAGAAATCCTGCGCATGAAAAAAGAAAAAAATGCAGTCATTCTTGCTCACTATTATGTGAGTGAAGACATACAATCCATTGCAGATTTTGTAGGCGATAGTCTGGCACTTGCGCAGGCTTCCAAAAAACAATCAGCTGATATCATTGTTTTTTGCGGCGTTCACTTCATGGCAGAAACTGCCAAAATACTCAATCACAGGGCCAAGGTACTGTTGCCGGACCTGAACGCCGGCTGTTCTCTGGCAGACTCAGCGCCTGAGGAAGCATTCATTGCTTTCAAATCACAATATCCTGATGCCATTGTTGTGAGCTACATCAACTGCAGCTCTGAAATCAAGGCCCAAAGTGATTATATCTGCACTTCCTCAAACGCTATCGAAGTGGTCAATGCCATTCCAAAAGACAAGCGCATCATATTTGCGCCTGACAAAAATTTAGGAATGTACGTTCAGCAGGTCACCGGTCGGGAGTTGATCCTATGGGATGGTGCCTGTATTGTTCATGAGAACATTTCATTAGACAAGCTGAACCTCTTGATGGACAAGCATCCTGACGCCTCATTGATTGCACACCCCGAGTGTCTTCCAGCATTGCTCGAAAAGGCAAGCTTTGTTGGTTCTACCAAAGCCTTGTTGGAACATGTGCAGGTTTCTCCCTTGTCCAAATTTATTGTGGCAACAGAAGCCGGCATCCTTTATCAAATGCGAAAAGCTGTTCCAGACAAATTGATTATTCCTGCGCCGGCTTTAGAGTCTAATTCCTGTGCCTGTTCTGAATGTCCATACATGAAGATGAATACCATTCAAAAATTGTACAATACGCTGTATTATGAAATGCCTGAAATCAATGTCAATGAAAAGACACAGGCAGGAGCATTAAAGGCATTGAACAATATGCTTTCCATTTGAGATGATCCATCAACATCATGATATTGTGATTGTGGGATCTGGTATTGGCGGCTTGTCAACCTTCTTGTACCTGTCTGAATCAGAAGCATTTAAGGGCAGTAAACTTTCTGTGTGCCTTATTGCGAAATCAACATTGTCTACTACCAATACTGATTGGGCCCAAGGTGGAATCGCAGCAGTTCATGCCATGGGTGATGATTTTGAGAAGCATATTGAGGATACCATGGATGCTGGTGCACACATGAATGATAAACAGATTGTCAGGAAAGTGGTTGAGTCAGCGCCAGCCTTGATGGAAGACCTGATCAGGTGGGGTACTGTTTTTGATAAGAATCCTTCCAACGAATATGATCTGGCCAAAGAGGGTGGTCACAGTGAAGCCCGCATCTGGCACGCTGAAGACCAGACTGGGCATGCCATTCAAACTGCTTTGATGCAACAAGTGCCAGGGTCGACAAATGCCAAGGTTCTTGAAAACACCATATTGGTTGATGTCGTCAAGGATAAGAATGGGCAGTTCCATTTGAATTTATTTGACATGTCAAACAATTGTTTTTCAACAATCACCAGTTCAAAATTGGTTTTGGCAACTGGAGGAACAGGGATGTTGTACAGCAAAACAACCAATCAGCATGTTGCTACGGGTGATGGTATTTTGATGGCCAAGAAATTGGGTGCCACCATTGAAAATCTTTCCTACATTCAGTTTCATCCAACAGGCTTGTTCCATGATGGGAATATTGCTTTCCTGGTAACGGAAGCCCTCAGGGGTGCAGGTGCAGTGTTGAGAAATCAACAGGGTGAGGCATTCATGCATCACTATGACAAAAGACTGGACCTTGCTCCAAGGGATATTGTTTCTAGAGCAATCATTACTGAAATGGGTAAACATGGAGAAGCATTCGTTTGGTTGGATGCTACCCAATTGTCAACTGAGGTCATTGATCAACATTTTCCAGCCATTAAAGCACAGTGCAAGGTCTTGCTCAACATTGACATCAGCACAGAAATGATACCCGTAGTCCCAGTGCAACATTATTCTTGTGGAGGCATCAAGGTTGATGCATTTGGCGAAACAAATGTCCCACAATTGTATGCGATTGGCGAGGTCGCCTCAACTGGATTGCACGGCGCGAATCGCCTTGCTTCCAACTCTTTGCTTGAAGCCATTGCCTTTGCTAAATTTGCTGCTGAAAGACTCTTGGATCTTCCTGATATCCAACCAGCAGTACCAGTAACTTTCAAATTGGAGTGTTTTGATATTGACAGAGTTCAAGTACAAAATCTGCTGAGTCAACATGCTGGAATAGTCAAAAGTACAAAAGGGTTACAAGAGGCATTGACGCTACTTCAAAATATCAAATCAAATGCAGTTGCTGTTCCATTCAACCCATATGATCACACCTCAGGTGTGTTGTTGGAATTGGGCATCATGCTCATTGAGGATGCACTGAATCAAAAACAGAACAAGGGTGTTTTTTACAATGAGGATCTAGTGGATGACCTTATACCTTAACAGGATGTCTTCTCCCATGGTCTTGGAATCCAGCAATTGCAGCATCACGGCGTTTTCCATTTTTTGGATTTGGCGACCCTCGAATTGATTGACGGCATCATTGTCCATGAGTATGCGTGGGCAAACAAATGTATAGATTTCATCAACAGATTTGGCTTCCATCATCGCAGCATTCATTGATCCGCCGGCTTCAATCAATACCTGGCAAATATTTCTTGCGAGCAGTTCCTTGTGAAGCATGTCAATGTTGAATTTTCCGCTTTCAGTAGGGATATTAATTATTTGAACATTCGGGTTCTCTGGTGTTGCATCCATCTTATCTGAGATAAGATAGATACTAGATGGCTTCTTTGGTAAAAAATGGCAAGTTGATGGTTTTCTTTTTCCAGCAACTGAAGTTCTCTGTCAAAAACAACCAGGTTCAGTTCTTCAATTTTATCCCCGATCCGGATGTTCATGGTTGCATTGTCCTGAATGATGGTTTTGGCAGTGGTCAGGATGGCATCTGCGGCAGTTCTGAGGTTTGAGTGGACATATTTACGGCTCTCCTCATTTGAAATCCACTTACTGTTACCTGAACGGTCTGCAATCTTTCCATTGAGGGTAATGGCTGATTTCAGCACATACCGTGGTCTTTTCAGGGTTTGGTTGATGATGAAGGTATCGTTCAAGGCTAGAATTTCAGGCATGACATGTACCTCCACGGTGACGCCATTTTTTTGTAAAACTTCTGCGCCTGATACCAACGGATTAGGGTCCAAAGATCCTACAACCACTTTGGGAATCCTGTGTTGAAGGATCAGGTCAGTGCAGGGAGGTGTTTTTCCGGTATGGGAACAGGGCTCCAGTGTAACATACAATGTGCAAGCATCCAGCTTTGCCCCGTGGTCAAGCGCCTGATGAATGGCCATCACCTCTGCATGTGCTTCCCCAGCTTTTTGGTGAAAGCCTTCTCCCACAATTTCACCATTTTCTGACACAACAACAGCACCCACAAAGGGATTGGGCCTGATGGCTTTGGGGTTTGCCTTTTTGGCCAATAAAAATGCCCTCTGCAAATAGTCTTCTGCTGTCATTTAGGATTATCTTTGCTCCTCAAAATTACCTACAAAAGACCATATGTTTACTGGAATCGTGTCGGCCGCTTTTATTGAAGAAATCAGGAAGGAGGAGAACGGATGGATTTTGCTGGTTTCAGCCCCCTTGATTGCGCCCAAGGTTCAATTGGGTGATAGTGTAGCCATTGATGGCGCCTGTTTATCAGTCTACAAAGTGGAAGGTTCTGTGTTGTGGTTTTATGTTTCTCCTGAGAGCATCGACAAAACCATCATCCGTTATTATTCCAANGGTACCAAAGTGAATATTGAGTTGCCCATGCAACCATCTGGTTATCTGGGTGGCCATTATGTGCTGGGTCATGTAGATGCCACTGCAACTGTTTCCAACATCATACCTGGTGATAAAGCATGGTTTTTTACCATTAGCATACCCGAACCATTTGTCAAATACGTTGTTTACAAAGGTTCAGTTGCCATCAATGGGGTCAGTTTGACCATCAATCAAGTTGAGGAAAATCAAATTGAGTTGTGCATCATCCCCATCACCATTGAAAAAACCAATATGTCTCTTTTGAAGGTGGATGACAGGGTGAACATTGAATTCGACATTTTGGCGAAATACACAGAGCAGCTTTTACTTAAAAGGGACAATTGATATGTTTGACGTGATAGAAGAGGTTTTGGTTGAATTCAGGAATGGGAATCCCATCCTGGTGGTGGATGATGAGTCGAGGGAAAATGAGGCAGACATTGTTTTTCCTGCTGCTGCAGCCACGCAATCTAAATTGAATTTTTGTGCATCTGAAGGCAAGGGACTGGTGTGTATTGCCATTGATCTTCAAACTGCCAAACGGTTGGATTTGTCACCAGTTAAGTCTAACAAGAAGGACGCTTTTCACACTGCATTTTATGACTCCGTTGATGCGGCTGCTTCTTTTGGCATTTCAACAGGAATTTCTGCAAAAGAGCGTGCTATTACTGCATTTCATATAGCCAATCCGCAAAGTAAACCCGAAGATTTTATCAAACCGGGACATTTGTTTCCTGTTGTGGCAAAAGAAGGTGGTGTTTTGGTCAGGAATGGTCACACGGAAGCAGGTGTTGATTTGTGTAGGATGACTGGTCATGAACCAGCCGCCATTATTTGTGAAGTGATGGATGCAGAAGGAAACATGATGCGCAGGAATGAACTCTTCGTCATGGCAAGAGAAAAGCAGATGAAGATCATCAGCATCCAGCAAATCATTGATTACAGGATCAAGACAGAAAACCATCTCGTGTCCGTTTCAAAATCAAGCCTGCCGACAAGGTTTGCCAATTTTGAAATGGAGGTTTTCAAAAACACGTTAACAGGCTCAGAACACCTGTTGGTTTCTCTTAAACATAACCAAGAGGTCCCATTGGTTAGAATTCACAGTGAATGCCTTACGGGTGATGTTTTTGGTAGTTTGCGTTGTGATTGTCAGCAACAGCTGATGTCTTCCCTTGCAGCCATTGCAGCCCAAGGGCATGGTCATGTCGTCTACCTGAGAGGTCATGAAGGAAGGGGCATTGGTATTGGCAACAAGGTGGCTGCCTATGCATTGCAGGAAAAAGGACACAATACCTATGAAGCCAATGAGCTCCTGGGTTTACCCAAAGACAACAGGAGTTTTACAGATGCCATTTGGATGATAAGATCCCTGGGTCTTGGTGATTTTGAACTCATCAGCAACAACCCAGCGAAAATAAATGCTATGCAAGACGCTGGATTCAAGTTCGTCGTTAAACAATTGCCTGTTGAGGCCAATCCATACAACCAGCAATACCTTGAGGATAAAATAAATTTAGGAAACCATCGCTTAAAATTTTTATAGATGATCGCGATAGTAAAAGCACAATTCAACAGTGAAATCACAGACCTACTTGAGGCTGGTTGTACAGATTACCTCACTGAGCAAAATGTTCCCTTCACTGTTTTCGAGTGTCCGGGTGCTGTTGAAACGGTTGTCTATACAACCAAGCTATTGGAAACTGGCAAGTATCAATCNATCATTGTCATTGGTGCTATCATCAAAGGGGATACCGACCATTATGAATATGTATGCCAGTACGTGACCAATGGCATCAGCCATTTGTCTGCTATGCATACCACGCCCATCATATTTGGCATCCTCACTACCCAAAATGAATTGTTGGCCTATGAAAGGGCTGCTGTAGACAAGATGAACAAGGGCCAATCTTTTGCAGAAACGGCTTTGTTCATGATCAGGGCTTTTGAAAACCTCTCTCAGTAGTTTTATTTCCCGCTATATTCAGGTGCTCGCAAGACGAGCTGCTATTGTATGGAGGTCATTTGAGTGTAGTCATTGTGAAATCCAAGAACATTGTCAAACTGTAGGAATTCATGTTGCACATGCATGGTTGTCAACACCATGGCCTTCATGCCGGCATTGTATGCAGATTCAACCCCTTTGGGTACATCTTCAAAAACCAGGCAGTCCGCTGGAGTTACACCCAATTGTGAAGCACATTTAAGGTATGTTTCAGGGTCAGGCTTGCTCCTTGTAACATCATCAGCACTGACAATCGCATCAAAATAATGGCGAATATTCAATCCGTCCAATACGAAATCAATATTGAACATGATGGCAGCAGAACCAATGGCCATCCTGATTTTTTTCTTTTTGGCCTCCATCAGGAATTCCATCAATCCGGGTATTAATGCCAATGAGGGCCTGTATTCTTCTTGGTATTGTTTTTCTTTCTCAATGCTCATCATGTCTTTTTCCGCTTCACTGAATCTCCCGGGGAAGACCCTTTCAATGACCTCATGGTTTTTACCATAGCATTCCGACTTTGCTTCTTCTTTGGTAAGGTTGGCTCCCAGCTCGTTCAGGATCCTGTGCCAGCTGCGCACATGATAATCCATGTCATCAATCATCGTTCCATTGAGGTCAAACAGAAAAGCCTTGAATCCTTGCATCATTTCAGTTTGAGTATTTCTGTGCCAGCAAGCAAAAAGCAGCCCAATCCGTAATCTTCAAAATCAGGGGTTTTATCATATCCTACAGGTTGTCCGTCCTTGGGTTCTTTACCAGTTCCCTGCACATATCCTAATTTGCCATTCGGGTGAACCACTTCAGCTGTCATGGCATTCCAGGCCTTGGTGATAGCAGGGGAGTAAGTGGCTTTGTCCAAAATCCCTTTGTTGATACCCCAGGCAAAACCATAAATGAAAAGGGAGGTTCCGGAGACTTCTTTTCCTCCGAAATGATTCGGGTCGTTTAGGCTCACGTTCCAATATCCATCAGTCCTTTGAAGGGGTAACAATGCAGCACAGAGCTGCTTGAAATCTTCCAGGTATTCTGCATAATGAGGGTCAGACTTGGGCAATTCATTAAGGGTCCTGGCCAGCGCAGCCACTACCCAGCCATTGCCCCTGCTCCAATAACAATCTTCTCCGTTGGGTTCCTTGTAGGGTGGTACAAAATCCTTGTCTCTCCACCACAAATGCTCTTTGCTGTTGTAGAGCCCATTTCCTCCGTGTTTGTTTTTTGTGAAAGCATACATCTCATACATCCTGTTAAAATAGCTCGTATCCTGATAAAGATTTCCTAGTTTAACAAAAACCGGCATCGCCATCTGTAAAGCATCAATCCAGTTCCAATCATCGATTTTAGACGATTGCTTCATGTTGTCAATGCTGGCTTTGATGGCTGTGATGCGCTCAGGATGTTTTTTCCCATCCATCAGATAGAGGTCGATATAGGTTTGACCACAGCATTGGTTGTCAGCATTACGGGTATTGGTGCCTGCCCGGAGGTTCCATTTGTGCTTTTCACCCCACTGCAGCATGTAATCTTTGTATGCCTTTTTTTTGTCGGCAGCATAGAGGGCTACCAACCCCTCGTAATACACTGACCTTGTCCAGATATTGCTGGGCCTTTCTATGTTGGTGAAAATCGGTTTTCCTGCGTCTGGCCATTTATCCATAAAATATTGGTTGGTCAGCCTGAGTGTCTTTTTTATGTCTTTTTTGCCCGGTAAATCCTGGGCCGCAACCACCATGGTCATTAGTACAGTGATAAGGAGGGAGATTGTTTTTTTCATCTGCATCTGTTGAATGTGCAATATAAAGATAGTCAACACAGAAGACGTGTATTCCATCGCAATTGTTTCCGGCAACGATTGCGTAAATAATTGCCTGAGTTTCATCAAGTCCTAGCCCTTTTTTTTACATTTAGCCCCAATATTGCTTAGAAATCCATCCTTTTACAATCTCTTCTTTACAGATGAGCAGAGTAATTGATGGTTTTGATTGTAAACAACAACTGCCGTGAGAAAAAACAAACCCCAATCATTGGGAAAATTCATGCCCAATTCACATCATCCGAAAGGGTTTAATNTNTCTGCGCCTTATGCAATGAGCAGCATCACTTATTCCATTCAATTTTCATCCAAAGCGTTCAACAAATGATATCAAAGGATATGNTTAAAACATTGAGATCAATGATGGTATTGATCACAGCCGTGATCAGTTTCACTGCATGTAAAAAAGAATTCAACGCCTTCTATCAACGCCCGGAGACACTGGAAAAACCTATTTATCAGCAACTGGAAGCCAAGGGAAATTTTACCCAGATGCTGGCATTGATNGATAAGGCAGGTTACAAGTCTACGCTTTCTGCTGCAGGATACTGGACATTGTTCGCTCCACATGATTCCGCTTTCAANGTGTTTTATGCAGAAAAGGGGATTGCCGGGGTCAGTGCATTAGATTCAACTGCATCCCGCCAAATTGTAACATATTGCCTTGTCTACAATGCCTTTAAGCAGGAGCGTGTTGCTGACTACCAAAGCAATACCGGTTGGATTGAGAATGCTGCATTCAAAAGAAGGACTGCAAATTATACAGGGGTATATGCCACCAATGACTTGCAGGGTAAGGCAATCAAAGCCATTGCATCCAACAGGAACAACAACAGTACGCTTTTTTATGTTGATGCCGATAACAACAACAAGCACTTGCCCATATTTGATGCGGGGTACATGACAGGCAAATCGCTGTCTGCTGCAGATTACCAGTATTTCTATCCCAGAGCCACCTACAGTGGGTTCAATGTGGCTGATGCCAAAGTGGTNGAGAAAGATATTGCAGCCGAGAATGGTGTGATNCATGTAGTTGATCGTGTGATTACTTCGCTCCCCAGCATCGATCAATACATNGGNGAAAATCCTAAATACAGTGAGTTCAAAAAACTGCTGGATAAGTTCATGGTTCAATATGTGATCAACCCCACCGTTACGCAGAAATACAGGATTGTNACTGGAAANGCAGAGGATGTATTTACTAAAGTGTATAACGCTAATCTCGCTTTCTCCCTCAACAATGAGAATTTTCTGAAGTTGCAGGACAATGATGCGCAATCAGACGGATATTCCATTTTTGTTCCGGAAAATGATGTGCTGACAAAATACATCAAAGATGTTCTACTTGAATTCTATCCCTCTGTCGACGCGCTTCCCATCAATATCTTGTATGATTTTATCAATGCCCATATGTGGAGGACAACTGTTTGGCCTTCCAAGTTTTCTTCCACCTTTAATTCAGTGGGTGAAGAAGCAAGGTTCAATGCTTCCGCAGATGTGACAGACAAGAAAATTCTCAGCAATGGTATTTTCTACGGCACCAACAAGGTGCAGCAGGCAAACGTGTTCAGCAGTGTTTACGGAAAGGCCTATCTCAATCCGGAATATTCCATCATGACCAATTTGCTTAACCTGGACCTCAAATTCCAGATTTCCAACATCAAGCAGAAATACACGCTTTTCCTGGTCAAGAATTCAGCCATCAATGCTGCAGGATATTTTGTTGATCCTACTGTTAGCAACAACGTAAACGAACAATGGAGGTATATTCCACCCGGAGGTGGTGCACAACTTACAGGATCCTCAGCACTGGTCAGGTTACAACGCATCCTCAATATGCATGTGGTACCAGGAAGGGATATCACCAGTTTGTCTGGAAATGGTGTAGGCATGACCAATGCCGGCGAGTTTGTGTCTTACGGGGGGAACAGGGCATTTACCTCTGGAAACCGTGATGTTGCGGCCACTGCAGCCATTCAGGGTACCAAAACCGCTGCCAATGGAACTGTTTATTTTATCGACAAGCTCTTGCAGTTCAGCGAACTTCCTATTGGAAGTCATATTCGACTGTTGGGTACCCCTGCAAATTCTCAATACAATTCTTTCTGGCAATACCTCAATGCTTCTTCTATATTCACCGCGGCTACCTCAGAAATTACCGGGGTATCATCAGGCACATTTTATACATGCTTTATCCCAGACAACAATGCAATTTTGGCGGCTGTGAATGCCGGTTTATTGCCAGGAACTGGTGTTGCACCGAACAGAAGGCCCTTGTTCAATCCAACAAGCCCTGTTGAAAGGGAGCAGGTAGCCAATTTCATTTACTACCATATCCTGAACAAGAAAAACATTGCAACAGATGGCCAGGAGAGCGGCTCGTTTGAAACCCTTTATAAGTTTCCCAACGGAGATCCTTCCACCATTTTTGTCAACAATTCTGTTCCCAATGTTATTTCTGTCAATGACATGAGAAACAGATCTGCCAATGTAACCCTTGCTTCAAGCAATGTGTTGAGCAATAGGTGTACCATACATCTCATTAACAATTATCTGCGTTTCAACTAATCTTAGATACATTTCAAATGATATACATGTCAAAAATATTATCAAAAGCTTCAGCGTTGACAATCATCCTGTCTTTCGCCGGTATGCTGGTAACTGCACAAACAGTGTTGAGGGGCAAAATCATTGACAAGGCTGGTAAACCCATCCAAGGTGTCTCTGTTTCTGAGCTGGATGCCGACAACCGGATTGTAAAGGGCGCCCAAACCGATGTGGCGGGCAACTATGTCTTGAACAATGCCAATGTTGCGAAAAACAGGATTTCTATATCTTTTATCGGCTACAAAACAATCACCCAAAAAATAAACGGACGCACTGCCATCAACCTTACTTTGGAAGAGAACCAGAGTGATCTTGGTGAGGTCGTCATCACTGCAAGACCCATCAGTTCCAACGGGATGATGAATATTCCGGAGAAGAACCTGACTACTGCTGTAGCTAAAATCAATGCCAAGGAAATGGAGGAAATGCAGGCGCCAAGCATCGATCAGGCGCTGCAGGGTCGTTTGAGCGGTGTTGATATCACAGCATCAAGTGGTGATCCAGGGGCAGCAATGAATATCAGGATACGCGGCGTTTCTTCGATCAATTCAACAGGTATTCCGATGATTGTATTGGATGGAATGCCCTATGAAACAGAAATTCCTTCTGATTTTAACTTTGGAACCGCAGATGAACAGGGCTATGCGCAATTGTTGAATATATCTCCGGCAGACATCATGACCATCTCTGTTCTCAAGGATGCAGCTGCCACCGCCATTTGGGGTGCAAGAGCAGCCAATGGTGTATTGGTCATCACCACCAAAAGGGGTAATATCGGAAAGCCTTCCATCAACTACACCTTCAAAGGTTCAGCCTCCCTGGTGCCCGAAGCCATTCCATTGCTCAATGGAGACCAGTACTCGTCATTGATTCCCGAGGCATTCATGAACCGGATCGGTACCACGTTGAATACGACAACCAGTAGGGAGTTTAACTACGATCCCAATGATCCATATTGGTTCCGCAACTACAGCAACAATACCAACTGGATTGATGCCATTTCTCGAACAGGCTATGTGCAAGACCATACCATCAGTTTGAATGGTGGAGGTGAAAAGGCGAAGTATTTTGCTTCTGTTGGATATTTCGATCAACAAGGAATTACCATTGGTACAGCACTCCAAAGGATCAGTACCCGCATCAACCTGGATTACAATGTATCTGAAAAAATAAAATTCTTCACCAGCTTTGCGTACACCCATTCTGACCAGTCCAGGAATTATTTGGGTTCCAGTGCAGCAAGTGGCGAATCTTCCATTCGTGGAATGGCATACATCAAGATGCCCAACCAAAGTGTTTTTGAGTACAATGACAGGGGAGAACCCACCACCAATTATTTTTCTCCTGCGGCCAATATTCAGGGACAATACAGCCGGGTGTACAACCCCGTTGCAATGGCAGACAAGGCCATGTCCACCATCTTTGGTGATCGTGTCATCCCTCGTTTTCAGGTAGACTATGACATCGTAAAGAAAGTGTTGAAAGCCACTTTCGATGTACAGTTGGATATCAACAGTACCAAAAACAGCAGCTTCTTGCCGCAAATCGCCACAGGCCGTCCCAATACAGAGACGGTTGTGAACAGGGCTTACAATGGAGATATTGATGCCTTCAGCGTTGGTACCAAAACAAGCCTTATTTANACGCCCAGAATCAAAAACCAGAACCATGATCTTCAGGCATTCATGAACGTATTGACCAGTGATTACAAGGCAGTTTTTCAGGAGGCCATGACTTCCAATACTGCATCATCTCTCCTGGTTGATCCATCGATAGGATCCCGTACGCAAAATGCTGAGCTCAGGGCTGTTTCCGGAATGAACCAGAACCGTTCTGTTGGTGCACTTATTGGTGCCCAATACGGCTTCAAGGANAAATACCTTTTCAATGTAACCATGCGTGGTGATGGCAATTCAAGGTTCGGACCGAACTACCGTTACGGTTTGTTTCCTTCTTTGTCGATGCGTTACAGGCTCTCCGAGGAGAAATTCCTGCGAGATGTAAAATTCTTAGATGACCTGAGTTTGAGGGCCAGCTATGGTATTGCAGGTGAGGCACCACGATCTGATTATCTTTTCTACAATACTTATTCCACCTATGATTATACGTATTTAGGGGAAGCGGGTGTCATTCCTTCCAGGATGGAATTGAAAAATCTTCGTTGGCAAAAGCTCCATGGTACCAACATTGGATTCAACCTGAGCATGTTTGGGGCCAGGTTCCGCATGGACGGTGAAATATACAGGAACAGGACCAAGGACATGTTTTTTGATGGACTTCAAATCGGTTCCTACACAGGATTCAATTCATTGTTCATGAACGTGGGAACCATGGACAACCAGGGTTGGGAAATTGCCGTCTGGACGCAACCCTACAAAACCAAGACCCTGACCATCGGCTTTGATTTTAACTTGTCTGCCAACCAAAACATCATCAGGGAAATTTCTGAGTTTTATCCGAATACCCGGGGTGATGTTACCAAGAATGGTGAATACCTCCGCTTGTTGCAAGTCAATAATCCATTCGGATCATTTTATGGGTACAGGTACAAAGGGGTATACAGCGACAGGAGTGCTACAGTTGCCAAAGATGCAAAGGGTGCACCTATCGTAGGNCCCAATGGACAGATCATTTACATGCGCTTCAATTATCCAAGTACTGACTATATTTTCCAGCCTGGAGATGCAATGTATGAAGACATCAACAATGATGGAAACATCAACTACATGGATGTTGTTTACCTAGGCAACAGCAACCCCAAGCTATCAGGCGGTTTCGGGCCTTCAGTTACCTGGAAGAACCTGCGCATCACCACGTTCTTCAGTTTCCGTTGGGGATACAACGTAATCAATGGTACCAAAATGAATACCACCAACATGTTTCTTTTTGATAACCAAAACACTTCTGTATTGAGCAGGTGGAGAAAAGAAGGAGANGTTACAGATGTGCCAAGGGCATTGATCAATGGTGGTTTCAACTGGCTTGGTAGCGATCGTTATGTTGAAGATGCTTCTTATGTGAGGTTCAGGACCATCACAGCCAGATACACGTTCAACAAGAAGGTATTGTCCAAGTTGAAGTTCAGGTCATTGAGTGGATTTGTAACTGCAGAAAATCTTTTCACTTTNACCAATTACCTGGGACAAGATCCTGAGGTGTCTTTCAGGGGATCAGACCCATTCAGGGTTTCATATGATTACTCCATGACGCCTCCTGCGAGAACGATCACCTTTGGATTGGTAGCCGGATTCTAAACAAAACACAAAACAGCAATGAAAATCTATTTTAAATATGCCTTTGCTTTGATGCTGGTAACCTCATTGGGTGGTTGTAAAAAGTACCTGGAACTCAAGCCTATAGACGGCATCATCAAGCAAGAGTTCTGGAAAACAAAGGAGCAGGTAAGGGCTTCTGTTTTTGGTATCTATTCATCCATGATGGAACCCTCNTCGCGAAGCTATTCTACACAGGATTATATNCCATCCATGACAGAGTTGCTTTTTGTATGGGGCGAGTCAAGGGCGGATAATGTTGCCAATGCTACAGCCTCAAGCAGGGATGATATTGATCTGGTTAACATGAATACCCAGCCCACCAATGTAAATGTCAATTGGAGGCCTTTTTACAGGACCATTAATTTTTGCAATACAGTCATTGAGAAAGCTCCTGAAGTATTGGCCAACGACAATACATTTACCCAGGCCCAGCTCGACAATTATCTCAGTGAAGCCCTGACCATCAGGGCCCTGATGTATTTTTACCTGGTCAGAAGTTTTGGTGATGTGCCTTTGAAAACAGATGCTACATTGAGTGACGAAAACATCAAACCAATTCCGAAGTCAACCCAGGCACAAGTATTGAACCAGATTGTTGCAGACCTCAAATCGGCAGAAACCAAGGCAGTAAAGACTTACGGTGATGTTGATTCAGACAAGGGCAGGGTTACACAATACACCATCAACACCATTCTTGCAGATGTTTATCTTTGGATGGACAAATTTCCAGAGGCCATTGCGGAATGTGATAAGGTAATTAATTCTGGAAAGTTTGGACTCATTCGTGGTGCTACCCGCAATGGTTCTCTGGTAGAATACAATGAGAGCTGGTTCAACACGCTGTATGTGGATGGCAATTCCAATGAGGGGATTTTTGAACTGCAGTTCAGTGTGCAGAGGTTGAATCCTTTCTTCCCAATCTTCTCTTCCAGCATCCCCGCAAGGCGATGGACTGCCTCAGCCGATCTCATCGAAAGGGTTTTCAGTTTAGATCTGAATGATGATAAAAACATTGACATCCGGGGCGACAGGGGATCTGTCAGTGCTGCCACCTCTACCATCTGGAAATACATTGGGGCCAGTCCAACTGCACAAAGATCATTTGACCAAAGTTTTGCGCATTGGTTTTTCTACCGTTATGCAGATGTTCTGCTCATGAAAGCTGAGGCTTTGAATGAGTCTGGAAATGGGAGAGATGCATTGGATCTCGTTTACAGGGTCAGGGCAAGGGCCAATGCATTGGCAGCTACCGATCTTGCACCTTCTCCAACAGACAAAAACCTGATACAGGATTTCATTTTGGAGGAAAGGGCAAGAGAGTTTTGCTTTGAGGGAAAACGCTGGTATGATGTGTTGCGCAATGCAAAAAGAAAAAATTATGCCCGGTTGGGAATC
>Ga0063231_10000111_pt1 | contig 19361 bp, 12 predicted proteins | sample LauGreSu1BDMLBSD_2_FD_56231 | JGI IMG/M metagenome (GOLD analysis project Ga0063231, IMG submission 56231) | Freshwater lake microbial communities from Lake Michigan, USA - Su13.BD.MLB.SD v2 (version 2) | ecosystem: Environmental > Aquatic > Freshwater > Lake | place: Lake Michigan, USA...
CACCCAACATGGACAGGCTTGCAAAAAGAGGGGTCAGGTTCACCAATGGGCATGCCACTTCTGCAAGTTGTACACCCTCCCGGTATGCATTGATGACAGGACAATACCCCTGGAGGAAAACAGGCACTGGTATTTTACCCGGCGATGCCGCACTGATCATTCCCACAGACAAGATGAGCTTGGCCTCCTTGTTCAAACAGGCCTCCTACCAAACCGCCCTCGTGGGCAAATGGCACCTGGGTTTGGGCAATGCAGTGCAAAAAAACTGGAATGGGGAAATAAAGCCCGGNCCCAATGAAGTGGGCTTTGATTATTCATTCATCTTTCCTGCGACTGCTGATCGTGTTCCAACCGTGTTTGTGGAGAACCACCATGTTGTGGCNTCGGATCCATCCGATCCCATTCAGGTTGATTACCAAAAGAAAATTGGCAATGACCCTACAGGATTGGAAAATCCAGAGCTGCTGAAAATGAAGGCCTCGCCTAACCATGGCCACAACAACACCATTGTCAATGGTATCGGACGGATTGGCTTCATGACAGGGGGCACAAAAGCCAGGTGGACCGATGAGGAAATGCCGCTGACCTTCTTGTCAAAGTCTCTCGGATTCATCGAAGAAAACAAGTCAAAACCTTTCTTCCTTTTTTATTCCCTGACAGAACCACATGTGCCGAGAATGCCTTCTACCATGTTCAAAGGGAAAAGCGGACTCGGTTACCGCGGAGATGCCATCTTGCAAATTGATTGGGCCGTAGGCCAAATCCTTAACAAATTGGAACAGCTGGGCCTTGACAAGAATACCATGATCATCCTGAGCAGTGACAATGGTCCTGTATTGGATGATGGTTATGCTGATGAGGCTGTTACTGCCTTGAATGGCCATACACCCTGGGGGGCGCTTCGCGGCGGCAAATACAGTGCATTTGAAGCAGGAACCCGCGTGCCCTTCATTGTAAGCTGGCCAGCACTGATCAAGCCAGGTGTTTCCAATGCGATGATTTCTCAGGTTGATTTTCTTGCCTCTTTTGCCGCTATGTTCAAAACCAAGGTTCCTGCAGGTCAAGCACCCGACAGCGAAAACATGCTGGATGCCCTGCTGGGAAAATCAACGAATGGAAGAAAAATCATGGTCAAAGAAGGTTTGAAAACACTTTCCATTACCAATGGTGATTGGAAATACATTGAGCCGAGTAATGCCCGCCCTGTCAATCCTCTTGTCAACATCGAATTGGGAAACAGCACTGCTGCACAGCTTTATAACCTCAAAACTGACATTGGGGAAAAGAAAAACCTGGCTGCTGAAAACCCGGAGCGGGTCAGGGAATTGGCTGAACAACTGAAAGCATTCAAATTAACAGAAAAATAGACAGCACTAAAAAATATGGTTTGATAAAATTAGATTGATTGTTCCTGTGAAAATAATCGGGAAGGCCTAAAAAACAACACCTTTAAACCATAATAGCATGGAAGATATCAACCATCGCATAGAGCAACTGGAAATCAGGTTCAGGCAACTGCAGGTTGAACAGGAAAAATCGTTGGGAGAGCTGAATGCTACCCTAAAGGAACTGCAAGCACTGAAATCCTCTATGCACGTGGATTTCAAAAAATCATCCATCTCAGACAGGCGACCGATACCATCCCAGCCATCTTTTCAGCCATCTACAAAATCTACATCACAACGTTTCAGCAAGGACCAACTGGAGAACATCATCGGAAGCAATCTCATCAACAAGATTGGTATCCTTGTCACACTCATTGGCGTCTATATCGGTGCAAAATACGCCATTGACAAAGAGCTGATAAGCCCTACCCTGCGCATCATCCTTGGTTATGGCATTGCAGCATCACTTTGCCTCTTGGCCTACAGGCTGAAAGCCAAATACATCGACTATAGCGCGGTCTTGATGAGTGGATCGATATCCATCATGTATTTCATTACGTACATTGCGCAGAGCTTTTATCATCTCTTTACCCAGCCCATTGCCTTTGGTTTGATGTTGGCCACCACAGTATTTGTTGTGAGCATGTCTATTTGGTACAACAGAAAGATCATTGCCCTCCTGGGGCAGGTGGGCGCTTATGCAATTCCCTTTTTATTGAGCACTGGCAATGAAAACCTGCCTGCGCTCTATGGCTATTTGTCCATCATCAATGCAGGCCTGTTGTTTCTCTCTTTCAAAAGGGATTGGAAGATCATTTACCAGTTCGCTTTTTGTATAAGCTGGTTCATTTTCATCGTCTCCTTTCTCAATGCTAAAGACATCGCTGCAGGATTTTCTTCCAATATCATTTTCCTGATTGTCAATTTTATCATTTTCTACGCCGCATTTCTTGTCAACAAAATCATCAAAAAAGAACTGTACAACCTTGCTGAAATTGGCATTTTGCTCACCAATGCGGTTGCCTTCTTTCTTCTGGGATATTACCTGTTCAACAAGACGTTTGACAACGACAATCACCTTACCCTGTTTACACTGGCCAACGCGCTGGTACACCTGATCATAGGCGAACGAATCAAATGGTTAAAACTGGCAGATGAAACCGTAAACCTTTTTATACTGGGCCTTGGCCTGACCTTCTTTACAGTGTCAATTCCCATTCACTTTGAGGGCAATACCATTACCGTTTTGTGGGCGATTGAAGCAGTTTTTTTGTGCCATACAGGCTACAAGAAAAATCGAGAAGCATACCTGATCCTATCGATTGCATTGTTGCTATTGACACTGGCAAGCCTGGTGCTGGACTGGTACAAGAACTATCTATTTGATGACATCACCAGTGCAGATCAAATAAAACCCTTCCTCAATGCCAACTTCCTGAGTTCGGCTTTTGTGTGCATCTGTCTGGGCATCATCAGCAGGCTCTCCATCAAAAACCGCATCGATAAGAATGATTTCATCAATGCAAGTTTAACAGTTGCCCTGCCTTTTGTCTTTGTGTTGAGTACCTATTGGCTTCTTGTACAGGAAATTGATCTTGCCTGGTTTGTTCACATGATCACCCACAAGGCTGTGGAGTTAGCACATTTTAAAATCTTGAGCTTGCAGCTTTTCAGCATGGCCTATCTGAGTTTGTGGCTATTACTTAACCTGAAGCGATTCAAGGCAAAACATTTTTCGACGATACTGGTCATCATTGGCGTCTATACATTGTTCATTGCATTGGTTGGAGGATTGACTGAAATTGGACTGTTAAGGACCCAATACCTGCAGCAAAAGTCCGGGAATGCCCTGTCAATGCTGGGTTTCAGGTACCTGTATTTCCTGTTCATTGCTGTATTGCTGGCAGGCATTACAACAAGCATGAAACAATTTTCCAGCTTGCAAAGCAGCAACAGACTGAGTTCTGCAATTTTCAACTTGACCCTGCTTAGCTTGCTCTGCAATGAGTTCATCCATTGGATGGATATCGGTGGATATGCCAATCAATACAAACTGGGACTCAGCATCATTGGTGGTGCATATGCCTTGGTGCTGATCTTTGTTGGCATCAGAAAAAAGCAGAAACACCTCAGGATTGGTGCAATGGTATTGCTNGGAATTACACTGGTTAAACTGTTTTTCTATGACTTGTCATCCCTNAGCACCATCTCCAAAACAGTGGTGCTGCTGGTATTGGGCATGATCATGCTGATGGCCTCTTTCCTNTACAACAAATTCAAGGATTCGATTTTTGGAAACGAAGCGGAAACAAATCTTTAGAAAGGATAATCAAGATCAACCGACAATTGTCCTGAAAGTAAGGTTGATCCTGGGAGTAGCAATTTTCTTGGTAGGTGGGAGCCTGTGCAGCCAATGGGTCTGGGTTTCATCTTTCATCACCAGCAGGCTTCCGTGTTCTAGCAATACATTCACGACGTCTCCTGTCTTTTTGTGTTTGAAGGCAAACTTCCTTTCAGCGCCAAAACTCAATGAAGCGATGGCTCCATTTTTCTTGAGGTCTTTCTCTGCATCGCTGTGCCAGGCCATTCCTTCTTCGCCGGTATGGTAGAGATTCAAGAGGCATGAGTTGTAGGTTTCACCGCTTGCCTTTTCAGCGATGGCCTTGAGCGCTTTCAATGCATCAGTCCATTGCAGGGCCTCCTTGGTAACACTTGAATAAGTGTATTGAAAAGGTTTGTCGCCATACCAGGCCACCTTTCTTTTGGTGATGATGCGCTTTCCAAAAATGATGGCCTGGTCATTTTCCCAGGCAATGTTGTTGAGCAATTCTGAATAGAAGTCATCCGCTTCCTGCTTCGACAAGCGCTTGCCAAAATAATGGACTGATCCATCACAGGGAAGGAGATTGACAGCAGGATCAGAAAAACCAAAAAGGTCAAGCATATGATGAATAGGATTATGCAAGGTGATTATGCCAACGCCTCAAACAAAACCTCAACCGGATGAAGGGCTTTTGCGCCTGTTCCGTCCTTGATCTGGTGGCGGCAGCTGGTGCCCGGCGCCGCAACAGTACAGGTTCCGCTGTTCTTCCTGACAGACGGAAACAGCACCAGTTCCCCAATCTTCATCGAAACATCATAGTGCTCCTTTTCGTAACCAAATGAACCTGCCATGCCACAGCATCCTGAAGGGATGGTTTCAACAGTATGGTTTTCGGGAAACGAAAGGATTTTTATTGAATCAGCCAGTGAGCCAACAGCCTTCTGCTGGCAATGGCCATGCAGCAATATCGCACGCTTGTTTGAATTGAACTGGTCTTTGGTGATCCTTCCCTGGTTGATCTCGCGGGCAATGAACTCATCAATCAAAAATGCGTTGCTGGCCAGGGCCTTGGCTGCGTCCAGGTGCTGGTCTGTGGCCAGGTCTGGATATTCATCTCTGAACGTCAGTATCGCCGAAGGCTCAATACCAATCAGCGGGGTAGCATCGCTGATCAAGGGGCTGAACAAGGCAATGTTTTGGTTGGCAATGGTCTTTGCTTTTCTGACCAGGCCTTTTGAAAGCCAGGTCCTGCCACTTTCGCCATGCGCAGGCATCAATACTTCATAGCCCAAAGCATTCAACAATTGAACAGCTTTTATGCCAATGTGCGCATCATTGTAATTGGTAAACTCATCACAAAACAGGTATACTTTTTTTGTGTATTTTGTCAGGGATTGTACATGCTGGTGTTTGTTGAACCATGCACGCAAAGTCTGTTTGGAAAGGGCTGGCATCGAGCGCTTCTGGGCAAATCCTGAAAGGGATTTTACCAGTCCACTTGTGAAGGCATTACCCATCACGAAATTATAAAGAGAAGGTGCTATAGAACCCAGTTTTGCAGCTGCGGTGAAATTGGCAATCAGCATGGAACGGAAAGGAACACCGTTGGCATCATAATAATGCTGCAGAAATTCAGCCTTGAGTTTGGCCATGTCTACATTAGAAGGACACTCACTCTTGCAGGCCTTACAGCTCAGGCAGAGACCCATCACATCATAGATTTCCTTGTGGTCATACCTGTTCTTTTTGTCAGAATGCGTCAGGAATTCACGCAGGATATTGGCACGTGCACGGGTGGTATCTTTCTCATCACGGGTAGCCATGTAGGAAGGACACATGGTGCCGCCAGAGAGATGTGTTTTTCTGCAATCACCTGAACCATTGCACTGCTCAGCATGCTGCAATATGTCTTGCTGGTGAAAGCGGAAGATNGTTTTGAACTCCGGCGTAAACTGACCCGGCTCATACCGCAACATGGTGTTCATGGGCGGCGTATCGACAATCTTGTTGGGGTTGAAAATATGGTGTGGATCCCAAGCATTTTTCACCTGTTTCAGCAAGCCATAATTTTTCTCTCCCACCATCTGTTTGATGAACTCTCCACGCAACCTTCCATCACCATGTTCACCACTCAATGACCCGTTGTACTTTTTTACCAATGTAGCCACTTCTTCTGCGATGGTCCTGAACAGTTGATTTCCTTCAACCGTTTTCAGGTTGATGATGGGACGAAGGTGCAACTCACCAGAACCGGCATGCGCATAGTGCACCGCGTAGAGCCCATGTTTTTCAAGTATGGCATTGAACTCGCGGATATAATTCGGCAGGTCTTCCACATCCACAGCTGTATCCTCAATCACCGGAACGGCTTTCTCATCTCCGGGAAGATTGCTCAACAATCCCAGCCCTGCCTTGCGGAGGGTCCATATTTTTTTGGTATCAGCACCAAAGAGCACAGGGAAATGATAGCCCAGGCCTGCAGCCCTCATCTCTGCTTCAACCTGTTGGGTAATGGCAAGGATTTCTTCCCTTGTTTCCTTTACAAATTCAATCACAAGAATGGCACCAGGATCGCCTTGTACAAAGAACCTGTTCTTGCTTTGCTCGATGTTTCCCTTGGTGCACTCCAGGATATAATGGTCAATCAATTCACTGGCACTGGGCTTGTATTTGAGGCCAATCAGGTTGGCATGCAAAGATTCATCAATGGAGTTGAAATGCACACAGAGCAAGCCTGTTTCTTTGGGTGGCGCAGGCACCACATTGAGTTTGATCTCTGTAATGAAAGCCAGCGTTCCTTCAGAACCCGCAATCAGTGAACAGAAATTGAAAGCCGGACCACCTGCAGTAAAAGGTTCTGTTTCCACCAGCAAGTCAATGGCATAGCCTGTATTCCTTCTTTCAACAGATTTCTTTGGGAATTCTTTTCTGATCTCTACCTGGTTCTCGTAGTTGCCCAGGATAGAGCGTATGGATTTGTAAATATTTCCCTCCAGTGAATTGAGCTCACATTTTTCATGAAATTCATCTGTGGAAAGCGATGAAAAAACAGCCTCTGTACCATCACTCAAAAACGCTTTTACTTCCAGCAAATGTTCTCTGGTACTCCTGTACACCACTGAGTTGGAGCCACAAGAATTGTTGCCCACCATCCCGCCAATCATGGCGCGGTTGGCAGTAGAAGTTTCCGGACCAAAAAACAACCCATAGGGCTTCAGAAACAAATTCAATTCATCCCTGATCACACCAGGCTGTACACGCACCCAACCTTCCTCGTTGTTCAATTCAAGGATTTGATTAAAATGTTTTGAAACATCTACAATGATGCCGCTGCCCACCACCTGACCGGCTAGAGAAGTGCCCGCAGTTCTTGGAATCAAAGCGGTTTTTTCTGCCTGAGCAAAAGCAATCAGCTGTTGGATATCATCAATTGTTTGGGGAATCGCAACCGCCAATGGCATTTCACGATAAGCAGACGCATCTGTAGCGTACAACGTACGGATGGTGTCATCGAGAAACAAGTCTCCCTTCAACCGTGCTTTCAGCCCATTCAGCTTTTCCTTCATTGCATCAAATATGAAATGCAAATTTACCGATAAATTCCTTGTACTCTTTTGGCGCTTATTTAACCTGATGGTAGTTTATTTCGGATTAGCTTCGCTTTTCAAGAAAAACCAAGCATGATCTTCAAAATATTGACCATTATAGGACTCGCCACGTTTGAGGTTTATGCCGCCATACCTGCAGGATTAGCCCTCAAACTATCTCCCCTTGTCATCTTTCTTGCGAGCACCGCAGGTGGATTGTTGGGCGTATTCGCTGCTGCCTACCTGGGAGGACTAATCCAACGGCTAGTGAGCAAATACCGAAAAGGAAAGAAAGAAGAAAAACCCAAAAGCAAATTTGTGCTGAAAATCTGGGACAAATACGGACTGATTGGCCTGGGCGTTATTGGCACCATGACTGTTGGAGGCCCCATCAGCATTGGCGTTGGCGTGGGTTTCAATGTTCCCCTCAACAAACTGGTCTTCTGGTGCTGCATAGGCGTAATTGCTCGCTGTGCACTCTTCACTTTTCTGGGAGAAGTGGGAATGAAAATGATCAGTCAATAATTCAATCAGGAAAGACTCATTGATCAGCTTCCCCTTGAACCACCTGTTTTCACAGGCTTCTTGGCCGCTCCGGCAGATTTGGTGCTGGTTGGCTTGGTGATGAACTTTGAGGATCCGCCCTGCGTATTGCTCTTGGTTGTAGCCGTTTTGCTTTTTGCAGCTATTTTAGGATTGATGTGAAAGCCCATAGTGGAATATTATACTGCAAAATTAAGCTAAATTATCCAAACCGGGGTTTGACAGGACTTCAAGGTTCCTTGACCAAAGATCAAGAACTAGCAGCCTGCTCACTTGAATAGCTACTTCAAATCTTCCTTTTGATGACTGCAAAATAAAACGCTGACCTGATGCTGAAGCCCAGGTGCTCGTATTTGGCAATGGCCCGGGTATTGTCTTGCTTCACGTGCAAAAAAGGAATATTGCCCCGCTGGATGATGGTTTCGCAAGCATGAGACATAAGATGAGAAGCATATCCTTTTCCAAGATGATCTGGATGCGTGCAAACAGCACTCAGTTCTGTGTAGCCCTCTACATGCAGCCTTTCTCCAGCCATGGCCAGCAGTTTGTCTCCTTCAACAATCCCAATATAATGGCCGAAATCGATGGTATGTGCTAAAAATGGTCCGGGCTTTGTCAGTGATGTCAGTTCCAGCATTGAAGGAACATCAGCATTTCCCAGGCTGCGCATGTTCAGACTATTGTCAAAAATGGGCTGAAACCTTGTGCAGACCATCTGGTACAATGTTGTTGTAAAAACAATCTCAAAACAAACAGGTATCCTCACCTGATCGGCAATCATTACAGAAAAACTCCTGTCTGCAGGCAATTCCTGTTCAAGCATGGCAAGGTCTTGATGATCCCAAAGCTTCATCCCAACAAAGGGTGAAACATCCTCAGCAAAATACCTGACCGCATCAGAACCACAATTCAGTCTTGCATCTTCAGTGCCCAAAGCCTCCCAAACCGGGTTGTCCAACAAATGTTTCAATTGCACAGTTTTTTAAGAAGTCTTTGAATATTTACGCTGCAGAATGAATAATTCTCGCAGGAACCACAAAGTTAATTTATGCGCCATCTGCTTCCCGTTTATCCGACAGCTATATTTTTTGGTGCCCTGTTTAGGGCAATGTGATGTTAATCACTTTCCGTTCGAAAAGCATACCCTTACTTTGTGCGCATGCGCCAAATTGATCAGCCTGTCCGGCTGGGATTAAAAGAAAACCTTCAGCAGTTTATGCTGCTGGTTGTTGTCAACGCCTTTGTTGGCGCCATGATTGGCATTGAAAGGTCCATCCTGCCTGAGTTTGCAGCGGCAAAATTCAAGATTGCCTCAACCGCAGTCTTGCTTTCATTCATTGTCATCTTTGGCATCTCAAAAGCGATTGCCAATTATTTTTCAGGATTCCTTGCAGCCAAATTCAGCAGAAAAAAAGTACTGGTATTGGGCTGGATCATTGCCTTTCCCGTCCCGCTGATATTTATTTATGCCCCCAGCTGGTCATGGATTGTCTTTGCCAATGTTTTGCTGGGCATCCACCAGGGCTTTACCTGGTCGAGCACGGTTGCCATGAAAATTGACCTGGTAGGACAAAAAAACCGTGGCTTTGCCATGGGATTGAATGAGTTTGCAGGATACATTGCCGTGGCCATCATGGCCTTTTTTACAGCATTTATTGCTGAACATTACGGTATCTTCCCTTATCCTTTTTACCTGGGCATTCTGGTGGCCTTCATCGGACTGGTAATCAGTGTTTTTTTTGTACAAGATACAGGAGTGTTTGTTGCAACAGAAGCCATCGGCTTGAACCAGTTGCCAAGACTGAAAAATATTTTTCTTGAAACAACATTTAAAAACAGGCAACTGGGTGCGGTTACACAGGCAGGCCTTGTCAACAACCTCAATGATGGAATGATCTGGGGTTTGCTGCCCATCATCCTGGTAAGAAAACATTTTGACCTGGTGGATGTTGGCATCATCACCTCCATCTACCCTGCCGTCTGGGGCCTCAGCCAAATCATCACCGGAAAGCTGGCAGACATGGTATCAAAAAAAGGCCTTTTGTTCTGGGGGATGCTGCTCCAAGCCCTTGCTATATTTATTTTGACCCTTGCCAACACCTATGCTGAAATGGTGATGATCAGCACTGCGCTGGGCATCGGAACTGCAATGGTTTATCCCACCTTTCTTGCCACCATCAGCGACAATACACATGCCTTGGACAGGGGAAAAAGCCTTGGCATTTTCAGGTTCTGGAGAGACAGCGGTTATGCGATAGGTGCTGTCATTACAGGCATTACAGCGGACCGCCTGGGAGTCAACAGTTCCATTGTTCTGATCGGAATCATCACCCTGATTTCTGCCTTTTTCATTTTGTTCAGGATGAAACCGCAGACTGCTTTTCANTAACTTTACAGCAATACANNTGTGATGAAAAATAGAACAGAAGGATTGGCGATTGTCATGGAGGGCCTGATGAAACAATACAGTGAACGTGTGCCCGACGTAGAGCGGATCATTGCAGGAATGTTGTCAAAAGGCATCATCAAAGACCGGACAGAAATTGAAAATGACCACATTGCCTTCAGAACGATTGGCGTTCCTCTCTTGGGCATACAATCGCTTGAGAAAATCTTCTGCCATTATGGGTATGAGAAAAAAGATTATTTCCGGTTCGAAGGCAAAAAGCTAGATGCCTATTGGTTTGCGCCCCCTTCACCAAAATTTCCCAGGATCTTTATCAGCGAATTGAAAGTGGAGGAACTTTCTCAAGAAGCACAGTCCATCATCCTTTCTTACACCAATGAAATCAAGGCTGATCCGCTTGATGCACTGGATCTTGATAATCCTCATGCAGTGGCTGCATTTTTGCATACCCCATTGTGGCGATTGCCAAAACGGAGTGATTATTTGAGTCTTTTGGAAGAATCAGAATATGCCTCCTGGGTCATTTATAACCGTTACTATTTGAACCACTATACCATTAGTGTGCACCAGCTGAAAGAGGGATACAATACACTGGAACAATTCAACCAATTCCTTGAATCCATCGGCATTCAACTCAATGATGCCGGAGGAAAAACCAAGGTCAGCGGAGACGGTCTCTTGCTCCAAAGCTCAACAGTGGCGCAGATCATAACAGCCGCATTCGACAACAATGAAACCCACGACATTGCAGGAAGTTATGTTGAATTTGCAGAGCGAAGAGTGCTGCCAGCTTTTGAAAATATCCCCAAGACCGAACTGCAGCGCTCACATTTCCGCGATGGATTTGAAACCAGCAATGCAGACAAGATTTTCGAAAGCACGTTTACAGATCAGGTATTAAAGAAGGACCGAAACTGAATTATTTGATCACCTGCCAATAGGCTTTTGCGTAACGGATACCCATTGCCCTTTGCCCGGCTGCATTGAAATGAAGGTTATCACCCTTGTGGTCAAGATCTCCGGTGGCAATGACAGCAGTATTTTTATCGGTTGATGAATACTCCCAGATGATCTGGTTGATCTGTTTGAATTGTTTTGCTGCATTGAGGTTAAAGGCCCCCAGCTCACCCAGCAGGATGGGCAGTTTCTTTTTACCGGATGCTGCCCTGAAAATTCCAAACAGCTTTTGCATGTTTTCCTTGTACACCGGCATGCCCTTTTCATTGGCATCGCCTTCACCCTGGTGCCACAGTATTCCCTTGACGGTACCGTATTGCCTGGCAAGGGCCATTTTTTCATTGAAATTGCTCAGCAATTTTACACCACGATGAACCGAATCACCCAACCACTGGCGGATATTGCTTCCGCCCACCGCTGCTGGAATCAGGAGAATGTTTACATCATCCGGACAATCTTTGATCAGGGCCTTTGCAAAGGAAAGCCCGCAATCCAATCCGGCCATGGTGGGTTCATAAAAATGCAGTGGCTCTTTTGCAAGAACAATTTCTCCTTGTTTGTTGATAGCCCTTATCCTTGGATCAGTGGTGGTGTCTTCTGCTTTAACGGCACCACGGCCCGCCATGTTGGATTGCCCGGCCAGGATGAAGATCCATGTTTTTTTCTTGTCTTGTGCACTCAGGGAGCTGATGCAACATAGAAAAACAATTGAAAAAATATACTTCATGTTAGTGCTTTTAATTCCATTGGATGGCAAAATACACGGCAGGTCTTTTGGCTGTATTGGTGATGTTGTGCGGGATATTGGATTCTACCCATGCAGCATCACCCGTAATGATTTTTTGCTTTGAATTTCCCAATACCATTTCGCCTTCTCCATCAATCATCAGGATGATCTCTTCTGTTTTGTGGGTATGTGGCGGATGGCTGCTCAAACCGGGATTCAAAGTAGTGATGTGGATGTCAAAACGGGGCGACATCACAATTTTCCTGTCAAACAACTGCCTTACGCCACCCCTGTCGTGTGGCTTGAAATTCATGTCAAACCAATCCATCACAAAAGATGGTCCTGCCGATTTTCCCCTGGCAGGGTCTGGTTGGGCTGATGCCATTTGCATTTCGTAAATTTCAACATCATCCTTGCGCTTGTTCTGAAAAACAACTTCATCGCCGGGCAACAGAAAAACAACAGAGCCTTTGTCGAGGTCATGTTGCACGCCATTCAACTCAACATGGACTGGACCATATTTGATGATGAAAAAAAGTTCGTCTCCATTGGCGCCGGTGTTGAACTTTAGTTTTTTGCCACCCGCAATGGCATGGCCTTTCAGGACCTGTTTGGAGAAAATAGCGCCGGCACCTTCAAACATGGCTGTTTTTCCACTGCTCCACTTGTACACGCTTGTCTTGATCTGTTCCTGNGCAAACAAAAGAAAGCCTTGAAACAGGAGTATCGTAGTGACAATAATTTTTTTCATTGAAGGTTGATNATGGTGAACAATATTAGACTGGAATGCAGTTCATATTCTTCCAAAAGTTAACCAATTTACGCGAAATCGTTTTAGAAGTTTGGCCATGGGCAGAACAGGATTTAAATTAATTTTAAGAGACAAACACTTCACCATGAACAAAGCTGGCTTTCTGATAGTCATTTTGGTAGCATTGACGATTGTAGAATCGGTAGCGCAATCTTCCACTGATAAAAAACAGCCCTCGCTTGGATACCGATCGGCCAAACTGATCAACATCGGCAAGCTGCAATTCAAAGACCTGAACAGGAACGGAAAGCTGGACCCATATGAAGATTGGCGGCTTTCAAATGAAGCAAGGGCTAAGAACCTTTTGTCACAAATGTCTGTAGAGCAAAAAGTGGGTTTCATGCTCATCAGCACCACAAGACTCAAAAACGATCGGTCTTTTGATACACAAAGATCAACAGATTCCATCAGCAGCGATTTTAATGAAGAAGACCAGGTGCAAAGCATGAACATGTTTACCAGAAAACCATTGCCTTTACCTATGATGATGGCCGCAGGCACTACCAAAGGCGTTACACAGTATCATCTTCGTCATTTCATCCTTCGTGCCAATGCAAGTACAAGCACGACAGCAGCATGGGCCAACAAATTGCAGGCCCTTTGTGAAGCAGATGGACTGGGCATTCCAGCCATCGTTGCCTCCAATCCAAGAAACCATATCACCAAAGATGCCTCGATAGGGCTAAGCGTGGGCACCACCACTTTTTCAACCTGGCCCGGAGAACTGGGTCTCTCTGCCACAAGAGACCTGAAACTGGTCCGTGAATTTGCAGAGATTGCAAGACAGGAATGGGCCTCGGTCGGACTGAGGAAGGGGTATATGTACATGGCTGATTTGGCCACAGAACCCAGGTGGCAAAGGGTTGAAGGAACTTTTGGAGAAAACGCAGAATGGGTTGGCAAGATGATGCATGAAATTGTTCTTGGTTTTCAGGGAACAAAACTTTCGCCCAGTTCCGTAGCACTGACCACCAAACATTTTCCGGGTGGCGGAGCGGGCGTGGGCGGCCAGGATCCGCATTTTTCCTGGGGCAAGTTTGAACATTTCCCTGGCAACATGTTCCAGAACAATTTGATACCATTCAAGGCCGCCATCAAGGCTGGAACTTCTTCTATCATGCCCTACTATTCTATACCGCAGGGCACGAAGTACGAAGAAATTGCCTATGCTTACAACAAGCCTGTCATCACCGGATTGCTNCGCGACAGCCTGGGTTTTAAAGGCATCATCAACTCNGATACCGGNCCCATTGAAATGATGCCCTGGGGTGCAGAAAACCTCAGCATCAAGGAACGCTACAAAAAAACCCTGGAGGCTGGCGTAAATCTTTACTCTGGTTCTGCAGATCCAACGCCACTGCTGGAAACAGTAAAGTCTGGCATGGTAGACATGAAACTGGTGGACAATTCAGTGTACCGTCTGCTGATGGAAAAATTTGAACTCGGCCTTTTTGAAAATCCATACGTGGATGAAAACAAAGCAGTTGCATTTGTTGGCAATCCCACCTTGCAAGCCAAAGCAGACATTGCCATGCGCAAATCCATCGTATTGCTGCGCAATGAGAGCAATNCGCTTCCCATCAAACCAAAAACCAAGGTTTATTTTGAATCCTATTTCCAAAAAAGAGGAGCAGCCTCAGCCAGCAATGTTTTCCAGCCATTGAAAAACAACAATGACATTCAATTTGTAAAAACTCCAGAGGAAGCAGACATGATCCTGCTTTGGATCACTCCTGGGTCAAAGTCATTGTTTGAATCAAATGGTTCACCGATTTATTTGTCATTGTCCAAAAATGCAGTAGATGTCAATTACATCAATGCACTGACAGCGAAAAAACCAACCATACTGGCGGTGAATTATACCAATCCCTGGGTGATAGANGAGATTTACAATGAGAAAACGAAGCAGCATTTTGCAGGAGTATTGGCCACATTTGGCACCACNAATGATGCGCTGCTCGACATCATCACCGGTAAATTCAAGCCCACTGGAAAAATGCCGTTTACCACTCCGATCTCTGAAGACCAGGCGCAGCAACAGTTCTCTGATGTGCCCGGTTATCTGAAAGGCAAGCAGTATGGGCTGTTCTGGTATGACGAGGGATTGCAGTACAAATAAAGGGCAAGGATAAAAATTGTCTACTTTTGTGGTTTACTCAACTGCACAAACCCCCAACTGCATGAAGCAATTCTTGCCCATCCTGTTATCCTTGTTTGCAAGCCTGGCTTTTTCACAGCAAAAACAGGATACTTCATCCGCTGCCATGGTGGCCAGCGCTCATCCCATGGCAACAGAAGCAGGTTTGCTCATGCTCCAAAAAGGAGGGAATGCCTTTGACGCCATTGCAGCATCGTCATTCATGCTCTCAGTGGTTGAACCCAGCATGAGCGGATTGGGCGGGCGTTTGCAGGCCATTTATTATGTTCCTGGTCAATGGGTAAAAGGCTTGGATGCCACCACACAGGTTCCGGCAGGATATGTCAAAAAAGCAAAAGAGGCAGAGCACGGATACGGCACCATTGGTGTACCGGGGATGGTAAAAGGCATTGTCCAGCTCCACCAGCAATACGGTAAGCTTTCCCTCAAACAGGTGATGCAACCCGCTATAACAGCTGCTTCCAAGGGGCATGAGCTCCTCAGCGAAGAATCAAGAAGAGAATCCATTGAGATCAAGGAGTTGAGAAAATTTGAAGGAACCGTAGCCCATTTTCTTCAAAAAGACACGGTATATGCGGGTGGGTCACTGTTCAAACAACCTGCACTGGCCAAAACGCTTAAAACCATTGCCCGCGACAAGGGAAAATCTTTTTACACTGGTGGAATAGCCTATGCGCTGACCGAAGAAATCAAGCAAGGTGGCGGTTTTCTGACCCTTGCTGACATGAAAAACTACAAGGCAGAAGAGGCAAAAATTGTAAGGGGAAATTACAGGGGATACGAAATCATTGGAACAGGTCTGCCCTGTTATGGTGCCATTGTGATTGAAATGCTTCAAATGTTGGAACAGGTTGACCTGTCCAAGGTTACTGAAAAGGATTACCTCCAGTACCACGCAGCAGCCCACTACAAGGCATACGAAGACAGGCCACTCTTGAAAACAAAGGAAGACAGCCTGGTCGTAGGAACTTATGCAGCAAAAAGATGGAAAGACAGTTTGCCCAAAACCATGGCCCTTCCGGAATCTGCTACGACTGCAGACCATAGCAATGGCCATACCACCCACCTGGTGGCCAGTGACCAAAATGGCAACATGGTTTCCCTCACCCAATCTGTCGGCCCTTTGATGGGATCAAAAGTGGCTTCCAAGAAAAACGGATTCGTTTTGGCAACAACCATGGGGCCCTATCTTGGTGTGATGAAACCCGGCGAAAGAGCCTCCTCACATATTTCACCCATCATCATCTTAAAAGACGGAAAACCGTTCTTGGCGCTGGGTGCAGCTGGCGGAGCAAGGATTGTTCCGGCCATTGTGCAGGTCATCAGCCGGGTGATCGACCATGGCATGCCGCTTGAACAGGCACTTTCCGCAGGAAGGGTCTACCAACTTCCTGACAGGTTGTTGGTTGAGAACCACAAAAATGTTTTCTGGAAAGACAGCAAAACAATGGACCTGCTCAAGCAATCCAGCATCAAAATAGAAGAGATCAAAACCACAGCACAGTTTGGCCGGGTGCATGCCATTCAATACAATGTTTCTGGGAACTGGATTGGTGCGGCAGATCCTGACTGGAGCGGAACTGCTAAAGGGCTTAAAAACTGATCTTTTCAGCCCCCACATTTGTCCATTTCCCCTAAGATTAATACCTTTCAGGCCTATTCCCAAAGACTTCTGCAAGACAAACCCTTGATAAGCATCCAAATACTTTTTATATAGCTTAAAAGGTCTATAAAAGACAAAAACAAACGTTTATGAGACAAATCAGAAAGATTACCTGGCTGATCATGCTTCCCATGTTGCTGCACACCATGGTTATGGCACAGACCAGCATCAAAGGAAAGGTTACTGGCCCCAACAATCAGCCAGTTTCCAATGCAACTGTGACCATCAAAGGAAAAGCCAAGGCTTCACAAACCGATGCCAAAGGTGAATTTACCATCTTGGTATCCAAGGGTGAAACACTGGTGTTCAGTTCTGTTGGCTTTGTTTCCAAGGAAATCAAGGTTGCCGAACAAACCATCATCAATGTGAAACTCGTCCAGGACGAAGGACTGCTTGAAGGCGTTGTTGTAACAGCAATGGACATCAAGAAGAATCCACGCGAACTGGGTTATTCCGTCCAGAAAGTTGATGGGGATGATATCCAGGAAACACAGCGTGAAAACTTTGTCAACAGCTTACAAGGCCGCGTTGCCGGTCTGACCATCAGCCCAACCAGCGGTGCTGCCGGAGCCTCTTCCTCCATCGTTTTGAGGGGATTCAACTCACTTTCCATGAGCAACCAGCCGCTTTTTGTAGTGGATGGGATTGTGGTAGACAACCAGAGTGTTGATGAAACTTCAGATGGCGGACGTGGTATTGGTCTGGCTTCTGACCGTCCCAACAGGAACAATGACTACCAAAACAGGATTGCCGACATCAATCCAAGTGATATTGAAAACGTGACCGTATTGAAAGGACCTGAGGCCACTGCGCTATATGGTAGCCAGGCCAGCTCAGGTGCCATCCTGATCACCACCAAAAGGGCCAAGACCAGCAAATTGCAACTGCAATACGACAACAGCTTCCGTGTTTCAGAGCTCACAAGGTTCCCTGAAACATTTGACAAATATTCCAATGGTACCAACGGTATACCTGCAAGTACCTTCCGTTATTTTGGTCCAGATTACGGAGATACCACCCTGCTGTTTGACAACGTGAAATTGTTTTTCCGCCCTGGAATCGCCCAAACCCATAACCTGGGCATGGACTTTGGTATCAAGAATTCCTTTTTCAGGTTATCAGGATCCATCTTCGATCAACAAGGTGTTGTTCCCAACAACGACTTCAAACGGTATAACCTTCGTCTTTCCAACACAACCAAGATTGGAAAATACATTGAGCTCATGCCATCTGTATCATTGATCAGGACAGAGAACAACAAGGTCTTGAGAAGTGCAGGGGGCTACATGCTCAGTTTGATGATATGGCCTAACAGAAACAATATCCTCAACTTCGAAGATCCTGTAACCGGCGATAAACTGCCTTTGTTCAGCAGCAATCCCAATGCAGACTTTGACAATCCCTTCTTCAACGTTTACAACAACGTTGGAAAGGATGTTACCATGCGCGCCACCACATCATTGGGTATCAACATCAACCCAACCAACTGGTTATCTGTTCAGGGGCGTTTTGGATACGATGCCTACAACATCGACGGATATACCAGGTTCCATCCAAAAAGCTTTTATGTAAGTTCTGCTATTCAAGGTACGCTTGACAACTTCTGGAGAAAGTATGCTGGATACAATCATACCATCACTGCCACTGCAAAGAAAAAGGTGGGTGACTTCAGCTTCAGGGGCATGGTGGGAACCATGTGGCAGGATTATCAAACCAGAATGTATGCCATCACCGGAAATACGCTCTCTTCAACAGAAAGCTTCGACAGCAGCGTTACTGCTCCCAACACAAGGGTAAGGTTGTTGAGGAACTATTTTGGCGAGTACAACAGGCAGATCCTTCGTCAGTTTGCTTATTTTGGAGAGGCTGCAGTCAGTTACAAGAACATGTTGTTCCTGAACTATACGCATCGTTTTGAGTCTGCTTCTACCCTTCCTGAGAAAAACAGGAACTATAACTACCCTGGCGGTAGCCTTAGCATCATTGCCAGCGACCTGATCAAGCCGTTGAAAAACAGCGATGTGATCAGCTACTGGAAAATCAGGACCTCTCTGGCCGGAACCGCTCGTTTGAATACGCCTTATTCAACACAGTCTGTTTTCGTGAACAATTTTGCCAGTGGAAATGGATTTTCATATGGCTTTACCAATGCCAATCCTGANCTGGCTCCAGAAAGACAAAGCACCTATGAACTGGGTACAGAGTTTCGTCTTTTCAGGAACAAACTCAACCTCGAAGCCACCTATTACAATACCCTCAACAAAGGCCAGATCATTGAGAACTTCCGCCTCAGCTATGGAACAGGTTTTGTGTTGAACACACAAAACGCGGCCAGCACAAGAAACCAGGGTGTGGAAATAACCCTTGGATCCAACGTAATCAACAAGGCCAAGTTTGGCTGGAACTTCCAGATGAACTTCAACAAGATGTGGAACAAGGTAATCGACATGCCTAAAAACGTTGCAGAATACTATATCGCCGATACATGGCTCTACGGCAATGCAAGGGGTGGTCTGGTATTTGGCGGACCCACAACCTCCATTACTGGTTTTGGCTATGAAAGAAACCTCAATGGGGATGTGCTCATCAACCCTGTCAATGGATTACCGGTGGTAGAACAATTGTTCAAAATCCGTGGCGACAGGAATCCTGACTTCACCCTGGGTATCAACAACTCCTTCCGCCTGAACAGGTTCAGGTTGAACTTCCTCTGGGATCTCAAAGTGGGTGGAGACATCTTCAATGGTACCCACAGGTTCCTTACTGGTGCAGGAAAAAGCCCGCTCACTGCAGACAGGTT
>Ga0063231_10000113_pt1 | contig 19243 bp, 13 predicted proteins | sample LauGreSu1BDMLBSD_2_FD_56231 | JGI IMG/M metagenome (GOLD analysis project Ga0063231, IMG submission 56231) | Freshwater lake microbial communities from Lake Michigan, USA - Su13.BD.MLB.SD v2 (version 2) | ecosystem: Environmental > Aquatic > Freshwater > Lake | place: Lake Michigan, USA...
TAAATTCATGCGCATGCGCAGCTCTGGCCGCGGCTACAACTTGTTCACGCGTGGCATCTGGCATGCCGTAGGCAATGTTGTCTGCAATGGTGCCAAAGAACAAGAATGGTTCTTGCAATACCAGACCAATGTGCCTGCGGTAATCAGCCACCTTGAGCTGCCTGATGTCAACGCCATCCAACGCAATGCTGCCTTCAGACAAATCATAAAAACGGCACATCAAATTGACCAAGGTACTTTTACCCGAGCCGCTGTGCCCCACCAAACCAATCATCTCGCCTGGCTTGATGTCCAAATTCAAATGTTGGATGACTGTCCGATTGCCGTAGCGGAAACTGGCATCTGTCAAAGTGATGCGCCCTTCCACTTTGGACAATGCAACAGGGTTGACAGGTTCAGGCACGCTGGAAACATGGTCCAAGATTTCGAAAATTCGCTTGGCACCGGAAGCCGCTTTTTGCGTGCTAGAAACAATTCGGCTCATGCCGTCGAGGCGCGTGTAAAAGCGGCCGATATAAGCCAAAAATGCTGTCAGTACGCCCACCGTGATTTGGTCTTTAGAAACAAGCCAAATTCCAAAACCCCACACCACCAACAAGCCCACCTCAGTCATCAGTGTCACCGTGGGAGAAAACAGTGACCAAACGCGATTGAGTCGATCATTGACTGCCAAATTGTGTTTGTTGGCATCCAAGAAACGCTGCGCCTCTCGGTCTTCTTGGGCAAAAGCCTTGACCACCCGAATGCCTGGAATGGTGTCAGTCAACACGTTGGTGACCTCAGACCAAACTCGGTCAATTTTCTCGAAACCTGTGCGCAACCTTTCACGGACCACATGAATCAACCAGCCAATGAAGGGCAAGGGCAAAAGTGTGACCAAAGCCAAGGTGGGGTTGATGGAAAACAAAATGACCGCCGTCATCAAGATCATCAAAACATCGGTGGCAAAGTCCAATAAGTGCAGTGAGAGAAAGACGTTGATGCGGTCAGTTTCGCTGCCAATGCGGGCAATCAAATCACCGGTTCGGCGACCCCCAAAGTACTCTAACGATAACTTCAGTAAATGCTGATAAGTGCTCGTTCTTAAATCTGCGCCGATGCGCTCCGAAACGAGCGCCAAGATGTAAGTTTTGACCCATCCCAAACCCCATGCCACGATGGCAGACCCCAGCAAAGCCAAAAGGTACCAAGATACCGTTTCAGGCTCGATGTTCTTGCCATTTTGGTAAGGTATGAGCACATCGTCCATGAGCGGCATGGTGAGGTACGGCGGAACCAAGGTGGCTGCTGTTGATGCCAGTGTCAAAACAAAGCCTAGCAAGAGCTGCCCCCGATAGGGCCGAGCAAAACGCCACAGTTTGAACAAGGTCCAGGTCGAAGTTGGCGCCTGGTCTTTTTCTAAGCAAACGGCACACTCCTCGTCAGAGGCATCCACCACATTCTGACAAACAGGGCACAGGCTGTGCAGCATCTGACCGATGCCAGGCTCCGACCACTCAGAATCATTAGAAGGCTGAGAAACCAAAGATTGACCTAAGAAAGAAGCCGCCTGTCTCTGACCCAGCTGATGGTTTTCAAAGCGCAGTTTCCATCTGAGAACGGCCGCTTCAAGCCCCAGCGTAAAACGCAAGGCCCCCAACCTTTCCCCGCCCTGGTAGAGAGCCAAGGTGCCCACGCCGGCGTGGTCGAGCACTCGCAGGCTCAAATCTGGGGCCAATTGCCAGAAATTCCAACTTTTTTGAGACTCGTCCGAGGAGATGACCCTTTGATCGGTCAAAATAAGCAGTGTTTTTTTAAAGCTTAGTTCATCATTCAGGTCAACCTCTAGCCAAGCTAGAACGTTTTCACCAAGGTGAACTCGCGACAACACGCCCTCCTGCCAAAAAAACGGCAATCCCAACAGATCGATGGGAGGATGGGTATTGGGGTTCATAAAAATTCAAACAACAAGAGTCAACCAGTGTTGGCGGCAAACAAAAATAGTCAAAGAAGCGGCCAGGACACAGCCCATGCACCTTGTTTATCAGACGATCCATGCCAGTGCTGCAACTGGCCGGCCATTGTATCTCCGGACACGAAACGCTCCGTGCCATCGCTCAGAATTGTGAAAAGCACGAAAATGAGCTCTAAAGACATCAAATTCATTCGCATGACCCACCTCAAGGGTCCGAACATTTGGACCTACCGTCCGGTCCTAGAAGCTTGGATCGACATTGGCGATTTGGAAGACTTCCCCTCCAACACCCTCCCCGGATTTAACGAGCGGCTCCAAAATATGCTTCCCGGTCTCATCGAGCACCGCTGCAGCGTTGGCGAAAGAGGCGGCTTTCTGCAAAGACTGACTGAGGGCACTTGGCCTGGCCACATCATGGAGCACGTGGCCCTTGAGTTGCAAAACCGCGCCGGCATGCAAACCGGTTTCGGCAAAGCCCGAGAAGCAGGCCCTAGAGGCATTTACAAAGTGGTCATTCGCACCCGCAATGAAACTGTCAGCCGCGCCGCTCTTCAAGTAGCCCGCGACCTGGTCATGGCCGCCATCGAGGACCGCCCCTACCCAGTCAATCAAGTCATTGCCGATCTCACCCAAATGGTCGATCGCCTTTGCATAGGACCCAGCACCGCTTGCATTGTTGACGCCGCCACCGATCGCAATATTCCGTCCATTCGCCTCAACGATGGCAATTTGGTTCAACTCGGTTACGGCGCCAACCAGCGCCGGATTTGGACCGCGGAAACCGACCAAACCAGCGCCATTGCCGAGGGCGTTTCCAAAGACAAAGACCTCACCAAGAATTTGCTCGCCAACTGCGGCGTTCCAGTTCCCGAGGGTCGCAACGTCGCCTCTGCCTCAGAAGCATGGCAAGCCGCACAAGAAATTGGCCTGCCTGTTTGCGTCAAGCCAGTCGATGGCAACCATGCGCGTGGTGTTTCCTTAGAACTCAGAACGCAAGCCGAAGTCGAAGCAGCCTACCATTTGGCCGAGGCCGAGGGCAGTGACGTCTTGGTAGAGCGACACATACTGGGCGATGAACATCGCTTGCTGGTGGTTGGCGGCAAAGTAGTGGCGGCGAACAAAGGTGAAGTGGCCAGCATTGTGGGTGATGGCATTCACACCGTTGAAGCACTGATCGAAAGCCAAATCAACTCTGACCCGCGCCGCGGCGAAGAAGAAGATTTCCCACTCGACACCATTCGCCTCAAAGATCACACCACTGCTGTGCTCGAGCTTAAGCGTCAGGGTCTAACGGGCCAAAGTGTTCCAGAAAAAGGCCGCCATGTGGTGGTCATGCGCACAGGCAACATGGCCATCGATGTCACCGATTTGGTTCACCCCGATGTGGCTGAATTAGCTGCGCTTGCCGCCCGNATTGTGGGCTTGGACATTGCGGGGGTTGATCTGGTCGCACAAGATATTTCCAAACCTATGAAGTCGCAAGGCGCAGCCATTGTTGAAGTCAACGCTGGCCCTGGCCTTCTGATGCACTTAAAGCCTGCCACTGGCGAAGCCAGGCCTGTTGGCAAAGCCATTGCCGCACATTTGTTTGCAGAAGATTCTGAGCCTCGCATTCCGGTAGTCGGTCTGATCGGTCAAGAAAATACCACGGGCACCAGCCATCTCATTGCGTGGTTGCTGCACCTGCAAGGACTTCAAACTGGCCTTTCTTCAGCCAAAGGCTTGTTTTTGGGCCAACGCTGCCTGCACGCCCAAAGCGGCATGGAGTGGGAATCAGCTCAGCGCCTGCTCATCAATCGATCTGTTCAAGCTGCCGTCTTTGAAACCACCGCAAGACACTTGTTGGCGGAGGGCCTGCCCTACGACCGCTGCCAAGTAGGCGTCATCACCTCCATGCCCAAAGCAGCCGGCCTTGAAGATTTGTACATTCAAAGCGATGAGCAAATGCCCAATGTTGTCAGAACNCAAATGGACGTTGTGTTATCACAAGGCATGGCTGTGCTCAANGCTGAGGATGATGAAGTTGCCAATCTTGCTCAGTACTGCGATGGCGAGATCACTTATTTCGCCAGCTCTGAAGAGCACCCCCGTATCGTTCAACACCGCAGTGAAAACGGACGCGTGGTTTTCTGGCGCAAAAATCATTTGGTCTTGGCCCAAGGCGCACATGAAATTGAAGCCTTGAATCGCCAATTGCCTGCCATTGACAAAGTATTCAAAAACAAGCACCTCAAATGCATAGAAGTCTTAGCAGCCTCTGCAGCCGCATGGGCTCTTGGCATTCAAACCGATCTCATCAGGGCCGGCATCAAAAGTTTTGGTCAAAGCCCTGGCGCTCACTGAGCCAGCGCTGACTGCCAATTCATCCAACGCCAGACTGCAAGACGCGCTTCAATCAGGATAAAGTTTCATGGAAGTTTCAAGAATTCGAGCTTTGCGAGGGCCCAATTTATGGAGCCGTCAAACCAGCATCGAAGCCATTGTGAGTTGCGAGCCTCAAGAGCGGGAGATGATGCCTGGCAATGAGTTTGAAAAACAACTNAGAAGAATTTTTCCATCCTTAGGCCCCCTTGAAGGCACCCGTCCTGGCCAACCCGCCAGCATGGCCCATGCACTTGAAAAAATCACANTGAGTCTGCAAAACCAAGCGGGTTGCCCCATCACATTCAGCCGCACAACGGCCACCGAAGAAGAAGGTATTTACCAGGTCGTTGTTCAGTACACCGAAGAGGCGGTTGGCAGATTGGCCCTCGAATGGGCTGAAAAACTTTGCCTGGCAGTGAAAGCCCAAACTGCCTTCGATTTAAACCAAGCCCTCACCGAGTTGCGCGATTTGGATGAAGATGTTCGCCTTGGACCTTCCACGGGTTCCATAGTCGATGCCGCGGTTCTCAAAGGCATACCCTACCGCCGCCTTACCGAAGGCAGCATGGTGCAATTTGGTTGGGGTAGCAAGCAACGTCGCATTCAAGCCGCCGAAACAGACACAACCAGTGCCATTGCCGAATCCATTGCGCAAGATAAAGACCTCACCAAGTCCTTGTTGTTGGCCGCCGGTGTGCCAGTTCCTATCGGACGACCCGCCAAGGATTTAGAAGATGCTTGGCAAATTGCGCTCAGCATTGGACTTCCTATTGTGGTCAAGCCCCAAGATGGCAACCAAGGTAAGGGCGTCACGGTCAACATTGTTGAGCGGGAACTGTTTAACCAAGCCTACGAAACTGCAGCTCGCTATGGCGAAGTTTTGGTAGAAAAATTCTTGCCCGGCAGTGACTACCGATTGCTGGTTGTAGGCAACAAATTGGTTGCGGCCGCCAGGCGTGAGCCCCCTTTGGTTGTTGGTGATGGCATCCATACCGTCAAAGAGCTTGTCGACCAGGTCAATGCAGACCCGCGACGCGGTGATGGCCACTCTACTTCCCTGACCAAAATCAAGTTCGATGTCATTGCCATCGCTCGATTGAAGCTCCAAGATATGGAGCCTAATTCAGTTCCTGAAAAAGGTCGGCGCGTTATTTTGCGCAACAACGCCAACTTGTCCACTGGCGGCACAGCTACCGATGTCACTGACGATGTCCATGCAGAAGTGGCTGCGCGCGTGGTGGTGGCAGCACAAATGGTGGGCGTTGACGTTTGTGGTGTAGATGTCGTTTGTGAGTCAGTTCTCAAACCCCTCGAAGAACAAAATGGTGGCATTGTGGAAGTCAATGCAGCGCCTGGCTTGCGCATGCACATCAGTCCTTCATTTGGCAAAGGCCGAAATGTTGGCAAAGCGATCATTGACTACATGTATCCCAACGGTGACAACGGCCGTATTCCGGTCATTGCGGTCACAGGCACCAATGGCAAAACCACCACTGTCCGACTAACGGCTCACCTTCTTAAAGCCAATAAACTGCGCGTGGGCATGACCAACACCGACGGTGTGTATGTCAACGGCCGTCAAATTGANGATGGCGATTGCAGTGGCCCGCGCAGTGCGCGCAATGTACTCATGCACCCCGATGTCGATGCNGCCGTNTTTGAAACAGCNCGAGGCGGCCTGCTGCGCGAAGGGCTGGCCTTTGATCGTTGCCAAGTTGCCATCGTTACCAACATCGGCTCTGGTGACCACCTAGGCCTGAACTACATCACCACGGTAGAAGATTTGTCGGTCTTAAAACGTGTTGTTGTGTTGAATGTCGCAAGCGATGGGATGGCCGTCTTGAATGCAACAGACCCGCAAGTGGCCATGATGGCCAGAATGTGTCCTGGTGATGTGACGTTCTTTGCACTTGACCCACACCACCCTGTCTTAGCCACTCACCGCGCGCAAGGCAAGCGAGTGGTTTACACAGAAAATGGCAGCATTGTGGCCCAACAAGGCAAGAAGTACTTTCGCATCCCACTGAGTGATGTGCCACTGACTCGCCAAGGACAAATTGGTTTCCAAACTGAAAATGTCATGGCGTCAGTGGGCGCGGCTTGGGCCCTCAATGTGCCGTGGGACACCATTGCGCAAGGCTTGTCCACTTTCATCAGTGACATTCAAGGCGTGCCGGGTCGATTCAATGTGTTTGATTACAAGGGCGCAACTTTGATTGCAGACTACGGTCACAACCCCGATGCCATTCAAGCCTTGGTTCACGCGGTTGACAACATGCCCGCAGAAAAGCGAGTGGTGGTCATCAGTGGTGCAGGTGATCGCCGCGATCAAGACATTCGCGACCAGACTCAAATTTTGGGCACCGCCTTTGACGAAGTCATTTTGTACCAAGATGCATGCCAACGCGGCCGCACCGATGGCGAAGTGATTCAATTGCTTCGCGATGGCCTCAATGGCGCAGTCCGAACCCAATATGTTCAAGACATTCAAGGTGAGTTCAATGCCATTGATGCGGCACTTGCGCGACTTTCTGCAGGCGACTTATGTCTGATCTTGATTGACCAGGTAGAGGCGGCACTGGCCTACATCCAAGGCAAAGTGAACGAAAGTCACGTGGCTTCAGCCAATTAACATGACACCCGTGCTGGTTGCCACAAACATGGCAGCCCACTGCAAGTATCGCTTCCAATTCGGTTTTGGCGATTCAATGGCCTGGTGAATCAATCGCCCCATCCAAACCGACAGTCCGAATGAAACTCCTAAGCCCACTGCGTTGGCGCTTATGTTTTCAGGCCAAAAATTAAAGACCACCGCACTCACCAGCAAGCTGACGCTGAAGTGAATGAGAAAAATAGCGTATGAAGCGTTTGACAGTTCGCGAATCCATTTCCTTTGGAGGCACTGAATAGCATTGCAATCATTTGCCTCATACCAGCACAGCAACAAAGCCGTTGCAATGGCCAGCAGCAGCCTGCTTCTAGAGTGGTATGCCATAGCAACAACACCAACTATCAAAATCAGCAAGCCAAAATTTCGCACACTGAATTTGAAACCAGCGGAGCGCCAGGATCCAACGCACAAACCCAGCCCATAAGCACCAAAGAAATAAGCGCCCCAGATTTCACCCAAAGGATTCAAATTCCACACAAAAATTGAACACAAGGTGAGAATCAACCAAAAGCCAAATGCCTTGCGCACGACAGAACCCTTGCCTGAAAGNCCTTGCCATACCTGTGCAAGCGAAGCACAAGCCATCGCCATTGCAAACAGTTGAAAATCAATTGCAACATACCAAACGCCCGCTGAAAAAGCCTCCAAATCAAGAATATCTTGAAGTAAGAAAATGTGCGCAACAACTTGAATCAAGCTTGGCGCATTTGAAAGCGACGAGTGATCGAAGTAAGGGCGAACAAGCGCTGTGATTGCAACGGCCACACTCAAGGCTACTAGCAATGGAATGGTCAATCTTTGATAGCGCAACAACAATCTTGGGAAAAAATCAAACGCTGATTTTGGGATGGCATTGACCCAAGACTTGGCATTCAAGTACCCGCCTACAACTAAGAAAATTTGCACCGCCATCAGTGCGTAATTAAGAAGAAACGCTTCAAGCAACGGAAACCACTCCGCCACCCTATTGGCCATGGGACTGTAAAGCACCAAGTGGTGCCACACAATGAGGATGCAGGCGCAAGCCTTTAAGAGGTCGATGACCTCTAAGCGTTCAGACTTCAAGCTGAACGCTCTTGAAATTAGAGTGCCAAGCGAGCACGGGCGGAAGCGTACTGTTGCTTCAATTTAGCAACGAAATCAGCGGTACTGACCACCGCATCAACGGCGCCAATTCCCTGACCACAACCCCAAATGTCTTTCCAAGCTTTTTTGGCATCGCCGCCGAAGTTCATGGTGGAGGGGTCTGAGACTGGTAAGTTGCTAGGGTCTAGGCCAGCAGCTTTGATGGAAGGCGCCAAGTAGTTGCCATGCACACCTGTGAACAAATTGCTGTAAACAATGTCGTCTGAATTGCAGTCGACGATGGCCTGCTTGTAGGCCTCGGCAGCACGCGCCTCATGGGTGGCAATGAATGCCGAGCCAATGTAGGCAAAGTCTGCACCCATAGCTTGCGCCGCCAAAACAGCATCGCCGCTGGCAATGGAGCCAGACAATGCCACGGGACCATCAAACCATTGGCGAATTTCTTGGATCAATGCGAAGGGGCTTTTTTCGCCAGCATGTCCGCCCGCGCCNGCGGCCACTGCAATCAAGCCATCAGCCCCTTTTTCAATGGCCTTGTGTGCAAATTTGTTGTTGATGATGTCATGCAGTACCACGCCACCATAACTGTGCGCAGCTTGGTTAATGTCTTCGCGCGCACCCAATGATGTGATGATGATGGGCACCTTGTATTTCACACACATGGCCATGTCGTGCTCAAGGCGATCATTGCTTTTGTGCACAATTTGATTGATGGCAAAAGGTGCTGCAGGTTTGTCTGGATTGGCTTTGTTGTATGCGGCCAATGTTTCGGTAATTTCAATCAGCCATTCTTCCAATTGCTCAGCAGGCCGTGCATTGAGTGCCGGCATTGACCCCACAACACCCGCCTTGCATTGCTCAATGACCAACTTCGGATTGCTGATAATGAACAAAGGTGAGGCAATGACCGGAAAGGGCAAATTGGCCAAAGCAGCGGGAAGTTTTGACATGAGGTCTCCTGTAATTTTGAAAGCTATTTGAATGCGTTGTCTTTGAATGCGTAGGCGCTGTTTATTCTAGAAAGCTTCTAAAGAAAGCTCTGTCACGCACTTTGCACCGTCCACGATGCTGTCACGCACGCCAGGTGCACGGCTTAACAAATGATCGGCATAAAAACGCGCCGTGATGACTTTGGCATCCATAAATGCTTTGTCATTGCCCAGTGCGCTTTGCTTCAAGGCCACCAACATGGCGCGGCCCATCTGCCAGCCCGCCATCAAATTGCCTGTCAACATCAGGTACGGCACACTGCCCGCATACACGTCATTGGGATGGGCTTTGGCTTGACCTGCCACAAAATGAACAACATCTAGAAACGCCAAGCGAGCCGCTTTCAGTCTGCGGCCAACTGCTTTGGCGTCTTCATGGGCATGGGCTAACAATTCGTTTTCTGTAAGCTCAACTTGGCCCGCCAATGCTTTGGCTGTTTGGCCGCCGTCACGGCTGGTTTTGCGCCCCACTAGGTCATTGGCTTGAATCGCTGTGGTGCCTTCGTAAATGGTCAGAATTTTGGCATCACGGTAGTACTGCGCAGCACCTGTTTCNTCAATGAAACCCATGCCACCATGAACTTGCACACCCAAGGAAGTGACCTCCAAACTCATNTCAGTGCTNTAGCCNTTGACCAGAGGCACCATGAATTCGTAGAACAAGGCATTTTGNTTGCGNACTTCTGNATCTGGGTGGTGATGCGCCGCATCGTAGGCCGCTGCAGCAACTGTGGCCAANGCGCGGCAGCCTTCTGTGGTGGCGCGCATGGTCATGAGCATGCGTTTGACATCGGGGTGATGAATGATGGGGGCCGATGTGTTCATGCTGCCATCGACTGGGCGGCTTTGCACACGGTCTTTAGCGTACTGAACTGCTTTTTGATAGGCACGCTCTGCAATGGCAACGCCCTGAACGCCAACGGCATAACGCGCAGCGTTCATCATGATGAACATGTATTCAAGGCCACGGTTTTCCTCGCCTACCAAATAGCCGATAGCGCCGCCATGATCACCATACTGAAGTACAGCGGTTGGGCTGGCCTTGATGCCCATCTTGTGCTCAATGCTGACGCAGTGAACATCGTTGCGAGCACCTAGGCTACCGTCGGCATTGACCATGAACTTGGGTACGACAAACAAGCTGATGCCCTTCACGCCTTCAGGCGCGCCTTGCACTCGGGCCAACACCAAGTGCACGATGTTGTCAGCCATGTCGTGCTCACCATAGGTGATGTAGATTTTTGTACCAAAAACTTTGAAGGTGCCATCAGGCAAAGGCTCAGCGCGTGTGCGCACCAAAGCCAGATCAGAACCAGCTTGAGGCTCCGTCAAATTCATGGTGCCCGTCCACTCACCCGAAATTAACTTCTCTAAGTAAATATTTTTCAATGCGTCGGAACCAGCCGTCAGCAAAGCTTCAATGGCGCCATCTGTTAGCAAAGGACAGAGGGCAAAACTCATGTTGGCCGAATTGAGCATTTCGCCGCAAGCTGCGCCAATGGTTTTGGGCAAACCTTGGCCACCAAATTCTGTGGGATGCTGCAAACCTTGCCAGCCACCTTCACCGTATTGCTTGAATGCTTCTTTAAAACCTGGTGTGGTCTTCACATGACCATTTGAAAAGGCAGATGGATTTTTATCGCCCTCCCAATTCAAAGGTGCAAGCACATCTTGGTTCAACTTGGCGCACTCTTGCAACACAGCTTGTGCAGTTTCTAAACCCGCATCTTCAAAACCAGGCATTTGCGCCACTTGGTCAATTTGGGCCAAGTGTTCAATGTTGAAAAGCATGTCTTTTAAAGGGGCAACGTAACTCATCTGTATCTCCAAACAAAAGAAAGGCACCTCACAGGATGCCTTTCAAAGTGACATTCAAACTCAATCAATCGCTTCAAAGAGCGTTGACCAATTCAGGGACCGCCACAAACAGATCGGCTTCCAAACCATAATCGGCAACGCTAAAGATAGGTGCTTCAGCGTCCTTGTTGATGGCCACAATGACCTTGCTGTCCTTCATGCCGGCCAAGTGTTGAATGGCACCTGAAATGCCACAGGCCACATACAACTGAGGCGCCACAATTTTGCCGGTTTGCCCCACTTGCCAATCGTTGGGCGCATAGCCTGCGTCCACTGCTGCACGGCTGGCACCCATGGCAGCACCCAATTTGTCTGCCAAGGGTGTGATCACTTCGGCAAACTTCTCTGCACTGCCCAACGCACGGCCACCCGACACAATGATCTTGGCGGCTGTGAGTTCAGGACGATCGTTCTTAGCAATTTCACTGCCTTTGAAGGCACTCATGCCGCTGTCGGCAGTTGCGGCAGCAGTTTCAACGCTGGCTGAACCACCAGAGGCCGCCGCCGCATCAAAACCTGTGGTGCGAACGGTCAACACTTTGACAGCATCTTTGCTTTGCACCGTTGCAATGGCATTGCCTGCATAGATCGGACGTTCAAATGTGTCGGCAGACAACACCAAAGTCACATCGCTCAACTGGGCCACATCCAACTTGGCTGCCACGCGAGGCGCCACATTTTTACCTGCTGCTGTTGCAGGAAACAAGATGTGTGTGTAGTTGGCGGCAATGGCCAACACTTGGGCGGCCACGTTTTCGGCCAAGCCATGGGCCAGACCTTCTGAATCGGCGTGAATCACTTTGGAGACGCCCGCAATTTGTGCGGCCGCTTGAGCTGCCGCGNCAGCGTTGTGACCTGCCACCAAAACATGCACGTCACCACCGCAAGCCACAGCGGCNGTGACGGTGTTCAAAGTTGCACCCTTGATGGATGCGTTGTCGTGTTCAGCAATGACTAAAGAACTCATTAAATTACCTTTGATACGTTTTTAAGTTTATCAACCAGCGTCGCAACGTCTGGCACCTTGATACCTGCAGAGCGCTTAGGTGGCTCGGAAACTTTCAAGGTGGTGATGCGCGGTGATACATCGACACCTAAGTCTTCTGGCTTGAAGGTGTCGAGTTGTTTTTTCTTGGCCTTCATGATGTTAGGCAGGGTGACATAACGCGGCTCGTTCAAACGCAAATCGGTGGTGATGACGGCAGGCATCGACAAAGACAAAACTTCTAAGCCGCCATCCACTTCGCGCGTCACATGCGCTTTGCCATCCACAACTTCTACTTTGGATGCAAAAGTGGCTTGCGGCAAGTCGGCCAATGCGGCCAACATTTGACCTGTTTGGTTGCAATCGTCGTCAATGGCTTGCTTGCCCAAGATGATCAAACCTGGTTGCTCTTTGTCAACCAAAGCTTTGAGCAGCTTGGCAACTGCCAAAGGTTGCAATTCTTCTGTCGTTTCGACCAAGATAGCGCGATCGGCACCAATGGCCATGGCGGTGCGCAATGTTTCTTGGCACTGTGTGACGCCGCAAGACACAGCGATGACTTCAGTGGCAATGCCCTTCTCTTTCAATCGCACCGCTTCTTCGACTGCAATTTCGTCAAAAGGGTTCATGCTCATTTTGACGTTGGCAATGTCCACGCCCGTGCCGTCTGATTTGACGCGCACTTTCACGTTGTAGTCNACAACCCGCTTAACGGGAACAAGAATTTTCATGAAAGCTCTCCATTGATATCAAAACCCAAGCATCAGNCATGGCTGCATCACATTGACGTTACGTAAACGTCAATTGTGCATCAAATTTTCATTTTCGCGAACCTCNAGCTGGCAAAAAAGCACGATCGTTCGAATTTTAGNCTGGATTTATAAACCCACNATCTNCATATTTTTTTAGCACCNTCGGGAATTCACCGACCAATCGGTAGGTGAATTAGGATTAACATCTTANAAGCATTCAATCGGCTTTGCGATTGTATTTTTTTAATGGAGCACTCAGATGAAAAAAACTTTGATGGCCATGACAGCCGCGACCCTTGTCGGCTTCAGCGGCTTGGCACAAGCACAAACAGTTTTGACCGTATCAAGCTGGGTACCACCCACCCATGGTCTGTCTGTCTCCCAAAAAGAATGGTGTGATGACCTGGCCACCAAAACATCCAATCGCGTTCGTTGCAACATCCTTCCCCGAGCCGTCACCCCAGCCCCAGGCACTTTCGATGCCGTTAGAAATGGCTTGGTCGATGTCTCATTTACGGTTCATGGCTACACACCTGGCCGATTTATTCTTTCTCAAATGGCAGAGTTTCCCTTTTTAGGTGACCGTGCCGAGCCCCTCTCTGTGGCATTCAACCGCATCGCCACCAAATACCCAGAATTCGCAGCCGAACACCAGGGCGTCAAAGTCTTGGGCTATTTCACTCACGGCCCAGGTATCATTTTCAACACCAAAAAGCCCATTACTCGCGTTGAAGATCTGCCCGGTCTCAAGTTTCGAGTTGGCGGTGGTATGGTCAATGAAATCACCAAAACGCTGGACATGAACGTCACGCTTAAACCCGCACCCGATTCTTATGAACTGTTGTCCAGTGGCGTCATGGATGGCACGCTGTTTCCAGCGGAGTCAACGGACTCATTCAAAATTGACAAAATTGTGAAGCACGCCACCCAGTTTCCTGGCGGCCTTTACAACACCAGTTTCGTCTTCATGATGAATCCTGCCAAGTACAATAGCCTCTCAGCCGAGGACAAAAAAGTTGTAGATGAGTTGTCTGGCGAAGCCGTGGCAAGTCGCTTTGGNAAAGCTTGGGACCGTGTNGACGATCAGGCTCTGGCAAACATGCAAAAAAATGGNGTGAAAGTCATCAAAGCCGANAACTTTTTTGTCCGCGACGTCAATGCGCGTACNATGAAGCTGGAGCGNGACTGGGCCCTAGCGGCCAGAGCNAAAGGTCTGAAAGACCCTTCGGGCGCTTTGTCTGAGTTCCGCGCTGAAATCGCCAAGCTGCAAAAGNCAAAGTGATCTGAATTTTCCTCAGGTNTCACCTCAGGAAATTGAAAAGTACCAGCGGTATTTGCTCTTTTAGCAAATACCGCTTTTTTGATAGGTAAGCAGTTGAAAAAAATTCTTGAAATTCTGTGCGGCGCGCTGGCTGGTACTGCCCTGTTTGCCATCATGTTGCTGACATTTTTTGATGTCTCTGGCCGAAAATTTCTGTCGCATTCCATCACCGGTTCTTTGGAGCTAACCGAATTGTTGATGGTCGTGGTCATCTTCGCGGCGCTACCTTTGGTCTCGCTCAAAGGCGAGCACGTGGTATTCGACTCCTTAGATGCATTTCTGCCCAGTTGGGTTCGCAAATTTCAACAAGCCCTGATTCACATTGCCTGCGCGGCCTTGCTCTTTGGCCTGGCTTATTTAATGTGGCAAACAGGTGGACAGTTTGCAATCACAGGCGAAACCACAGCCCAACTCAAAATCACCAAGGCGCCCTTCATTCAAGGCATGGGCTTGCTGTGTGGCTTAGCCGGTTTGGTGCACTTGGCAAAAGCTTTTTTACGCAATGAAGACAACGCCTCTGAAGGGGGCACAGTATGACGGCCGCCTTGCTTGGCTTCTTGGCCATCTTTGTGTTGGCCTTGATGCGCATGCCCTTGGCCTTTTCCATGGGATTGGTCGGTATTGTAGGTATCGGGTTAACGCGTGGCTGGATGCCGGCCATGGCCAGCACTGCCCAAGTGGTGCACGACACAGGGTTTGCATACACCTTGTCTGTCATACCCCTGTTCATTTTGATGGGCAATTTTGTAGCACGCGCTGGTTTGGCACACGAGCTTTTCCATGCGGCTTACACCTTCATTGGACACCGCAAGGGCGGGCTGGCACATGCCACCATTGCAGCTTGTGCAGGCTTTGGCGCCATTTGCGGCTCATCCATTGCCACAGCTGCCACCATGGGCAAGGTGGCTTACCCCTCCATGAAAAGATTGGGTTACAGCGACTCCATGTCCACCGGGGTGATTGCAGCAGGTGGTACTTTGGGCATCATGATCCCGCCCTCCACCATTCTCGTGATCTACGGCATCATCACAGAAACTCACATTGGTAAATTGTTCGCCGCTGGGGTTTTGCCCGGCATTTTGACCGCGTGTCTCATGATGTTGGCGGTTGTCATCATGACTTGGCACGACCCAGAACACGCGCCAGCGGGTGAAAAGTTCACCTGGCCACAACGCTTACAAGCTTTGCGTGGCATCTGGGGTGTTTTGGTTTTGGTGGTGTTGGTATTGGGNGGCATTTATGGCGGCTTCTTCACCGCTACCGAAGGCGCCGGCATGGGCGCAACAGGTGCTTTTCTATTTGCGCTGGCCCGCAGAGCCCTGAGTTGGAAAGTGCTCATGGAAGTTCTGGTCGAATCAGCACGAACCACTGGCATGCTATTCACCTTGCTCATTGCTGCCACGATTTTTGCTAACTTCGTCAACTACACCAGCTTGCCTTTTGAGCTGAAAGAATGGATCACCCATTTAGGCCTTTCTCCCATCATGATCGTCGCGGCCATGATGATGATTTATGTGCTTTTGGGCACCGTGATGGAAGAGCTAACCATGGTCTTGCTAACCATACCGCTGTTTTTTCCCATCGTCGTTCAATTGGGTTTTGACCCCGTCTGGTTTGGCGTCCTCATTGTGATGGTGATTCAAATTGGGCTCATTTCCCCACCCGTCGGCATGAATCTATTTGTGCTGAACGCCCTGTTGCCCAATGTCGGCCTCGGCGCCATCTTTCGGGGCGTTTGGCCCATGGTGGTGGTGCTGATCATCACGCTGGGTATTTTGCTGGCCTTCCCAGGCATCAGCCTGTGGTTACCTTCGATGATGGATTGAACATGCTAGACCCTCAAGCCCAAGCCCTGATGCAGCTCATGATTGAAAAAGGTGTTCCACCAGTGAACACCCTCTCACCCACAGAAGCACGTGCGTCCTATCGATCTCGCCGAGCGTTCACGCAGCCCGATGCACCAGAAGTTTTCAAAGTAGAAGACACCGTGTTTTCAGCCAACGGCGTGAATGTACCTGTCAGGGTGTACCACCCNCACGCTGCTAAAACTCAAAAGGTCTTACCTGGCTTGGTCTACCTTCATGGTGGCGGCTGGACCATTGGCGACCTCGACACGCACGACGTGCTATGCAGAAGCCTGTGTCTGCAAGCAGAGGTGGTGGTGGTTTCAGTGGATTACCGCATGGGGCCAGAACACAAATTTCCAGCGGCTTACGAAGATACCGTGGCGGCTTTCAATTGGACTGTGTCGCAAGCTGCAAGTTTAGGCATTGATCCCCACCGCATTGCTGTAGGGGGTGACAGTGCGGGCGGCAATTTGTCCGCTGCAGCCTGCATTGGGCTGCGCGATCAAAAAGGTCTGGCAGCCCAACCCGCTTTTCAGTTGCTCATTTACCCCGCCACAATCATGTGGCAAGACACTGCGTCTTATCACGCCAATGGCAAAGGCTACATGCTCACCAAAGAGTCCATTGCCTACTACACCGAAAGCTATTTGCGCAACCGCGAAGACGCCAAAGATTGGCGCGCTTCACCNCAGCTTGCCGAAAGTCATGCAGGACTGCCTCCCGCNTTTGTCATGACTGCNGGCTTCGATCCTTTGCGCGATGAAGGTTTGATGTATGCCAACGCACTGACTAAAGCNGGCGTCTCTTCACAGTACATTTGCTTTGAACGCCANATTCATGGCTTCATCACCATGGGCCGCGTCATGCAAGAGGCCAACACAGCGGTTAGTTTGTGCGCTTCGGTATTGAAGACTCATTTGCGCGTGTGAATCACACGCTGAGGGTATGGAATTTCAATGCCTTCTGCTTGCAGCAGTTGCAAGATTCGAATGTTAATTTCTGACTTCAAGGTTAACAAACCAGCCTGTTGTTCATCGACCCAATAATGGGCGCCGAACTCTAAGCCATCAGCGCCAAAATTGGTGAGCGTGACAAATGGCAGAGGATCATTCAAGACTTTGTTTTGCTCTTTGCAAGCCTGCAGCAGAAGTTGCATCACCCCATCGACATCCGTGCCGTAAGCCACAGTGACTTGGGTGGACTGCAAGATGCGCGAATCGGCTAAAGACAAATTTTCAACTCGGCTGTTAATCAGCATTTCGTTGGGCACGATGGATTCACGCCCTGTCAGTGATCGAATGACGGTGTAACGTGCTTTGATATCAGAGATGCGTCCTTCAAAACCATCTACTTTGACACTGTCACCAATGCGCATGCTGCGCTCGGCCAAGATCACAAAACCGCTGACGTAATTGGCTGCCAACTTCTGCAAACCAAAACCGATACCCACACCTACCGCGCCCCCCAATACAGAAAGCGCCGTGAGGTCAATGCCAACCGCCGACAAAGACAACATCAAGCCCACAAACAACAGCAAAGACGTGGCAGCATTGCTCACAGCTTTGCGAAGCGACAATTCACTGCCCGTGGAAGATTTAAGTAATTTGGCTTCGATGGCCGATGACACCCAGAGGGTGAGCAACATGACCAGGCCAGCAGTCAAGCCCCCCTCAAGAAGCGTTCTAACGGACAGATGTGAAGCACCAATCTTCCACTTGATTTGGTCTAACTCTTCGAGCACCAAGGGCAACAAGCCGGTCAACCAAAGAACAACGGCCGCCCATGCCAGCCATGAAAGACTTCTTTCAAGGGGCCTTACCCAATCTGCAGATTTGAAGGTCACTTGAAGAACCTTCGCGCCCAATCGGATGACGGCCAAAGAAAAACAGACAGGTACCAGGAAATCAAAAATCCAGAGGGCTTGTGATTTCGCCAAAACTGCCCGCGTGATGAAAACCAAGACTAACAAAAGCGAAGGAAACAGCACACCATCAAACAGCCACCGGCCCAACAGAACTGACAAATCCCATTGCGGCGTTACACGGCGAACACCCCAAACCAGAAACCAAGCCACAGCAATGCAAGCCAAGAAAAGGAGGAGTTCTTGAGTGGCTTGTTGAGGATTCATGTGTGACCACCAAAAAACGGGGTCGTTCATCATGCTAGGCGCAGTTTTCAATCTGATTGTCCTTGAGTATTTTCAAACGTCCGCCAAGACGCGGAGATGCGCTTCGACACTGCGCGACAAGGCACTGAGGTTGTACCCACCTTCTAAGCAGCTCACGATTCGGCCCTTGGCATATTTAAGCGCAATGTCTTTGATGCGCTGAGTCATCCACACGTAGTCTTGTTCGACCAAGCCCAACTGCCCCAAATCGTCTTCCCGATGAGCGTCAAAGCCTGCACTGATGAAAATAAGTTCAGGTCGATGCGCTTCTAAGCGNGGGATCCACATCATCTCGATTAACTCCCGAATGTCCATGCCCTTGGTGTAAGCNGGCACAGGCAAATTNACCAAGTTGGCGTCGTGCTTGAGTGCGCCGCCCTCAGGGTAAAACGGATGCTGAAAGAAGCTGACCATCAGAATACGTTCATCACCCGCCACAATGTCTTCGGTGCCATTGCCATGGTGCACATCAAAATCAACAATGGCCACACGCTTCAGGCCGTGGCGCTCCAGCGCGTATTTGGCCGCAATGGCCACATTGTTGAAAAAACAAAAGCCCATGGCCTTGTCGCGACAGGCATGGTGACCTGGCGGTCGAATAGCGCAGAAAGCATTTTCTAATTCACCCGCAATGACAGCATCGGTGGCATCCAAAGCCGCGCCAGCCGAGCGCAAGGCAGCTTTCCATGTATGCGCATTCATGGAGGTGTCTGGATCAAGCGATGTGTGCGTAGGCCCGCCCGCCTGCATGTCCTCTGCCAGTGCGTCACTCAAACCCCTGAGCGAAGCCACATACATGCGGCCGTGGGCCAATTCAATGTCTGCCAAAGAAGCTGGCGCAGGTTCCCTGCGGTCTAAGGCGTGATCGAGCCCGGTGATGAGCAAGCGATCTTCTATGGCATCAAGGCGCTGGGGACACTCAGGATGCCCCTCGCCCATCTCGTGCAAGCGACAATCGGAGTGCGTGAAATAGCCAGTAGCGCCCATGGGTATTTTAAAAAAAGAGGGACAAAATGTGAAGCGCTCAGCTTATCACGACACCTGCACGCAATTCAAAGGCTAAACTCAAGACATGCGAATTTTGACTTTGATCTTGATCAGTTTGGGGCTGTGTATTTCAGCAGGTACACAAGCCGCCGAAAGTGCCAAAAAACCAAAGTCAAAAAATAAATCTTCCGTGCCTGCTGCGGGTGCATCCTATGCCAAAAGGCCCGATGCCATGGCCTGGGCTGAGCGGGTGGCTCAGGAAA
>Ga0063231_10000115_pt1 | contig 19130 bp, 17 predicted proteins | sample LauGreSu1BDMLBSD_2_FD_56231 | JGI IMG/M metagenome (GOLD analysis project Ga0063231, IMG submission 56231) | Freshwater lake microbial communities from Lake Michigan, USA - Su13.BD.MLB.SD v2 (version 2) | ecosystem: Environmental > Aquatic > Freshwater > Lake | place: Lake Michigan, USA...
ATCCAGCCCTTAAGCTCTGGCTCAAACTCATAACAATGTGGGCAGCCGTACCAAAAGAATTCGATAACCTCGACCTTACCCTTGGTATCAATAGGTTGGGTGATCGTTAACACACGATAATCAAATCCCTCTTCTACTTTCACGGGCGCCTGTGCAACGGCCCCGTGCTGTAAACCAAAAAGTATCAAAAAAATGGAGAGGTATTTAAACATATGGATCATGATTTATTAACTCGAATAACGGTCGGTTTAATGCCAATAATGGTTAACTTACTTCTAGTCGGTGCAGTGTCTTCAATGCTAGTAAAAGGACCAATTCGTACTCTCCAAACTGTAACCCCCTCAACAGAACTTTCACTGAGTTGAGTCTGTATACCTTGCATCGCCAAATTAGCCTTTTGAGCATCAGCATCTGCGCGCTGATTAAAGACGCCTGTTTGTACATAAAACTGTGTATCGCCTCTCGCCTCTGGCTTAGGATCAAGGGTCTTACCTGTAGCGATATCAGCAATTGGATCGCGCACCCCAGGCCCAGCATTCTTTCCTTGTAAAGGCTTATTAAGATCGACCTGAGGTGGGGCGACCGAGGTCTCCTCCTCCTCTTCTCTTTCTGCCTTTTGAGGGACGGGTTTCATAAATGATGGTGCGCTTGGCGCACGAACTCCAGGTCTTTCTTGGGGCTGAGATTTTGTTAAATACCAAGCAACTAATAGTGCCAGGCCAACGCCGACCAATAGGCCAATGACCACGCCCATGATGATGCCACCCGATTGCGACGAACGCAGTAAATGAGAATTAGTGCTCTGTGTGGCCGTATTTTGATGTTCGTATGGCTTCATAATCTCTATCTTACCCGCATCAAGATGGAAAAACTAAACACTCCATTGCACTCAATAGATCACATCTTGCTTGGGGCTGAAACCCCTAAGACTTTTAAGCCATTTTCTAAAACCTGACGACAGGCTGATAATAAAGCTAGGCGGGCCAATTTTAGATCAAGCTCATCGACTAAAACACGGTCTGCATTATAAAAAGTATGGAGATCTCCTGCTAAATCCCGCAAATAAAACGCTACGGCATGCGGAGCTAAATCTTGGGCAGCGTTTGCTAAGACCTCTGGATACTCTGCTAAGCGACGTAAGAGATGATCCGCTGCTTTGCTATCCAAAAGATCTAAATTAGCAGCGCTGAGATTATTTTGCTCCCCACCCCACTGCTGCAAAATCGAGCAAATGCGAGCGTGCGCGTATTGCACATAGAAAACGGGATTTTCGTCATTTTGCTGAAGCGCTAAGTTCACATCAAAAACAAATTCTGTATCGGCCTTTCGTGAGATCAAGAAAAACCGAACCGCATCACGTCCACGCTGTAATGCCAGCTCTCGCTCTGTTACTGACATTTGCGCATGAACGCCACCAGACCACTCAATCAAATCTCTGAGGGTTACGTAGGAGCCAGCGCGCTTAGACAGCTTTACTTCTGCACCATCTTTAACGACTGTCACCATCTTATGTAAAACATAATCTGGATATGTGGTTGGAATCGCCCAATGACGTTTCTGAGCTACCCCCTGAATACCAGAGCGAACACGTGCAATCGTACCGTGATGATCGCTACCTTGTACATTGATTACCTTCTCAAAACCACGACTCCATTTATTAATGTGATAAGCAACATCGGGTACAAAATAGGTATAGCTACCATCTGATTTGCGCATGACACGGTCTTTGTCATCACCGTCTAAAGTGGTCTTTAGCCAAAGCGCTCCATCAGCCTCATAGGTTTTGTCAACACTTGCCAGATCCTCAATCACCTTCTGCACACTTCCATCGGAATACAAAGAGGATTCAAGATAAAACTCATCAAAACGAATCCCAAAAGTCTTTAAGTCAATGTCTTGCTCTTTACGTAAATAGGCCACCGCAAATTTTCGGATAGCCTCTAGATCATTCTCGTCTTTTTGCTCTGATTGATACGACTGTGCAATCTCGGCAATATATTCACCGTTATACGCATCTTTAGGCCAATCCGAACTGACGGGACTTAAGCCCTTTAGGCGAGACTGTACCGAAATTGCAAGATTATGAATCTGCACCCCAGCATCGTTGTAATAAAACTCCCGATGCACTTTAATTTCTTGGCTATCCAATAGATTAGCTAAAGCATCACCTAAAGCAGCCTGACGTCCATGCCCGACGTGCAAGGGTCCCGTTGGGTTAGCTGAGACAAACTCAATCATGGCACGACTCAATCATGGCACGAGTCGGCATCGATGCATCTTGCACCCCAGAGCGATCGCGCCGCCCAAATCGATTACGATCATTCAGAATCATTTGTACAACTGCCGACTTTGCATGTTGGCTTAAGCGAAAGTTAATGAAGCCAGGGCCAGCGATATCCGAACTGGAGATTAAGTTTTGATATTCTGGACTTGACTCCAAACGAGCCACAATCAGCTGCGCTAATTCACGTGGATTTGCTTTCCATGCTTTGGCAATCTGTAATGCGATATTGCATGCCACATCACCATGATCTACTGCTTTTGGTCTCTCCAAGGTGAGGGATCGGAAATTCTCCGGCGGCAAGGCCNCGCTCTTGCGCAATGGCATTTAATGCATTNGCAAGTAGGTGTACGAGTTGGTTTTTTTGAACTAACAACATAGAGATGAGAGTTTATCAGTGATGGTATGCTGAGGCTATGATTNATCAATTTCGATCTAAGAATTGCGCTCCGGTCATCATGCTAGATGATCTCACTGAACGGATCTTTGCAGTGATGCAACGCCCTTATGAAGAAAAAGGAATTCTGTTGCCAGAGCAAATTCCTACTTTCATTGAGCGACTCGACCAAGCCATTCAATTAGAACGAACTGCTCAGCCAAAAAATACTGANCCATCTGAAAAGTCTGAAGGCCTAAAAAAGGACCCCCTGGGTCGACGTGCGTTTCCATTTATAGAACTCCTCAAACAAGCTCAAAAGAATAATGAACCGGTTGTTTGGGGAGTTAATTAGTCGAGAAGGCTTGCTAAAGAGCGTCTTACCTCTTCAGGGGACTGCCCTGCTCGCCTCGCAAAGTCACCTACCTGATCGGAGGCAACTTTGCCCACATTGAAATACATGGCATTAGGATTGGCAATATAAAAGCCGCTCACGCTTGACGCAGGATTCATTGCTAGAGATTCGGTGAGGGTCATCCCAATCTCATCAGCTTTCATTGCATGAAACATGGCAAACTTAACTTGATGGTCTGGGCAGGCTGGGTAACCAGGTGCTGGCCGAATTCCTTGATATTTCTCATCAATGAGTTCTTCGGTAGTCAACTGCTCGCCAGAAGCGTAGCCCCATAAATCTGTTCGAACACGCCAATGCATTAACTCTGCAAAAGCCTCTGCTAAACGATCTGCTAATGCTTTGAGCATGATCGCACTGTAATCATCGTGCTTCGCCAAGAACTGCGCCACCTTTTCTTCGACTCCGTGGCCGGTAGTCAGGGCAAAGCAGCCAACATAATCTTCGATACCACTCGCTTGATTAGCTACGTAATCTGCCAAACACCGATTAGGGCGCTTTACTCCATCCACTACAGGTCGCTCTGACTGTTGACGCAGATTGTGCCAAATCAAAAATGGTTTACTGCGACTCTCATCGGGATATAGCAAGATATCGTCACCNTGACTATTCGCAGGNAATAAGCCAACAATTGCATCNGCTTGCAACCACTGCCCTTTAATTAATTTCTCTAACATTGCTTGAGCATCGGCATAAACTTTACGGGCTTCATCACCAACAATTTCGTCATCTAGAATTGCCGGAAACTTGCCAGCCAAATCCCAAGTCTGAAAGAAAGGAGTCCAATCAATAAACTTCGCAATTTCTGCCAAAGAAAAGTTTTTAAATACACGCCTACCAATAAATTTAGGCTTGCTGGGCTTATAGGTACNCCAGTCCAATTGCTCATAATTATCTCTAGCAGCTTGTAGGCTAACTAGTGGAACACTTTTACGATTGGCATGCTGATGCCGAATCCGCTCGTAATCAGCAAGCATCTCATCAATAAATTTCTTTGCGCCCTCATCCGATAACAAATTCGAAGCCACCGATACAGAGCGAGAGGCATCTGGTACATAAACAACTGGGCCGTCATAGTGCGGTGCAATCTTTACTGCCGTGTGAACTCGCGAAGTGGTCGCCCCACCAATTAATAAGGGAATTTTTTTCTGTCGGAAATAATCATCGCGTTGCATTTCTTGAGCAACATAGGTCATTTCTTCTAAAGAGGGCGTAATCAAACCAGAGAGGCCGACAATATCAGCCTTTTCATCTTTTGCTTTTTTCAATATCTGATCACATGGAACCATCACACCCATATTTACTACTTCAAAATTATTGCATTGCAAAACGACAGTAACAATGTTCTTACCAATATCATGCACATCGCCCTTTACGGTCGCAATCACAATCTTGCCTTTAGCTTTACTCTCGCCACCAGCGGCAACCAATTGCTTCTTTTCTTCCTCAATGTAGGGAATTAAATGGGCAACTGCTTGCTTCATAACCCGCGCACTTTTAACAACCTGTGGCAAAAACATTTTTCCAGCGCCAAAAAGGTCGCCAACTACATTCATGCCATCCATCAGAGGGCCTTCAATCACCTCGATTGGCCGCCCCCCTCTACCCATAATCTCAGCGCGCAATTCCTCGGTATCATCCACGATAAAATTGGTTACACCATGCACTAAGGCATGGGTTAAACGCTCCCGAACAGGCTCTTCACGCCACACTAAATTCTCTTCCTGCTTAATGCCGCCGCCTTTGTATTGATCGGCTATAGCCAACAAACGCTCGGTGGGACTTTGCCCATCTTTTTCTTTAAAGCGATTCAGCACCACGTCTTCCACGCGTTCGCGCAACTCAGGATCTAAATCGGCATAGACTCCCAATTGACCTGCATTAACGATGCCCATATCCATGCCAGCTGAAATGGCGTGATACAAAAACACCGTATGGATTGCTTCACGTACGCGATCATTTCCTCTAAATGAGAAGCTCACATTCGAGACGCCACCACTAATCTTTGCGCCTGGTAAATTTTCTTTAATCCAGCGGGTTGCATTAATGAAGTCGACTGCATAATTATCGTGCTCTTCAATACCCGTAGCGATTGCAAAAATATTCGGATCAAAAATAATATCCTCGGCAGGAAAATCCAATTCATTCACCAAAATGCATAAGATCGTTGACAAATTTCTGTTTTGCGCTGATACGTATCGGCTTGACCTTTTTCATCAAAAGCCATGACAACAGTCGCGGCACCATAGCGCTTAATTAATTTAGCCTGGTGCTTAAATTGCTCCTCACCCTCTTTTAAAGAGATAGAGTTAACAATGGGTTTGCCTTGGATACACTTAAGCCCCGCTTCAATCACCGTCCACTTCGAAGAATCAACCATGATGGGGACGCGTGCAATGTCAGGTTCAGATGCAATCAAGTTCAGAAAGCGCACCATCGCCGCCTCTGAATCCAACATGGCTTCATCCATATTGATATCAATCATCTGTGCACCACTCTCGACCTGCTGTCTAGCAACGGCTAATGCTTCATCAAACTGATTATTCAGAATCATGCGCGAGAACGCTTTTGATCCCGTGACATTAGTGCGCTCGCCGATATTGACAAAGCCAATTTGGGGAGAGATGTTGCAGGGCTCAAGGCCGGATAAGCGCATTGGAATAACGGGTAATTGACTCATATTTCCGCTGTCGCCTCCGAATAGAAGGGGCGAGGCTGACGCTTTGTCATTGCTTGTGCAATCGCTCGAATATGCTCCGGGGTAGTGCCGCAGCAACCACCAACTAGATTAACCAAGTGATCGCGGGCAAATTCATCGACTAGAGTCGAGGTTACCTCTGGGGTCTCATCAAAACCGGTATCACTCATCGGATTGGGTAAACCTGCATTGGGATAACATGAAATAGCAACATCACAAACACGTGCTAGCTCCGCAATGTAGGGTCGCATTAAGGCGGCTCCAAGTGCGCAGTTCAAACCAAAAGTGAGCGGCTTGATATGTCGCAAGCTATTCCAAAATGCTTCAACTGTTTGTCCGGAAAGAATTCTGCCCGAAGCATCTGTAACGGTTCCAGAAATCATCACTGGAAGGCGCTCTCCCGAGTCCTCAAAAAACTCATCGAGTGCAAAAAGGGCTGCTTTTGCATTGAGGGTATCAAAAATTGTTTCTACTAAAAAAAGGTCTGAGCCGCCTTCAAATAATGCTTCTGCCTGTTCGCGATAGGCTTTACGTAAAGCATCAAAATGCACATTGCGGGCGCCTGGATCATTCACATCCGGAGAGATACTTGCTGTCTTAGGTGTTGGTCCGATCGCACCGGCTACAAAACGAGGTTTATCCGGGGTGCTAAATTGATCGCATGCTGCACGAGCTAACTTAGCCGCTGCAAGATTCATCTCACGAGCAAGCTCCGGCATTTTGTAGTCTTCCTGCGCAATCGAGGTAGCTCCAAAGGTGTTGGTCTCAATAATGTCTGCACCAGCGGCTAGATACTCATCGTGGATCTGTCGAATGGCTTCAGGCTGCGTTAAGACCAAGAGCTCATTATTTCCTTTTAAATCGATTGGATGATTGGCAAAGCGCTGGCTATGTTTTAAGCCTCGATAATCCGCTTCGCTAAACTTTTTCTGCTGAATCATGGTGCCCATCGCGCCATCCAGAATCAAAATGCGCTGCCTTAGGAGCGAAGGCAAGGCTGCCCCTCGGGTATAGGGCTTCCCCGACTTGGATTGCTTAGTTTGGGTTTGCATTACTGCAGAAGTGGTATTAATCTTCATCAACCCGTTATTTTATCGATAATGTGACTATTTAGCCTGTTAGGAGAATTTATGTTTAGCGCTATCCCGGATTTCAATCAAAGTCTAGAGATGTTCAAAACCATGTGGGATCAGAATAATACGGCGAATGCAGGCTCCCCTTTTATGCCCGGCATGAGCTCGGGCATGTCTAGCTTTAATGGTGGTATGCCTACTTTTGATATTGAAGAACTGGATAAGCGCATTAAAGACCTCAAAAGTGTGGAGTCTTGGCTTTCCCTCAACCTGAATATTCTGAAATCCACCATACAAACCTTGGAGGTTCAAAGAGCGACCCTCTTAGCAATCAAATCCTTTGGGGATGCCATGGCAAACCCGCCAAGCTCTAGCTCTGAGGCTAAGACAAGCTCTACAAAGGCGAAGCCGCGCAAAAGCGCCAAATCCCGTCCTCGCAAAGCGAGCGCCGCAGCTTCTTCTGATGCCACAGATAATTCAGGTGGGCAATAGCTTCTCCCATCGCAAAACTAAGTTGGTGATTATCGAGCTTTCGTCGAAATAGAACAGGAATAATCTCAAAGGCATGTTTAGGGGTTTGGCAAGCCTCAAGGGTTTCGGATAAACGGGCGCGATGATGCTCATGCAACTGCTCAATCCGAGTATGTAGGCCCTTAAAGGGCTTTCCATGTGATGGCAGCACGAAGGTGTCTATCGGTAAAGATAGCCACTGCTCTAATGAGCGTAGATATAAACCCAAGGGGTCAGCATCAGGATCGGCATCATACACACTCACATTCGTTGAGATCCGAGGCAACACCATATCCCCAGAAATAAAAATATTGAGTTTTGTGCAATAAAGAGTAGCGTGCTCAGGAGCGTGGCCATAGCCCATGGATACCTTCCATCGATGATCTCCAATTTGGACCTCATCGCCCTCCATGATGCGGCGATAACGACGCGGCACCTGTGGCACTAGCCGACTGTAGTAATCAGAACGGCTTCGAATGCGCTCCAGGTCTTCGGTACCTACTAAACCATGACGAGCGTAATGATCTGCTGCACCACCACTGCCGCTACTGGCGCCGACAGCAACTCCGCCCTCCTTACTACTTAACCACTGTGCCATGAGAAAGTCACTCATGGAAACCCATAGTGGGGCCTTCCAGCGCTCACATAAAAAATGTGCAAGGCCAATGTGGTCTGGATGCATATGAGTAACCAAGACACGCAAAATCGGCAATCCGTGTAGATGTTTTGCAAAAATAGACTCCCAATGAGTTTTAGTCTCATCATTGGTAATCCCACAATCAATCACTGTCCAGCCATCTTGATCGGCAATTCGGTCTTTTAACAACCATAAGTTGATGTGATCAAGAGCAAAGGGTAAAGGCATCCGGATCCAATAGATCCCTGGGGCAATCTCCATGGTGTGGCCTGCTTCCACTAGGGTCTCCCCATATGGATAAATCAGCGGACTTGCAGGCTGAGAGAGTGGGTTAGTTTGGGTCATTTGAGTCCAGTTTAAATGCTAGATACACTCTTATTATGAACAATCCCTTTCCAAAACTATTATCCTCGCAGGTGGCCTTTGATATGGCACAGACCCTGTTAATGGGTTTTCAGCGGCATTACAGTATTTTTAGGGAAGCTGGTAAGTCCGCAAAGGAATCCTTTGAGAAACAAGATTGGCACAACATCCGTCAACTATTACGCGACCGAATCACCTTTTATGATCAGCGCGTCATTGAGACGGCCCAAGCGCTTGAAGAGGAGTTTGATGCCCATGCAATTTCAGATGAGATCTGGCAACAAGTTAAGCTTCATTACATTGGACTACTGTCTAACTTACATCAGCCAGAGCTTGCTGAGACCTTTTTTAATTCGGTAACCACTCGCATCTTAGCGAGCCGGTATTTTAATAATAAGTTTATCTTCATACGCCCTACCATCTCCACTGAATATCTTGAGAATGATGAAGCGCCAAGTAAACCATCGTATCGAGCCTACTATCCTGGTGATATTAGTGGGCTTAGGGCAGTCACGCGCAACTTACTGACGAGTTTTGAGTTACAAAATCCCTTTGAGAATCTAGAGCGTGATCTCACTCTCACGACTGAGTTAATTGAAAACTCATTAGCTGATACCAATAGCTCGACCGATTTTCAAATTCATGCTCTCAGTACTTTATTTTTTAGAAATAAAACGGCTTATATTATGGGTCGCATTATTAATGGGGAGAAAATATTCCCTCTTGTTATAGCTTTGATGCATAACCCGAAAGGCCAACTTGTTATTGATGGGGTCTTACTTACTGAAGTACATTTGCGTCTGATATTTAGTTTTACACACAGCTACTTTTTAGTTGATATGGAGGTGCCATCAGCTTATGTCACATTTATGCGTAGCCTCTTACCTCACAAGCCACGCGCAGAAATTTACAATATGGTGGGCTTACAAAAACATGGCAAGAACTTGTTTTATAGAGACTTTCAACATCACTTGATGCACTCTACCGATAGGTTTCGGATCGCCCCTGGAATTCGGGGATTAGTTATGCTGGTATTTGACTTACCTAGCTATCCCTATGTATTTAAGCTAATTAAAGATTATTTCCCACCGCCCAAGGAAACGAGCCGTGAACAAATTATGGCGAAATATCAATTAGTNAAACAGCATGACCGTGTNGGGCGCATGGCCGACTCATTAGAGTTTTCTAATGTAGCATTCCCTTTAGAGCGCTTCACGCCTGAGCTACTTTCTGAAATACAAGAGCAGTGCTCCTCNTTATTAGAACTTAGTATCAATCCCACTGGAGAAAAAGAGCTCATCATCAAGCACCTTTATATTGAAAGACGGATGACCCCGCTCAATATCCGTCTGCAAGAGGGCTCTCCAAGCGAAGTAGAGGACGGGGTAATTCAGTACGGAGAAGCGATTAAGAACTTAATTGCTGCAAATATTTTCCCTGGGGACTTACTCTATAAAAATTTTGGTGTAACGCGCTATGGTCGTGTTGCTTTTTATGATTACGATGAAATTGAGTACCTAACTGATTGTGAGGTACGTCACGTCCCAGCACCACGCAATGAAGACGATGAAATGGCAAGTGAGCCTTGGTATCGCATTGGGCCTAAAGATATCTTCCCTGAAACTTATAAAACCTTTTTGCTAGGAAATGATCGTATTAAACAACTACTACTGAAGCACCATGCTGATTTATTTGATCCAGCAATGTGGCAAAGCTATAAAGATCGCTTACTTTCTGGAGAGATTCCAGATTTTATTGAGTACGATCACTCTCTTCGTCTAAAAAATATCTTTCCCCAAAAATTTTCTTAAACTTTGTGATCAGTGGGCTCACTAGTGACATAGGTGTATTTAACGATTTACATCCACAATTACGCGGCCACGGATCTTACCGTCAATCAAATCACTGCTAGCCTGGATGGCTTCTTCTAAGGAGATCTCTTTAGCAATCTCCAGTAGTTGTTGCGGTTTGCAAAGTTTTGCTAANTGGTNCCAGGCTTCTATCCGCACTGCCTTTNCTTGNGTGACGCTGTTAATGCCATACAGGGTGATACCGCGNAATATAAATGGGGCAACGCTTGCCGGGAAATCCATCCCTTGAGCCAGACCACATGCTGCTACTGCGCCATTCGCTTTGGTTGCGGCACAAGCATTAGCCAAGGTATGACTGCCCACTGAGTCGACCACGGCAGCCCAGCGCTCTTTTGCCAAGGGTTTGCCAGGCTGAGAAAGGCTGGCGCGCTCAATTACCTCACTGGCGCCCAAAGACTTTAAATAATCCGTCTCTTCTGGACGACCGCTACTCGCTACCACGGTATACCCCAACTCATGCAATAAGCTAATTGCAAAACTGCCTACTCCCCCGGCTGCACCGGTTACTAATATCTCCCCATCGCCCACTCGAACACCATGCTTTTGGAGCGCCATAATGCACAACATAGCGGTATACCCAGCGGTCCCAATGGCCAATGATTGCTTTGCTGTCAATGCTTTAGGAAGGGGTATTAGCCATTCAGATTTAAGTCGCGCCTGCTGAGCTAATCCGCCCCAATGAGATTCGCCCACTCCCCAACCATTTAATAAAACTAGATCGCCCGGCTTAAACTCCGAGCTGCTGCTCTCAATCACTTCTCCTGTAAGATCAATTCCTGGAATCATAGGAAAGCTCCGCACAATCGGACTCTTACCGGTAATGGCCAAACCGTCTTTGTAATTTAGAGTGGAGTAATGCACCTTGATGCGAACATCTCCTTCTGGCAAAGCGCTTTCATCTAAATTACTCAATTGAGCACGGTAACCCTGCTCATCTTTATTTATTAAAATGGCTCTAAACATTTTTTTCCTAAATCAGTAAATGAATGGGATAACTAAATCAACTTTTGCAAAAGCGTTTATCCTACTACTTCAGAGTTCATTATGAGGCTTTTACATGAAACGTATTGTATTCATCCTGCTAGCAGCACCTCTTTTTCTAAGCGCATGCGCCTCTTCAGAGCTGAAGATGTCTTTGGGTAATATGCGCCTGATTAATTCTAGTGCTGAGCCCCAACAAGTCATGGATTTTGCTAATAAAATTTGTAAGGATGATTTTTATATTGGAGCGAGTTTCATATCAAAAGCTGGCAAAGACTATCGCTTTAAGTGTGTGAAAGCCGAAGAAAATGAACTGCTTATCCCTATTCCTGGTCTAAAACCCTCAAACTCTAAATAAAAGTAGAAGTCATTGCAAAATCAATTTTCTGCCCAGGAACTCAGACGAGCTTTTTCTTGCTTTGCCACCGGTGTCACGGTCATTACCGGCTTAAATGAAGATGCAAAACCAGTTGGAATCACAATAAGCTCATTTAACACGGTATCGCTCAACCCCCCATTGGTACTTTGGAGCATTGGCAGTCAATCGGACTTATGCAATTGTTTCCGTATTGGGCAGAAGCAACTAATTCATGTCCTAGATATTAATCAGAAAGAGTTGGCTCTTGTCTTTGCAAAACAACTTAATAAAAATAGTATTCAAATGGAACACCGGATTGAGCCAAGCGGTTTAATGCGTCTTGCTAATTGTTTGGCTTATTTTGAATGCGAGACTGTTGCTGTTCATGAAGGCGGCGATCATCATATTATCGTGGCGCGTGTTTTGAGTATCGAGCAAGATTCAGATCGCCATCCACTTTTGTTTGCACAAAGCCAATTTAATCAACTTGCTCTTGAGCCAGAAGGTAATATCAAATGATGACACTATGGGGTAGAAAATCGTCGATTAATGTCCAAAAAGTACTTTGGGTACTCGCGGAACTTGGCTTGGACGAGGGATCTGACTTTAAACAAATTGATGCGGGTCTACATTTTGGTATCAATAAGACCCCGGAGTATTTAAAACTAAATCCCAATGGCCTGGTCCCAACCCTAGAAGATGGAGCTCTTGTTCTGTGGGAATCCAATACCATCATGCGCTATCTTGCTAAAAAGTATGACTCCAATAATGCCTTCCCAGATGATCTTGCAAGCCAAGCCTCTTCTGAGAAATGGATGGATTGGCAAATTAGTACTCTATGGCCAGCATTGCGAGTTCCATTTCTTGGCCTTACTCGTGTCCCCGAGGAAGAACGTGATTACACTGCCATCAAAAATGCTTTCCAAGAATCCAATCGACTTTTGGGTATTTTTGATGGCATCCTTGCCAATCAAGCTTTTTGCTCGGGCTCCAAATTTAATCTGGGCGATATTACTATTGCACTATGCGTTAAGCGCTGGATCATGCTGGCAGATCAGTACCCTGATAAAACAGGTCCACGGACAGAGCTGATACACATCAAGCGCTGGTACGAAATGATTTGTACGAACACTCATTTTACAAAAGCGATTCAATAGCGATTAAGCTTGCTTAAATTTCTTTTGCTGATGATCGGCGCCGATATACAAATACATGGCTGGTACAACAAATAAAGTAAATAGAGTACCAATCGCAAGCCCAGTAAAAATCACTATCCCCATCGATTGACGTCCGGCTGCGCCAGCCCCTGATGCAATCACCAAGGGAACCACGCCAAGCACCATGGCAGCGGTGGTCATCAAAATAGGGCGCAAGCGTACGCTACTTGCCTCAATAATTGCCTCAAGCTTGCTACGTCCAGCCTCTTGCAATTCGTTTGCGAACTCAACTATCAAAATACCGTGCTTACTAATTAAGCCCATGAGAGTTACTAGGCCTACTTGGGTATATACGTTTAAGGTTGTAAAGCCCAAATTAATAAAGATCAGCGCTCCAAATAAGGCAAGTGGTACAGAAACCAAAATAACCAAGGGGTCTCTGAAGCTCTCGAACTGCGCAGCTAGAACTAAAAACACAATTAACACGGCAAAGACCATAGTGACCAAAAAGCCGCCAGATTCTGCCTTGAACTGTCGCGAAGGCCCAGCGTAGTCAACCGAGTAACCCGAAGGGGCTGCTTCTTTAATCGATTTTTCTAGGAAACTTAATACTTCCTCTTGCGACACAAATGGCGTACTAACACCGCTAATAGTCGCAGAGTTGAGTTGCTGAAACCGATTGATTGACTGTGGCACAACTCGGCTTTCGATACTTGCAATTGTTCTTGCTTGAACCATCGCTCCACTTGGTGTCTTAATGTAGTAATCTAATATTTGATCGGGATTTAATCGATCGGTTTGTTTAACCTGCGGGATCACCCGATACGAACGACCTGCTACCGAAAAGTAATTCACAAACCCACCGCCCAATGCAGCGGATAGCGCATTACCAACATCTCTTTGGGTCATCCCTAAGGCAGCTACTTTCTCGCGATCAATTTGCAAGACATCTTGTGGCTTATCAATCTTCAAATCAGAGTCCACAAAGAAGAACATGCCACTTTGCCTTGCCTTATCTAAGACCTGCTGTGATACCTCATTTAAATTGGTATAGGGCTCGGTGGTATTAATCACTACCTGGACCGGAAATCCCTGCGCACCCGGTAATGCTGGGAACTGAAACGCTGCCACCCGTGTTCCAGCAATACTGCTCCACTTATTTTGCAAGTCTTCTTGAAACTTGGTCGCGCTGCGGCTGCGCTCACCCCAGTCTTTCATGATCACGCCACCAAAACTAGATGTTGGGCTCGTAATCTGGAACATCTGCTTATACTCAGGTTCATTACTTGCAATCTGAAATATTTGATCAGCATAGCCTTGCATCTGGTTCACCGTTGAATTTGGTGGTCCAATCGCTGACATCAAAACAATCCCTTGATCTTCCGTTGGAGCTAACTCTGCACGGGCGGTTGCATAGAGATAAACAACGCCCCCTAAAAGCAAAGCGCCCATCACAATAATGACCTGCCAGGTTGATAAAAGGTCACGAAGTGTTTCTTGATATGAGTGGCGCACTCGCTCGAATACCGCATCAATCTTTTTCACGAAAGGCGACATTTCTTCTTCCTGCGAGAAGATTTGTGAACACATCATGGGCGAAAGGGTCAACGCTACTACGCCAGATACTGCCACTGCTCCTGCCAAGGTAAAAGCAAATTCAGTGAAGAGTGCGCCAGTTAAGCCTCCCTGAAAACCGATGGGGATATAAACTGCAATCAACACAACCGTCATCGCTAAAATAGGATTACCTAATTCTCGGGCTGCAATTAGAGAAGCCTCGAGAGGTGATTTACCCTCCTTCATGTGGCGATCAACGTTCTCAACCACAATAATTGCATCATCTACCACTAATCCAATAGCTAGCACTAAGGCAAGCAAGGTGAGTAAATTAATTGAGTAGCCAAGTGCCTGCATCATAAAAAACGTGCCAATCAAAGAGAGGGGCATCGCTAGCACCGGGACTGCTACCGCTCGATAGCTACCCAAAAATAAATAAATCACAAGGGTCACAATAATTAATGCCTCTAGAAGAGTTTTGACAACCTCTTCGATCGATGTATTAATAAAGTCAGTAGAGTCAAATACGATTTTGGCATTTAAACCAGAAGGAAGTTGCNTTTGAATNTCNGGGAATGTGTTTCGAATNCGCTTTGCTACATCAAGCAAATTAGCATCAGGCGCNACCTTAATGCCAATAAACACAGATTGTTTGCCATTAAAGGCAACATTATTGTTGTAATCTTCTGAGCCTAGAGTTACGGTTGCAACTTGCTCAAGATAAACAATATCAGCACCATTTCGCTTAATGACCAATTTCCGAAATTCATCGAGCGAATGCAAGTCAGTGCTAGCGACCAAGTCAACCGATACCATTTGCCCCTTGGTGCTGCCTACAGGTGATAAATAATTATTAGCAGCAAGTGCTGCATATACCTCGTCTGGAGAAACCCCTAATCCCGCCATCCGATCGCGATCTAGCCATGCCCGTAAAGCAAATTTACGCCCCCCTAGGATCTCCGCATTTTGTACACCGCTAATAGAGTCGAGCTTTGGCTTGACGACCCGCAATAAATAATCGGTAATGCTATTGTTGGCAATCTCATCACTATAAAAGCCCATATACATAGCGGCTGTTGATTGGCCAATTTGCACCGTTAAGATCGGTTGCTGAGCTTGCGGTGGTAGTTGATTGCGAACTGAACTAATTTGCGTATTAATTTGTGTCAACGCTTTGTTTGCGTCATAGTTCAAGCGCAAGGTAGCAGAAATGGTTGATACCCCGCCAATACTGATTGATGACAAATAATCGATGCCCTGAGCTTGGGCAATGGCGCCTTCTAATGGCTGAGTAATAAAGCCAGCGATGGTTTCTGGGTCAGCACCAAAATAAGCTGTCGTAATCGTTACAACTGCATTTTGGGTTTGGGGGTACTGATTAACGGGTAAGGATCCAACAGCTTTTAAGCCCAACAATAAGATTAAGAGACTAACTACGATTGACAACACTGGCCGACGAATAAAAATATCCGTCCATTGATGACGCGTAAAGTCCTGACTCATTGCTCTTGTGGTTTAGGATTGGGCGAGTTAGCCGGCAAGACGTTATTATTTACAATGAGTGGGGTACCATTTTTTAGCTTTAATTGGCCGCTCGTGATCACAGTCATGCCTGGTTCTAGGCCTTTCATAATTGCGACTTGATCACCACGCTTGAGCCCTGGTGTCACAAATACTTGCTGCGCCTCCATAATGGGATTGCCTTTTTTATCCTTACGATTAGTTTTAACAGCAATAAAAACTGTACTTCCGTATGGGTTGTAGGTCACAGCGGTTTGTGGCAAGGTTAGAAGCTCAAGCTTATCGCCTAAATTAATGTTTACATTAGCAAACATCCCAGGTAATAACTTTTTATCTGGATTGCTAATCTGCGCTTCAATCTGAATATTGCGTGTATTGAGATCAACTTTAGGGCTAACCGCAGTGATCTTGCCAGAAAATATAGAATCTTTAAATGCATCCGTTTGTAAGTCGATTGTTTGTCCAGCTTTAATAGTTCCTGCTGAGCTTTGCGGTAAAGTAAAGTCAACGTAGATTGGGTCAATAGTTTGCAGGGTCAGTAGCTTATCCCCTGGATTAACATATTGACCTGGATTAATCGTCACAATACCAACACGACCACTAAATGGAGCCTTTAAATTCTTTTTGGCTACTAATGCAGTTTGCTGATCTACCTGAGCGCGCTTGGCTTTCATATCTGCCGTGCTGGTGTCGTAGGCATTTTTACTAATTGCCTGAATCGCTAACTGAGCCTTATCGCGCTCATTAATGACCTTGGCAAGATCAGCCATTGCCTTCATCGCCTCTAGTTGTGCAAGATCCGCTGCGTCATTCAGCTTAATAAGAAGATCGCCCTCCTTAACATCTAAGCCTGACTTGATTGGAACATTTAATACCAGGCCGCCAATTTCAGTGCTTAAATCAACACCCCGAAAAGCGCGGACGTTTCCAACACTAGTCATCTTGGGCTGCCATTCCTGCTTTTCAATAACCATCGTTGTGACGCTAGCTGGGGGTAACCCCAAACCAGACATAAAGTAATTGAACATCAAGGTTTTTAATTGATTAAATCCCACGACCAAGCCAAGGAGCACAAAGACTGAAACAAGCATCACAATCATGCGGCGCTTTAATGTTGGCATCTGCATCAGGGCAGCGTATGTCTTTGTATTTCTAAACCGCTCTCGTGGCCGAGTTGCGTTAGCTATCTTTTTAAGCTGTAGCAAAACAAAGTCGAGATTCTGTTTACTCAAGACTTTATTTTTTATCCAAGCGATGATGGTGTGTATTGCATTCATTGGCGCATCTCTTGCTGACTAGATCCTTGATTATGGAGGTCTTCTTTCTTCTGCGCCTGATAAGCAGGGCCAGTGCGATTCCACCAACCTCCACCGAGGGCCACAAATAAAGCTGCGGTGTTCGCAAATCGATTGGCTTGTGCATCAATCAAACGAAACTTGGTTTGCTGATATTGCCTTTGAGCGATTAACACAGCCAAATAACTTCCTGTACCCAATTTATATTGTTGCTCTAGTAAATTTAGATACTCTAAGGCATTCCGCTCAGCTTCGGATGCCGCTCTTAGGGCAAGGGCATCGCTTTCTAATGCTTGTAATGCATTGGCCACTTCCTGAAAGGCGCTCAGGACGGTTGCCTGATACTGAAAGACGGCAGCTTCGTTAGTGGCAATTGCCCCTCTACGCTGAGCAAGTAATGCGCCCCCTTGAAACAAAGGCTGAAAGACTCCACCGGCAACTGACCAAATTGCGGCATTGGGCCCAAATAGAGCACCAGTCGTTAATGCCTGTGAACCTGTGGCGCCACTGAGGGTAATTTGTGGCAACAAATTAGCAGTTGCGACACCAACTAAGGCATTAGTAGATTTAATATAGGCTTCTGCAGCCCTTATATCAGGGCGTTGGCGGACCAAATCCGATGGTACGGATAGGGGAATTTTCTCGGGTAGATTTAATTTATTTAAATCAAATTTAGCCAGCAAGCCGTTACCCGGAAACTCACCTACCAGTACCGATAACTGATTACGAGTAAAAGACAAGTTTTTATTCAGATTGAGCAAATCAATTTGTGAACTAGCTGCTAGAGAAACTTGTGAAGTGAGATCAACCCGCGATGCAGTTCCGATCTCGAGTTGTTTTGCAATAATATCCGCCAGATTTTTCTGTGCTTCGTAGATCTCTAGATTGGATTCATACTGGGCGCGTAATGCAGCTTCACGAATCGCTGTAGTCACTATATTTGCTGTCAGATTTAAATAGGCTCCCTCGAGCTGAAATCCAGAAATCTCTGCCTGCGCTTCTGCACTTTGAACTGCACGACGTGCGCCACCAAATACATCAAGGTTATAGTTCACAGAAACCGAGGTGTTGTAAATGTTATAAATACTGGGACTTCCAGAGCCCTGTCCAAATGTGGATGGATTTATTTGCTGGCGTGTTGCACTTCCTCCTAAACCGATACTCGGAAATAGAAAAGATCCAAAAGCTGCATTTGCATTTTCTTGAGCTGCTCTCAGAGTTGCGTCTGCAGCACCTAAATTCGGATTACGTTTTAAAGCTTGCTTAATCAAATTATCAAGCTCGGGAGAGCGATACAAGGCCCACCATTCTGCTGGGATATCTGCTGCAGGTTCTATGCTCTGTTGTGTTCCGCCCACACCTGGTGCTGTTGCTAACTTATTGCTAACCGGCTTTTCTGTAAACGAACTAACCTTAGGTGCGTCTGGTTTCTTAAAATCGGGTCCGACTGCGCATGCACCAAGNCCAAGAGAAACAATCAGTGCCAGCCCATTTTTACTGGGATATGACAGACAGAATTTCCAAGAAAAATGTGGGGTAACTAAACGACTTTTCACATCCAATATTTGACCACAAGGATGCTACTTAATGCGGATTTATTCGACCGTGACGCTTTTGGCTAAATTACGTGGTTTATCAACGTCAGTCTCCAAAGCACAGGCGGTGTGATAGGCCAAGAGTTGGAGTGGAATAACGTGCAAGATGGGAGATAAATCTCCATAGTGCTCAGGCAGGCGAATCACCCGTATGCCCTCCTCACTCTTAATGTGAGTGCCCTGGTCTGCAAAAACAAATAGTTGTCCACCGCGCGCTTTAACCTCTTGCATATTTGACTTAAGCTTTTCGAGTAGGGTGTCGTTAGGTGCCACCGTTACAACTGGCATTTTGTCAGTTACTAGGGCTAATGGGCCGTGTTTCAATTCACCAGCCGGATAGGCTTCTGCGTGGATATAGGAAATTTCTTTTAACTTAAGCGCTCCTTCTAGTGCGATTGGGAAATGAACCCCTCGTCCCAGAAATAGTGCGTTTTCACATTTTGTG
>Ga0063231_10000117_pt1 | contig 19101 bp, 14 predicted proteins | sample LauGreSu1BDMLBSD_2_FD_56231 | JGI IMG/M metagenome (GOLD analysis project Ga0063231, IMG submission 56231) | Freshwater lake microbial communities from Lake Michigan, USA - Su13.BD.MLB.SD v2 (version 2) | ecosystem: Environmental > Aquatic > Freshwater > Lake | place: Lake Michigan, USA...
GCTGCAAAGTTGTTCCAATAATGATCAATCTCTTCCTGCGTATCGCAGTTGATCACAAAAGAAACCCCTTCGTTAATGCTGTATTCCGGTCCACCGTTTAGACCCATGAAACGGTTTCCATTTAGCTCAAATACGGCTACCATAGGCGTAATGTTTAGGATTTTGGAGTTAGGGAATATGCTGCAGTAAAACTCGGCAGCAGCTTTGGCCTGGTCGTCAAACCATAAGCAGGGGTAGGGTGCTGAACTCATTTTGTCTTCTATTTAAATAACGCTAATAATTTGGATGTTATCTCTATTAAAGGTGAGGGTATCACCTGTTTGGGCTCCCTTTAAAGCTTGCCCTAGGGGTGAAGCCAGGGAAATGGCATAGAAAGAGGTGTCATCCAGCATGACTTTACCCATTCCGATCGAGATGAAATAAATACCGTTTGATGTTTCCACCAGGCTGCCAAAGCCGACTTTTTCAGTTTCGACTTCAGGTTTGATCTTGAGCAGTTCAGCCTGTAGTTCCATTTGGTTTTGCAATTGTTGCTGTAGTTTATCCAGTTCAATCTGTGCCATGGCCCTGCCGGTTTCGTATTTATCGCCCGCACTACTTTTGCTCTCATTATCCCTCGATTCTCTGAGCAGGATTTGGGCGGCCCTCAGTTCTTCTATCCGGCTGTTCAGTTGTCTAAACAGGTCCTCCAGTATTTTCGCTTTGCTGAGCATCGCCTTATTTTATAAACCGGTATTATTTCGGAATAATTTAATCGCAATTGCCAACAGGATAATTCCGAAAGCTTTGCGCAATACATTCAAGCCAGATTTGCCGAATAATTTTTCTAAACGGGCCGTATTTTTTAATACAATGTACACGAAAATCATGTTTAGGATAATACCTACGATGATATTCTGGGTGGCATATTCTGACTTTAGCGAAAGCAGGGTGGTCATGGTCCCGGCCCCGGCAATCAATGGAAATGCCAGCGGCACGATAGAAACACTTTCCGGAACTTCTTCTTTGAAGAAATTGATGCCCAATACCATTTCCATGGCGATGAAAAATATCACCAATGAACCTGCAATGGCGAATGACTGAATGTCGATACCGATGATGCTAAGTAAGCCTTCACCTATAAAAAGAAATAGAATCATCAGCGTGAGCGAGACCAGGCTGGCTTTTTCTGATTGAATATGACCTGCTTTTTGTCGCAACTGAATAACCACCGGGATGGATCCCAAAATATCAATGATGGCAAAAAGGATCATCGTTACTGAGAGGATCTCTTTGGTATTGAAGCTGAGGGATGGATTCATATTTTTAGTTTAATGGTTAATTCTTTTAAACAAAAAAGGTTCCGGAGTTGTTCCGGAACCTTTTTTGAATATTTATGTTATCTATTTCTTAGCAGCGGCTTCTTTACGAACTACGCTATGATTCTTGCTATATAAGAAATACACCAATAGACCCAAGGCCATCCATAAGGCAGCTACTTTCAGGGTGTTGATATCCAAAGCTACAATCATACCACCACATACCAAGATACCCAGGATAGGTACCAATGGCACCAATGGCGTTTTGAATGGACGCTCTAAGTTTGGATTTTGAACCCTTAAGATCCAAATACCTGCACTTACTAATACGAAGGCCAGTAAAGTTCCGAAAGAAGTTAAATCACCTGCTACACTACCTGGTACGAAGGCAGCAAATCCGCCCACCAGGAAGAATAAAATAATGTTACTCTTGTATGGTGTGCTGAACTTAGGATGTAATTCTGAGAATATTTTTGGCAATAAACCATCTTTAGACATGGTGTAAAATACACGAGACTGACCTAATAACATTACCAGGATTACTGAAGAGAAACCAGCCAAAATTGCTACGGTAATACCGGTAGCTAACCAGCCAAATCCAGGCATATAGGTAGAAATGGCATAGGCAACTGAAGCTTCTTTTCCTTTAGCCGGATCAGCAAATTCTTGCCAGTTAGTTACTCCGGTTAATACGTGTGAAAAAAGGATGTAAAGAATGGTACAAACAACCAATGATCCTAAAATACCAATTGGCATGTCTTTTTTAGGATTTTTTGCTTCCTGAGCGGCTGTACTTACTGCATCAAAACCAATGAAGGCAAAGAATACGATGGCAGCACCACCTAAAACTCCACCCCAACCCCATTTAAAAATACCTTCGTGGCCAGGAGTGCCTTCAGGAATTAAATAAGGAGTATGGTTTTCAGGCTTAATAAAATGCCAGCCCACCACAATAAAGATCAATACAATGGCAACCTTAATGAATACAATCACGGCATTTAATTTTGCAGATTCTTGAGTTCCTTTAATAAGCACCAGTGTTAACAATAATAAAATCACTAATGCAGGAAGGTTGATGATACCAGAGACCCCGTTTAGTGACTCAAAAGGTGAGTGCGACCATTCATAAGGAATGGCTCCGCCTAGTAATTTATTGAGATATTCACTCCATGCAATGGAAACTGTTGCTGCCCCTAATGCGTATTCCATGATGAGTGCCCAGCCAATAATCCAGGCAACGACTTCACCCATGGTTGTGTATGCATAAGTGTACGCACTACCTGCAATAGGAATCATGGCTGCAAACTCTGCGTAGCATAAGCCAGCAAATGCACAACCAATGGCTGCAACGATAAAAGATAAGGTAACGGCAGCTCCAGCTGCTTCTCCTGCAGCGGCTGCTGTACGAACGAAAAGACCTGCACCAATGATGGCACCAATACCTAATGCAATCAGGTTCCAGCTACCCAGGGTGCGTTTCAAGGAGCCCTCTCCGGTAGCATTGGCTTCGGCTAATAATTGTGTTAAAGATTTAGTGAATTTCATTTTGTTTGTTTTTTCTGAAAGATCAAACCTAGTTAATTTATTCCGAAAATGAAAAAGGGATTTCCGCAAAGAAATCCCTTTTTAAACAAATTAGAAGCTTTGTATTTACTTAATAGTATCGGTAGTGTTGATCAATGTGTCAACTTGTTGGTTACCCAAAGAATCAACCTTAACCATAACTTTTACTTCTTTGCGTACTTCCATATTTTCTGCCGATTTATGACCTGCAGAAATATGCGGTGCAATCACTAGGGAAACGATCGACATCAACTTGATCAAAATGTTCATAGAAGGACCGGAGGTGTCTTTAAACGGATCCCCTACGGTATCACCGGTAACAGAAGCCTTGTGTGGCTCAGATTTTTTGTAATACATTTCACCATTGATCTCCACGCCTTTTTCGAATGATTTTTTGGCATTATCCCATGCACCACCCGCGTTTGACTGGAACATTCCCATCAATACGCCAGAAACGGTTACGCCGGCCAATAAACCACCCAATACTTCTGGACCAAAGGCGAAACCTACCAGAATTGGAACAATCAGGGCGATGGCACCAGGCAACATCATTTCGCGGATAGATGCTTGCGTAGAAATGGCCACGCATTTTTCGTACTCAGGCTTCGCTTTATACTCCATAATACCCGGAATTTCGCGGAATTGACGGCGTACTTCCTGAACCATGTCCATGGCAGCACGACCTACGGCAGAAATACATAAAGCAGAGAAAATGAATGGAATCATTCCACCCACAAATAAACCAGCCAATACATCGGCCTTGTAAATATCGATACGGTCGATACCCGCAATACCCACGAAGGCAGCAAATAAAGCCAATGAAGTTAAGGCAGCAGAGGCAATTGCGAAACCTTTACCAGTGGCTGCGGTAGTGTTACCTACGGCATCCAGGTTATCGGTACGGCCACGTACTTCTTCAGGTAACTGGCTCATTTCAGCGATACCACCAGCATTGTCGGCAATAGGGCCGAAAGCATCAATAGCTAATTGCATGGCAGTAGTGGCCATCATACCGGCAGCAGCGATGGCTACTCCGTATAACCCAGCAAAATAATAAGAACCATAAATACCGGCAGCCAATACCAGGATTGGCAATACAGTAGATTCCATACCTACCGCTAAACCGCCAATGATATTGGTGGCATGACCAGTAGCGGATTGTTTAATGATGGAATTTACCGGACGTTTGCCCATGGCAGTGTAGTACTCGGTAATGATACTCATCAATGCACCTACTACTAAACCTACCACAATAGCCAAGAATACATCCGTTTTGGTGAATTCGAAACCACGAATGCTCATGGTTTCAGGTAATAACCAACGCACTGCAAAGAAAGCGGCAACCGCGGTCATGATGATAGAGGACCAGTTACCAATATTCAAAGCGTTTTGTACGCTGTCGGTTTCTTTTGAGATACGAACCATATAGGTAGAGATGATCGAGAAGATCAAACCTAAACCAGCGATCAGCATAGGCAACAGGATAGGAGCGATACCACCGAAATTATCAGCAGATACGATCTCACGTCCTAATACCATGGTCGCCAAGATGGTCGCTACATAAGAACCGAACAAATCGGCACCCATACCGGCCACATCACCTACGTTATCACCTACGTTATCGGCAATGGTAGCTGGGTTACGTACATCGTCCTCGGGAATTCCTGCTTCTACTTTACCTACTAAGTCGGCACCAACATCAGCAGCTTTGGTATAAATACCACCACCCACACGAGCAAATAAGGCAATTGATTCAGCTCCTAAAGAGAATCCGGCCAATACTTCCAAGGCTTTTTCCATCTCTTTTCCGTTAACACTGCCACCGGTTTGTACCACATAAAGGTTGTAAAACACAATGAATAGGGAACCCAAGCCTAAAACGGCTAATCCGGCCACACCAATACCCATTACACTACCGCCGGTGAAAGATACTTTCAGGGCTTTAGCTAAGCTGGTACGGGCAGCCTGCGTAGTACGAACGTTTGCTTTGGTAGCGATGTTCATACCGATATATCCTGCGAAGGCAGAAGTAAATGCTCCTATCAGAAAAGAAATGGCAATTACCGGGCTGGAGGTTTCAACTAGCGTACCAGAGTACGCCAATAAAACTGCAGCGATAATTGCGAAATAAGTTAGGATTTTCCATTCAGCTCTCAAGAAAGCCATGGCGCCATCGGCAATGTAACCCGCCAGGGTGCGCATGTTTTCATCGCCTGCATCTTGTTTGCTTACCCATGCAGATTTAATCAGCATCACAACAATACCGAATAAACCCATCAATGGGATTGCGTAGATTAAATTGTTTTGTAAAAATTCCATGAATGTGTTTTAATATGAATCAGGTAAATAAAAGGTTTACTATAAACGACCGGCAAAAATAGCAGGCTTATGGCATTAATCCAATTTAATTTGGTTAATTGTTGATTTTTTAAACCAGCAGATTGATTAGGTGTGCTTCAGGCGAATTTGCTTTTCAAATCATTCAATTCTAATTGTGATAATTTTAGATATCTTAGAAAAAATTAAACCATCCTTATGCAAGAAAAAACAGAAATGAAACGAGAGTTGGGTCTACTCGACTCCACCATGATTGTTGCCGGATCGATGATCGGTTCAGGAATATTTTTAGTGAGTTCTGATATTGCCAAATCTGTTGGCTCACCGTTTTATATTTTATTGATCTGGTTGATTACGGGTATCATTACGCTGATAGCGGCATTGAGTTATGGTGAGTTAGCCGGGATGATGCCTAAAGCTGGTGGGCAATACATTTACCTGAGAGAGGCTTATAATCCGATGGTGGGCTTTTTGTTTGGTTGGACGGTTTTTACGGTGATCCAAACCGGGGTAATTGCCGCGGTAGCCATTGCTTTTGCGACTTATACCGCCGAATTGATCCCCTGGTTTTCTAAAGCTAATGTATTATTGAAGCTGGGTGCTTTTGAGTTTAATGCCACCCAATTTTTAGCCTTGCTGCTGATTGCTTTTCTTACTTATGTGAATTTGCAGGGAGTAAAAAACGCGAAGATCTTACAAACTGTTTTCACATTGGCCAAGATCCTGGCTTTGCTTGGGTTGATTGTGCTGGGCATCTATTTTGGTCTTAATTCCGATGCCTTTAAACTAAACATGGAGAACTTTTGGACTCCTTATGTTACCAAAGTAAATGCCGATGGCAGCATCACCAAGGAGCTGTTAAGCGGCGTGGTGCTTTGGGCAGCGGTTGGTGCAGCCATGGTAGGTTCTTTATTCTCTTCTGACTCTTGGAATAACATTACCTATACCGCAGGAGAGATCAAGGAACCACAGAAAAATATTCCACTCAGTTTGTTCTTTGGTACCCTCATCGTTACCATTTTGTACATCTTGGCCAATGTGGCTTATATGATGCTGATGCCGGTAGCCGGTAGTCCGGAAGGGGCCTCGGTATTTGAAAGAGGGATCATGTTTGCCACTGATAATAGGGTGGGTACAGCCGCCGCCTCTATGATTTTTGGTACAGCTGCGGCTACCATCATGGCTTTATTGATCATGGTATCAACTTTCGGATGTAATAATGGAATTATCTTAGCGGGCGCCCGTTTGTACTATGCAATGGCAAAGGATGGGGTGTTCTTTAAAAAAGCTGGTACTTTAAACAAAAAGGGAGTTCCGGAGTTTGCACTCTATATCCAGGCGGGCTGGGCATCGCTGTTGTGCTTGTCGGGTACTTATGGCCAGTTATTAGATTATACTACTTTCTCTTCCTTATTGTTTTACCTCGTTACCATTATAGGCCTGTTTATTTTGAGATACAAACGTCCGGATGCGGAGCGACCATACAAGGCTTTTGGTTACCCCATACTGCCTGGTTTATATGTATTGATCGCCACTGCCATCTGTGTGATCTTATTGATTGAAAAACCAGACACTTGCGGCTGGGGATTAGCCATTGTTCTACTCGGACTCCCGGTTTATTACATCTGGAAATGGGCAAATAAAGAACAATAAATTAAAGCACTTCAGCTACTACAAAAGTACTGCCTCCGATGAAGATCAGATCTCCGGGGGCAGCCTTGTTTAAAGCCGCTTCGTAAGCTTCTTTTACCGTTTGATAAGCATTTCCTTTTAAACCGAACAGGTTTGCTTCTGCCTGTAATTCGTTCACGGCTTTAGCCCTTGGAATAGCCGGCTGACAGAAATAATATTGAGCGCTTGTTGGTAACAGACTTAATACCTTGCTGATGTCTTTATCTTTTACCATTCCCCATACCATATGCAGTTTATGGTGTGGTGTAGCCGATATATTTTGCAAAACTTCGCGGATACCATCTTCATTGTGGCCGGTATCGCAAATTACTTTCGGATTTTCTTGTAGGGTTTGCCAACGACCTTGTAATCCGGTCAAGGTTTTTACCTGTTTTAAAGCAGATGTTAGGTGTTCATCGCTGATCTCGAATCCTTGTTTAGATAATTCATCTACTGCGACCAAAATCGCAGGCAGATTTTTGAGTTGATAGCTGCCTGTTAAATCAAGCCATAAATTTAACTTTTTGCTATTTTGTTGATTAGTTGCTTCAATTTCGAAAAGTTCATCCTTATTTCTACCAATAATTTTCCATTCATTTTGAGCAAAATAAATCTTTGAATGTACAGCTTGAGCCTTGGCTTCAAATACCATTCGAGTTTCGGCGATACTTTCGCCTATGATGGCTGGGGTGTTTTCTTTGATGATTCCCGCTTTTTCAGCTGCGATTTCGGGTAGGGTGTTGCCCAAAATATCCACATGGTCGAAACCAATATTGGTGATAATGGAAAGTAGTGGATGGATGATATTGGTGGAATCTAAGCGTCCACCCAGGCCTACTTCAATTACGGCGATATCTACTTTTTCTTTGGCGAAAATATCAAAGGCCATTGCCACACTTAACTCAAAAAACGAAGGATCAATCTGATTGATTAAACCAAGGTGCTGATTCACAAATTCAATGACCGAATGTTCCGAAGTCATCGCTCCATTGATCCTGATCCGTTCTCTGAAATCTTTTAGATGGGGGGAGGTATGCAAACCGACTTTATAACCAGCCTTTTGTAAGATGGCAGAAAGCATGTGAGAGGTAGAACCTTTTCCATTGGTTCCACCTACATGTACAGACTTGAATTTTTGCTCTGGATGGTCCAGTGCTTCACAAAGCGCTTTGATATTATCAAGGTCTTTTCTATAAGCCGCCGAACCAATCCGCGTAAACATGGGTAATTGGCCGTATAGAAAGTCTAAGGTTTCGCGGTAGCTGTTGTAAGGCATTTGCTTATTTGATGGACACCCTGAGCTTGTCAAAGGGTGCTATTGATTCGTCACCATTCGACAGGCATAAGATGACACTACTTAACTTTAAGATTGAAAATTACCACACCAATTTGCACATCGGGAGCAGATTCCAGTTGGTTTAAACTCGATCCAATGACAGCTCTTTCGCACTTTTGCCAAAGACTGCGGTCGGAAAGAGTGGTGCCCTTCACTCCGGCACGTGCATAAACCACCAGGCCGGTTTTGTCTACCCTGATCTCCACGGCCACACGGCCAGAGCTTTGACCATCGTCTTCAATTCGGGGTTTATTAATAAAGCGGCGGTTGGCCAGAGAAAGGCTAATGCCGCCAAAACCCGAACCACCTTCTCCATAATTTGGAGAGAGTGGGTCGCCATCACGGCTACCCTGGTTTCCGGGAGTACTGCCGGTTCCATCACCTTTGCCGGTACCATCATTTTTTTTGCCTTTATATAAAGCATTTTGATTGACAGTTGGGCTGGCATTTTTTTGGTCAGTGCTTGTAGCTGGATTGTTGTTTGGCTTGTCTTTGGTACTTACGGATGGAGCATCCTCCGCATCTTGGGTTAATACCGATTTATTACTGCTTTCTGCCGAGGGTGTATTGCTAGTCGTTGTTTTGGTATTGTCAGGCAGTGCGCCATTGGCATTTGGATCAACAGAAGGCTCGTCGATGCTCATGAAATCATCACCCATTCCGGTTTCTGAAGTACCATAATTAACTACAATGCCACCGGTACCCACTTCCTGAGCCGGAAAACCTAAGATCACAAAATAACTAATGAGCAAAAAAATGCCCATAGTCAATGCCGAAAAGGCAAAGGCCTTAGGATAGTTATTTTCTTCCTTTCCTTGCATTACTTGGGTTCTGTAGCTAAAACGAGTTTGATTTTAAGCTTGTTGGCAACATCCATTACATTTACCACGTTTTCTATGGCTACGGTACGGTCAACATATAAAACAATGGTCAATTCTTGTGCCGTCCCCTGATAGCTTTGCAATTTTTGCATCAGTTGATCGGGATTGACCTGTTGTTTGTCTACAAAGTATTCTAAATCTTTAGTGACAGATACCGTAATGGTCTTTTTCGAAACCGATTGACCAGAATCTGAACGTGGTAACAATAGTTTGATGATGTTCGGATTGGTGACCGTTGATGCAATGAGGAAAAACAACAACAAGAAAAACATGATGTCGTTCATAGCAGAAGCATGAACTTCTGCTCCAGGACGATTTCTTCTGCCCCTTAAATTCATTGTCCGGGTTCCTCCAAGAGATCAATAAATTCTACCGCATCGGTCTCCATTTTTAAAATCACACGGTCCACCATGATGTTTAAAATATGATAACCTACGTAGGCCAAAATACCAATCATCAATCCGGTAGCAGAAGTGATCATCTTTTCATACAATCCACCTGCAATAACGCCCATACTGATGTTATCGGTTAAGGAAATATTATAGAAAATTCTGATTACACCTGAAATAGTTCCCACAAATCCTAACATGGGAGCGATACCTGCTACAATTCCCAGAATGCTGATATTTTTCTCCAATTTGGAGACCTCCAGTTTCCCTACGTTTTCAATGGCTCCTTCGATATCTTTAATGGGTCTGCCAATTCTTAATAAACCTTTTTGTAACATTCTACCAAGGGCACTGTTGCTTCCACGACAAATGGCAATGGCCGAGTCGAGTTTACCCGCAGTGATACTTGCCTTCACTTGCTGCATCAAATTGGTTTCGTCTTTGGATGCTTTTCTAATGGTAAGGTAGCGTTCAATAAAGATGACCAATGCAAGAAACAAGAGTAATAATAGCGGAAGCATCACCCAACCACCTTTAAAAAGTAGGTCGATGAAACGTAACTCTTGCGCTTGTGCTGCCGTTTGTGCCACTTGGGCCGTGGTATCGGCCAGGCCTTGGTTCATGGTATCAATTTGAAGTAGGAACATTATTTAGTTTGTTTTATGGGTTTTACACGATATATCCAGGCAGATTTACTTAGTTCTGACTGTATGCGTTTAAGTTCGTTTGCTGCTGCTTGTTTATCTGCAAAGCCACCAACACTCACTTTAATAAATTCTTTAGACTTGTTGGGCAAGGTATAGGCCTTGATCCCTCGTTTACTTAATTGTTTAAGAAAATCATCTGCCTCCGCTCTTTTCCCAAAGGCCGCAATAATGATCTCAAAGCGGTTTTCGCTGACATTTTCGGGTTTGGTAGGGTTGATTGCTGTTGTATCTTTTTTTACAAGAGTCGAATCTATCCTCTTAAGTGTATCTACAGGGGCAATAGTATCCCGAGTCTGGGTTAACGTATCAGCTAAAACAACGTTTGCTTTGATATCTGGAGTAGTAGAAAGAAAATCAGGATAAATGACCTGAAGTACAGCAATCAGACAAAGGATGATGGCCAAAATCATCAGAAAATTTCTTTTTCCGGAGCTTTCATTCTGGTTTTCTTCCATCTCTTCTTCTAATTCTGCTGGCTCAATCTCCTCAACTAATACTTCCCTAACGGCATTATTTAATTCAGGTTGCGGCTTCAGGCCATAGTATTTGTTTGAGATCAGGTTTTGATCTGCTATAAATAAAAAACCACCCTTGGTTTGTTCAAAAGTGCCTAAAGCATCAATTTTGATAGATTCTGTGCTGTGCAGCAAGTCGTTCAAATTGCTGATATACTCCTCAAGAAATTCTTTGATGCTCTCCTTCGAGGTTTTCTCATGCAGAGCGATGTAATCGAGGAGCGTATCATCTTGTTGAAACTCAGTTTTAAATTCGATTTTTTCTACAGGCGGCAAGAATTGCTGAGTTTCCTCATCAAAACGGGCAGGTATTTCTTGTTTATAGAAGGTGCCAAGACCAGGCACTATCAGTTCTTCCCGGTTTCTGATCAATTCTGCAAGGTAACGGCTGATGTCCATCGGAGTAAAATTAACCGTTAATTATAAATATGCCAAAATAAACATCAGAACGAGTAGTGAATTCCTCCAAAAAGGTTTAATCCTAATTGAGGGTAGTATAAATATTGTTGATACTCCTGATTGAATAAGTTGTTTACTTGCAGAAAAGCTCCCCAATTTTTATTGAACCGGTAGTCGGCAGCTGTATTCAGCTCAATGAAGCTTTTTAGGAGAGTTATTTCGGCGTTTACACCGCTACCAAAGGTTTCACCCTGATAAATTAGACCGGTTCTTAGTCGAATTTTTTCAGATAATTTTGCAATGGCTTGACTCTCTATGCGTAAACCAGGCTTGAACCAAGCTTTGGCATCGTTTTCTAATTGATAATCGATGGCCTGCAACCTAGTGTTGATATCAAGTATATCATTCGCTTTCAAATTAACTTCCAAATCAAACCCCGTCAATTTACCAACAGTTTCCACGTAGGTAAGTTCAAATCGATTCAGATCTGTAGCCATATTCAATAACAATGGCAGATCTTGCACTCTTTTAAACCACACACTTGCTTTATAGCCCAATGCTGCCCCGGCATTCCCTTTAATTCCGGCATAAACATGATTGCTTTCTTTGGCATTTTTAATATTGATATCCTGTCCTAAAAATGGATTTTCGAAAGAAAATTCAGTAAGTGAGGTTTTCTTAACATCACCAGTTAATCCGGCAAATAGAGTTGCATATTCAGGCGATAGGCTTAGCTCAGCATTTACAGACGGGAAGAGACTTGAGCGATTAGCAAGTCCAGATTCCTGAATAAAATTTAGTCCCAAGTTGATACGCAAGCTTGCTGCCTGGTAATTGAGAGATGGATTGATTTTGAGCAGGTTGTTATTTATAGATGAATTTACATCTTCTACTTTGGTCAGATCAACCGAACCGTTCAAGCCCAGATCAAAATCTTTCCATTTTTTGTTTGCCATTCCGCTGATCATAATGGAACGCTCTTTGTTTGATGTTTTTCCACCAAACTGATTAATACCCATTTTTAAACCGTAAGAAAAACTTTTGGGTTCAGTGCTGAAATTACTGCTCAAATCGGCAGATACTTGCAACAAACTCAGGCCTTGTTGAGCTGGGTCACCGCTATTTAATGCGAGCGGGTCGGCGCCGTAAAAGTAAGTGCCTAATCGTCTGAATCCGGCTTGGGCATTAAAACTGGAGTTTTTGCCAATGGTTTTAAGGAAAGCCCCCAAGTGCTGTTGCGAAAATTCTTGTTTGTTTATTTTACCTTTTTGGCCCAAATGTTTTGCAAAAAATCCGGTTTGCAAGGCTTCATCCCGGCCATTATTCAAATACAACTCTCCCATACTCGTGCTCAGGCTGCCCAAGCCCGCCTTGAACGAATTGCGATCGGATGCAGGGATAGGAGCCAGATTTAGTTGTTGGTATTGTAAGGTTCGGATATCGGTGTTTAATTCCAGTTTCTTATCCAAGATCTGATAGTTGAGTACGGGTTTAAATGTTGGGGCATCATTCAAATCTGGATTTCTCCTGATCTTAGCAGCATTGGCCAAAACAGGTTTATAAGGTCGAACAACTTCAATTTCTTCTGCCATTACAGCTTTGGAAGGCTCGGTTTTAGCGGGTGTATCTTTGGTATCTTGTGCATTGGATGTGTTGTAGGAAAAAACACCGATCAATAAGAACGACAAGAAAGCAATCTGACTGGTAAATTTCATCTTAATTCGATTTATTAAGCGCATCTAATTTTTCTCTTACTTTAGGCAATATCTCATCATCGCCCGTATAATTATCTAACAAACTTTGTAGTGTACTTTTGGCCTGAAATACGTCTTTTAAGGCCAGGTAGTTATCGGCGAGCAGTAGGAAACTCTTAGCTACCCAATAATCAAAAGAAGGCAGGTTATTAATCAAGTCAAATGCTGTTTTTTGTGATTCGGCATAATTGGCCTGTGTAAATTGAATTTCAGCGATCAAATACCGAGCTTCAGCTGCCAAAATCGTTTGTGTCTTTTTATTTACCTCCTCCAATTCTTTCAGAGCAGCTGATTGGTTTCCTTTACCCAAGTAGGCTTTTCCGGCAAATAGTTGTGCCCTCAATTTGTCTTCTTCAGATGATTTTTCAAACCCTTTTAACAGATCCGCATATTTCAAGGTTTCATCGGGCATGTTGATATTGGCATAGGCTAGCATCAAATTATTCAATGCAAAGCCGTAATTAGCACGATATTCTGAAGTGAGCTCCAATTTTTTCAGGTGTACAATGGCCTCATTGTATTTTTTCTGCTCCAAATACAGTTTAGAGATGCTGATCAATGCTCGTTCTGTATAATCACTGGTCCAGTCGTTTAAGATAAATTCATAATCTGGAATGGCCTCGTTTGGCTTGCCGGTTTTAACTAAACTTTCAGCCCTGATGAAACGGGCTTGTTTGGTATGGATGGCTTTTGGGAACTTATCGAAATAAGCAAAAACAGCGTCAATAGTTCCAGGGTAATCTCCGGTTAAAAATCTTTTGTTGGCAGCCTGAAAAATCAAATTGTCTTGCTCTGCAACGGTGAAATTTCCAATATTGGTAGAATTGGCATAATTCAGGAAGCCATCGGCGTCCGATCTATCCATGTAAATATTTTTGATTGATTCGAGCGCTTGCTGCGCTTCATCCGTCACCTGATAATCACTGATTACTTTTTTGAAAGTCTCTAAGGCGGCATCATCACTATCCTGGTTGTATTGAACCAATCCAATAGTAACCAAAGCACGTGGCACATAACTACTCCGAGGGTATTTTTCAATCAAGGCAGTAAGGTCTGCTTTTGAGCGATCAAATTCCCCTTTTACAAAATAGGTGTAGGCAATTTCAAAGCCGGCATCATCGGCGTAATTGGAGTTAGGAAACAGTTGCAGGAGCGATTGGTGACTGGCAATTTTTTCATCATTCAGACCTTGTAATCCCTGGATCATTCCTTGTTGAAATAAGGCATAATCGTGTCCTGAGCCTGCTTCTATAATGATTTTCTGATAATTGGCCAATGCACTTGCGTAGTTTTTTACTACGAAATAAGAATCGGCCAGTCGGAGGGTGGCATCAATTCTGGTATTCAGATCGATTTCTGTTCCGCGTAAAAATTGCTCAAAATAATTGGCCGATTTGTAATAGTTTTCATCCTCAAAATAGGCGTAAGCGAGGGCATAATAGGCAAAGTTGTAGAGTTTGCTTTTCCGCGATTCGGGCATCAGCAGAAAAGCTTGAAACTTTTCGATGGCTTCTCCATATTTCCGAACTTCATACATAGACTCAGCCATCCAATAGGTGGATAATGAAGCAATTTCAGAATCAATGGCTGATTTGTTTGAACGCAAAAATGCTGAAATGGCATTTTGAAATGCTCGCTCATTAAAGAATTCCAAACCACGGTAGTAAGTTACTTTTTGGTAAACCTCCTGTGCTTCTTTATTGCGGTTGGGTATGCTTTCTAGGATGTCGATGGCATCTTTGTAATTTTTAGTAGTGAGCAAAATTTCACCCAAGAGCGTTTTAGCCTCATTGATGCGCTTTGAGTAAGCATAATTGCTGATGAATTCCTGAGTGGCATCTAAAGCCACTTGGTGAAATTCAAGTTCGTAAGAAAGTTTAGCATAGTTAAAAGCGCCTTCTTCTTGCAGCTCTTTGTCGTAATTCAGTTTAGAAGCTCTAAAAAAAGCATTTCTGGCACCTTGTTTATCCTCTATTGCTAAAAAAGCTTTTGCCAGAGCAATCATACCGCTTTGGAAAAATTCGTCGGTGGTGCCCAGCGTTTCCAGTTCTTGAATTGCTTTTTTATAATTCTTGAGTTGAAGTGCAGTATAGCCAATCTGGTATGCATCCTGATTATTTTGAGTGGCTTTGAGATCTCTGTCTTGAAATTCTTGATAATAAACCGCTGCCTGCGGGTAATCAGTTAAAGCGAAATAAGAAGCAGCAATAATGCGATACAACTCAGTTTCATATTTCTTTTGGATGGTTTTCAAGCTCGGTATGGCATATGAAATCACATCCTTGTACCTGTTATCCAGGAAATAAAGTGCTGAAATGTAATAGGGATAGCTTTCTTCGTAGGTTTTTGAACTTTTTAGTCGTTCAAATTCTTTCAAAGCGGTTTGATAATCGGCGTTTAGATAGCTGATGTAGGCATAGTAGTAAATAGCCTCATCCCGATATTTTGAGGTTTCATCTTTCAACTGCCCAAATAAAGGTTCGGCCGCGGCATAATCTTTGGTCTCAAAATAAGCATAGGCCAGTTTAAAACGATATTCTAGGTTGGTTTGTTGATCAAGCTGATTATCTTTTACTTTTTTAAACCAGGAAATGGTCTCGGCATAATTCTTTTTGGTGAAATTGAAACGACCTAGTTGGTAATAAGCCGAATGGCTTAAGTTATTGGCGGGATATTCCTTCACAAACCTTTTTAATAATCCCTCAGCGTCGTCGTTTTCTAGCTCGAGTGCACATACCCCTCGGTAATACAAGGCATTCTCTTTCAGGAGGCTCATCTCCTCGAAATTTCCAATTTTTTGATCAGCAATAATGCTTAGCTCCGCTCTTTTAAATTGAGCAGCTGCAGCCACATATTTATGTCTCTTAAATAACTCTAAGCCGTTTTGATAAGTTTGGTAAACCGGCTGCAATGAAGCTTGTTGTGCAAAAGTAGTAGTGGAAATGAGGATTAATAAGATTGTATAAACCCGACGTAGTTTCAACATGAGCTTGCAATGATGTGAAGTACTAAATTAGTTCAATTTAGATGCCAATTTTGATTTAGAAATCAACACCTGTGGATAAGACAAGTTTAGCGAAAAGTTTTCTTCCGGAATCTTTTAATCGGAAATAATTATCCACAAAAAACAGCTCTTAGAGGATTAAGAGCGGTATCCGGCGAGCAGATATAAAACCGCCATACGGATGGCTACACCGTTTTCTACCTGGTCGAGAATGATGGATTGTTTGCTGTCGGCTACATCGCTGGTGATCTCTACCCCGCGGTTAATAGGTCCGGGGTGCATCACGGTGATCTCTTTATCCAGCGAATCGAGAATGTGCTTATTGAGCCCGTAAAGCATGCTGTATTCTCTTAATGAAGGGAAATAGCGCATCTCCTGACGTTCCAGCTGTATGCGGAGCATATTGGCCACATCGCACCAGTTCAGTGCCTTTAATAAATCATGCTCTACTTTTACGCCCAGGCTGTTGATGTGTTTTGGAATGAGTGTAGTGGGGCCGCAAACCATTACTTCGGCGCCCAATTTTTGTAAGCAAAGGATGTTGGATAAAGCCACTCTGGAATGAAGAATATCGCCAATGATGGCCACTTTTTTACCAGAAACCTCGCCATATTTCTCACGGATGGAGAAGGCATCGAGCAGGGCTTGTGTAGGGTGCTCATGCGCTCCATCGCCCGCATTGATGATTTGGGCATCTACATGTTTGCTCAAAAACAATCCGGCACCGGCATGTGGATGACGCATCACCACCATGTCCACCTTCATGGCTAAAATATTGTTGACCGTATCGATGAGCGTTTCGCCCTTGCTAACCGATGAAGAGGAGGCTGCAAAGCTGATGACATCAGCAGAAAGGCGTTTTTCAGCCAGTTCGAAAGACAATTTGGTACGGGTAGAGTTTTCGAAAAAGATATTGGCAATGGTGATATCCCGCAAAGAAGGCACCTTTTTGATCGGTCTATTTAAAACGTCTTTGAAATTATCGGCAGTTTCAAAAATCAGCTGAATGTCTCCTGGCGTCAGATCTTTGATACCGAGGAGGTGTTTGGTGCTGAGCTTTGGATGTTGGTCTGCCATATTATTTTCCTGAAATTAAGGTGATTTGATCTTTTTGGTCGGTTTCTTTCCAGCAAACCATCACTTTTTGTGAATCTACAGAGTCTACCTGCATGCCGATGTAATCGGGCTCGATGGGTAATTGTCGGGAGAAACGCCTATCCACCAAAACCAATAATTCAACTTTTCTGGGCCTGCCAAATGCTAAAAGTGCATCTAAAGCCGCTCTGATGGTTCTGCCGGTCCACAATACATCATCTACCAAAATGACCCGCTTGTCTTCAATCATGAAATCGATCTCGGTACTCGAAGCAGGTGGCAGGTCTTTATTTGTTCGGATATCGTCTCTGAAAAAAGTAATATCGAGGTTACCGTGGGTGATACTGGCTTTTGGTAAAAGTCGGTGTAGTTCGTCGGTAATTCTTTTAGCCAAATAAATACCTCTTGGCTGTATGCCGATGATAACAGATTCGGAAAAGTCGTTGTGATTTTCTATTAATTGATGGCAAAGACGCTGAATGGTGATCTGGAATTTCTGACCGTCGAGCAGAGTTAAATTTTGCATCTTGCTTTGGATTGGGATAAAAATAGAAAAAATTTATCAAATAATGTTTCAGTCACCTTGAGCTTGTCGAAAGGTGGAGTAGTTCATCCTTCGACGAGCTCAGGATGACGCTAACAAAAAAGCCCCTCCGAATTTCAGAGGGGCTTTTTGTATCAAGAGTTTGCTTAATTATTCAGCATCATCTTCTTTAGCAGCTTTCTTGGTTTTTGCAGCTTTTGTTTCTGCGCCTTCCATGCTGGCTTTCAGTTGCGATAGCACATCTAAGTCGCCTAAAGTAGATTTCTCAACAGAGTCTTTTACTTTTTTAACTGCACTTTGAGCTGCTTTCGCATCTTTTTTCTTTTGACTGATTTCTTCTTTACGTTCTTCAGCTTTCACTTCTTCCCAAATACGGGCGTGAGAAACAACGATACGTTTAGAGTCTTTGTTAAATTCGATGATTCTGAAATCAGCAGTTTCCTCAGCTTTGATCGCTCCGCCTTCTTGTTTAGCCATGTGCTTGGTAGGGCAGAAGCCTTCTACGCCATATGGTAAAGCAATAACGGCACCTTTGTCAGTTACTTTTAAAACTGTTCCTTGGTGAACTGAATCTAAAGTGAACACGGTCTCGAAAGTTTCCCAAGGGTTTTCTTCCAATTGTTTGTGTCCTAAGCTCAATTTGCGATTCTCTTCGTCTAATTCTAATACCACTACTTCTAAAGTTTCGCCAACTTTGGTAAACTCGTTAGGGTGATTTACTTTTTTAGACCAAGATAGATCTGAAATGTGGATCAAACCGTCGATGCCATCTTCAAGCTCAACAAACACACCGAAATTGGTCATGTTTTTCACCACGGCAGTTTGTTTGCTGCCTACAGGGTAGCGTTTAGCTAAGTCTTTCCAAGGATCTGGTGTTAATTGCTTAATACCTAAGCTCATTTTACGCTCATCGCGATCTAAGGTCAATACTTGTGCCTCGATTACATCACCCACTTTCATAAATTCTTGAGGGTTACGTAAGTTTTGAGACCAAGACATTTCAGATACGTGGATCAATCCTTCCACACCTGGAACAATCTCCAAGAATGCACCGTAGTCAGCTACAGTTACAATTTTACCTTTTACTTTAGAACCTACTGTTAATTCGGTATTTAAAGCTTCCCAAGGATGAGAAGTTAATTGTTTTAAACCTAAGGCGATGCGTTTTTTGTCATCATCAAAGTCTAAAACAACCACATTGATTTTTTGATCTAATGTTAATACTTCACGTGGGTGCTCAATACGTCCCCATGAAATATCCGTAATGTGTAACAAACCGTCTACGCCACCTAAATCGATGAATACACCGAAATCAGTAATGTTTTTAACAGTTCCTTCCAATACCTGACCTTTTTCTAATTTAGAAACGATCTCTACTTTTTGGCTTTCTAAATCGTCTTCAATCAGCACTTTGTGCGATACCACCACGTTTTTAAACTCGTGGTTGATTTTAACAACTTTGAATTCCATGGTCTTGCCTACGTAAATATCGTAGTCACGGATCGGCTTGATATCGATCTGTGAACCTGGCAAGAAGGCTTCAACGCCCATAATATCAACGATCAAACCACCTTTGGTACGGCTTTTCACGTAACCATTGATGATTTC
>Ga0063231_10000118_pt1 | contig 19071 bp, 18 predicted proteins | sample LauGreSu1BDMLBSD_2_FD_56231 | JGI IMG/M metagenome (GOLD analysis project Ga0063231, IMG submission 56231) | Freshwater lake microbial communities from Lake Michigan, USA - Su13.BD.MLB.SD v2 (version 2) | ecosystem: Environmental > Aquatic > Freshwater > Lake | place: Lake Michigan, USA...
CGATCAGCGATGTGCGCAGTGCTCTTGAGGCACAAAACGTGCTGGCAGCCCTGGGCCAGGTGGGTGACGAACCGGTACCTGCCGGTCAGGCCACCGCCCTGCCAATGCAGATGGAGGGGCGGCTGCGCAGCCCCGAAGAGCTGGAGCAGCTGGTGGTGGGCAAGGGTCCCGATGGCGGGGTCGTGCTGCTGCGCGATATCGGCCGCGTCAGCCTGGGCAGCGAGAGCTACGGCAGCATCGCCACCAACCTCAAGGGCAATCCCACCGTGGCCCTTGGGGTGTATCAACGCGATGGCAGCAATGCCCTGCGGGTGGATGAAGGGCTGGAGCAGGCCCTGGGGGAACTCGAACCCTTAGTTCCGCCCGGCATTGATCTCCAAATCATCGTGAATGAGGCCGACACGGTGCGCGAGAGCATCGGCGAGGCGGTCGGCAGCCTCCGCGATGCTGTGCTGCTCGTCTTTCTCACGCTGCTCCTGGGCCTCGGCAACAGCCGCCTGGCCCTGATCAGCGCCCTGGCGGTGCCGGTCTCGCTGCTCGGCTCCATCACCCTGCTCAACCTGAGCGGCACCTCGATCAACACCCTCAGCCTGTTCGGGATGGTTCTGGCCTCCGGCTTGGTGGTCGACGACGCGATCGTCGTGAGCGAAGACATCGGACGGCGCCTCGAAAGCGGCGATTCCCCCCTAGCCGCAGCTCGCGGAGCCATGGCTGAACTGGGGAGCGCGGTGGTAGCTACCTCCCTGGTGCTGGTGGTGGTGTTTCTGCCCGTGCTCGGAATGGAAGGGAGCGTGGGCAGGCTCTATGCGCCGATCGCCATCACCATCGGCTCCACCATCGTGGTCTCCACGATCAATGCCATCAGCTTCACGCCGGTGGCCGCCAGTCGGATCCTGCACGCCGAGCAGCGTGAACCAGCGTGGCTGCTGCCCTGGATCGAACCGCCCAGGCGTTGGCTGGAGAGTCTGGAGGGGCCCTACGGCCGTTGGCTGGATCGCAGCCTGCAGCACCGCGGTCGCCTGGTGATCACCCTCGCCCTGGGGCTCCTGCTCACGGCCGTTGCCCTCAGCCTTCGCCCCAGCGCCTTCATTCCCCAAGAGGACAACGGCCAACTGCGTGGGGTGGTGGTGCTGCCAGAAGGCTCCTCCCTGCAGCGCACCCAAGCCGTGATGGAACAGGTGCGCAGCACCATCGCCTCCGAGCCAGCCCTGCGCAGCGCCAACCTCTATGCGGGGCGCTCATTCGGAGACAGCAGCCCGAACAAGGGCACCGTGTTTGCGCGGCTGCACCGCATCGGCGAACGGGGAGCCGGCAATCCCACCACTGCAGCGATCGTAGAGCGGCTGAACCGCCAGCTCTCGCAACGCATTCAAGGCGCCGTGGTGGTGTTGAGCGAGGCCCCCACCGTGCGCGGCTTCAGCAGCGAAAGCGGCCTCGAGGTGGAGCTACTCGACACCAGCAACGGCCAACTCAACATTCAGCAGTTCGCCCAAGAGGCTCAGCGGTTCATCCAGGCGGCCAATGCCAGCGGCCGCTTCAGCCGCGTGTCCACCCGCTTCACGGCAGATGCTCCGTTGCTGCGTCTGGAGCCTGACCGGTTGCAGATGGCCTCCCTGGGGGTTGAGCTCGACGAGCTCGTTTCCACCCTGCAGGCCAGCTTCGGCAGCACCTATGTGAACGACAGCTTTGAAGGCGACCAGGTAAGGCGTGTGATTGTGCAACTCGAAGGCCAGGGACGCCGCGAGGTGAAGGATGTCTTGGCGCTACAGGTGCGCAACCGCAGCGGTCAGCTGATTCCTGTTGCTCAGCTCGTTCAGGTGGTGCCATCCACCGGTCCAAGTGCAATCAATCACACCCGTCTGGTGCGGTCGATCGCGATTCGGGCCCTACCCGCCTCGGGGGTGAGCACAGGTCAAGCCATAGACACCCTGGAGCAGATCGAACGGGACCAGGGCGGAAGCAACGTGGCCTTGGAATGGACCGGCCTAGCCCGCGAAGAGCAACAGGCCAGCGGGAGTAGCGCCCGAGCGTTTGCGCTGGCGGTGGTGGTGATGGGCCTGGTGTTAGGGGCTCTCTACGAAAACCTGCTGGACCCACTGATCATCCTGATCACCGTGCCCTTAGCCCTTTTGGGCGCGGTGGTGGGGTTGATCCTCAGAGGACTCCCGCTCGACGTTTATGGCCAGATGGGCTTGCTGGTGCTCGTGGCTCTAGCGGCCAAGAACGGCATCCTGATCGTGGAATTCGCCAACCAGCGCCTACGGGAAGGCCTGCCTTTGGATCCGGCGATCCGCGAGGCCTCGATCAGGCGCCTGCGGCCAATCCTGCTCACCGCCATCTCCTCATTAGCGGGATGCCTGCCGCTACTGCTGGCCAGCGGTGCCAGCGCCAGCAGCCGCATCAGCATTGGCACGGTTGCGTTCTCAGGCCAGTTGGTGGCGACAGTCCTCAGCCTGTTTGTGGTGCCCGGGGTCTACCGGATCATCAAAGGCTGGGAGCTGGCACGGCCTCAGTCCCGTTCTGCGCGGCGCCAGCATGGCTAAATCCCATCCCTCAGCAATGCCCACCCCCCTGAAGCTGGCGATCAGCGGCGCGATCGCATCGGCTCTCGTGGGATGCAGCAGCGCAGGGCAGCAGAGGCCGATCCCGATTGTGCAGGCGGAAACGCCGCGCCTGGAATCCTTCGAGCGCACCCTGGAAACCGTGAGCAGCCTTGAGGCCACCACGGAGATTGAGCTGGCCTCCCAAGCGGGGGGACGGGTCCAGCAGGTGCTTGTACAAGGAGGCGACAGCGTTAGCGCTGGCCAGCTGCTGGTGGTGCTCGACCAAACCCAGCTGCGGGCTGATGTGGCGGCGCTACGCGCCGCAGCCCAGAGCGATGCCATTGCCTATCAGCGCTTTGAAAGCCTGGTGAACCAGGGTGCGGCAACCGGCTTGCAACGCGACGAGTTTCGAGCCAAGGCCATCGGTTCGAAGGAAGCGCTTCGGGCTAAACAGGCCGACCTGGCCTACAAGGACGTGAGAGCCCCGATCAATGGAGTGATGGGGGATGTGAGCATCAAGCCTGGTGATGTCATTCAGGCGGGCACACCCTTCAGCCGAATCATTCGCAACACCCAGCTCCAGGCGCGCATTGATGTGCCGGCCAACCAGGCCAGCTCGATCGCGATGGGGCAACGGGTGGAGCTGCTGGATGGCATCAACCCACGCCCGCTGGCCGAAGGGCGAATCAACCTGATCGACCCGGGGGTGAATCCCACCAGTCAGACGCTGCTGGCCAAAGCCACGATCAACAATCCTCAGGGCCTGCTGCGGAATGGCCAGAGGCTTCGCACTCGCGTGATCCTCGGCTCCGAGCGGCGACTGGCTGTTCCATTCGCAGCCGTGACCCGCAGCTTTGGCCAGAGCTTTGTCTTCGTTGTGGGCAACGTGGCCGACCTCGAGCGCGACCCTGGCAAAACGAACCTGCAAGCCATCCGCCGACTGCCGGCGGGAACCCTGCTGGCCCTGCAGCGCCCCGTGCGCCTGGGGGCACTGCAGGGTGATGTGTACCCGGTGTTGTCTGGAATCAATGCCAGCGATCGGGTGATCCTGAATGGCAGTGCGGGGCTACGGCATGGAAGCCCGATTCGTCTCAAACGCTGATCACTCGCGACGCGGAGCACCGCGGCGGTCTGACAACACCCGTTGCACATCACGCCAGCTCACACCGTGATGGGCAAGCGCCACCTGCAGATGGAAAAGAATGTCGGCCGCCTCGCCAGCAATCTCAGCGGGGTTGCCGTCCTTGCAGGCCATCACGAATTCAGCGCTCTCCTCACCGATTTTTTTGAGGATGCGGTTGTCGCCGCCCTCGAGCAGCTTGTTGGTGTAGCTGCCGGGTTCCGGGTGATCGCGTCGACCTTCGATCACGCGCATCACTTCCGTGCACACATCGGCCGGGGGTGCCGCAGCCGCAGGCCCGCCAACACTCGGGGTGGGGCCTTCGTCGTAAAAACAGCTGCGGGCCCCGGTATGGCAGGCCACATCACCGCGCTGCTCAATGGTGAGCAGCAGCACGTCGGCATCGCAGTCGTAACGGAGCCCCCGCAGACTCTGAAGATGACCGCTGGTGGCCCCTTTGTGCCAAAGCTCCTGGCGAGAACGACTCCAGTAGTGCACCTCACCGGTCGCGAGGGTGCGCTCAATCGCCTCACGGTTCATCCAGGCCACCATCAACACGGCACCATCAAGCCAGTCCTGCGCCACCGCGGGAATCAGGCCGGCCTCGTTGAAACGCAGCGCGGAAATTAAGCCCGGATCGAGCGGCTGAAATGATGCCTGCAAGGGCCTTCATTCATCTCTACCGATCCTCCCGCAAGCCCAGCCCGCACTTCATCCCCTGGCATGACCGCCGCGTTCACCTGCAGCAAAACCTTCAGCGGCTACCCCTGCTGCCATCGCCAGTGGCGCCACAGCGGTCATTGCCGCTTCGTACACGGCTACAGCCGCAGCTTCACCTTTTGGTTTCGCGCCACGGAACTGGATGAACACGGCTTTGTGGTGGATTTCTCCAGCCTCAAGCAATTGGAGCAACAGCTGGCTGGGCAGTTCGATCACACCTTCCTTGTGAATGCCGACGACCCCCTACTGGAGCAGTGGCAGGTGCTGCATGAGCAAGGCGCCCTGGATCTGCGCGTGATGGCCAATGTGGGCATGGAGGCCAGCGCTCAACTGGTGTGGGAGTGGGCTAATCAGTTGCTGCAGACCCGCGACACCGGCCGCAGCTGCTGCTGGAAGGTGGAAGCCCGCGAAAACGAGAAGAACGCTGCCTGCTTTGAGCAGACCCCTGACTGGTTCCCCTCCCAGCCCTGACTCCGGCAGAGCGAGGTCGGATTCCTAACGGCAAGGGGAATCACAGGGCTCAGATCGCCTTGGAGGGCCCCGCTTTGCCCAAGCCTCCCTGCAACTCCAGCGCGCCAACGCTACTGAAGCGGCGAGAGCAAGAAGCGAAACGGTCTTATAGGCAACAGACGGGTCCAGCGAGTCGTAACTTAAGATTCGCTTCAGATTTTCGTCGCGGAAGTTCGTTGCCGCGAAAGCCTGTTGCCCATTGCCCTCTTCCTCCCTGCGCTGCAGCTGCTGCACCCCATGCCTGGGGTGATCACCCAGGGAGTAAGAGAAGGCCATCCCGCGATCGACATCGCTTGCTTCGTTGGCACTCCAGTGCGTGCTGCCCATGACGGCGAGGGGCATGTGCGCAGGAGCTACACCCACGGAATCACCTTCGAGTTGCACGGGCCCGATGGGCTGAAAACCAGCTACAGCCATCTGCACACCGTGATGCCTGCGGGCAACTACCAGCGTGGCGACCAGATCGGCACCTGCGGCAACACCGGCATCTGGAGCAGCGGCCCCCATCTGCACTTCGAATCCAACCGCCCCGAGCTGCTCGGTTCCCTCATCCGCGACGACGCACCTGCGATCGCCATGCCAAAACTTCCCCTGGCCATCGGCGGTTCGCCAGCAGCCATCCAAGCGCCGCGATGATGTTGGCCTTCGCCGATCGTCATTGGAACGGCTGGCCACGATCTGGGCCATCTTTCAAGGGCTGCTCCTAGAGGCACTGCCCTTTCTGCTGATCGGCGTGCTGATCGCCGGCACAGCCCGCTGGATCGCACCAGGTGGACGCTGGTTGCAGCGGCTTCCTAGCCACCCCCTCCTCGCTCCCTTGAGTGGAGCGGCCTTGGGCTTCGCGCTACCCGCCTGCGAGTGCGGCAATGTGCCGGTGGCCAGGCGCCTGCTGGCCGGTGGTGCACCACTAGGGGCTGCCCTTGGCTTCCTCTTCGCTGCTCCGGTGCTCAACCCCATCGTGCTGGCAAGCACCTGGGCCGCTTTCCCAAATCAGCCCTGGTTGCTGGCAGCGCGGCCTCTCGCCGCCCTGCTGCTCGCGGTGGCCCTCTCAACCCTCCTGCAGCAACTTCCGGAAGGTCAACTGCTGGAAGTGGCGCTGCTGGAGGAGCGTCGTCTCAACCAACCACTGGCCAGCGTGGGGCTCCTCGAGCGGCGGAGCGGCCTAGTGGGAACGGCCCTCCCAACCCCTGCACCTCCCACTGAGCGCCCCAGCCTGAGCGCTGTGCTGGAGCACTGCAGCCGGGAATTTCTGGATTTGGCGAGCCTGCTGGTGCTGGGCAGTGCCATCGCAGCCGTGGTGCAGACGCTGCTTCCCCGTAGCTGGCTGCTGGCGGTGGGTGGTGCCCCCACCATCTCCGTGCTGAGCCTGATGCTGATGGCGGTGGTCGTGTCGGTCTGCTCCAGCGTGGATGCTTTTCTGGCCCTGGGTTTTGCAGCACAGATCACGCCGGGGGCATTACTGGCGTTTCTGGTGCTGGGGCCTGTGGTGGATCTCAAACTCCTGGGCCTGTTCGGGGTGGTGCTGCAGCCGCGAGCGATCGCTCTCACGGCCGCAGGCGCCTGTGTTGCGGTGTTGCTGATGGGGCAATGGGTCAATCTCTGGCTGCTCTGATGCGTCCGATCGCCCTTGCGCTCTGGGGTTTGGTGCTGGTGGTGAGCACCCTCAGCGGCCGCCTAGAGCTGTTGCTGAGCGGCCCTTTTCATCCTCTCGTCGGGCTCAGCGGGGTGGTGATGCTGGCCATGGCGCTGCAGCAAGCCTTGGAGATCAGCCGCAGCAACAACCGCCGACCAGGGGATCGCCGCTGGAATCGAGGCTGGGTTGTGAGTGCATTACTAGCCGTCACTGTGCTCGTGGTGCCTCCCAACCCCTCGTTCAGCGATCTGGCCTCCAATCGCAGCAGCGAGCTCGGCCAGGAGGCGGAACTCGATTTCCTGCTGCCCCCTGCTCAACGCAGCCTGACCGACTGGGTACGGCTGCTGCGCAGCCAGCCCGACCCCGAGCTTTACCAAGGGGATGCGGTACGCATCAGCGGTTTTGTGCTGGCGCAGGGCGATGGCGCTCCCCAGCTGGGGCGCCTCTTGGTGCGCTGCTGCCTGGCTGATGCCACCCCCATTGGGTTGCCGGTGCGTTGGCCTACGGGCTATCAACCCCAAGCCGATCAGTGGCTGGCGATCGATGGCGAGATGGGCGTAGAGAGCGTGGGCGGCCAGCAGCGCAGCGTGGTGCTCGTGGAGCGCCTGCGCCCCATTCCCAGGCCAGCCCGTCCACTCGAGCCATGAAACCGGCGGCACTGGCACTAGCCGGCGGCGTGGTGCTGGCCCTGCTGCAGCAACAGGTGTTGCTGCGGCGGCCGCCACGATTGCTGGAACTGCAATCGAGCACAGCCAGCTCAGGGCCTGCAGCTCTTGCCCTGCGCTTCAGCAGGCCGATGGATCGAGCCAGCTTGGCCAGCCAAAGCCGATTAGATCCCCAGCTGTTCCACCAATGGTTGGGTGCCAGTAATCCGCTGCGCCTGCTGCTGGGTTCGAGTCAACCCATCAACGGCGTCCTGGAGCTGTTGATCCGTGGCGCGGATCAGCGCGGAATTGGGTTGCTACCGCAACGCTGGCTCTGGGATCCGCGGCCTCGGCTACTGGCGGTCGTGCCGCAGGGCAACGGCGAACAGCTGCAACTGCAGCAGCGCGATGGCAGCTGGCGAAGCCTCACTCCTGTGTTTGGGCGCATCACTGCGGTGCTTCCGCTCGGGGATGGATCAGGTCTGGCGTTAGCCACTCGCCAAGGGGAGGGAGAACGGCTTTGGCTGCTCCCGCTCCAGCAACGGGCCTTGGAGCGCAGTGGACAAGGCTCCTTGGGCCTGGTGAAGCAGGGCTCCCTGCGGGCCTTGCTGCCTGAACAATTGATCTTTGCCCACCTCAGCAGCAACCGCCGCGGCGATCTGCTGGTGCAGTGGAGCTCCCGTGCCCTAGGTCAGTCGATCACCACGTTCTGGCCGCGCCACGGAACCCCCCAACAACTGAAGCTGCAAGCCTCAGGACCGATGCAGCTCTTACCGGAAGGCGGAGCGCTGGTTGTGCCGGAACTGGAGGGGTTGAGTCTGCGCAACCTGCCCGGCAAGGCGGAGCGGCGCCAGTTGCTGCCAGGAAGCCGCGATCTGAGCAGTTTCTGCCCCGTAAGCGGGCGGGCTTTGTTGGTGCGCCATTGGCCCGACTTTCGTCGCTCCATGGAGTTGGTGGAGCCGGGACTGCCGCCCCGACAGCTTTGGCTCGGCAGTGATGCCGTGCTGAGCAGCAGCTGTGATCGCGGCGGTGAGCGGGTTTGGTTGCTGCTGAGCAACTGGCGTGATGCCCAACGCAACCGGCTGCTGGAAATCAACCGCCAGGGACAGATCGTGCGGGAACGGGTGCTCCAGGGGTGGGACGTGGAGCCGGGTGTACCGATGGCCTACGACCCGACCCGCCAACAGTTGCTGCTCACGCTGCGCCGACGCGGCAGCAGCGAAGCCCAGCCCGTACTGATCCCCGTCGCCAGCCTGCAGCTCCAGCCCCTACGGAAAGCAGTGCGCCAAGCGCTGTGGTTACCGCCGGGCTAGCTGCAAGGGCAGCAGCAAGAGACACAACACCCCGATCAATGGCCCGGGCGGCAGGTTCACCCAGGGTTGAATCGCCAACAAAAAGCCTCCACCACTGAGGAGCGTTCCCAAGACGGCGCAGCGCCAGAGCGCCTGCCTGAGGCTCAGGGCACCCGGCAGGGCCAGCAGAGCCGGAGCCCCCATCAAACCGATCACCAACACCACGCCAACGGCGGTCATCGCACTCACCACCGTGAATGCGGTGACCAGGGTGAGCAGCAGACGCAAGCGCTGCACCGGCAATCCAGCGCTGGCGGCGCCGAGGGGATCGACCCCCAGATACACGTAGTGGCGATAGCGAAACCCCAGCAGCAGCAACATGGCCGCCAGGGCCAACAGGCTGCGCAGCAGATCCACAGGCCCCGCGGCCAGCAGATCACCGAACAGCACGGCCTCGAGGTTGACCCGGATCCCCAAAATGGGAATCAGCAACACGCCCAAGCCGAGAAAACCAGCGAGAACGGTGTTCAGCACAGCCTCATCGCCGGGCTGACCCGGGCGCGAGGCGCTGCTGAAGCGCTCAGCGAGCAGGGCGCCTGCCACGCCACTGATCACACCGCCCACACCAGCATCGATGCGCAAGGCGAGGGCCACGGCCAAACCGGGCAACACCGCGTGCGACACCAAGTTGGCCAGGAACAGGCGGCGCTGCACCAGCAGCAAACTGCCTGCCAAGGGGCACAAGGCACCGACCACAAGGGCTACCAGCAGAGGCAGCAGCCACCACACACTCTCCATAGGATCGGGGCCCCTGCCTCGCTGGATCGGCCATGCCACCCCAGGTTGCCGCCTCAAGCGATCGCCAGCAGCTACTGCTGGAGCAACTGAAGTTGGCCGACCGTGAACTCTCCGGCCAGGACCTACACGCCCTGCTGCGCCAGGGGGCCCAGCCCATGGGTTTGGCCACGGTGTATCGCCATCTGCGGCAGTTACAGCAGCGCGGCTTGATCCGCTGTCGCCACCTGCCCAGTGGCGAAGCCCTGTTTGCACCGGTGGAGCGCGATGAACACCACCTCACCTGTGTGGACTGCGGCACCACCCTGGTGCTGGAGCACTGCCCCATGCACAACGTGGAAGTTCACGGCGACCAGGCCGACGGATTTCAGATGCTCTTTCACACCCTGGAATTTTTCGGGTTGTGCAATGCCTGCCAGCAGCGTCAAAGCAGCTAGCTAGCCACAGCAGTGGTTGCCCACCCGCAGATCGCCGAGTGCCTGGCGCACCTCTTGAGGACTGCCATCAGCCAGCAGCTGGCGATCCAGCACCAGCACACGGTCGTAGGCGTCAAGGTCGGGGCCCCAGTCATGGCTGCTCACCAAGAGGGTGAGCCCCGCATCACTGAGCTGACGCATCACCCGCAGCAGCTCGGTGCGCGAGGGCGGATCGATCGCCGCACAGGGTTCATCCAGCAGTAAAAGCTGAGCCGGTTGCACCAGCGTGCGAGCCAGCAGAGCACGCTGCTGCTGGCCGCCGGAGAGCTGATCGAGGCGGCGACGCGCCAAACCCGCCAGACCAACCCGTTGCAAGGCCGCTTCCACATCGCAGCAACCAGGGCGCTGGGCCGCCAGGCGCCCCAATGCCACCAACTCCCTCACGGTGATGGGAAAACTCCAGGCGATCTCACCTCGCTGAGGCATCAGGGCCAGCATCTGACGTGAAAGGAGCGGGGTGAGCGGAGCGCCATCCCATTGAATGGCACCCGAGGAAAGCTGCAACTGACCTTCCAAGGCCTGAAGCAGGGAGCTCTTACCCGCTCCATTGGGCCCCACTAACGCGGTGAGACTGCCTGGCCGCAGCGCAAAGGACACCCGATCCAGCACCAGCTCCGGCCCACGGTGCACACACAGCTGCTGAACGGTGAGCACCGCGTCACAACGCACTGGCACCAGGCTAATGAGGCTTTGCGCCCCAGCCCCACACAACCGAAGCAACAGCAATAAGAACGGTTATCATTGCCAAATCAGACGTCTTCGGGCATGCGTCCAGCCATTGCTGGAAGATTGTTGGCACTGCCGGCACTGCTGGCTCTTCAGGCCTGCCGGAGCAACCCTCCGGTTGAGGTGGTTGCAGCCGATGGCGCCCTCTGCGATCTAACCCAGCGCCTTGCGGCCAACAACCTGGGCGTGGCTTGCTTGCTGGGCCCCGAAGACGACCCCCACCAACTGCAGCTCAACCCTGCACAAACGCGCCAACTACGCCAGGCAAAGCTGGTGCTGATCAATGGCTATGGGCTCACCCCGGCGCTGCAGCAACTTCCGGGCGCCGTGAAGGTGGCCGAAATCGCCGTTCCGAACAGCCCCGAGCTCACAGCCGATCAGCAGAACGATCATCAAGAACACGCTCACAGCCATGGTCATCACCATGGCGATCAGGATCCCCACGTGTGGCACGACCCCCGACAGGCTGCCGCCATGACAGCCCTAGTGAGCGAGCGACTCGAACGCCTCGCCCCCAACCACGCTGCTCAGATCCAGGCCCGCGCCAAGGCGATGCAGGCGAGCCTGCTGAACCTGCACCAGTGGAATCTCAAGCAATTCAGCAGCATCCCTGAGCCTCGAATCCTGGCCAGCAGTCATCGAGCCTTTGTGAGCCTCGCCAACTCGTACGAGCTCGAGGAACTGCCGGTGGTTGATGCGATGAGCAGCAGTGATGCACTCAGACCTCGAGCCCTAGCTGATGCGGTGAGCAGCCTCAAATCAAGGGGGGTTCGCAGTTTGTTTGCCGAGCAAGTGCCAGCCCCAAAAACGCTTGAACGCATCAGCAGCCTGAGCGGCGTACCGATCGCCCCCCAGCCACTGCGGGCCGACACGGGGGGAGCCAATTTGATGAGCACCCTCACCAACAACACCTGCCTGATCGTTGACGCCCTGGGGGGACGCTGCGATCGGGCAGGCCAATCGGCTTTGATTCAGGAGTGGGAGCGGATTCGCTGAGGAGCCTCAAGCCTCCAAGAGACTGCGCAACATCCAAGCCGTTTTTTCATGTACTTGCAGGCGCTGAGTCAATAGATCAGCCGTGGGTTGATCATTAGCCTCATCAGCAACCGCAAATACACTGCGAATCGTGCGGGCTGCGGCCTCGTGACCAGCCACCAGCTCTCGCACCATGTCCATCGCAGCGGGCACACCCTCCGCTTCAGGAATTGACGACAACTGTCGATAGATCGAGCCCCCAAAAGGCGCCTGATGACCCAAGGCGCGGATGCGCTCAGCGATCTCATCGAGCGCTGTCCACAGTTCGGTGTATTGCTCCATAAACATGAGGTGGAGCGTATTGAACATCGGGCCCGTCACATTCCAGTGAAACCCGTGGGTTTTCGCATACAAAACAGTGCTATCCGCCAAGACGCGCCCAAGCCCTTCCGCAATCTGGGCGCGCTGGGGCGCCGGGATGCCGATGTCGATGGTGAGAGCAGCAGGCATGGCAATCACAGCCACTGAGATCGCCTCAACGGTAGACATCCCAGCAAAAAATGACAGCAGAGTGACCGAGAATGGTTATCATTGCGAAAAGGCGGTTGCTTTGTATCCGTCGACCTTCTCCTCTGACCGACCAGACATGAGTGCCCTCCAGCGTTGGGTTCAGCTGCCGGCAGCCCTCTGCCTGATCGCTCCGTTCTCAGTGACAGCCAGCCCAGCGGCCCGCGCCAGCGATCTGGGGATGAACAGCGCGGAGCAGGTCATCTCCATCACCCAGTTCTCCGATGTGAAGCCCACCGACTGGGCTTACCAGGCACTGAGCAACCTGATCGAGCGCTACGGCTGCGTCGCTGGCTACCCCAACGGCACCTACCGCGGTGAGCGTGCGATGACCCGCTATGAAGCGGCCGCTCTGCTCAACGCTTGCCTCGACCGGATCACTGAAGTGACCGACGAGCTGAAGCGCCTGATGAAGGAGTTCGAACAGGAACTCGCCGTTCTGAAGGGTCGTGTGGATGGCCTCGAGGCCAAAGTGGGTGAGCTGGAAGCCACCCAGTTCTCTACCACCACCAAGCTCTCGGGCTTGGCCACGTTTGTGCTGGGTGGCAACACCTTCAGCGGCAGTGCCCAGGATCTGGTGGATCGCAATCAGAAGCGATTCGGAGCCACCACGTTCAACTACGACGTTCAGCTGACATTCGATACAAGCTTCACGGGACGAGATCTGCTGCGCACCAACCTGCGTGCCGGCAATTTCAGCTTCACGAACAACAGCTTTGGCGGCGCCGGGCCCAGCAGCCTGTCGCAGCTGGAGGTGGCCTTCCAAGAAAACATTGGCACCCGTGGTGATGGTTCAGATGTGGTGTCGATCGATCGGCTCTTTTATCAAGTGGCACTGGGTGACTTCACCTTCACCGTGGGTGGCGTTGTCGGCCAGGAGGACATGCTGGCGATCTGGCCAAGCGTGTATCCCGCAGACACAGTGCTGGATGTGCTGACTCTCGGCGGTGCGCCAGCGGCCTACAACAAGAACCTCGGTGCCGGTGCAGGCCTCTGGTGGCAGAAGAACGGCTTTGCCATCAGTGCCAATTACGTAGCCGCCAATGGTGATGTGGGCAACCCAGATGCAGGTGGCATCGGCACAGCTGACGCCGGGAGCACAGGCACAGTTCAGCTCGGCTACACCGCAGAGCAATGGGGAGTTGCCGCCATCTACTCACGCATTCAAAACGGCAATGACCTCATCGTTTATGGCACTAAATTCGCCCTCAACAGCTTCAACCAAGCTGGCGACACCTCAGCCTTCGGCCTAAGCGGCTACTGGCAACCAGCTCAAGCAGGGTGGATTCCTTCAATCAGCGCTGGCTGGGGGATCAACACCACGAGCTATAGCCAGGGTGAGAACGAGAGCGAACGGGTCAGCACCAGCCAGTCGTGGAGCATCGGCCTGCAGTGGGAGAACGCCTTGGTTCAAGGCAACGCCTTGGGCATGGCCGTCGGCCAGCCCACCTTCGCCACCAGCCTTGAAGGCGGCACCACCCCCAACGATGGGAACTTCGTTTGGGAGTGGTGGTACAAGCTGCAGGTAACGGATCAGATCAGCGTCACCCCGGCCATCTTTTACCTGAGCCGGCCTTTGGGTGCCGACACCCCCAGCGGCAAAAGCTTCAGCCAGCTCGGCGCGCTGATCAAAACCAGCGTCCGCTTCTAAGGGCAACAGACCAGTCGCCTCAGGGATCAGACTGGCCTCACACGTTCATCTCACCCCAGTGACCGCCAGCGTGACAACCCCTGCGCTCGACCCTGTCGACAGCTCCACCCCGCTGCCGGTCACCATCCTCACCGGGTTTTTAGGAGCTGGGAAAACCACACTTCTCAATCACATCCTCACCAATCAACAGGGCGTGAAAACCGCCGTATTGGTGAACGAATTCGGTGAAATTGGCATCGACAACGACCTGATCATCGCCACAGGCGAGGACATGGTGGAGTTGAGCAACGGCTGCATCTGCTGTTCGATCAATGGCGAACTGCTAGAGGCTGTTTATCGGATCTTGGATCGTCCAGACCCAGTGGACTACCTCGTGGTGGAAACCACGGGCTTAGCCGATCCACTGCCGGTGGCCATGACGTTTCTAGGGAGTGATCTTCGCGACGCCACGCGGCTCGACTCAATCATCACCCTGATCGACGCAGAGAACTTCACCGACGACATCCTCGATGGCGAAGTTGCCCGTGCNCAGGTGGTCTACGGCGACATCCTGCTGCTCAACAAGTGTGATTTGGTGAATGAANAGCGACTGGCTGCTGTGGAAAGCCGCCTACGCGAGATCAAAACAGACGCGCGGATCCTCCGGTCGGTGAAGGGTGAGGTGAGCCTGCCGCTGCTGTTGAGCGTGGGGCTGTTCGAAAGCGACAAGGTGGCCGCTGAACAGAACCACGACGACTGCGACCACGACCACGGCCATTGCGTGCACGAGCATGAGCATGAGCAAAGCCACGGTCACGAACACAGCCACGGTCATGACGATCACAGCCACTGTGACCACGAGCATGGCCACTGCGAACACGAGCATGGGCACGACCACTCCCATGCCCACGAGCACAAGCACGAGCATCCGGATCACCTAGCGATCGAAGGATTCACCTCCCTGTCCTTCAGCAGCGAAGGACCATTCGCTCTTCGCAAGTTTCAAAACTTCCTCGACAATCAGCTACCCGCCGGGGTGTTTCGCGCCAAGGGCATCCTGTGGTTCAACGAGAGCGACAAACGCCACGTGTTCCACCTCGCAGGTAAGCGCTTCTCCATCGATGACAGCGAGTGGAGCGCCGCCAGCGCTCCCAAGAATCAGCTCGTCTTGATCGGAAAAAATCTCGACCACGCCCTGCTCCGCAAACAGCTCCAGGCGTGCGTGGCGAAGGATGCTGGTAAAGGCTTCGCCTAAAGCGATACTGCAATGAGCGGTTTCCCGGATTCAGCCCGGGAAGGCAACGAGGAAAGTTCGGTGCGCAGCCTCGGCTGCTAATCCGGCACTGTCCCGCAGCTGTGATGGGGTCTGGTCTTGAGCCTTACCCCTCAGTCAGAACGCTCGCCGCCTCTGCCCCACCCCACTCATCAGCACCGGCGCGGATCGGCACTGCCCATGAATTCCAACCTTGTTCGTTCTCTGCTGCTCAGCAGCACCGCCGGCTTCGGATTGAGCCTGCTCTCAGCCCTGCCGGCTAGCGCCCACGGCGGCGCCGATGCAGGCCTGATCGGTGGCGCTCTCCACCCACTGCTTGGCATCGACCACCTATTGCTGCTAGTGGGCGTGGGTCTCACGGCCGCCCAATTCGGCCCTCTACTGCTCGGGTTCGCTTGCGGCGGGGCCGTGCTGGGCAGCGTGATCGGCAGCTTCGGTGGTCATCTCCCTGGCGCTGAACTGCTGGCTGCTTTGGCCGTGAGCGGCGTGGGAGTGGCGCTGTGGTTGAGCAACCAACGCATGCGCTCCCTGTCGGTCCTCGGAGGAGTGATTGGCACGGCGGTGACGCTCCACGCCATGCTTCACGGCCAAGAAGCCAGTGGCACTGCCGGATGGTGGCTCGGAGCCCTGCTGGCTTCAGCACTCACGATTGCGATCAGCTACGCAGCTGGCAACCAGCTCAACCAACGCCAAAACCAAATTGCCGCAGCAGCGCTGTCCCTGTTGGGGGGCGCTCTCGCCATCGCTCCGCTCTAACGGCAGCAAATGCGACACCACAACTGAAAGATCCGGCTAGGGTTAATTCAATCGCGTCCAGCGCCTTGGCCGATCTACTTCTGCTCACCGCCGTTTTGACTCTGGCGGGAGTGATTGCCTGGTTGGCCGCTGACTCGGACGACGACAACGGTGGCGGTGGCCTGATGCAGCCAGCCTTGGTGCCGGTGCGTTCAACCAGGCAACGGGCCTGATTCAGCTTGCGCGCAACGCGGGCAAAGAGCCCGCACATTCAGAACGCATTCCAATAATCGGAAGCCGTGCAGCACGGCGGCCTGCTCACCAGCTGAAAGCACAGCAGCGCTTTCAAATTCTTCTGTTTGACCACAGCGAACACACACGAGGTGGTGATGGTCGCGATGGTCATCATCCGTGGCCAGCTCAAAACGTCGTCCCCCCTCCGGAAGCTCCAGCTCCCGCAGCAATTCCATCGAGCTGAGCAGCCTGAGGGTGCGATACACCGTGGCAAGCGACACCCGCTCCTCCGCTCGCAGCAGGCGCTGATGAACCTCCTCAGCGCTCAGGTGCATTCCCTCCCCCAGCCGTTCAAACAAGGCCAACACCCGTTGCCGCTGGGGAGTGAGCCGTTGACCTCGGCCGTGCAAGCTGCTCCTCAGAGCCTCAGCAGGCAGATCGGGCGCCGGAACGGCAGGCATGAGCGAGCAGTGGGCGCTGTTCTCAACAGTAACGCCTGTTGCGAACATCCGCCAGATCGGCACGGGCCGTGAGAGCAGCGATGAGATCGGCCAGGGTGCTCACCAAGCGGTAGCTGATCGCCACCGCCAACAGTGGTGCCTCCGGCACCACTGCCGCCAATCGCAGCAGCAGTACAGCCTCAAACACTCCCAATCCGCCAGGCGCTCCCGGAACCACCAGGCCTGCCGTCCATGCGATGGCGAAACCCGCCAACCAACCGCCCCAGCCCAGAGCAAAGGACAGATCAAAGGCCTGCACGCAACAGGCGAAGCCCGAGAAGCGCACGAGCACGAAACCGAGTTCAGCCACTAGCGGCTGCCACGGGTAGCCGACCAATGCGGTGGGCAACGCCTCTGTGGTTTCCTCGAGTAGACCGCGCTGCACGAGCTGACGAGCTCGTTGCTGCTCAAGGCGCTGCATGAGCGGATTGAGCCAGCGCGGGAGGAGCAACAGCAGCGGGGCTAGGCAGAGCAGCCCAAGGCCGGCTTGCCAGCCACCCAACCAAACCAGGGCCAGAGCCGCAACCGCCGCGAGGAGCGGATCCAGCAACACCGCCACCAGGGCCTGGGGCGTGCTCAAAGGTTGCGCCAGCACGGGTGCATCGTGATCCGGTTTCGCTTTGAGAGCCTGCAGGCGGGCCAGCAGATGCCAAACGCCACCAGGCAAGTATTTGCGCAGATTGGAGCTGAGATAAAGCACGATTGCCGCCAACCATCGCGGCTCGTGACCCAGCCAGCGCAGGCACATCCCCCACGCCATGGCATTAGCCACCAAGCTCAGCAAACTGAGGCCCACTCCCAGCAGTAGCCAGCACCAACCCTGGCCATCGAGGCTCAGCTGCAGCAGCTGACGTCCATGGCCCAGCAGCGCTGCCAACAAAAAACCACCGCTCGCCATGGTGACCCACAAGCGGGCTCCACCCGGCAGTGGCGGAACTTTTGGCAGCCTCATCGCAACGGCTCCTCGAGAAGCGCCAGAACGGCACGCCGCAGTCTGTCCACCGGCAGCTGGTGACGCTCGGCCAGCCGTGCCAGATCATCGGCTTCGGGCTTGCACAACCAGCTGCCATCAGGGCGCTGGGAGCGCTTCACCCGAACGCGGCCCCAGGGGGTGTCGAGCTGGACCGACTGCCTAGGCAACGAGCGGCGCTGCTGCAGTTGCTCGCGCACCCCGAGGCTGCTGCCCTGTTGCCACCAGATCGATCGGAGCGCGGCCCCCTGCTCCGGCCTGGCCAAGACCGTGATCAACTGCGCCGGGCGCCCTTTCTTCATCAGCACCGGCTGGGCAAACACCTCCAGTGCGCCTGCCCCGCGTAGGGCTTCCATCAGCAGGGCCAAATCCTCCCCAGTGGCATCGTCCAACTGAGCCTGTTGCTGAAGGAGCGTCTCCTCCAGCTCTCCCGTTGCCCCCTGGAGCGCATCCGCCAAGACCAGTCGCAGCAAGTTCGGGCGATCCAGTTCACGGGTCCCCAAGCCAACGCCCACGGCCCTAGGCAACAGCGCGGGAGCCTGGGCAAAGCGATCGGCGAGAACAGCCATCAAGGCCAACCCTGTAGGGGTGGTGAGCTCCACGGCAGGAAAGTCTTCAGAGCCGGCTAGAGGAATCCCGCGGCACCGGGCCAGCTCGAGTACNGCCGGCGCCGGCAACGGCAACAGTCCATGGGCGGTGCGCACACGACCGTGGCCAGCTGGAGGTGGCGTGCAAACCAACTGCTTCAACCCAAAGTGCTGCAGACCGGCACAAACACCCACCACATCGACCAAAGCGTCGACAGCGCCCACTTCATGGAAATGCACCGCCTCCGCTGCGCAGCCGTGCACAGCAGCCTCAGCCTCTGCCAACAGCTTGAACACATCGAGAACCTTGGTCTGCAGAGCTGGCTCAAGCGGTGCTTGAGCAATCTGAGTGCGCAGATCTCCCCAATGGCGATGGGGAGGCGTTGGCTCCATGAGCTCGACCCGCAGTCGCACACCCCGCAGCCCACCGCTGGTGGCTTCAGAGCGCTGAAGGCGATAGGCATCAGCCAATCCCAGCGCCGCCAATGGTCCATCCACCGCCGCATCCGGAAGGCCAAGGTCGAACAGGGCGGCTAGCAACATGTCGCCCGCCAGACCGGTAGGGCAATCCACAAGCGCCAACGGCGCAGACGCTGTCATCGCGCGTCGGCCAGCAACGTGTCAGCGCGCTGCTCTAACTCCTCACGATGACGCCGCAGCCACTGGTCCACCTCGCGGCGAGCACGGCGCTGCTCCTGTTGGGCCGTTGGCACGTCGTAACCCGATAGACCCCAGAGCCGGCCAAGCAACACCCGGTCATCGGCACCGCCACGGGAGCCGCCGTAGACCAGCTGCTCCGCCAGCATTCCGGCCTGCAGCACCCGGCTCCAGCGACGCAGGTCTTCAAGGGGCAACTTCGCATGAGCAGGAGGCTCGAGCTGGGTGCTGCCAGTAGCACTCAGCCCTTCGCGGAGGCAGGCTCGACTGCCCACCAGCACTTGTTTCACAGGCAGTTGGTTGTCAGCAGCCACGAGTACATGCCCGGCCTCGTGGATCGCAATCCGTCGCAGGCGGGCCGTGCCAATACCAGCAGGCAGTGATTCCGCCAACAGATGCCCCCCCAAGCCACCAAAGCGGGCCGCATCCACAGTGAGAGCCACCAAGCCGCCACCAGCAGCCACGGCGATCACCCAGGGGGAGA
>Ga0063231_10000119_pt1 | contig 19058 bp, 9 predicted proteins | sample LauGreSu1BDMLBSD_2_FD_56231 | JGI IMG/M metagenome (GOLD analysis project Ga0063231, IMG submission 56231) | Freshwater lake microbial communities from Lake Michigan, USA - Su13.BD.MLB.SD v2 (version 2) | ecosystem: Environmental > Aquatic > Freshwater > Lake | place: Lake Michigan, USA...
CATACAGGTGTTGAATTTTTCAGACAAGGGAGGTTTGTCGGGCTATAAGGATACTGCAAGGCATATTGGTTTTTTGTTGGGACCTTCAGATCCTGCTCCACTCATTGATCTTCAGGGTTACTGGAAATACTTTGTTCAAAATGATGAACCTCCTGCCATCCCCATGTACCAGGCAGATTACCAGCCTTTCGGAGATTTGATGATGCAGTTCAACCATGCTGGATTCACCAATTATTCAAGAGAGTTGGACATCACAAATGCCCTGGCCAAAACAAGTTATGTTCATGCCGGTGTCAAGTTTACAAGAACCTATTTTTCCAGTGCTTTAGACCAGGTTGTTGGTATTGAGTTGGATGCTGATAAAGCCAAAAGCATCGATGTTTCTTTTGCGATGAAATCACCTCATGGCAATTATCAGACAACCATCCTGAATGACAGTACCATGCGTTTGCATGTTGCGGTAAAACACGGAGCCTTGTTTGGCGAAAGCATATTAAGGCTAAGGGTGCAGGGGGGGAAGGTTTTCAGCAAGAATGGCATTTTGCATGTTGAAGATGCTGATCAGGTATTTGCCTACCTGAGTGCAGCAACTAATTTTAAAAAATACAACGACATCAGTGCTGATCCACTTTCATTGAGCACAAAGGCAATTGCTGCCATCCAAGCAACATCAGCCCTAACCATCAAGGCCAATCATGTAAAGGAATACAGGAAATATTTCGATCGGTTGTCAATTGATTTTGGAAAGAACGCCCAGGATGCGAAACCCACTGATCAGCGCATCAGGGAATTCAGTACCAGTGGTGATCCATCTTTGCTTTCTCTTTATGTCCAGTACAGCAGGTATCTTTTGATCTCCAGTTCAAGACCGGGAACCATGCCTGCCAACCTGCAGGGCATATGGAATGATTTGCTCACACCACCCTGGGGAAGCAAATACACCACCAACATCAATACCGAAATGAACTACTGGCCTGCAGAGCCATTGAATCTCTCTGACCTTCACGATCCCTTGTTCAAGATGATTGAAGAAGTAGCTGAACGGGGTGCGGTTACTGCCAAAGAGTATTACAATGCCCCAGGCTGGGTTTTGCACCACAATACGGACCTCTGGCGGGGTACAGCCGCCATCAATGCAGCCAACCATGGAATCTGGGTTACAGGTGGCGCATGGTTGAGCCATCATTTCTGGGAACATTACTTGTTTACAACAGACAAATTGTTTCTGCAAAAAAGAGGATACCCCGTCATGAAAGGTGCTGCTGCATTTTTCAAGCATTTCCTGGTGAAGGATCCCAAAACTGGATGGCTGATCAGTTCCCCATCCAATTCACCTGAGCAGGGTGGACTGGTGGCAGGTCCTGCCATGGACCATCAGATCATCAGGTCGCTGTTCAAAGCGGTGATCAGTGCCGCAGATATCTTGCAGACGGACAAGGCATTTGCCGATAGCCTGCGCAACATGCTTCCTCAAATTGCACCCGATCAGATCGGAAAGCATGGCCAGTTGCAGGAATGGATGCAGGATGTGGATGATCCCAACAACAAGCACAGGCATGTCTCCCATTTGTGGGGAGTTTATCCGGGTACTGAAATTGTCTGGGGAAAGAACGAGAAATTCATGGATGCTGCCAAACAATCCCTTTTGTTTCGTGGGGATGCGGCTACCGGTTGGAGCCTTGGTTGGAAGATCAATTTGTGGGCTAGGTTTCGGGATGGAGACCATGTTTACACCTTGTTGAAGATGTTGTTGAGCCCAGCAGAAACAGGTGGTGCAGGATCTTATATCAATTTGTTTGATGCCCATCCTCCTTTTCAGATTGATGGAAATTTTGGTGGTGCTGCAGGCATCGGAGAGATGCTTGTGCAGAGCCATGATGGCAATATCGTTTTGCTGCCTGCATTGCCATCAGCATTGCCAGAAGGCAGCATAAAAGGTATTTGCGCAAGAGGNGGATTTGAGCTGAAAATGGAATGGAAGAATGGCAAGCTTGTTGTAGTTGAAATTATTTCTGAGTCAGGGAATGATTGTGTCGTTGTTTATCAGGGAAAGTCGATCCAATTTAAAACGGAGAAGGGGAAACGATACCTGTTGGATGCTAATCTGATGATAAAAAAATAAAATGAAAGTTTTGAAATGTATTTTTTTTGCCCTGATGATTTTCTCAGCAAACACGCTTTTTGCGCAACAGGTCTCTGANGAGAAAATGAAAGAGATCTACNATGAGATCAAGACTCCATATAAATATGGAATGGTGCTCACGCCTAGGAACGATTCTTTTAAAGTGGACTGTCCCACCATCTTCAGAAAAAAATCCACCTGGTACATGTCCTATATTGTTTTTGATGGCAAGGGGTATGAAACCTGGCTGGCCCAAAGCAAGGATCTCCTGCAATGGGAAACCATGGGCAGGTTGCTTTCTTTTCCTAAGGACAGTACTGCATGGAATGCCAGCCAGCTGGCAGGATATTTTTCATTGTATGATACCCGATGGGGAGGGGCTTACAAGCTGGGAAAACATGATGGTCGCAGTTGGATGAGTTATATCGGAGGAAAGAGTTCAGGCTACGAAGCAGGAGAGTTGTCTATTGGCATGGCGAGTACAAAAGAAGACCCCAGTAAAGCGCATGAGTGGACCACTTATGCCGCACCTGTGCTTACTTCAAAAGATGCAGATGTAAGGTGGTGGGAAAACAGGAAAGAATTCAAGAGTACGGTTATTGTTGACAAACAAAAAAGCCTTGGCGCAAAATATGTGATGTATTATAATGCCAATGGCGATACGGCCAAAGACAACAAAAAAACGCGTTGGTATGAAAGAATCGGGATGGCACTTTCTGATGACATGCTGCATTGGCGACGCTTCAATACAGAACCAGTTGTCCATCACGAAGCCGGCATTACAGGAGATCCTTATTTGCAGAAGATTGGAGATGTTTGGGTGATGTTTTATTTTGGTGCATTCTGGAAAGACCGTCCAAAGGCCTTTGATCGGTTTGCCTGCTCTTACGACCTTGTCAACTGGACGGATTGGGAAGGAGAAAGCCTGATAGAACCTTCAGAGACTTTTGATGCGCGATATGCACACAAGCCCTGCGTAATCAAATACAAGGGTATTGTTTATCATTTTTACAATGCTGTGAACGAGAAAGACCAGCGAGGTATTGCGGTAGCCACCTCAAGAGAATTGGGGAAGAGCTCACTGCAATTTAATACTGTGAAAAAGTGACAACATTTTTCCATTTAAGAAAATCCAACATGATTGTAATGGTAAAAAAAATATTCTTCTTATCACTGTTTACATTACTCCTGCATACAGTCAATGCACAGAGAGAAATCAAATTACTATTGCAGGATTGGAAATTCAGTCAGGCAGACACACAAGCCGCGCACCTGGCAACATTCAATGATGGAAGCTGGCGGGTATTGAATATTCCTCATGACTGGAGCATTGAAGGGAATTTTTCAAAAGCAAATCCTTCCACCTTTAACCAGGGCGCATTGCCCACTGGTATTGGATGGTACAGGAAGCATTTTTATTTGCCTGCAAAAGCTGCCAGTCAACATGTGGAACTGAATTTTGAAGGGGTTTTTCAACGGGCAGATGTATGGATCAATGGGAAACTTCTGGGTAGGCACAACAACGGATATGTTTCCTTCAAGCATGACATCACATCCTACCTGAACAAAGGTGGTAACAATGTCATTGCTGTTCGTGTCGACAACGCAGCACAACCCAATTCTCGATGGTACACGGGTTCCGGTATTTACAGAAAGGTATGGCTTGACCTATCCAGTCAAACTTTTATTGATCCATGGGATCTTTTTGTAAAAGCCATGGTTGAACAAAACGGGAATGCAGCAGTGGAGATGTCTGCTATGGTATCCAATTTTTCAGGCCAAAAAAAGGACCTGAAAATTGTACATGAAATACATGATGCGCGGGGTAAGCTTGTTGCAAATAGCGCCCCAATATCGTTGGCGCTCTCCAATGAAAAAACAGCAGTGCATGGGGCTTTGAAAATTGCCAATCCAGTTTTGTGGTCTCCTGCATCACCCTATCTTTATCGATCTATTGTAAAGATTTTTGAAAAAGGAAAACTGGTTGATTCCATTCAAACAACGTTGGGCATCAGGTTTTTTGGCTTTGACCCGAAGGATGGTTTTTCCCTGAACGGAAAACATTTTCTAATCCAAGGAGTTTGCAACCACCATGATCTGGGTGCCATTGGTGCTGCAGTGAACCGCAGTGCCATTAAAAGACAATTGACCCTTTTGAAAGAAATGGGATGCAACGCCATCAGGACAGCCCACAATCCACCTTCTGTTGAATTGCTGGACCTCTGCGACAGCATGGGCTTTTTGGTAATGGATGAAATCTATGATGCCTGGGCCAAGAAAAAAAACAAGTTTGATCAGTCACAGGATTTTAAAAGCGATCATCAGTTGGATGTTCAAAGCTGGATCCGCAGGGACCGCAACCATGCATCCGTTTTCATGTGGAGCATCGGCAATGAAATTCGGGAACAATTTGATTCCACTGGTTTGGCCTATACAAAAGAATTGACAGCATTGGTCAAATCACTTGACAATACAAGGCCTGTTACTGCTGCGTTGACAGAGAATGACCCGTCCAAAAATTTCTTGTACAAGTCAGGTGCATTGGATGTGCTGGGGTTCAATTACAAACTGGATGCCTATTCCCAACTTCCTACAAGGTTTCCGGGAAGCAGCTTTATCGCCGCTGAAACTGCTTCGGCGCTAGCCACCCGTGGACATTATGATTTCCCTTCTGATTCATTTAGGATTTGGCCCCCAGACAGCAAGTCAACTTTGCACGGTAATCCTGACAATACTGTTTCAGCTTTTGACAATGTGTATGCCTATTGGGGCAACACACACGAAAAAAGCTGGCTTGCTGTAAAAAAACATCCACACATGTCTGGCGCATTCGTTTGGAGCGGATTTGATTTTTTAGGTGAACCAGTTCCCTACCAATGGCCATCAAGAAGTTCATATTATGGGATCATCGATTTAGCGGGCTTTCCCAAAGATGTTTATTACATGTACCAATCCGAGTGGACCCAGAAGCCGGTATTGCACTTGTTTCCACACTGGAATTGGAAACAAGGCCAAACCGTTGATGTTTGGGCCTATTTCAGTCAGGCAGATGAAGTGGAGCTTTTTTTAAATGGAACGTCAGTGGGTATCAGAACCAAAAATGATAGTTCCCTGCACGCCATGTGGAGACTGGAATTTGTTCCGGGTCAATTGAAGGCCGTGTCAAGGAAGCATGGAAAGACAGTTTTGGAGTCTTCCATCCAAACTGCGGCTAATCCTTACCAGATTGTCATGCGGACAGCACACTCAGCATTGAATGCTGCTGAAAATGAGTTGGGATTTGTTGAAATAACCGTGGTTGATGCCAACGGGGTTCCTGTTCAAACAGCAGAAAATGCCATTAGCCTATCTGTCCAAGGGGGAGGAAAGCTTGAAGCAACTGATAATGGTAATCCTGTTGAGCTGACCCCTTTTAATGCTTCGGCCAAACAGCTCTTCAATGGTAAACTGCTTGCCATTGTCAAGACAACTGGTGGAAAGGGGCAAATCCTTATTGAGGCAAGTTCTCCGGGTTTAAAACCGGCAAAACTCATCCTGTTGACCAAGTAACCAGCCTTTATGCAATCGATTGCATAGATTCTGGACTGCATTTGAAGGAATATTTGTAACATTGAATCGAAGGAGCATAATGGGTCTTGTCAGCAAGCGATTAATTTCTAGCTGACCCTTACTTGCGATTGTAGCCAAATGAGAAAAATTATCCTAATCATTGCCATGCTTGTGCAATTTGTTTATGCACAAAACAAAGCTGTTTCCGGTGGGGAGCAATATGTAAAAGCACTGGAATTAAGGGTGACAAAAATCGTTGCACCACTCAACATCGAGAAGAAAAGAAAGCTGGGAAAAGTACATCACATCATCTCTGCCCAGTACCAAGCCCTCAATACCATTCACTCCAATCGAGACGGCAAAATCAAGGAACTTAAACTGACCAACACAGGATCTGATAATGAATTGAAATTGTTGGTTGCTGATGTTGAATCAGTTGCTAGCATGGAGATTGCTGAAATTCATTCCAAATTTATCCATGATTTGAAGCGCCATCTGACTGATACACAAGTGGATGCTGTGAAAGATGGCATGACCTACAATGTGGCGAATACTACCTACAAAGGATACCAAGACATGCTGCCATCATTGACCGATGGTCAAAAAACAAAGATTTGGAATTGGTTGGCCGAGGCAAGGGAAATAGCCATGGATGCCGAGACCAGTGAGAAAAAACATTGGTGGTTTGGTAAATACAAAGGCCGCATCAACAATTACCTTTCTTCGGAGGGATTTGATATGAAAAAAGAATCTGAGGCATGGCAAAAACGCATCAAATTGGCTTCCCAGAAAAACGCAACCAAATAACGTAAAAACAACAATCATTTTTATTAAACAAACAGCCATATGAATCATTTGTGTAAAACAAAACTTCTTTTATTCCTTTTGCTGGTCTTCTCATGGGGAGTTGACGCATTGGCCCAAGAGAAAACNATCTCAGGTAAAGTAGTAGAGCAGCAAAATGGGAGACCCATCAGTGGGGTTACTGTCAAAGTGAAAAACAATAGTGCTGCGACACTCACCGATGAGAACGGTGGATTTCAAATCAAGGTGCCTTCTGCTGAAGCTGTGATCACATTCTCATATGTCGGATACGGTATTGTGGAACTGAAAGCAGGAACAGGAGCGAATCTTTCTGTTTCTTTGGTCCAGGTCAATAATTCGATGGATGAAGTTGTGGTTGTAGGATATGGTACCAAAAAAAGGGCCAATGTATTGGGTTCCGTAGCCACAATCAAATCAGAAGACATTGAAGATCTGCCAGTAGCCAATCTTGGCGCTGCATTGGTCAACAGGCTTCCAGGTGTTGGCGTAAATTTTGCCTCTGGAAAACCAGGATCTCCCACCACCATTAACATCAGGAATGCTTCAACTTTTGCTGGTGCTTCATTGGTGGGTGTAACCCGCGATCCTCTCTTTGTTATTGATGGAATCATTGTAACCCGTCAGGATTTCGACAACCTTGATGCCAGCCTTATTGATAACTTAACATTCCTGAAAGATGCTGGTGCGGCTATTTACGGCGCTGCAGGAGCGAAAGGGGTAGTACTGGTAACAACAAAGCGAGGAAAAGCAGGAAAAACAAAAATCAGTTATTCAGGATATTTCGGTAATTCAACACCAGCTGTTGCACCGAAGGTGATGAGCGCCTACGAGCATGCCAAAATGTTGAATGATGGATACGAGTTGAACAATGCACCATTGGCCAACCGTTTCTCTAAGGAGGATCTGGATTTCCTTGCAACAAAGCCTTACAAGAGCTGGTATGATGAGTTGTGGAATTCGGGCAATGTCACCCGACATACCGTCAATGTCAGTGGAGGAACCGAAAAAGTGACCTTCTTTGCGGGAGGAAATTATTACCAGGAAGATGGTAACTATGGTGGCATCAACATCAAAAAATATGGTATCCGTTCGGGCATGAATGCCAAGGTGGCGAATGGCCTTACAGCCAACATTGCCATGGGTACAGACTTCTCTGGTGATAACCGCAGAACCCTTAAAGGGGCCAATGAAGAAACAGATGATTTATCACTTCGTGCTCTTTTCCTGACACCACAATGGGTTCCGCTGACCATCAATGGGCTCCCTGTAAACTGGGCTGGTCCAAACCCTCCAGGTGCATTCAATCCATTGGCGCTGGAAAATTCCGGAAACTACAAGTTCTCGAACTCTCAGGGTCTGAATGTTAATGCTTCATTGGAATATAAGCCCAATTTCCTCAAGGGATTGACGGCAAGGTTTCAATACGGTTCTCTCAACAGGAATGGTGATGCAAAAGAATATTTCCCTGCCTTTACCCTGTATAATTTCGTGAGGCGAGGACAAAACCTTCAACTTTATTCTGAGACACCAGCTCCTACACCCACCTCAAGGGTGAGCAATTCTGATCAACTTGGACAAAGTACAACGACTTCAAGCAGTTATCAGATCATCAGCACTGTGGCGTATGCATTAAAAACCGGTAAACATGATTTTGATATCATGGCCGCGATGGACCAATCAGAATCTGAGAGCCAAAACGTATTCTTTTATAAAAACGATCAGACGATTGCCGGTGTAGATCAATTCTGGGCATTCAGCAATGCATCTTCTGTCATCAGAAATCCAGCATACACTCAGGGTGTAAAGCGCTCTTTCCTTAGCAGGATGAATTACTCATTTGACGGTAAATACCTACTGGAGGCAGTTACCAGGTATGATGCATCTTCCAATTTTGCACCAGACAAGCGATGGGGACTTTTCCCTTCATTGGGTTTGGGATGGATGGTCAGTGAAGAAAAATTCTTCAGGAACAATGTCAAGTTCATCAACATGATGAAGATCAGGGCCAACCTTGGTGTTGTGGGTGAGGACAGGGTGAATGCAAGGCTTTGGGAATCAAGGTTTACCCAGACAACAGGAGCACTCATTGGCACTACTCCTACCAATGGACTTGATCCAAACATCTATCCAAATCCCAACATCACATGGGAGAAGGCCCGCACCATCAATGTTGGATTTGATCTTGCAACCCTGGGTAACAAACTCAATATAACTGTTGATTTCTGGAACCGTTATACTTACGATGGTTTTGATCGCCTGGATGCTGCAGCTGTTCCTGCCACTTTTGGTGCCAATGCAGCTGTTGTGAACTATGGCAGGCAACTCAGCTGGGGATCTGAGTTCTCCGTTGGTTACAGGGGAAGAATCAAAAAAGACTGGACCTTTAATGTTGATGCGAACTTTGGCTTCTCCAACAGCATGTTGCTGCAGTCATATTACAATCCAAGTTTCCTCGGTACATTCGGAACCAATGAATTGGGAATTCTTGTGGGCAGGGATCCGAGGAAATACAATAGCAACAACTATGGCTATATTTCCAAGGGAATTCTCAGAACCCAAGCTGATGTGGATGCATTGCTTGCAAAAAATCCTAACTACAGGATTGGCGGTGCCAAGCCTCAGGTTGGGTTCCTCGATTTTGAAGATGTGAATGGCGATGGACAGATCAATGACCTTGACATCACCACCATGTTTGAAAGGACAACACCGATTGTTACTTATGGTATTTCATTTGGCCTCGCATACAAATCTTTCAAGTTGAGTACAAACTTGAACCTTGCACTGGGTGGTAAATACACCTATGACTCAGAAGCAAGAAAAGTACCAACCACAACCCAAAATGCACCATCTTTCTGGGTTGACCATTGGACTCCTGAAAATCCGAATGCAAAATTTCCAAGGGCGGATGCGCCACTTGCCAGGGAGAACTCTTCTTTTTGGGTTGTTAGTGGCGTGCAGAGCAGGATCAACAACATGACCCTGTCATACAGTATTCCTTCAAAAGTAGCTTCCAGGCTCAGGATTCCGGAATTGAAAGCATTCTTCACCGGTACCAATCTTTGGAGCATTTCAAATCCACTTAAATACAAGGATCAGTATACCTCCAATTTTGCAAACTATCCAACATTAAGAACGATATCGTTAGGCATAAATGCAACCCTGTAATTTCTGTTTAACATTTAAAAGCATGAAAATGAAATCATATCAATCAATTCTAAAAACCCTATTTTCTGTTGTTCTTGTAACAATGGTCATCAGTGGTTGTAAAAAAGATTTCTTCAACTTGGAAGATCAAAATGGCATCAATTCAGATATTTGGAATGATGTTGGTGCCGTTACCCAATTCATTGACAAGGGTTATGACCTCATGATGCCTACCTGGCCAACACCAGGAGGTATACACAATACTTCTGATGAATCGAACAGCGCGAATACCAGTTTCTTATATGGTCAGTTTACAGATAACAGTGTAACAGACATTGCTGCATCCAACTCGATTACCGGTAACAGGTATTTCGATATCAGGAGATGCAATGTTGGTATTGATGGTATCAATGCAGGCACCATGTCTGAAGCAAACAAGCGGGTTAAAAAAGGAGAATTGTTTTTCTTCCGCGCCATGGTTTATTTTAATCTGGTCAGGTTGTATGGTGGTGTTCCCCTGGTATTGAATGCACAGGATCTTGTGAATGATGAATTAAACGTTCCAAGGTCAAAAACAAGTGTATGTATTGACCAAATTTCAAAAGATCTTGATTCTGCGGGGATGTTCCTTCCAGCAACATGGCCAACTTCACAAAGTGGTAGAATCACAAAGGGAGCTGCCTTTGCACTGAAAGGAAAAGTATTGTTGTATTGGGCCAGTCCACAATTCAATCCTACCAATGATATCACGAGATGGGAAAAAGCATATACAGCATGCAAGGCTGCATACGATACCTGCGTAGCCAATGGCAATGCCCTTTATAACAATTATGCCAATATTTTTGTAGACGAGTCGGCTGCTAACCGGGAAGTATTGCTTGTGCGTAAACACGATGCCATTTCAGTAAGCCCGGGAAGGGGTACCAACAACGAATACATAACCAGGCCAAGATCTGAAACAACCGGACAGGCTGGAGGTGGTTCCAATCAACCTACTTGGAACCTGGTACAGGCCTATACCATGAGCAATGGACTACCCATTACAAGCGCAGGCTCTGGCTACAATGCTACACTTTTCTGGCTTAACAGGGATCCTCGCTTTCAAGCTACGATTGCGTACAATGGATCAGCCTGGCCTTTGAGCAACAATGTTGCCAGAAAGCAGTGGAATTATACCGGTGTGCTTGATGAAGGTGCAGGGCTTACCCAGACTGGATTTTACTGCAAAAAGCTCTGCAATCCTGCCATCTCTGCAGTGCAGACACAATACAACAGCAACTCAGGTGGCGGTAGCGGAATGGATTGGATTGAAATGCGTTTTGCTGAAGTGATCATGAACCTCGCCGAGTGTGCCAATGAAACAGGCCGATTGGCAGAAGCCAAAAACATGGTCAGGTTGATTCGGCAGCGAGCTGGCATCGTTGTTGGTACCCAGGATTTTGGACTCGGCTTGGCCACAACAGCAGCACAAATGCGTGACCTCATCATGAACGAGCGAATGGTTGAATTTGCAATGGAAGGAAAGCGTGTCTTTGATCTCAGGCGAACAAGAAGATTGCATTTGTTGTCTGGAACAACCCGTCAAGGAATCAGGTGGGCNCCAAAGCTGCCTTATCTGGCAGGAACAGGTACAGACGCAACCAAGATTTATCTGGATAGGATTTATCCTGCCGGATTCAAGCCCAGGGATACAGCCAACCTGAACAATCCTGCCGTCTATGCTGCAATGTTTACTCCATCGTTTGTCAACCTCGATGCAACGCAGCCGATCAGCATTCCAACAACTTATTATTTTTATCCATTGCCCAATTTTTTCAGGCAATCAAGTTTTGTGTTGGAGCAGACCATAGGATGGCCTGGTGGAACCTTTGACCCATTGCAGTAATAATTCATTGATCAACCAATAAAAACGAAAACAATGATACGTTTCAAACATACAATTTTCACCCTTGCAACCGCAGCAATTTTCACATTGGGTTGCGAGAAGAAAGTGGCACCTATTGACAGCTTTGGGGTGTCTGTTAATTTCAACACTGGCAATCCGAAAAACCTGACTGGCAACATTGCAATCAATCCAAAAGACAGCATCATTCTTGATTTTACCATTGCTTCGAGTACAGAAGAAATGGCGGTCATTGAGATCCAAAAAAATGGTGCAAGGATTGATACGTTCAACGTAAGCGGGACAAATAAAATGACCTTTTCCGGCATCAAACGCTACATGTCCGATAGTATTGCAGGAGATTATACTTATCGGGTATTTGCCAGAAACAGGAAAGGTGTTTTCATTGGCGATGGCAATAAATCCATCAAGGTAACCATCAATCCTGATTTTCATTTTTGGTCATTCAAAACCATGGCTGTGCCAGATTCTGTTGCGAAAACAAACAAATCATTTTTTGTTTCAACCACTGGTGATGTCTTGAGCTATGTACAGGGTGCTACAAATTCTGCACTGATTGATTTCGGCTATTTCTTTGATACCACGACTGTGGGCGCTCCCAAGCACACTATTTATGCCTTGGGTGCCAACAAGTTTGCTCCACATGTCCTTACTACCTGGACAAGGAATGCAACTGTGTTTAAAAAATCAACTTCACCTGCTTTCAGTACACTGACTTCTGGCGGTTCACTAAGGACAGCTGGCCTTTCGAACCTTGCTACTGGCGCAACAACAACTGCCACTGCATTGGCTCCGGGAAATTTAGTCTACTTCAGAACTGCAGCAGGGAAATTTGGTTGCATCCAAATCAATTTCATCAATGATTTTGGTGCCATTCAAACCCAAAGCAATATCAGTATTGATGTAAAGGTTCAAAAATGATTGCTTTGACCAAAATGTGTTCAGCTGAACTTTGATTTTAATTTTAAAAAGAGAAAGTTTAAGCTTTCTCTTTTTTATTTCCAGTAAGTTAATTTGTAAGAGTACGTGTAAAAATAATGGAATGAAAAAACTGAAATTCTTGTTGGTGATTTGTCTGCTCTCAGCGCAGGTATATGCCCAATATCCCAGCATCCCGCCAGATGTTCAAAGATCATCCGATTCATTGATGCGTGCAGCCATGAAGCATTCTGATGCAGCCTGGGCTTTGGCCTTGCCCATCATCAGGGAAGAAGCTAAAAAGGGAAAACCCTATGTTGATTTTGCCTCTCGCCCTACAGATCTTCCCCAATCCTCCTTGCTTGCTTTTCCTGGTGCTGAAGGTGGCGGAATGTACAGTTTTGGTGGACGTGGTGGCAGGGTGATCGTTGTTACCAATCTGGATGATGACGGACCTGGTAGTTTTCGCTGGGCCTGTGAGCAAGGTGGCGCCCGCATCATTGTTTTCAATGTTGCAGGTATCATCAGGTTGAAAACCCCNTTGATCATCAGGGCTCCTTATGTAACCATTGCAGGCCAATCAGCACCCGGAGATGGCATTTGCGTTGCCGGTGAAAGTGTTTGGATCAATACCCATGATGTGGTGATCCGCTTCATGCGTTTCAGAAGGGGAGAAACATGGGTTGGCAGAAGGGATGATGCCATTGGTGGCAATCCTGTAGGCAACATCATGATTGATCATGTGTCTGCAAGCTGGGGGTTGGATGAAAACATGAGCATGTACCGTCACATGTACAACGACAGCACTGGGAAAGCTGCTGAGGATAAATTTCCAACTGTCAACATCACCATCCAGAATTCAATTTTTGCTGAGGCATTGGACACCTGGAACCATTCATTCGGAAGCACATTGGGTGGAGAGAATTGTTCTTTCATCCGTAGCCTTTGGGCCAACAATGCAGGCCGCAATCCTTCCATTGGATGGAATGGTATTTTTAATTTCGCCAACAATGTGGTGTTCAACTGGGTCCATCGCTCCATAGACGGGGGTGATTACCGCGCGCAGTACAACATCATCAACAACTATTTTCAACCCGGCCCTGCGACGCCCAAAAATACATCAGTGGGTCATCGCATCCTGAAGCCTGAAAGTGGAAGGAGCAAACTGAAATACCTTGTTTATGGCAGGGCTTATGTCAATGGAAATATCATGGAAGGATTCCCTGAGATCACCAAAGACAATTGGAACGGTGGTGTGCAGGTAGAAGATTTTCCCAATACCAACAAGTACACGGATGACATGAAATGGAACAGTCCCCTACCAATGGCCCCCATGACCATCTTGCCAGCCAATACTGCCAGGTCATATGTACTGGCCAATGCAGGAGCAATTTTGCCAAGAAGGGATGCCGTGGACAGCAGGATTGTAACGCAGGTGACAACCGGAAAAATTGCGTATCTTCCTAACGTTACATTACCAGAAACGCAGTTCAAGCACAGGCGCTTGCCGATTGATTCCTACAAGATGGGCATCATCACGGAAGTGGCACAGGTGGGCGGGTATCCTGAGTACAAAGGACAGCCCCATGCTGATGCAGACCTGGATGGTATGCCTGATGCATGGGAGAAAAAAAATGGCCTTAACCCTGCTGATGCCACAGATGCAACCAAAGACAGGGACAAGGATGGATATTCGAATATTGAAGAGTACCTCAACAGCCTGGTGGATGTTACAACAGTTGCGCCAGTGCAACCCAAAAAGAAATGATAGCCAATGCAAAACTTAATCAAAAGCACAAATCACCTGATGGGTCTCTGCAACTTGAAGTTGCGTGTCATTGTGCTTTTGCTTTGCATAGCCTCTACTGCTTTTGCACAAAAAAAATTGCCACCTCCCAGTCCGGTTCAATTTCAAAATGGTAGCCTCAGGTATGTGCCAGATGGGTTGGGAAACCGAGTAGTTGATTTTTCCTATGCCGGATACAAAGCCTCTGAGGTGGAGATCAGCTCACCCAATGTAAAATTTTTACTCTCACCCGGTAATCAGGATGATGGCGCATACATTCAGGCTGCGATTGATGCCGTTTCCCGCATGCCATTGGATAAAAATGGATTTCGTGGAACGGTCCTTCTGCAGACAGGAACCTTTCATGTAAAGCAAAACATTCACATTCATTCCTCTGGTATTGTACTGGCCGGCAGCAAGGGAACAGTCCTTGTTGGCGAGGGGATTGACAGAGAGCCGCTGATCAACATCAAAGGAATCAACAACAAGCTATCATCTGCTGAAACCATGATTGTGGATGCCTATGTTGGTGTTGGCACAAAGCAGTTTACCATACAGCAGACAGAAGGTTTTGCAGTAGGCGATGAGGTGACGATCAGGAGACCTTCCACTTTGGCATGGATCAAGTTATTGGGCACAGATCATTTTGGTGGTGGGGTGACTGCCACTGGATGGAAGCCAGGCGAGCGTGATCTGTTTTTTGAAAGAAAAATCACGGCCATCGATGGCAACAAGATTACCATTGATCATGCCCTGACGACAGCCATTGACAGCAGTTATGGTGGAGCCATGATCAGCAAATATGAATGGAAAGGGCGCATCAACAACTGTGGTGTTGAAAACCTCACACTTGTTTCATCTTATGCGTTATCGAATCCTAAAGATGAGGACCATTGCTGGAATGCCATCAACATGGAAAACATGGAAGATGGTTGGGTGAGGCGCATCAACTTCAAACATTTTGCGGGTGCTGCAGTTGCGCTTCAATCCACTGCAAGAAGAATAACTGTAGAGGATTGCATCTCAAAAGAACCTGTTTCAGAAATCGGCGGCCAACGCAGGTATTCGTTTACCACCTCTGGTCAGCAAACCCTTTTTCAGAGATGTTATGCAGAGAATGGTTACCATGATTTTTCTGTAGGTTTTTGTGCCCCAGGTCCGAATGCTTTTGTGCAATGTCATTCTAGTATGCCGTATTCTTTCAGTGGAACAATCGACAGCTGGGCCAGTGGAGTCTTGTTTGACAATGTTACAGTAGATGGAAATGCATTGAGGATGGGTGACCGCGGGCAGGATGGAAATGGTGCGGGATGGTCTGCAGCCAACAGCGTATTCTGGCAATGTGCCGCAGCCAGGATTGATTGCTATGCGCCACCAGGTGCCAACAACCATGCGTTTGGCAACTGGGCTCAGTTTGCCGGCAATGGGTATTGGGAAAGCTCAAATGAGCACATCAATCCCAGAAGCCTTTTTTATACACAACTCTCCATGCGTTTGGGCAAGGACATGTCCAATCGTGCCATGTTGCTTCCCAAGGAATCCGAAGCCTCCAGTAGCCCATCTGTTGAGGTAGCTGCCATGCTTACCAATCAAGCCAATCAACCGCCTTTGCAGTTGATGGCCTGGATAGATTCAGTCAAGCAAATAAACCCACTGGTCTATGAAAAGGGGCAGGCCATTCAATTTGTCTACAAGCCAGTGAAAGGAGAAGAAGCAATGTCCTCCAAGATCCAGATTACCAATGGTTGGATTAACAACAATGGTCAACTCATCACTGGTGGAAGGATGGAAGTACCCTGGTGGAATGGCGGTGTCTCTCCCAAAGACCTTGTCAATGCAAAGCCACATCTCACAAGGTATGTTCCAGGCAGATATGGAAAGGGTTTGACCGATGATCTGGAAGAAGTTGTTGCAGAAATGAAACAGACTAACACGGCAGTGCTAGACCACAATTATGGATTGTGGTATGACCGCCGGCGCGATGACCATGAGCGGATCAGAAGAATGGATGGTGAAGTGTGGCCACCTTTTTATGAATTGCCTTTTGCAAGAACAGGTAAAGGATTGGCCTGGGATGGATTGAGCAAATATGATCTTACGCAATACAACAAATGGTATTGGGATCGGCTTGCTCATTTTGCAAATTTGGCCAGTCAGCAATCCCTGCTCCTCATTCATCAAAATTATTTTCAACACAATATCATTGAAGCTGGTGCCCATTATGCAGACTTTCCATGGAGAACGGCCAATAACATTAACAACACTGGATTTCCAGAGCCAGTGCCTTATGCAGGCGACAAAAGAATTTTCATGGACGAGCAGTTCTATGACATCTCCAATGAAGCAAGGAAGCAATTGCATCTTGCCTATATCAACAAGTGCCTGGACAATTTTAAACTCAACAGGAATGTCATCCAATCCATCGGTGCTGAATATACCGGACCGCTGCATTTTGTGAACTTCTGGATCGACGCCATTGATGTTTGGACAAGAAAGAATCGCTACAATCCAATGATATCTTTGAGTACAACCAAAGATGTTCAAGATTCCGTTTTGAAAAATGGCCAAAGGGCTGCCAATGTTGACATCATTGATATCCGCTACTGGCATTATCAACAGGATGGAAAAGCCTATGCTCCTCAGGGAGGACAACACCTCGCTCCCAGGCAACATGCACGTTTGTCAAAGCCTGTGCGTTCCTCATTTGATCAGGTATACCGTGCAGTAAAAGAGTACCGCATGGCACATGAAAAGGCAGTCATTTATTCAGGAGACAGTTATCCGCAATTCGGATGGGCAGTATTGATGGCTGGTGGTTCTTTGCCAGTGTTGCCAAAGGAGACAGATCTAAATTTCCTGAAAGCAGTTGTCAACACCATCCCTGTAAAAGAAAAGAAAATGCTGGCAGGTATCAAGGACCTCATCCTGTATGCAGAAGGTCAAAATGAGTTGGAACTGGATTTAACTGGCTTTAAGTCTTCTTCTACCATTCAAACTATCGATCCCAGAACGGGCAAAATTGTCAATACAGTTACTGGTGTTGAAGGAGGTGTAAAAAAACAATTCAAGCCCACAACATGGCCTGCCATCATTTGGGTGAGCAGCAAATGATCAACAAGAAATCATGTCAAGAAAAAACATATTGATTGTCTCTGTCTTCATCCTGTCTGGGTGTTCGCAATCCTGGTATGTTTTCACCTCTTTTCGCGAACCGGCAAACGAGGGGCTGCGCTTGCTCTATAGCAAGGATGCCCGGAATTGGGAGAGGCTCGATACCATATTCCTTGCACCGGGCGTTGGCAAGCAAAAGCTCATGCGTGATCCCTCCATTGTGAAAGGGCCGGATGACAGTTTTCACCTGGTCTGGACCAGCAGCTGGCAAGGAGACAAGGGGTTTGGATATGCTGCTTCGAAAGACCTGATCCATTGGACCCCACAACAATTCATTCCCGTAATGGAGCTTGAACCAACAACCGTCAATGTATGGGCGCCTGAATTGTTTTATGACCAGGATTCTTCCCGCTACATCATTGTATGGGCCAGCTGTATTCCTGGAAGGTTTGAAAAAGGAATAGAGGCCGATAGTAACAACCACCGACTGTATTATACCACCACAAAGGATTTCAAACAATTCACACCAACTAAACTCTTTATGGATCCAGGATTCAGTGTGATTGATGCCGTGATGGTAAGAAGGGCAAAAAATGATTTTGTATTGGTAATGAAAGACAATACAAGGCCTGAAAGGAATTTGAAAATAGCTTTTGGAACATCAGCCATTGGCCCCTGGAGCGATGTCTCATCAAAGTTCTCCGATAAGTTTACGGAAGGTCCTTCAGTGGTAAAGGATGGAGAGGACTGGTTGATTTATTTTGATGCTTACCAGGAAAAATCTTATCTCGCCGTTTCTACCCAAGACTTCAAGACTTTTACCTTGCCTGATCCTGCCATCAGCATTCCTGAAGGGCACAAGCATGGAACCATTGTTCAAACAAACAGGAAGACGATCCGTCGTCTTTTGAAATACAGTTCACAATGAGGATGCTGATTACATGCTGTTTTATGATCTCCGCAATTTTGAGCAGTGCTCAAGACACGGTGCACTATGTTGGTGCAGAAAAAGTGAACATTGATTACCACCATGGTCAGTTGCGTCCGGTCATTGGTGTACACAACAGGCAAGTGTTCAGGGCCAACAGGAACGATGCCGCATCCACCGCTGGCATCAACTGGACTTACAACCATGCACCCATGCTCTGTTATTGGAACAATCAATTTTACCTGCAATACCTTGCCAATCCTGTGGGTGAGCACGTGCCTCCTGGCAGGTCCATGATGCAGACTTCTGAAGACGGCATCCATTGGTCTGATCCAATGGTCAGCTTTCCCATCTACCGCATTCCTGATGGCATTCAAAAAAAAGGTAGACCAGAAATAGCCAAGGACCTCGATGCAGTGATGCACCAACGCATGGGCTTCTTTGTTTCTTCATCCAACAGGCTGTTGACGTTGGCGTACTATGGAATAGTGATGGGAAAGGGAGACGACCCCAACGATGGAAAAGGTATAGGCCGTGTGGTCCGTGAAATTTACAAGGATGGAAAATTGGGACCAGTATATTTTATCCGGTACAACAGTTCCTGGGATACTGCAAAATCAGCTTTTCCTTTTTATGCATCCAGCAAGGACAAGGGTTTTGTTGCCGCCTGCAATGAACTCTTGGCGAATCCATTGATGATGCAGCAATGGGTGGAAGAGGCCGATCGCAACGATCCGTTGATACCGCTCAAAAAAGATGTGAAGGCATTCAG
>Ga0063231_10000122_pt1 | contig 18966 bp, 18 predicted proteins | sample LauGreSu1BDMLBSD_2_FD_56231 | JGI IMG/M metagenome (GOLD analysis project Ga0063231, IMG submission 56231) | Freshwater lake microbial communities from Lake Michigan, USA - Su13.BD.MLB.SD v2 (version 2) | ecosystem: Environmental > Aquatic > Freshwater > Lake | place: Lake Michigan, USA...
ATGCAGGCTTTGACAAAAGCGAATTTTACACCCAACCCGAATTGTATCAAAGCAATTTTGGGGCTTATGCGCTCCAAAGCAACATATACATTCCTTGTCATTTTTGGTCATCGAAATCGCCATTTATCCTGACCCAACAAATGCTCCAAGACCTCTCATGTCAGCTGCAAGTAGTAGCAGACGTTTCCTGCGATATTGCCGGGCCTATTGCCTGTACCATTCGCCCGAGTAAAATTGGGGCGTCCATGTATGGCTACGACCCAAAAACTGGCCAAGAAGTCGATATGCTACAAGCAGGCGCTATTGCCGTGATGGCTGTAGACAACTTGCCTTGCGAACTTTCCAAAGATGCCGCCGAAGACTTCGGCTCCGAACTACTCAAAGCGGTGTTCCCGGTTTTACTTGGCCCAGATCCTGATCAAATTATTTTCCGCGGAACCCAAACGACGCTGGCCGGCGAGCTCAACGAGCCGTTTACCTACCTCAAACCTTATCTTGCAGGCCTCGAATGAACCAAGATTTTTACGATATCGACATCACAACTATTGAAGATTTTCAGGAAAAATCTAGTTATGAAGCATGTCGATTCATTGGTTTAGATTTCACGGCCGTTAAAGTAAGCCAATCTAAATTTTTAGATTGCACTTTTGAAGAATGCAATTTATCCAATTGTAGCTTGGTAGATACCGTACTGAATGGTGTTTCGTTCTACAATTGCAAATTATTAGGACTGCATTTTGAATACGCAAATGCTTTTGGCTTTTCCTTTGAAGGCTCTCACTTACTGAGCGCCCACTTTGAAAGAAGTGACCTCAGCAGAGCTGATTTAACGGGTGTAACTCAATTGACCTTAGATCCCGAATTCAATTCCATGAAAGGCGCAAAAATTCAGTTTGCCCAACTTCCCGGTTTATTAGTGAAATACGGGCTCAACATTCAACACTAAAGATATTTCCCTAATTTTGAATTATGCAGCAAAAAGGGAATAAACGCACCATCACCGGATGGGTCTTCTACGACTGGGCCAACTCGGTTTATCCGCTGATCATTAGCTCGGCTATTTTTCCGATACTTTACGAGACCCAAACAAGCCTCAAAAATGAGGCTGGCCGTACGGTCTATGACACCGTTAGCTTCCTAGGACGCGAATTCCACAACACCGAATTCTACGCCTATGTCATTTGCTTGTCCTATATTTTAGTTGCGCTCATGACACCGCTTTTATCTGGCATTGCCGATGCGGGTGGAAAGCGCAAACTTTTCATGCAGTTTTTTTGCTACATGGGTGCCATTTCGAGCGGACTGCTCTACTTTTTTCATGCAGCTCCGGCCGACGACAGCCCGTTTATGATCAATTGGAGCATCTTGCCCTTGTTTTTTGGTTCTATCGGCTTTTGGGCCAGTTTGGTTTACTACAACGCTTATTTGCCCGATATCGCCGAAGCCAAAGACCACGACCGCGTTTCGGCGCGCGGCTTCTCAATGGGTTATTTAGGCAGCTCCACCCTACTGATCATTATATTGATTCTGACCGTGTTTACGAAAGTGCTTCCTATCCGCTGGGCATTTCCGCTAGTTAGCCTCTGGTGGATTGCCTTTGCTACCTTCTCTTTTTCGAGACTTCCCAAGACGAGTGCCACGCAAAAAGACAGCAAGAATATGATTAGCAAAGGATACGCGGAAGTCTACAAAGTTTGGAAGCAAATTCGCGAGAACAAAACACTCAAAGGATACTTAGGGTCTTATTTCATGTTCAACATGGCCGTGCAAACCATCATGGTAATGGCAGTTGCTTTTGCCAACAAGGAAGTGATTGGCATCAAACAGCAAGACCTCATCATTTCGATCCTCATTATTCAGTTTATCGGAATTGGCGGCGCTTACCTAATGTCTTTTGTATCAAANAAAATAGGGAACTTCAAAGCACTTGGCACTTCAATTGTCATTTGGATTGCCCTTTGCATTTACGTGTACCAATTTGTATGGTATCCTTGGCAATTCTTTATTGCTGCTGCCGGCGTGGGCTTGGTAATGGGCGGGATTCAATCTTTATCTAGATCCACCTATTCTAAATTATTACCTGAAACCAAAGACCTCACTTCTTACTTCAGCTTCTACGACTTAGCAGAAAAATTGGGCTTGGCATTAGGCACGCTCACTTTTGGGCTCATCGAAGGCTTTTTGGACATCAGAACTTCCATTCTCGCTTTAGTCGTATTTTTTGCATTTGGCCTTATTTTATTGATCAGAATTCCCAAACCAGAACAACAAGCGCATGAGACAAGCCATTGAAGCCGCGTGGGAAAACCGCGCATTATTAAGTGAAAAAGCAACAATTCAAGCCATTGAACACGTCATCGAAGACCTTGACAAAGGTTTACTCCGCGTAGCGGAACCATTAGAAGACGGTACTTGGCAAGTCAACGAGTGGGTGAAAAAAGCGGTTGTGATGTATTTTCCGATTCGCCAAATGGAAACCATTGAAGTAGGCCCTTTTGAATTTCACGACAAAATGGCGCTCAAGCGCAACTACAAAGATTTGGGCGTGCGCGTGGTGCCACATGCGGTTGCGCGCTATGGCGCATATGTCGCCCCTGGCGTCATCATGATGCCATCGTATATCAATATTGGAGCCTATGTCGACAGCGGAACAATGGTCGATACCTGGGCAACCGTTGGCAGCTGCGCGCAAATTGGCAAAGATGTTCATCTCAGCGGCGGTGTTGGTATTGGCGGCGTTTTAGAACCCTTGCAAGCTGCCCCTGTCATTATCGAAGATGGTGCTTTTATTGGGTCGCGTTGTATTGTAGTAGAAGGCGTGCGCGTCGGCAAAGAAGCAGTACTTGGCGCCAATGTTGTACTGACTAAATCGACGAAAATCATTGATGTCACTGGCCCAGAGCCCAAAGAATTCAGTGGTTTTGTTCCGGCAAGATCCGTTGTGATTCCAGGTTCTTACACCAAAACTTTTGCCGCCGGAGACTACCAAGTTCCTTGCGCGCTCATCATCGGGCAACGTAAGGCCTCAACCGACCTTAAAACCTCCCTCAACGACGCCTTGCGCGAACACAATGTCGCTGTCTAATGAATGAAAAAATGCAACTCTGGAATACACTCGACCGCGCAGCATTAGAAAAACAACTCTTAGCCGTAGGTCATCAATACATCACCATTTCTTTTTACCAATACGCTCACATCCAAGTTCCTCAAGCGTTTAGAAATCAATTATACCTCGATTGGTCCAAACTCGATATCGTTGGTCGAACCTACGTTGCCAAAGAAGGTATCAATGCACAAATTGCAGTACCAACAGCCAATTTGGGACGTTTTCGAGAAGAACTCTACCAAATTGATTTTCTGAATGGCGTGCGACTGAATTTTGCCGTAGACGACGCCGAAGCCGCATTTCCTTTTTTAAAGCTCAAGATAAAGGTGAGGTCCAAAATTTTAGCCGACGGACTCAACGATACCACCTTTGATGTCACCGACAAAGGCATTCACCTAGATGCCGCCGCATTTAATCAACTCACCGACGACCCGAATACCCTACTGATCGATTTTCGAAATCACTACGAATGGGAGGTCGGACATTTCAAAGGGGCTGTGCTGCCTGATGTCGATACATTTAGAGAATCGTTACCGTTTATCGAAGAAACAGTTTTGAAAGGCAACGAAGACAAAAATATCGTGATGTATTGCACAGGAGGTGTGCGCTGCGAAAAGGCGTCTGCATGGTTCAAGCACCGCGGCTTCAAAAATGTGCACCAACTCGAAGGTGGCATCATCAAATATGCCAACGACTGCAAAGAACAAGGGATCGAAAACAAGTTCATCGGCAAGAACTTTGTTTTTGACGAACGCAGAGGCGAGCGCATTACCCCAGATATCATCTCGGTTTGTCACCAATGTGGAAAACCTGCCGACACCCATACAAACTGCCTAAACAATTCCTGTCACTTGCTATTCATCCAATGCGAAGAATGCCAAGTCAAGATGGAAAACTGCTGCAGTACCGCCTGCATTGACATCATTCATTTACCAGCTGACGTTCAAAAAGAGCTGCGCAAAGGACAAAACAATAGCAACCTGATTTTCAAAAAAGGGCGTTCTGTGGCGCTTCCGTTTAGCGGACGCAAAGAAAAACCACAAGCCCTTGTCGAACAAGCGCTTAAAAACCAACAACCATGATTCAATCTATTCACTGGGCAGTAGACTCCCAACTTATCGATGGCTGGCGAACGCCCAATTTATACGGCTTGCTTTTCGTTTCAGGCATCATCATGGGCTATTTCGTCATTCGTAAAATGTTCAAAGCCGAACAAGTAGAAGACAAAATCCTCGATACACTCGTTACCTACATGGTGCTGGCCACTATTATTGGCGCGCGTTTGGGGCACGTACTATTTTACGGACCCTATTGGGATAAAATCGCAAATGGACAAATCGTGGAACGCGGCTACTTTTCGCATCCCGGTGACATTGTGAAGATCTGGGAGGGCGGTTTGGCCAGCCACGGCGCGGCAATTGCCATCCTCATTGCGTTATTTATTTTCACCAAAAAAGTTTCAAAGCGTTCATACATCTGGATCTTAGACCGCATTGCTGCGCCAATAGCCATCGCGGCAACGTTTATCCGCTTGGGTAATTTGGTCAACCACGAAATGGTAGGTTATGTGACAGATGTGCCATGGGCCTTCGAATTTCAATATTACTTTAACGAGGCCATTGGCAACTACGACCCCACACCGCGCCACCCGGCGCAGCTTTATGAGGCCATTTGTTATTTCATCTCATTCGGTATCTTGCTCTACCTGTATTGGAAACTCAAAAAGTGGCAGCAACCGGGCTTTGTCTTTGGCAGTTTTCTGATCCTGATTTTTGGTTCGCGCATTATTTGCGAATTCTTCAAACTGGGCCAAACCGCCCGAGACTACACCCTGCCACTCAACACCGGTCAGCTCCTCAGTATTCCACTCGTCATTGCAGGAATTTACTTGGTCGTGAAGGCCGCTAAAAAAACAACACATGAAGCTTAAAATCATTTCCCTATTTGCGCTAACACTTTTAGTAGTTTTCGCCTGCCAGACAGAACCTCAAGGCAAAAAAGAAGCTCGAAAAGTAAAAGAAGGGGTAGAACCAAAAGAAACAGAGGTTCAAGCCAAAGAAGTCAATCCAAAAGATACCAGCTTGCTCATTAAAGGTGCAGACAGCGTGCTCATTTCCAAAAAGAAAGTTGTCGAAGAATGGGACAAACAATGGTCCAAGGTTACCTATCAATTTTACAACCCGGCTTTACCCTTAGCTAAATGGCAGGTCGCCATCAATAACTTCATTCGCAAGGGTCTTTATAAACCAGAAGAACAAGAGCCTTATACTGTTCTTTTAAGCGGCGAACTCATCCATCAATCGCTTCTTTCGTTTAAAAAAGAAGCCCGACGCTATGAAGATGAAATGGGTATGGTATGGAATATTGAAGATTCCTATGAAATCGATGCGTCACATGCTGGTTTTGCAAGTGTAAAAAATGAATCGAGTTTATACACAGGAGGTGCTCATGGGATGTATGGCGTCGGTGTCACGCATTTTGATAAAAAAAGTGCAAAAACGCTGAACCTTTCTGATTTCATTCGCAAAGACGCCAAATTCCTAAAATTGGCGGAAGCCGCTTTTCGCCGATCAGTGGGGATCAGTGCAACTAAACCTTTCTCGGAAACTGATTATTGGTTTGAAAAGGGATTTGTTTTACCTGACAACTTCGAAATCAGTCAAGGCAAAATCACTTTTATTTACAATCCTTACGAAGTGAGTAATTATGCAAATGGCGTCATTACATTCAGTATGCCATTGCGTCAAATCAAGCCCTATTTGAAGCGTGAAATTTAAATTTCCAAGCACTTAGTGTTAAATTGACATTTTGAACATTGTTTGTGAATCATTTGTATATTTGTGACCGATAAAAAAAGAAGTTATGTGCGCAAAAGCCGTTAAAAGTTCAGAGAAGCCAAAATTTTCGAAAGAAACCTACGTCAAGTGGTACAAAGACATGCTCTTGATCCGCAAATTTGAAGACAAAACAGGTCAACTTTACATTCAGCAAAAATTTGGCGGATTCTGCCACCTCTACATCGGTCAAGAAGCGATTGTTGTGGGTACGGCAAGTGCTTGTAGCCCAGACGACAAACACATGACCGCCTACCGCGATCACGCGCATCCAATTGCTTTGGGCACTGACCCTCGCGTACTGATGGCCGAGCTCTACGGACGCACCACTGGCTGCTCTAAAGGAAAAGGTGGCTCGATGCACTTCTTTGACAAAAAAGTCAACTTTATGGGTGGCCACGGTATTGTAGGTGCTCAAATTGGAATGGGTGCTGGTGTTGCATTTGCCGAAATGTACAAAGGCACAAAAAATGTAGCCTTTGTTTCTATGGGCGATGGCGCTGTGCGTCAAGGCATGCTCCACGAAACCTTCAATATGGCCATGAACTGGAAAATTCCAGTGATTTTCATCATTGAAAACAACAACTACGCAATGGGAACCTCAGTAGAGCGCACTACCAACGTTACCGACCTTTCTCAAATCGGCCTTTCTTACGGAATGCCTTCTAAAATTGTGAACGGTATGCGACCAGAAGCTGTGCACGAAGCCATCGAAGAGGCTGCAACCCGCGCTCGCAACGGCGAAGGCCCAACGCTACTCGATATCCGTACGTATCGCTACAAAGGACACTCCATGTCTGACCCGCAAAAATACCGCACCAAAGACGAAGTCGCCGAATGGATGGAACAAGATCCCATAGAACACTGCTTGCGCATCATCAAAGCCCAAAAATGGCTTTCTGAACAAGAACTTGCAGACATCGACGCTTGGGTGAAAAAGGAAGTGGAAGAATCAGTCACTTTTGCTGAAAACTCTCCTTATCCAGAAGCCCATGAACTATACGAAGACGTATATGTTCAAGCAGACTACCCTTATATCAAAGAATACTAAAAACCCAAATAAAAAGACATGGCTGAAGTAGTATACATGCCCAAATTAAGCGACACCATGACAGAAGGTGTTGTTGCCGCCTGGACTAAAAACGTTGGTGATGCAGTCAAATCTGGTGAGGTACTCGCCGAGATCGAAACAGACAAAGCCACTATGGAATTTGAGTCTTTTTACGATGGTGTTTTGCTCCACATTGGTGTAGAAACCGGCAAGGCTGCGCCTGTCAATAGCGTCCTTGCGATTATCGGATCTGCTGGAGAAGACATTTCTGCTATTTTAGCTAATGCTGCTGCAGGCGCCCCTGTTGCCAGCACTGAAGCTGAAACACCTGCACCCGCTCCTGCTGCTCCTGCACCTACTGCTCCACCCGTTGCAGCAAGCGCTCCAAATCCTGCACCTGTTGCTGCTCCGGTAGCAGCTCCAGTTGCCAACAATAGCAATTCAGATCGCGTTTTCGCATCGCCGCTCGCTAAAAAATTAGCAGCGGAGCGCGGTATTGATATCCACGCCGTAGGCGGTACCGGTGAAAACGGCCGCATCGTGAAGCGCGATGTCGATCATTACGTTCCCTATACACCTGCAGCAAATACGCCTGCATACACAGCGGCTCCTGCCGGAACCGTTTCTTTTACCGACGAGCCCATTTCTCAGATGCGCAAAACAATTGCGCGCCGTTTGGCCGAAAGCAAATTTACTGCACCTCACTTCTACCTCACTTTAGACATCGATATGGATGCAGCAATTGCAACGCGCAAAGGCCTCAACAGCATCGATGGCGTCAAGGTATCCTTCAACGATATGGTCATCAAAGCAGTGGCCATGGCCTTGCGCAAGCACCCAGCCGTGAACAGCGCCTGGATGGGCGATTTCATTCGCCGCAATGACCACGTGAATATCGGTGTTGCAGTTGCCGTAGAAGATGGTCTTTTAGTACCTGTTGTGCGCTTTGCAGACGGTAAAGGCCTCACTCAAATCTCAGCTGAAGTCCGCGACTACGCTCAAAAAGCCAAAGACAAGAAATTGCAACCGAGCGATTGGGAAGGCAATACCTTCACGATTTCAAATCTTGGCATGTTTGGTATTGAGTCGTTTACAGCCATTGTAAACCCACCAGATGCTTGTATTTTAGCGATTGGCGGCATCAAAGAAGTACCAGTAGTGAAGAACGGTCAGGTTGTACCGGGCAACGTCATGAAAGTAACGCTTTCTTGTGACCACCGAGTAGTAGATGGCGCTTCAGGAGCTGCGTTCTTGCAAACATTCAAGACCTACATGGAGCAGCCAGCTGCCATGTTGCTCTAAGCTGTTTCTCTATTCACCCAATTAATATAAGACCTTCTTGAAATACAAAAAGTACGTGCATCCACAAATGCACGTATTTTTTTTGTTATAAATCTTTGTGAATGGCATGGACATCATTGTGGTTTTCCTCAATGCGATCCTTGATGACCTGTATCGATTTAGCTAAAATAATCAATTCTGGGCTCGTGTTTTTTCTGAGCCAAAACCAGCTCTCTTGCTCGTGCTCCACGGCCATAGCGATGTGATACAATACGTCGTAGCCAAATTGCTGAAGCCACTTTTGGGCTTTTTCGTCGCCTTCTGCCGCACTGATCATGGCCATGAGCTCAGGGTAACCATTTTTGAGCAACCATTGCCTTGCGGGGTCGTGTAGCCGAATGGCTTGCGTGGCCATCCAGAGTTCCGGATAACCATTTTCTTGTAGCCAATTGTGCAAATTTGCGTGCCCTTCCACGGCCTTTGCCCAAGCGAGTATGACAAGTGAAGGATAAGAAAGCGAATTTTCTTTCATTTTAGAAGAACCAAAGTGCTACGCCAATAGCAGTGAGTACACAAATGAGATCTACAAGTAGCATCGTGCCAAGTGTGTAACGCGTATTGCGCACTTGGATGGAGCCAAAATAGACGGCAATCACATAAAAGGTGGTTTCGGCAGAACACTGAAAGATAGACGAAAGCCTACCCGCAAGGCTATCTGGCCCAAACTGGTTCATGGCGTCTAGCATGAAGCCCCGCGAGCCCGAACTACTGAAAGGACGCAACAAGGCTACTGGCAAGGAATCCGTGATTTCTTTGCTCACGCCGATATAGCGAAATACTTCGGAAATTCCGCCGGAGATGACTTCAAACAAGCCTGAATTACGGAAGACTGAAATGGCCACGAGCATACCGAGTACGTACGGGAAAATCTTCACGCCCGTATCCAAGCCTGAGCGCGCTCCCTCGACAAAAGCATCAAAGACAGTCGTGTCATTGGCTTTGAACTTTGCTTCGTTTTTAAAAGCAAATAACAAGGTCAATAAGATGATCGCAAAGAGTAAGATTCCTGAAAAATTACCAGTGAAGTAATTCTTTTCTACCAAATTCAAGGAACCTACATAAAAGAGCAAACCAAAAATGGCGCCGATGATGCCCATAATGACGCCTAAAAGCAAACCGCTTTTGAAGGAAATGCGCTGACGCAAACCCACAATGAAAAACGCCGCTAAGGTGCCGATGAATGAGGTAATGATACACGGCAACATGACATCTGCAGGATTGGCAGCGTTTGCCGCGGCGCGGTAACCAATGATAGACGTCGGGATGAGTGTCAGGCCAGCGGCGTGCAGGCACAAAAACATGATTTGCGCATCGGAGGCCTTTTCTTTCTCTGTGTTGAGCTCTTGCAAGCTTTCCATGGCCTTGAGGCCAAAAGGAGTGGCAGCGGAGTCTAGGCCCAAAAAATTAGCCGAAAAATTCATGGTCATGTATGTAATTGACGGATGCCCGGCTGGCACTTGCGGAAAGACTTTCGTAAAAAACGGACTCAAGCGCTTGGCCAAGCGTTCAGTGGCGCCAGAATCAATGAGTAATTGCATGATACCAGCAAAGAAAGCTAAGTAGGCCATCAAAGGTAATATGAGATCGAACAAACTATTCTTTGCCGTCACCAACAAACCGTCGGATTTTTGAACGCCAGAATAAACCATCACGGTCTTTTCTTTCATGACATAAGTGGTATCAGGGTCCGAAGGATTTTTATCCAAAATAAAGGTATTGTTGTCGGCGCGAGCCATAAGATCTACATAAGAAGAAGGCAATTTCCAATGATAGGTTTCTTTGATGAGAATGGGGTCGTCTTTTTTGCCGTTCAAGACGTAATCAATACTGTAAAACTGACCCGAAAAAACGGCGAAGAGTACAAATAAAATGGAGCTGATGAAAATGACCAGCCAAAAACGACTTAATACCATGTAACGAAATTGCACAATTTCTTGCAAAGCCCAACAACTCCCAACAAAAAGAATTAACATGTGTTATTGAATTAAGCCTTGCGCTTTCCTTTACTTTGCAAAAAAAACACCATGAAAATCGTTTTTCATTCTGCAGCTTCTCGCGGACACGCCGACCACGGCTGGCTAAACGCCAAGCATTCATTTAGTTTTGCCTCTTGGTACAACCCAGAGCGCATTCATTTCGGTATGTTGCGCGTCCTTAACGACGACATCGTTGCAGGCGGAATGGGCTTTGGCAAGCACCCCCATGACAACATGGAAATCATCACAATCCCTTTANCTGGCTCCATTCAACATCAAGACAGCATGGGCTTTAGCGAGGTTATTCACGCCGGAGAGGTACAAGTGATGTCGGCAGGAACCGGTATTTACCACAGCGAATACAATCCGAGTCCAAGTGAAGAACTGAACCTTTTTCAAATTTGGATTTTCCCCAATCAAAAGCAAGTGACGCCACGTTACGCGCAAAGGAAATACAACTTAGCACAAGAGGCCTTCACTGAACTTGTTGGCCCACAGAACAGCGGTCTCGACACCTGGATTCACCAAGACGCCTGGATTTCAATAGGTGATTTTTCTTCTGAAACATTGACAAATTACAACCTTCATACAGCTCGACATGGCGCTTACGTTATGGTCATTGAAGGGTCGGTGCAGATAGGCGATCAAATTTTAGAGGAACGCGACGCTATGGGGATTTCTCAAACTGAACAATTTTCACTTCATATCAAACAAAATGCAAGAATCCTTGTCATAGAAGTACCAATGAACTAAACAAATGAAAAACCAACTCCTCCAAGCACTCAACTGGCGCTACGCCACCAAAAAATACGACCCGAGTTTTGCACTCAGCGAAGAAGACAAACAAACAATTGAAACGGTCTTGCAACTCGCACCCAGCAGTTACGGGCTACAACCGCTGCATTTTATTTGGATCGAAGACCAAGAATTGCGCGAAAAAACCAAAACAATTGCCTGGAATCAGCAGCAAATTACCGATGCAGCTGCAGTTTTAGTACTCTGCGCCAAAAATGAACTCACCGCTACCGATTTAGACCAACATGCAGACCTCATGCGCGATACCCGAGGCATGACTGAAGAACAAATCAAAGGTTTCCGAAATCACTTGCATACCGCCATTGGGCAAAAAGCCGCTGCAGAGGTCAAGGCTTGGAACGGCAAACAAGCTTATATCGCCCTTGGACAATTACTCACCGCTTGTGCCTTACTAGATCTCGATGCAACGCCTATGGAAGGTTTTGATCCAGTTGCACTCGACCGCTTACTCAATCTAGAAAAAGATGGATTGCATAGCGTCTTGATTTGCCCCATCGGCAAACGCGCAGCAGACGACCACTACCAACACCTTCAAAAGGTCAGAAAGCCAAAAAAATCCATCATCAGCGTCCGTTAAATAAGAGATTTTCCTTATATTTGAGGATGTCTCGATTGGTGCTTGTATTTGCCTTATTTATTGCACTGAATGCCCATGTTTGGTCGGCTCCACTCATGAGTCACTCTGACCGCCTCGAGATCCAACAAATTCAAAGCGAACTCTTGCGCAGCAATGGTGCCGTCTCTAAAGAACTGCAATCCAAGCACCCTATATACAACCTAGATGGGCGCTGGTATTTATCTATGTTAGGTCGCTGTAATGCAGCTTTTAAGCCCGAAGAGTTGCAATGGCAGCGCATCTTATTCCAAAAACCTATTGCTGGCCTGCTTTCGCTTAAAGTTCCACTCCAAAAACTAGCTGCACTGTCTAGCCTCAAAGGCCTTGACTACCTTGAAATCGCAGGTCGCATTATACCCAACCTAGACAAAGCCATCATAGACCTTCATGCAGATTCTGTGCACGCTGGCATAGGACTTCCGCAGGGCTACGCTGGCAAAGATGTCTTTATTGGCGTCACCGACTGGGGCTTTGACTACACACATCCTGTATTCTACGACACGCTCTTACAGCAGCACCGCATCTACGCAGCCTGGGATCAATTCAAAACAAGTGGCCCGGCGCCGAACGGCTTTAATTATGGCACTGAATACGCCGATACNCCTAGCTTACTTGCNGCCGGTGGCGANACCTCCAATATCTACAATTACGGAACCCATGGCACACACGTCGCAGGCATTGCCGGTGGTGCTGGAGCCTCGAGTCCGTACCGTGGTGTGGCCTATGAAGCACAATTTTTATTTGTTACTTTTCTCGTGGACGAAGGCGCTGTTCTAGATGCCTGGCAATGGATGTATCAAAAAGCGCAAGCCGAAGACAAGCGCCTGGTTGTCAACATGAGCTGGGGCCTTTACCACTTCGGAACGCTCGACGGAACCTCCATACTGAGCCAAGCCATTACTGCATTCAGTAACTTAGGTGTGGTTTTTGTCAATTCGGGCGGCAATAACGGTAACGTTAATTTTCACCTCAAAAAAACCTTTAACAACGACATTCTCAAATCGCGCATCGAATTTTACGACTACGCAGCCAATCCAAACATGTGGGGTCAAAGCATACACGCTTGGGGAGAGGTAGGCCAGAGCTTTTCGAACGGCATCATCGTGACCAACAGCTCCAATGTTCCTTTAGTCGAGAGCCCATTTTACAGTACGGCTAACACCAACTCTTTCATCGATACTTTTTTAGTTGCGGGCCAAGACACCATTTGGTACAACATTTCCGCAGATGCCGCACATCCGCTGAATGGCAAGCCGCAAATGCGCCTGCGCGTCAAAAACACCAACACGAGCTTGCGCGTACAGCTCAAATCACAAGCAAATAGCGGCACCGTTCATTACTGGAACGTCACTGAACTCAGCAACGATGTCGGCAATTGGGGCATGGCCTTTTTAGCCGCTGGCACCGGCACTACCTCCGGCGACAACCAAAACGGCATTTCAGAACCCTCTTGTGCAGACGACGTCATTAGCGTTGGCGCCTACGCCACACAATACGCTACCCAGTCGGGTTCTTTAGTGGGCGGAGCGCTCGCTTCATTTTCGAGCAAAGGACCGCGTTACGATGGCGCCATGAAGCCTGATATAGCTGCCCCAGGTGTTGCCATTGCATCGGCAATCTCCTCTTTTACGACAGGGAATTATACCAGCGTCGCCAACACCAGCTTTAACAGCACCACCTACCATTTTGCCAAGTTTTCGGGAACCTCCATGGCTTCACCAATGGTAGCTGGGGTTGCCGCGCTCATGCTCGAAGCCAACCCCTATCTTTCTGCTGCGCAAGTCAAGGAAATCATCATGCAAACTGCGCGGCAAGACAACTACACTGGTGCTATTCCCCCAGAAGGAAGCCCTCAGTGGGGCGCAGGCAAAATCAATGCCTATGCAGCCGTACAACTCGCCGTTCAAACACTTGGCCTACTCGAAGGTAGTCCGATTATTGAATGGTCCGTATATCCAAATCCGGTACAAAGCTATTTGCACTTTACCATCGTAGAACTCCCGGACTTCGCTGAAATCATTGGCCTCGATGGCAAGCGGTATTGGGTAGCCATAGAAAATAACAAAATGAGCGTTCAAGAATTACCTTCTGGTACTTACTATGTGCGTTTGCATCAAAATGGCCGCATTCAACAAGCCCCATTTGTAAAAATCTAAAAGCAATTCCTCAAAGGGCAATGCACATCCGACTCGCTCAACTCGACGAACTACCCATTCTTGAAAATTTGGCTCGCCAAATATGGCCAGCAACCTATGCAGACATCATCAGTCAAGAACAAATTGATTTTATGCTCAACTGGATGTACAGCTTTCCTGCACTCCGTCAACAACAAGAAGAAGAGCATGAATTTTATATCCTAAATCACGAAGGCAAAGATATCGGTTTTATTGCGATCGAATGGATCAATGAGCCACAACATAGTGACAGCGATCAACTCAAAATCAACAAACTTTATGTGCTAACTGAATGCCAAGGAAAAGGGATGGGAAGGGCACTTTTTGAAAAAGCAAAAGAACGGGCTACTGAAACCGGATGTAAAGCTATATTCCTGCAAGTCAACAAAGCAAACCAAGCCAAAAACTTCTATCTCCAATTGGGTTTTCAAGTAAGAGAAGAAGCTGTTTTCGATATCGGGAACGGTTTTGTCATGGACGACTACATCATGGAAGTACAGCTCTGAGCTTTTTTGTATCTTCGTAAACCTAAAAAAATTACCCATGCTCAAAATCGATATGCACAGCCATATTTTGCCGCAAACCATGCCCAATTGGACGCAAAAATTTGGTTACGGCAAATTCATTCACCTCGAACCCAATACCGATGGCAGCGCCAACATGATGCAAGGCGGGCAATTTTTTAGACGCATCGTGGAAAATTGTTGGGATGCACCACTGCGCATTGAAGAATACAAACCCTTTCATACACAAGTTCAGGTCGTTTGCACGATCCCGGTCATGTTCTCTTATTGGGCCAAAACGGCCGACGCGCTAGAGTTATCTCGATTTCTCAACGACCATATCGCCGAACTCGTACAACGCTATCCTAAAAACTATATCGGCCTGGCAACTATACCTATGCAAGATGCCGAAGCCGCTATTTTAGAACTCGAACGCGCCAAATCAATAGGCCATGTCGGTATTCAAATTGGCTCCAATATCAATGATGAAAACCTGTCAGAGGAAAAGTTCTTCCCGATTTTTGAAGCGTGCGAGCGCCTCGGCATGGCCGTCATGATCCATCCATGGCAAATGATGGGTTTTGACAGCATGAAAAAATACTGGCTGCCTTGGTTGGTTGGCATGCCAGCCGAAACGTCGAGAGCAGCTTGTTCACTGATTTTTGGCGGAGTCTTGGAACGCCTACCCAATCTACGCGTTTGCTTCTCACATGCAGGCGGCTCGTTTCTTCCAACGCTCGGACGCATCGAGCACGGCTTCAATTGCCGCCCAGATTTAGTGGCCATAGACAACCCACACAACCCGCGTAATTATTTAGGGAAATTCTGGGTAGATAGCATTACCCACGACATCGATGCATTGGAGTACATCCTCAAAATGCAAGGGTCCAAGCGCGTGTGTTTGGGCAGTGACTACCCCTTCCCGCTCGGCGATTTAGAAATTGGTCAGTTCATTGAAGACAGTAGCTTAAGTACTGAAGTCAAAGAAGATATTTTCTGCAATGCGACCCTCGAGTGGCTGCAGCTCGATAAAAATCAGTTTATTTAATCAATTTCATATTTCAAGCGGATCGTGACGCTCGCTGTTTTGCGACGAGAACTCGTATTGAAGCTACCTCCCCACTCGAACTCTTCAGAAGAGTTTTCTGCAGTAATCTGAAACACGCCCATGTCGGCATACATCAGTTTACCTAAACTACCACCACCATTTTCAGCTATTTTGGCCGCGCGTTCATGTGCATCTTTAGTAGCGGCCTCGATCATTTTGAGCTTCAATTGCGCCAGCTTCGTGTAGTAATATTCTGGTGCATCTGAATTGAGCTCTATACCCGCATCAATCAACTCCGACACCTGACGAGAGGTTTGCTCCACTACATTGACTTTTTTAGAGCTTACTTTGACACTCTGATTGAGCGAATAACCGTCGAAAATCGTTTGACGGATATTGCCTTCATCGTCGTAGATATTGCTCCATTCTTTGGAAATATCGGCTGCTTCGAATACCATTTCATCTTCTGAAATTCCGCGAGATTTGAGGTATGATTTTACTTTTCGAATATCTGCATTGAGTTGGGCGTAAGCGTCTTTGAGTTCCATACTCATGCGAGAAAAGGAAGCGCGCCAAACAATCAGATCTGAATCAAAAGATTCTTCCCCCAAACCAATAACCGAAACGGTGTCATCGGGCTTGCCTTTTGACATGTATGCCTTGCCTAAAATAAGACCAGTAATGATCACGGCAGCGGCAATTAAAAGGGTTGAGAAATGGGTTTTGAAGAAATTCATGTCGATTTGTTTAAGAATTGTAAACCAAGGTAATACTAATTTGTTACACTTTCATGGAAACTAAAAATTTTGCCGTTATTGGTGCATCAAAAGGCATTGGCTTGGCCTTGACCCAACAACTTCTCGAAGAAGGTCACCACGTTTTTGCCACCTATGCAAATACGAACCCTACTTTTACGCATCCGAATTTAACCTGGGTGCATTATAATGTCTTGGAACCTACTGCGCTTCAATTTCCCGATATTTTAGACGGATTGGTTTATTGCCCGGGTACTATTTCTCTGAAACCTTTCAATAGATTTGGGCCTGCAGATTTTCAAGCCGATTACCAACTCCAGGTTCTGGGTGCCATTCAGAGCGTTCAAAACGCGCTTCCTTCGCTCAAGAAAAGCACACTGGCATCTGTGGTATTATTTTCTACAGTTGCGGTGCAGCAGGGTCTTCCTTTTCACAGTTTGGTTTCTGCCTCAAAAGGCGCCATTGAAGGCCTCACGCGCGCGCTCGCTGCAGAATTTGCGCCCAAAATTCGCGTGAACGCCATTGCACCTTCACTCACCAACACGCCGCTTGCCGAAAATTTACTCAATTCTGACGCTAAAAAAGAAGCCAACGGNGCCAGGCATCCGCTCAAACGCGTGGGCGAACCTGCCGATATCGCCGCAATGGCTTCATTCCTTCTGAGCGACAAGGCTTCCTGGGTCAGCGGACAAATATGGCATGTAGACGGCGGTATTTCGAGCTTGCGCGTATGATGCCCTTGCTTTCCATTGCTGAAATCTATGCGATCATCGATCAGTTCGATCCAATTCGGTATGGAAAGACACGCAATTACCAGAATGGAGGCGTTTCCAAGTTGTCTCCGTATATCTCGCGCGGCGTCATCTCTACGCGCCAAATTTATGAACGCTTGCACAAGAGGGGTTTTTCGCTTTTTGAAATGGAGTCGTTTATAATGGAACTGTGTTGGCGAGACCACTCCCAGTGCATTTGGCAGCACCACGACCCGCAAGTAGAGCTGCGCTCAACGCAATTTTGGATCAAGAACGACACGCAGCTACCGCTAGAGATTACAGCGGCGAACACCGGTATTCAGGCGATAGACAGCGCACTAATTCAATTGAAAGACACCGGCTACATGCACAATCACTTGCGCATGTACTTGGCAGCGCTCGTGTGTAATCATTATGGCTGTCATTGGCGTACTGCAGCCAAATGGCTCTTTTCTCAACTTTGTGATGCTGATGCGGCGAGCAATCACCTCAGCTGGCAATGGGTCTGTGGGGCAAACGCACCTAAAGTCTATTTTGCCAATCAAGAGAACATCAATAAATATTCGGGAAGTTTGCAAAAAGGCACCCCTCTCGATACTACCTATGAAGAATTATCCCAACTTCATATCGCTTGCACTTGGGTACATCCCAAGTCAACATTTGATCCGGAAGTTGCAGGAATCAACCACTTTCAAGTTGATCTTCCAACCTTACTCTACACACCATATCACCTTGACCCCAATTGGCGCAAGGAGGAAGAAGCCAATAAAATACTTTTTTGGGATTTGGAGCAGTGGCAGGAATATCCATTTAACGAAAACATCTTCTATTGGATCAATGAATTAGCCCACTTGCAAATTCCCGATTTACAGGTGGTAATTGGTGATTGGAAAAGCATCCAACAAACCCTAGACCTGACTCGCGTATTCACTAAAGAACACCCGCTCACCGCCAACTACGGTATACAACAAGATCCACGAGATTGGCTGTGGCCACAAGGCAATGAATTACCTGGGTCTTTTTTCAATTACTGGAAAAAAGTTCAAAAACACCTGCGCCGTGAAAACTGAAATAGGTGTGGTTTGGTTCAAGCGAGACTTGCGCCTCCTCGACCACGCCGCGTTGTGCGCAGCAGAGCAAAGCCAATTACCGCTGCTCTATTTATGGTTAATAGAACCAACGGAATGGACTGCTCCTGAAAACGCCTTGCGGCATTGGCAATTTCAGTATGCATCTGTACTGCAAATCAACAAAGAATTGGCTCCTATCGGAAGGAACATTCATGTTTGTCATGCTGAAGCGCTTGCTGTTTTCGAACTTTTACATACTGAATTTCAAATCAAAGAAGTTTGGAGCTATCAAGAATCAGGACCGCCAAGAACATATGAGCGCGACCGCCACTTGCAGAGCTATTTCAAACAGCAGCATATCACGTGGAGTGAATTTCAACGCGATGGCATCATTCGCGGCCTCAAAAACCGAAAAAATTGGGACAAAGCCTGGTTTGCGTATGTGAATAGCCCCCAGCTTCGCTTTGAGCCCAATTCCTCAAGACCGCACTTGTATTGGGAAAACAATTTCAACCCATCCGAAGAATTGGTCCAACAACTTACAGCTTATCCCGAGCATTTTCAAAAAGCTGGGCCAGCATATGCAGAGCGTTATTTGCATGATTTTTTGAGTCAGCGCGTGGTTCTTTACCAAAAAGGAATCTCCAAACCAGCAATGAGCAGAAAAAGCTGCAGTCGCCTCTCCCCTTTTTTAGCTTGGGGTAATCTCTCTATTCGGCAAGTAGTGAGGGCAAGCTCGGGATACATGAAAAACAAAGCAGGCAAACACAATTACGATGCTTTTCTTACGCGCCTGCATTGGCACTGCCATTTCATTCAAAAGTTTGAAACCGACTGCACTTATGCAACAGCCTGCATCAATAAAGCCTACGAGGGGCTGAGTTACCCAACGAACGATGCCTTTTTGGAGGCCTGGAAAACCGG
>Ga0063231_10000123_pt1 | contig 18921 bp, 16 predicted proteins | sample LauGreSu1BDMLBSD_2_FD_56231 | JGI IMG/M metagenome (GOLD analysis project Ga0063231, IMG submission 56231) | Freshwater lake microbial communities from Lake Michigan, USA - Su13.BD.MLB.SD v2 (version 2) | ecosystem: Environmental > Aquatic > Freshwater > Lake | place: Lake Michigan, USA...
TCGCCAAGCCCGCAAAGATGCACCCGCAGCATCAGCGGCCACAGTATCTCAAGGCTTAGCACCCCGTCAAAGCCGCGCCTACCGTGAAATTTTTCAATTGGTGCGCTCTGAAATGGGCAACGCACAAAGTGACAGCACAGACACTGACCGCCTCGACGAAGACAACTGACCTCACCCCCAACTTTCAGCACATCNCAACATGTCATCGCCTCACGACCCCGTCAAAATTGGCATCGTCTCCATCAGNGACCGCGCCAGCACAGGCGTCTATGAAGACAAAGGCCTGCCCGCCTTGCAAACATGGCTCACGCAAGCCCTCCAAAATCCCCTTCAATTTGAAGCTCGACTTATTCCCGACGAGAAAGAGCGCATCAGCGCCACCTTGATTGAGTTGGTCGANGCAGGTTGCAGTTTGGTGCTGACCACAGGCGGCACAGGCCCTGCNATTCGCGACGTCACCCCNGANGCCACNNTGGCCATTGCAGACAAAGAAATGCCTGGCTTTGGCGAACAAATGCGTCAGATCAGCTTGAAGTTTGTGCCAACGGCTATCTTGTCTCGCCAAGTGGCTGTCATTCGCGGGCAAAGTTTGATCATCAACTTACCGGGNCAGCCCAAGTCGATTGCCGAAACACTGGAAGGTTTGAAAGACAGCCAGGGGCAAAGCGTGGTGCATGGTATTTTTGCAGCAGTGCCCTATTGCATTGATTTGATTGGTGGCCCTTACCTTGAAACCAATGAGGAGGTTTGCAAGGCATTTAGACCCAAGACGGCCATTCGACCGCCTCAAACATCAAACTAAAAAAATGCCAGAAGGCCTGGGAATTTATTTGCCCACCAGCTGGTTCAACTTTTCAGCTGCAAAAGTTTCTCGCTTGGCCGCATCGCCCGGCATTTGAATGCCCTGGGTATTGCCNTGGTTGGCGTTCATTTTCTCCAAGGCTTGCCAGAGCATGGCTATTTGATGCTCTTGGCTGGAGGCGTTGTCAATCAAGCCNCGCATGGCTTGTGACAATGGATCGTCGTTTTGCGTCACACCATAAGCCGAGAAACCCATTTTGGAAGCCGTGGCCTCGCGCTGAACATCGGCTTCTTCTTGAATAATTCGCGCAGGGTTTCCAACCGCTGTAGCACCCGCTGGCACCGGCTTGGTTACTACCGCGTTGGAGCCTACTTTGGCACCGTCGCCCACAGTAAATCCACCCAACACTTTGGCGCCCGCACCAATCACGACATCTTTGCCCAATGTGGGATGCCGCTTCTCGCCTTTGTAAAGGGAAGTACCACCCAAAGTCACACCATGATAGATGGTGCAACCATCGCCAATTTCGGCAGTTTCGCCAATCACAATGCCCATGCCGTGATCGAAGAAAACGCGTTCACCTAACTTAGCACCCGGGTGAATTTCAATGCCTGTCACCCAGCGAGAAAAATTAGAAATGAATCGGCCTAGCCATTTGAACCCCGCACGCCAGCAAGCGTGGGCCCAACGGTGAAGCACCACCGCATGCAAGCCCGGATAACACGTGAGCACCTCCCATGATGTGCGCGCAGCAGGATCACGGTCGAGGATGCATTGGATGTCGGAATTTAAACGTGCAAACATAAACTTCTTGTCAATGCGCTAAGTCTAGCGTTTTGCTTGGGCTGTTTCGATCATGGCTTTAGCAACACCTCTCAGAATATGGATTTCCTCAGGCGTCAAATTTGCCCGGTTGAACAACTGGTTCAAACGAGGCATGAGTTTTTTGGGGGCTTCGGGGTCTAGAAAGCCAATTTCAATCAATGCCTGCTCCAAATGTCCCAACAAACCTGCCACTTGTGCGGCATCGGCCAAACCAGACTCCCCAGCGGGTGATGCCACCGGGAATCCACCCAAAGCCAAGCGCCATTCATAAGCCACCAACTGAAGGGCCGCGGCCAAATTGAGCGAGCCGAAATCTGGATTGGTGGGTATCGACAAAGCCACATGGCATTTGTAGACATCTTCGTTTTTCATGCCAAAGCGTTCCGAGCCAAACAAGAATCCAATGGAGGAAATGGCTTCGGCCGGTTTGACAATTTCTGATGCAGTCTGCGTTAGAGAGCGCCCCAACAAGAGGTCAAAGTGCTCCCTTGGCGATCGCGTGGGCGGGCCAAAATCTCTGGGTGTCATGGCCGTAGCGCACACATGAGAGATGCCATCCAGCGCCTCCTCCAAGGTACTCACAATGCGCGTTTTATCGAGCACATCGTTGGCACCGCTGGCCCTTTGGATGGTCTCTTCTTTGCGCAGCACATTGGCATAACGAGGTGCCACCAACACCATGTCATCAAAGCCCATGACTTTCAAAGCACGGGCCGCCGCACCCACATTGCCGGGGTGGCTGGTTTCAATCAAGATAAATCGGGTTCGCATGGGCCACATTGTCCCAGTTCCTGCCCATCCAAAAAGTCCAAATTCGGCCCACAAGCCCTTCCGATCAGCCAAATTCATGGGAAAATGCGCCATTCGCCTCTGTCATCGCACAGAGGCTCCCGTTGTTGCTCTTAAAAATTCATGTCGACCAATCTCCACCCCATGCTCAACGTAGCCGTCAAGGCTGCACGCGCCGCCGGCGCCATCATCAACCGCGCCGCCTTGGACGTGGAGGCTGTTCGAATTTCGCAAAAACAAGTGAACGACTTTGTGACAGAAGTTGACTTGGCCAGCGAAAACGCCATCATCGAAACCCTGCTCACCGCCTACCCGCACCACGGCATCTTGGCCGAAGAGTCTGGCAAAACGCACGGCAACCCCGATGCCGACCACGTTTGGATCATCGATCCACTCGACGGCACCACCAATTTCATTCACGGCTTTCCAGTTTATTGCGTCAGCATTGCGCTGGCCGTGAATGGCAAAGTTGAACAAGCCGTGGTGTACGACCCCTCACGCAACGATTTGTTCACAGCCACCAAAGGGCGCGGCGCTTACATGAACGATCGTCGCTTGCGCACCAGCAAGCGCACCCAAATGCACGAGTGCCTCATCTCTACAGGTTTTCCATTCCGACCCGGTGACAACTTCAACCAGTACCTGCGCATGATGGGCGATGTGATGCAACGCACTGCGGGCCTGCGCCGTCCTGGTGCTGCTGCTTTGGACCTGGCTTATGTAGCCGCGGGTTTCACAGATGCCTTTTTTGAAACAGGATTGCAAATTTGGGACGTGGCAGCAGGGTCATTGCTGGTAACCGAAGCCGGCGGCCTGGTGGGCAACTTCACAGGAGAGGCAGATTTCTTGGATCAAAAAGAATGCTTGGCCGGCACGCCCAAAATTTATGGTCAACTGGTGCCCATCCTCAGCAAGTACAGCAAATTTGCCAGTGCTGGCGAAAAAGCCTCTGTGCGCGCTGCCGATGCCAAGGATGCTGCCGCATCTCAGGCCGGGCAAGACTCAACGGACAGCCCCTTCTAAGCCATGACAGACGCGCTCGACTTGAGTGCCCACACCCCCATGATGCAGCAGTATTTGCGCATCAAGGCGGAGTTCCCTGACACCCTGGTCTTTTACCGGATGGGTGACTTTTATGAAATGTTCTTTGAAGACGCCGAGCGTGCCGCCGGCCTAATGGACATCACCCTCACCCACCGTGGCCAAACAGCCGGTAAACCCATTGCCATGGCTGGCGTACCTTTTCACTCTGTCGAAAACTATCTGGCCAAGCTCATCAAGCTGGGCGAGTCGGTGGCCATCTGCGAACAGGTGGGCGATGTTGCCACCAGCAAAGGCCCTGTTGAGCGCAAAGTTGTAAGGGTCGTCACACCCGGCACCCTCACAGACACCGAATTGTTGTCTGATAAAAGCGAGGCCATATTGTTGTCGCTGCACATTGCACCGCGCAACGCCTGCGGCTTGGCTTGGCTCAGCGTCACGCAAGGGGTGTTGCATTTGGCCGAATGCTCGCACGACGAATTGGCCGATTGGTTAGAACGCATTGCGCCCAGCGAGTTGCTGGTCAGCGCCAGCATCACGCCCAAATGGGAACAACAACTTCAAGCAATGCGCTTGGGTCAACGCGGCCTTGCGCTGTCGCTTACTTTGCGTCCCGACTTTCAATACGACGCAGGTCTCGGTCATGGCAAGCTCATCAAGCAACTCCATGTGGCCAGCTTGGCCGCTTGGGAGGCAGACAAGTTAGGTCACGCCCATGCTGCCGCTGGAGCCTTGCTCACATATGCAGAACACACGCAAGGCAGAGCGCTGCCGCATGTGTCTCAACTCAAAGTGCAAAAGGCCAATGACCTGATTGACCTGCCTGCCAGCACGCGTCGCAACTTAGAGCTCACCCAAACTTTGCGCGGCGAGGATGCCCCAACTCTTTTTTCTTTGCTCGACACCTGCATGACAGGCATGGGCAGTCGTCAACTGAAGCAATGGCTTTTAAACCCACCCCGTGACCGTCAAATTGCAGTAGAGCGACTGGCCGCAATCGATCAGTTGAATGACCACAGTGCTTCAGCACAAAGTGGTGTGGCCATTTGGTCTAGATTGCGTGAGCAACTCAAAGGCGCCAGCGANGTCGAGCGCATTACAGCGCGCATTGCNCTCNGACAAGTGCGCCCGCGTGAATTGGTAGCCCTTAAAAATGCCCTCATCCGCTCGGCCAATTTGGCGCTGCACTTGCAAGAAACTTTGGGTCACTTGTCACCCACCAAACTGCTGCACGACATCCATTTCGATTTGCAGCCGCCTGCTGGCCTCACAGAAATTTTGCAACAAGCTCTTTTAGAAGAGCCTGCCAATTTGATTCGCGATGGCGGCGTGATGGCCCACGGCCTAGACGCAGAGCTTGACGAGCTGCGTGCCATTCAAACCAATTGCGACGATTTCTTGCTTGAATTGGAAACACGCGAAAAAGCACGCACAGGCATTGCCAATTTGCGCGTACAGTTCAACAAAGTTCATGGCTTCTACATCGAAGTGACGCAAGGTCAAATTGACAAAGTACCCGACGATTACCGTCGCCGTCAAACCTTGAAGAACGCAGAGCGCTTCATCACGCCCGAGCTCAAAGCCTTTGAAGACAAGGCTTTGTCTGCACAAGAACGCGCACTGGCACGAGAGAAGTATTTGTACGAGCTTTTGCTTGACCAACTGCAAAACCACATTCACCCGCTCACCAAATTGGCGCAAGCCATGGCTCAGCTGGACGCACTGTGCACCTTCACCGAGCGCGCCACCACCCTCAATTGGTGCGCGCCACAATTTGCCAAAGAGCCTTGCATTGAAATTCGTCAAGGTCGTCACCCCGTGGTGGAAGCGCGCTTGGCTGAAACCTCTGGTGGAAGCTTCATTGCCAACGATTGCCTGATGCACAGCAAGCAGCGTTTGCAAATCATCACAGGCCCCAATATGGGCGGTAAGTCAACCTACATGCGCCAGGTGGCATTGATTGTTCTCTTGGCCAGCATAGGCAGTCATGTGCCTGCCAGCAGTTGTAGGCTAGGCCCTATTGACGCCATTCACACCCGCATCGGCGCTGCCGATGACTTGGCCAATGCCCAATCTACTTTCATGTTGGAGATGACCGAAGCCGCTCAAATTTTGCACAGCGCCACCCCTTTGTCTTTGGTGCTCATGGACGAAATTGGCCGCGGCACATCCACCTTTGATGGCTTGGCATTGGCCAGCGGCATTGCCACGCACTTGCATGACAAAACGCAGGCCTTCACTTTGTTTGCCACCCATTACTTTGAACTCACCGAGTTCCCAGCGTCGCACCACGCCGCATTGAACATGCACGTAGGCGCTACAGAATCGGGCAATGACATCGTGTTCCTTCATGAACTCCAAGCCGGTCCTGCCAGCAAGAGCTACGGCGTGCAAGTGGCCAAATTGGCGGGCATGCCCTCGGGTGTACTCAGCCATGCACGTCACACCCTTTCAGCCCTAGAAGCAGGCGCCAATGAAGCTCGCGTGCAAGTGGACTTGTTTGCGCCACCCCCTGAAGCAAGCAACACAGGGCCTACCCCTCTTGAAGCTGCTTTGAACCAAATTGACCCAGATGCCATGAGCCCCCGTGAAGCACTGGAAGCCCTCTACAGTTTGAAGCGCGTGATGAAGCGCTCCGAACCCTGAAGAAAAATTGATTAGATGAACAACATCATTTTTTCGCATGGCAACGGTTTCCCAGCCAGTACTTACCGCTGTTTCACCAATGACTTGAATCGACGTGGTTTCCAAGTTGATTCGATTGAAAAATTTGGCCACGATGCACGCTATCCTGTGACCAGCAACTGGCCATTTTTGGTCCAAGAATTGGCAGATTTCGCCAAAGTGATTCACGATGGAACTGGCGAAAAGCCTTTTCTAATTGGTCATTCTTTGGGTGGACTGCTCAGTTTGATGTGCGCCTCCAAACACCCTCATCTCACTGCAGGCGTGGTTCTTTTAGACTCTCCAGTGGTGGGGGGCTGGAAAGCCAGTGCGCTTCAGCTTGCCAAAAAAACCAATTGGATTGGCTCTGTCAGCCCAGGCAGGATCAGCAAATCACGCCGTCAACACTGGCCTCATATTGAAGCGGTCATTGAGCACTTTCAACACAAACGAGCGTTTGCGCATTGGCACCCCGATGCCCTCAGAGACTATGCAGAATTTGGAACGGTTGAAGAAAATGGCGAACGTGTTTTGAGCTTTGATCGTGAAATTGAAACAGCCATCTACAACACGCTGCCCCACAACCTGCCCTCCATGCTCAAGCGCCATCCCCTGAAGTGCGCCGTTTCTTTCATTGGTGGTACACATTCTCGTGAAATGCGCGTTGCAGGCTCTGAATTAACCGACAAAGTGTCCAAAGGCCGAGTGACATGGCTGGATGGCTCTCATCTTTTTCCCATGGAAAAACCCATTGCCGCAGCCGCTGCTGTGGAAGCCTCTTTGCTGAACATGGGCGCTAAANCAAATTAGCAATTTAGCGAGTTAGCAACTTAGCAATTTAGCAGGGCCGACCATTCAGGGTGCCCAAGAAACCAAGCCAGTCCAGGCAGTGAACAACACAACCAGTCCAAAAGCGATTCGGTACCAAGCAAAAATTTCAAAGCTGTGGCTGGCAATGTACTTCAGAAGCCAGCGCACACAAATCCAAGCACTGATGAAGGAAACGATCAAGCCTGTGGCAAACATGGGCACATCTTCAACCGACAAAAGAGCACGCTCTTTGTAAAGACTGTAGGCACCTGCGCCAATCAGCGTTGGNATGGCCAAGAAAAAGGAAAAATCAGTGGCTGCTTTGCGCGACAAGCCGAGCAGCATTCCACCAATGATGGTGGCACCGCTTCGGCTTGTGCCAGGGATCATGGCCAAGCACTGCACCAATCCCACCATCAATGCATCGCGTCCGCGCATGTCCTCCACGGCGCGAATTCGAATGGTAGAGGGCGGTCTTCTCTCGGCCCACAAAATAATGAAGCCGCCCACAATGAACGTGGTGGCCACCACCCAAGGATTGAACAAGTTTTCTTTAATGAACTTGCCAAACAACAATCCCAAAATCACGGCGGGAAAGAATCCAATGAAAACATTCAGCACAAAACGCTGAGCTTCCGCTTGGTAAGGAAAGGCTTTGACGGTGGCGTAGATTTTTTCCCAGTACACCAAAATGACGGCAAAAATAGCGCCGGTTTGAATGGCGATGTCAAAGACTTTGGCCTTGGCGTCGTCAAAACCAAGCAAGGCCCCCGCCAAAATGAGGTGGCCTGTTGACGAGATGGGTAAAAATTCGGTCAAGCCCTCCACCACACCCATGACAGCGGCTTTGGCTAACAACGTTAAATCCACCGAGACTCCTTGAAGAACACCCGATTATCGCTCGTGATTGGCCCTAAAATCGGGCCATGAGCACAGCCAACGTCAAAGCCAATTCCATGGGCACTCCCGAAGATCCTCCAAAGGTCAGCAATTTTTTACGCCAAATCATCGAATCCGACTTGGCTCATGGCACCTACGCTCAACGCAAGTGGGCCGGTACGCCAGGCGATGCAGCACACCATGCCAGCGGCAACCCCGATCCCGCCAAAATTCGCACTCGATTTCCCCCTGAGCCCAACGGCTATTTGCACGTTGGCCACGCAAAAAGCATTTGCTTGAACTTCGGCTTGGCACGCGACTATGGCGGCGTGTGTCACATGCGTTTTGACGACACCAACCCCGAAAAAGAAGACACCGAATACGTCAATTCCATTTTGGATGCCGTGAAATGGCTAGGCTTCAATTGGGATGCACATGGCACCTCCCACCTCTATCAAGCCAGCGACTACTTCGATTTCATGTACCGAGCAGCAGAGTTTTTGATACAAGCTGGTTTGGCCTACGTTGACGAACAGTCGGCAGAAGAGATGCGCATTCACAGAGGCGATTTCAATACGCCTGGCAAAGACAGTCCGTTTCGCGCACGCACAACTGCAGAAAATCTAAGCCGCTTTCGCGAGATGCGAGATGGCAAACTGGCCGATGGTGCTGCGGTGTTGCGCGCCAAAATTGACATGGCTTCGCCCAATATCAATATGCGCGACCCGGCCATCTACCGCATTCGAAGAGCCACCCATCACAACACGGGTGATGCATGGTGCATCTACCCCATGTACACCTTTGCGCATCCCATTGAAGATGCCCTCGAGCAAATTACGCACAGCATTTGTACACTTGAATTTGAAGACCAGCGTCCCTTTTACGATTGGCTCATGGCCCGCTTGTGCGAATCGCACACGCTCACAGACGGTTCTTTGCAGCCCGCATTGTTGGCACTCCCAAGCCCTAAGCAGTATGAATTTGCACGCCTGAACCTCACCTACGTGGTCACCAGCAAACGCAAGTTGGCTCAACTGGTCAATGAAGGCAAAGTGAGTGGTTGGGACGATCCCCGTATGCCCACCATTGTGGGTTTGCGCCGCCGCGGTTACACCCCCGAGAGCCTGCAGCTTTTTGCAGACCGCATTGGCGTGACAAAAAGTGATTCATGGATTGACTACAGCACCCTTGAAGGCTGCTTGCGCGACGACCTAGACCCCAAAGCAGTTCGCGCCATGGCAGTCCTCGACCCTGTTCAACTCACTATCTCCAACTGGGATGAATTGATGGGAACCGGCACACTTGACGATTGCCACGCCCCTGTTCACCCGCACCACCCCGAGTTGGGGCAGCGCCATTTCAAATTTGGAAAATCACTTTGGATTGAGCGTTCCGACTATGAAGAAACGCCGCCGAAAGGCTTCTTCCGATTGTTTCCCGGCAACAAAGTACGCCTGAAATATGGCTACGTCATTGAATGCACAGGGGCCAACAAAGATTCCAATGGACATGTGACAGAAGTTCTGGCGCAACTCATTCCCGATACCAAAAGCGGCACACCTGGCTCTGACAGCGTGAAGGTCAAAGGGGTCATGACATGGGTGGCCCAAGCCGATGCCGTTGCAGCCGAGGTCCGTTTATACGACCGCTTGTTCAATGAAGCTAACCCCGATTCGGGCGGTAAAGACTTTTTGAGCTGCCTCAACCCAGACAGCCTGAAAGTAATTCAAGCTTATGTAGAGCCCGCGTTGGCCAAAAGCTCACCAGACGCTAAGTTTCAATTTGAGCGGCATGGTTACTTTGTAGCCGACCGCTCAGATTACTCTTGTGACAAGCCCGTTTTCAATCGGTGTACAGGCTTGAAAGACACTTGGAGCAAGTGAGCTGACTTGCACCTGTATCAGCTTGCAATACTGACTTAGCTTGCCATGCTGCCCATGCTGGCAATGTACAAACCCACCGTGCAAATCACTCCCACAAGCCAAGCCAGTGAGCGCAACTTGTCTTGATCGCTGATGTACAAAGCGACATAGGCCACTCGGGCTGCCACAAACAGGCTTGCATACAAGTCAATTTCGTCTTGTGGCACCTCGGTGTAAAAAGCCAATAAAACACCCACTGCATAAATGGGGAAGGCTTCAAAGCAATTGCCTTGAGCCGCATTGGCTCGTGCCCGATAACCCGTCTGCTTGGCCAACCATTCGCGGGGGTTGTGGTTGTCGTAGTTCTTTTGGCCAGCNTTGGCAATGCCCGCACAAATCCAAGGCATGGCGCCAGTCAATAAAAGGGATGCAATGACCAAATTCATAGAGATCTTTCAAACATTAGACAATTTTCACTGAGCCATTCTAGGCGCTACGCAACCAAACCTCGTATGCTCACTTAGAATTTGGGGTCTCAACGGTTCCGCACAGGAAATATTCATGTCTTTGCATTCAATTCGCGTTTCTCTACTGGCCTTGGCTTCCGCCATGATTTTGCTGGCTTGTGGTGGTGGTGAATCATCTTCAGCGCCTCCGCCGCCAGTGGGAGGCCTCAGTGTCGTTGCAGGCGAAAACCAGGTCACACTGAGTTGGACAGAAACACCCGGCGTCGACTATTGGATTTTTTCTGCCCAAGACAAACCAACACTGAATTTGAGCAACTGGTTAACTTCAACGGGCTCCTCGTACCGTTTGAATGTGAAGTCTCCTTTTGTCATAACCGGTTTGGTCAATGGCACGCCCTACTCCTTTTTCCTCACTGGCCGATTCAACAAAGGCCCAGGCGGTGATGCCACCCCTACTGTTACAGCCACGCCTCGTTTGGCGGGCATTGAATGGACTAGCGGTGTCAATGTCAACACAGGCAACCACACAGGCTTGAGTTTTGGCCGCTACATCGATACCGCAACCAACACCAGCCTCTCGACTTACTTGGCCGTTGGCAACGGCGGTCGGATGTTCAAGGCCAGCACCATTGACACATGGACAGCCATCACCCCAGTCTTGACCACCAACCTCAACGGTGCCACTTTTTCTTTTTCCAAGTTCATCGCTGCAGGCGATGCTGGCCAAATCATTTACAGCTCAGATACCCAGACTTGGAACCGAGCCACCAGCGGCACGGTTCAAAATCTGAATGCCATTGAAACCAATGGCAGTTTGGCCGTTGCTGTAGGCAACAACGGCACCATCATTACCAGCAAAGACGGCATTGCATGGACGGCCGCAACCACCGTACCCACCACGGCCCATTTGTATGGCGTCTCAGCCACAGTTTCGGGCACATGGATTGCTGTCGGTGCAAATGGCAGTATTTTGACCAGCACTGATGGCGCTGTCTGGACAGCTCAAACGTCCAATACATCAGCTGATTTAAAAGCGGCTGGTGCCTTGCTGATAACCGTCAACAACACCACTTCTTTCACCTACTTGGCAGTTGGCACCAATGGCACAGTTTTGAGCAGTTCTGATGCCATCACTTGGACACCCAGAAGTGCCAACACAACAGCCCATTTGAACCATCTTTCATCGGAGAATCAGTTCGTTGCCGTTGGTGCCAATGGCACCATCCTGACAAGCAGCGATGGCATTGCATGGACGCTGCGAGATAGCAAGACCAAAACAGAGCTTCGCACCGTTTTGCGAGCAGAAGGTAGACTGCTTGTGGCTGACAACTTAGGCAATCTATTGAACTCCAAATAAATCACAAAAAAGTAAGACACAAAAAAAGCCTCCAATTCAAATTGGAGGCCTTTTGATTTCAAGACGTTTTAGCCTTCGATGTGAAGTTCTTGAATTTTTCGGGTGATGGTGTTTCGGCCAATTCCCAGCTTCACGGCAGCTTCAATTCGCCGTCCGCGCGTAGTGGCAAGAGCTGCTTGAATGAGCAATGACTCAAAGCGCCTTGTTAAGACATCCCACACATCCTGTCTGTCGGTTCCTAAAAGTTGGAGAGCTTCCACCTCCAATGCACTTTCCCAACCTGCATGCGCGCCCAAGTTAACCAGCGTGTTGCCTGATGAAGGATTGGCAAACGCTCCCCCTTGCGGCATTGCCTCTTCAATCACACCAATCGGCTGGGTATTCAAAGGCAGATTTGAGCTCACCGGTAACAACACTTCTGGTGGCAAATCTTTGGCTTCAATCATTTGCGCAGGTGCCATGACGGTAAGCCAATGGCAGATATTTTCCAATTGGCGAACATTGCCTGGGAAATGAAATTGGCTCAAAATTTCGAGAGCCTGGTCTGAAATGCGCTTGGGCTCTACACCCAGTTGCTGAGCACTTTGCAACAAGAAATGCTTCGTCAAAACCTGAACATCCTCTTTGCGCTCACGCAAAGCAGGTAGGCGCAAACGAATCACATTCAAGCGGTGGAACAAGTCCTCACGGAAAACACCTTCCTTGACGCGTTGTTCCAAATCTTGATGGGTCGCAGCAATGACTCGAACGTTGGCCTTGACTGCACTGTGGCCGCCCACTCTGTAAAAGTGACCATCTGACAAGACGCGCAGCAAGCGCGTCTGAAGATCAAATGGCATGTCACCAATTTCATCTAAAAACAGAGTCCCGCCTTCTGCTTGTTCAAACCTGCCACGGCGAGAGGTTTGCGCACCCGTGAAAGCACCGCGCTCATGTCCAAAGAGCTCGCTCTCCAACAAGTCTTTGGGAATGGCCGCTGTATTGATTGCAACGAAAGGGCCACTTGCTCTTGGAGAATGTTTGTGCAAGGCGCGTGCAACAAGTTCTTTGCCCGACCCAGACTCACCCGTGATCATGACCGTCACATTGCTTTGTGACAGCCGGCCAATGGCTCTAAAAACATCCTGCATGGCGGGCGCTTGGCCAAGCATCTCTGGCGTATCCGCCATGAGCTCCTCGGCCACTTCCTCACGCTGACTTTCCTCAAGCGCGCGTCGAATCAGTTCGATGGCTTTTGGCAAATCAAATGGCTTGGGCAGATACTCAAATGCACCATTTTGAAATGCAGAAACGGCACTGTCCAAATCAGAAAATGCAGTCATGATGATCACTGGCAAAGCAGGCAATTGCTGCTTCACTTGGGTCAACAAATCGAGACCCGATCCACCCGGCATCCGAATGTCACTGACCAAAACCTGAGGGCCTTCACTGCCATCCTCGGCGGCCAAAGCAACAAGAACTTCACGCGGATTGGTAAAACTTCGAGTACTCAAGCCTTCGCGAAGAAGTGCCTTCTCTAAGACGAATCGGATGGATTGGTCATCGTCTACGATCCAGATAGGCTTCATGTGACTTAACTTTCTCTAAGTGAATGCACCGCCTGCAATCAGGTTAGGGCAAGGGAATCAAAATTTTGAAATCTGTTCGGCCTGGCACGCTCTCACACTCAATCATTCCGTGGTGTTGCTGAACAAAGGTTTGCGCCAAAGTGAGGCCTAAACCAGAGCCACCCTCCCTTCCAGAAATCAATGGGAAGAAAATTCGGTCCTTGATCGAGTCTGGAACACCAGGCCCGTTGTCAATGACATGCAATTCCAATGCCAGTCGATAACGTTGCTTGCCAAAAGTCACTTGTCGGGTAATTCGCGTCTTGAAAGTCAACTGTGCATCGCCCTCGGTCACTCGCTCAGACAAAGCCAATGCCGCGTTGTGTGCAATGTTCAATACGGCCTGTATGAGTTGTTCCCTGTCGCCTCTGAATTCAGGGATAGAAATGTCGTAGTCCCTGATAACACGCAAGCCTCTTGGAAATTCGGCCACAATGAGTGAGCGCACTCGCTCACACACTTCATGGATGTTGACATCGCCCACCATGTGAGGACGGCGGTGGGGTGCCAAAAGCCTGTCAACCAAAGTTTGTAAACGATCTGCTTCGCGAATGATGACTTGAGTGTATTCAGTCAGCTCTTTAGAAACCAAATCCATTTCGAGCAGTTGCGCAGCACCTCGAATGCCCCCTAAGGGGTTTTTAATTTCATGCGCCAAATTTCGGATGAGCTCTTTGTTGGCGTGCGCCTGATCCATCAGCCGCTCTTCCCTGTCCTGCCGAGTTTGTTGCTGAATCGGCAACAACTCAATGATGACATGGCCCGACTGATCAGACTGCGCCACAATGACATGAACTGGCAGCACCTCTTCAGGCTTGATGCGAAGCAATTCGGCATCGTAACGCAGCGCTGCAAATTCATTGGCTCTGGCGCCTGCCAACGCATGAACCAGCGGCTGCGAATCGGCAAAGTAATTCAAAAAGGACTGCCCCTCTAAGCTCCTGCGCGATTGACCAATTACATCCTCTAGCTCTGAATTGACAAAGACAACCTTGCCCTTGCTTTCTAAAACGGCAATTGGCGTTGCCAACCAATCAAATGCTTGATACCTTAAATTGCCAGAAGCATCCGCCGAATTCAAACGACTTCCACCCGCCCTCCCCTGAGGCTCTGAAGTCTGTTTGAGATGCGATGTTTGTTCCGTCATTTGAATTTCATTGGGTTTTGACATTGGCAGGGTTGGGGGCGTAACGTGCCAACTCTCGGTTCAAGGCCAACATGTCTCGCGCCATTCGCTCAATTTGAACTTGCATCTCTGCTGTTCGACGTTTGTATTGAGGGTGTTGCAATGTTTCACCGGCCATCAAGGCTGGTTGCCCACCATTGAAATTTCGCACCATTTCTGCGTATCGATCGCTCAGTTTTTGCCACTCGTCCTCCAAAATGGTGCGAGCTTGTGCATTTCTTTGCACATTCTCTGNCGTTGCTGTGGGTGTGTTCACCGGCCGCTCAACGGCACTGACTGGCGCGGCGCTCGATGGCTTTGCAGGCTGGCCATTCTGAACACGCGTTCCTTCTATTTGTGTAGGGCTTGAAATGAGGAGCTTTTGGCACTGAGAGGGATCTGCTGGCTGATTGGTAATTTCTTGGCCGCACTTGTACACAGCTTGCTGAGCCACAGCAAAACCGACAGTGACAGACATGATGATGACCATCCCTTGCCAAGTCGNTTTTAGAAATTGCAAACCTACAGCCATGTTCAGATGTTCTTTCCAGAATCAAAAAAGGACGGCCTGAGCCGTCCTTTTGGGGGTCGGGCTCAGGTGCCCCAACTCGCTGCAAATTACAGGGAGTAGTACATCTCGTATTCGATGGGGTGCACTGCTTGACGGAAGCGTGTAACTTCACCCATTTTCAATTCAATGTAAGCGTCGAGCATGGAGTCTGTGAACACACCACCTTTTGTAAGGAAGGCACGGTCTTTGTCCAAATACTCGAGGGCTTGGTCCAAGCTGTGGCAAACGGTTGGCACCAATGCATCTTCTTCGGGAGGCAAATGGTACAAATCTTTGGTAGCAGCTTCGCCAGGATGGATCTTGTTTTCCACGCCGTCCAAACCAGCCATCATGAGTGCAGAGAAGCACAGGTAGGGGTTGGCCATTGGATCTGGGAAGCGCGCTTCAATGCGGCGACCTTTGTCAGAAGCAACGTGAGGAATGCGAATGGAAGCAGAACGGTTGCGGCTAGAGTAAGCCAACTTCACAGGGGCTTCAAATCCAGGCACCAAACGCTTGTAGCTGTTGGTGGTGGGGTTGGTGATGGCGTTCAAAGCACGAGCGTGCTTGATGATGCCGCCAATGTAGTAAAGCGCAAAGTCTGACAAACCTGCGTAGCCATTGCCTGCGAACAAGTTCTTGCCGTCTTTCCAGATGGACTGGTGAACGTGCATACCGGAACCGTTGTCACCGACCAAAGGCTTGGGCATGAAAGTAGCTGTTTTGCCATAGGCATTGGCCACGTTCCAAACCACATACTTCAATGTTTGAGTCCAGTCAGCGCGCTGCACCAAGGTGCTGAAGCGTGTGCCGATTTCGTTTTGACCTGCGCCAGCCACTTCGTGGTGGAACACTTCAACTGGGATGCCCATGGATTCGAGAATCAGGGACATTTCAGCGCGCATGTCTTGTGTGCTGTCAACGGGAGGCACTGGGAAGTAACCACCTTTGACGGTAGGACGGTGACCGCGGTTGCCACCTTCCATTTTGGTACCGGTGTTCCAAGGCGCTTCGTAATCGTCGATCTTGAAGAACGTACCGGACATGTCGCTGCCAAAACGGACGTCATCGAACAAGAAGAACTCTGGCTCGGGTCCGAAATAAGCTGTGTCGCCCAAACCGGAAGCCTTCAAATAAGCTTCAGCGCGCTTGGCGATAGAACGGGGGTCGCGGTCATAGGCTTTGCCATCACCGGGTTCCAAAACGTCGCAACCCAAGATCAGTGTCGTTTCTTCGAAGAAGGGATCGAGGTTGGCAGTATTGGGATCGGGCATCAACAACATGTCGGAGGCTTCAATGCCCTTCCAACCTGCAATGGAAGAACCATCGAACGCGTGGCCGTCGGTGAATTTGTCTTCGTCAAAGTGGGAGATTGGCACGGATACATGCTGCTCTTTGCCACGGGTATCGGTGAAGCGGAAGTCAACAAACTTGACTTCATTGTCCTTCACCATCTTCATCACGTCTGCGACGGTCTTTGCCATCAAATTCTCCTAAGGATGGGTGTTGATAATTGGTTCTTCGGGAATGCAGTTTCTATGCCAACAAAAGCAGAGCGCCACAATGACCCAAGCCCGCTATTGTGCCCTGAGGACAGGAGTTCATATTGCGACTTGCCGGGAATTTTTTGCATCAATTTGATGCACCACAATACACCACAAATGCACTATTATAGTGCGTAATATGTTAACGCACCATTTCAGGGCCAAGCTCGACTTCAAAAGGCTTTAAGCCTTCTTTCAAAGCCATAAAGGCAGAATCAGCTTGTGGCTCTGCACCCTTCACACCCAGTTCGATGTGCTTGCCCCACTTGGGATGGTCCACGCTCGGAAGGCTAAAAACTTTGATGCCTGCATGTTGCTTTTCAATGCGCTCCATCAAGGGGGTCAGGGTTGCCTCCATCGCGCCAAAAACAATCACAGACCGCTCGATGCGCTTGGGCGCGGCACCCCAAGTTTGGCAATAGGCATCGAGTTTGTCTTGCATCATGGGCCACGCCATGACGGGAAAACCGGGCACAAAGTGAACCATGCCTTGGCCTGCACCCTGACAAGTGAAACCAGGAATTTTGTTGTACGGGTTGTGAATGATTTGAGCGCCCTGGGGAAACGTGCCCATGTTCAATCGGTGAAGGTTGTCATCGCGGTTAGGTTCAAAGGCAACACCCTGCTCCGTGGCGACATCGCGCATGCGTTCCAAGATCAAGGCCTTGGCTTCAGGGTGCAAAGCCAAGGGCACACCGATTGCTTGGGCCGCGCATTGTCGGGTGTGATCGTCTGGCGTTGCACCGATGCCGCCGCAAGAGAAGACCACATCACCCGAAGCGAAGGCACGGGCTAAGACCTGCGTAATGCGCTCGGGAGAGTCGCCCACATACTCGGCCCAAGCCAACTGCAAACCTCGCTCATTGAGAAGCTCTATGAATTTAGGCAAGTGTTTGTCCGAGCGTTTACCCGACAGAATTTCGTCGCCAATGATGATGATGCCGATGGCAGGCGGATTGAGTTGCATGGGTGTGTTCATGGCTGTGCTTCGTTCGGAATGATGATGGGCTCTTCTCTGAGCTTACTTAAAGCAAGCAACAAAAAGTGAACAAACCAAAGTGCTGAAAAGATAAAAACNAGGGTGTAAATCCAAACTGCAATGGGNATGAGAATCACAAACGCAGCGGCAAACAAGGCACCGGATGCCCACACCAAACTTGGTGCTGCACCCATGGCTCCGGTTAGAACGCCCATGCCTAACAATTGAAAGCGATAACGCTTCATGAGCTCTACCCGCTCTTGACTAGACGCATGTTCAGCCAAGACATCGTAGGTCATGACTCTGTAGGTCAACCATCCCCAAATCAATGCTGGTAAAAGTATGGCCAGCGGCGGTATCCACCAAAGGGGCAAGGTGAGAATCAATGCGCCCATGGCCAAGATGACAGACATGAAAGTCCACAAGACACTTTGCCATAAAGAACCACCTCGCTTGCGCTCTAAATCAGGAAAGCGCCTTGTACCAACCAAACTCACGAGTGCTGGCGTCATCATGAATGAGACTGCCAATAGGGACATGATCATGACAACAGGCGTCACAGCCAGGATGATGACGAATGGCGCAAGCACCGTCTTTAAACTCAGCAGACCGACTCGCTCCAACCAAGTCCACGCCCAACCCAAGGCAGGGCTGCCTTCCATCCCTGTGCGCACGGTGTCGACAGCAAGGTCCCAGTACATAAAGCCCAAGCCTGTCACGATGACCGCCATCAAAATGAGCGGCAACAAGGAGAGCATGATGACCTTTGGATGCAGGCAATAAGCAAGCGCTCGCCAAAATGAGTCCATGAAAAGGTTCATGAACTTGTGCCCTTGCCTAAAAAGCGCATGAAGCCTAATTTTTGTTGAGCCCAAAAACTTTGCCCATATTCGCGCCCCTCTTCCACTTGGTCGCGGACACCTGTCGGATCGTATCTGTTTGAAAAATCAGCAGTTCTGAACATCATGTCCCACCACGGAAACAACACGCCGAAGTTGTGTCCGCCTAAGGTTTTTCGGCCTGCTGACTCGTGGCCAATGCCAATGGCATGGTGCAAGCGATGAAACCTCGGGCTCACAAATAAGCGATCTCCCAACCAACCAAAACTGCATCTGATGTTGGCGTGTTGAAAACTTTCGCTCAATTGACTTAAGACCACCAAGGCAATGAATTGCCCCGGGCCCACGCCGATCAATTTGGCCACCACTGACAAAATCAGCGCGGTGATCACATCATCGAGCAAATGATTGCGGTTGTCTGTCCAGAGCGTCATTTGTCTTTGCGAATGATGCAAAGAATGCAGCGCCCACCACCGATTGAACTGATGCTGCCCTCGGTGAATCAGGTAGTGAACAAAATCGAAAACAACAAGGTACAGCAAGAAACTGACCCAAGCAATGTCAGAGACGCCTGGCCAAAATGCGTCAATGTGAAAAGTTGGAAACCCGTGCACGCGCAGCATGCCAAACACTGTTTCAACGGCATTTTCAAAAGTGAAAAACATGACCAACTTAAAAAGGCCCAAACGGTGAATGAGGGTGTAGAAGACATCAACTTTGACACCGTTGGAATCTGTCACA
>Ga0063231_10000129_pt1 | contig 18427 bp, 19 predicted proteins | sample LauGreSu1BDMLBSD_2_FD_56231 | JGI IMG/M metagenome (GOLD analysis project Ga0063231, IMG submission 56231) | Freshwater lake microbial communities from Lake Michigan, USA - Su13.BD.MLB.SD v2 (version 2) | ecosystem: Environmental > Aquatic > Freshwater > Lake | place: Lake Michigan, USA...
GTTACTTTAAAATTTCTAAAATCACCTTTAATTAATTTTGGTTTCATTCCTAAACTCTCGATTGCTTGAGACTCATCGGTTGGAATGCCATCAAATGACTTAAGTGCCTCGGTTAACATTCTATACCTATACATTTGTGGTGTTTGCGCTTGCCATAAATGATCTCTTACTGGCGAATCAATAACTCTATCTTCTTTGTCAGATTTTTTTATAGTGTCAGCTATAGGGTAAGCAAGTAAGCCACCTACGGGATCATTTTTTAAAGTCTCTATTAGATGAATAACATCTTTTTCTTGAATGCCTGGGCGGGCCGCATCATGAACTAAAATCCAATCATTCTCGTCCGTATGTTTTTTTATAGTTTCTAATGTATTCAGTACCGTCTTAGCTCGAGAGTCACCGCCACAATAATGCGTGCTAACTTTAGATGACAAAGAAAGATTGAGTGTATTCCACATATCATCATTTGGGTGAAGAGCAATATGAATAGAGTCGACGTGAGAGATATTTTCAAAAACTCGAATTACTCTTTCAATGAAAGTTTGTTTATGAATTTTAAGGTACTGTTTGGGTTGGCCCAACCCCATTCTTGAACCTGAGCCTGCTGCTGGAATAATGATGTGAAATTTTGCCATGGGAAATTTTAACATGGCATCAGGTAATGCTTTTAAGAGATAAGATTAATCTTCTGAATTAGCTGCAATTTTATGAATCGAAATATCAGCGCCATTAAATTCTTCTTCTTGCGTTAGTCGAATCCCAAAGAAATACTTAATAATGCCGTAAACTAAAAATCCCCCGGCAAGCGCTATAAATACGCCTAATAAAGTTCCTATAAGTTGAGATGCAAAACTAACACCTCCCATGCCACCAAAATAAGTAGACCCAAAAATACCAGCGGCAATACCACCCCAAGCACCGCAAAGTCCATGCAATGGCCACACGCCCAATACATCATCAATTTTTAAACGGTTTTGTGTAAGGGTAAAAGCCCATACAAAAAGAATGCCTGCAACTAAGCCAGTCATAAGAGCGCCTATGGGATGAAAAATATCTGATCCTGCACACACCGCAACAAGGCCTGCAAGAGGTCCATTATGAATAAAGCCAGGATCATTTTTTCCAACGATAAGAGCTGCTATGGTGCCCCCTGCTAATGCCATCAGAGAATTAATCGCTACAAGCCCTGAAATACCATTCGCTGTTTGCGCTGACATGACGTTAAAGCCAAACCACCCTACAGTTAAGATCCAAGCTCCTAAAGCTAAAAAGGGAATATTAGATGGTGGGTAAGCTTGAAGCCTTCCATCTTTACCATATCTTCCATGTCTTGCCCCAAGCAATAAAACCGCCGCCAAAGCAATCCAGCCTCCCATTGCATGCACAACTACTGAGCCTGCAAAATCGTGGAATTTAAATCCAAAATTACCTTCGAGGAAAGATTGGACACCTAAATGATTATTCCAAGCAATACCCTCAAAAAATGGATATACGAAACCCACCAAAGCGAAGGTAGCTGCTAATTGAGAATTGAATTTAGCTCTTTCAGCTATGCCCCCAGATATAATTGCAGGAATAGCTGCAGCAAAAGTAAGTAAAAAGAAAAACTTTACGAGTTCATAGCCATTTTTAGCAGACAATGTTTCTGCAGGTGATAAGAAACTCACCCCATAGGCAATGCCATAACCTATAAAAAAGTAGGCAAGTGTAGATACTGAAAAATCGACAAGGATTTTAACAAGGGCATTGACTTGATTTTTATGACGCACAGTGCCCACTTCTAGAAATGCAAAACCCGCATGCATAGCAAGCACCATAATCGCGCCCAATAAAACAAATAAAACATCATTTGCACCAATTAAGTTATCCATGGCGGACATTCCTTATCTTTAGAGTATTAAATTAAATATAATTTTATATAAGAATGAATAAAAATAAGAAATTGTGTTTTTTTTATCTTAAAATTTTCAAAATTTCTATTTTTAAGCACTATTTATGTGCATTTTTATGAATTAATGTTTTTATGCACACAAATAATGCATAAAAATAACCACTAAGTGATGGTGAAGCGCGTTTAAGATATGAAGATCATTTTTTAAATTACATTTATGCTGGAATATACCCTTCTTGCTTTACTAATCGTGATCGTTTGGTTTTGGATTGATTCAATCTCAAAACGTGAACTTGCTATTCAGTTTGGGAAAAATTTATCTAAACAATTTGATCTACAATTTTTAGACGAAACGGTTGCATGCGAAAAAATTACTTTAAAACGAAATGAAGAAGGTCAGGTTGCCATATTAAGATGTTACGAATTCATGGTAAGTAGCTCCACAAATGATCGAATCAAATGTAATCTCTTCCTCTTGGGCAAGCACTTACATAACTGGCATATTCCACCCTACATCAATACAGCTTCTTAAATGTATATTGGCCGCTTCGCACCTTCTCCAACAGGCCCAATGCATTTTGGATCACTAATTACCGCAGTCGCAAGTTATCTTGATGCTAAACACCAACATGGTATTTGGAAGGTGCGCATAGAAGATCTCGACCAACCAAGAACTGTCAAAGGAAGTGACAAAACAATTTTGGATACGCTTCATCAGCATGGTTTCCATTGGGATGATGAAGTTGTTTATCAAAGCCACCGACTAGATATATACCAGTCTTTCTTATCGAAATTAAATGAAAAAAAAATTACCTATTATTGCGAATGTAGCAGAAAAGAAATTGCCGACTCAGCCATAACTGGTATTGATGGAATGATTTACCCGGGGACTTGCAGAAATAAAATATTAGATTCAAATCATCACGCCTTAAGAGTGAAAGTAGAAGATTTATTTATAGAGTTTGAAGATAAAATTCAAGGCGGGATTAAACAGAATATATTAAAAGAATTTGGAGATTTTATTTTAAAAAGATCAGATGGCATTTATGCGTATCAACTTGCTGTAGTGATTGATGATGCATTGCAAAATATCAATACCATCATAAGAGGAAGCGACCTCATTGACTCTTCATCAAGACAAATATACTTACAAAAAATTTTATCGCTACCTAAAGTCNCCTATGGCCATGTCCCTGTGGCTACTTTAAATCAAAAAAAACTAAGTAAAGAAAACCAATCTATGCCTATTAACATTTCAAACGNAAAAGATAATTTAATTGCATGCCTTAAATTTCTTGGACAAGACTATGAAGTTGTTAGAAAAGAAAATACACTTACAAACTTTTGGGCCACAGCTATTCAATTATGGGACATCTCACTTGTGCCCAAAATAAAAACTATTGAAATTTAAATTTTATGCATAACTCAGAAGACAAATTATATCGATTTATTTTTGAAGATACNGACATTCGAGGTAACTATGTGAAGTTAANTCATACAATCGAAGAGGCCACACAACATCAAGCACTTCCAAAAAATCTTCATACCGCTCTCGGAGAACTTATGGTGGCAAGTNCCCTTCTAGCTTCCACTCTTAAGCTAGATGGCTCACTCACATTACAAATTCAAACNAATGGACCACTNAAATTATTAATTGCTGAATGCAATGGAAATTTAGGTATGCGGGGCACAGTAAAATGGAGCGGCCCTATAGAATCTCTATCGCCCATTGACCTTATAAAAGAAGGTCACTTCATTATTACTTTAGTACAAAAAAATGCAAAGACGCCTTATCAAGGCATCGTGCCTATGGAAGGGAACTCAATCAGCGAGCTCCTTGAAAATTATATGTTAAGGTCAGAACAGATCCAAACCAAACTCTGGATTCATTCTCAAAATGATATTTTCTATGGGCTTCTTATTCAAAAACTTCCATTTAATTCTTCAACACAGGAATTAAATCAGGATGAAATGAGAGGGGTTTGGGAAAGCGTTGTGAAATCTGCCAACCAATCTTTTAATTCACTTGGTCCAGAATTAGAGGCATCTGAAATTCTTCAGAATGTATTTTTAACAGAGACAATTCGCCTATACGATCCTAGCTATCTTAGTTTTTATTGCAGCTGTTCTAAAAAAAGTGTGGAAAATATGCTTCGCCTTATTGGGAAAAAAGAGTGTGAATCTATCATCGAAGAACAAGCGTCGATTACGATTCACTGCGATTTCTGCAATGAATGTTACAAATATTCAGAAGATGAAGTAGTTTTTGTATTTAACGAGTCAAATAATTCGGTTAAACATTAGAATTTTCTTGTCTATATTTTTCATATAAACAAATCGATACAGCAGCGGAAACATTTAAAGATTCAATACCTTTTTCCATAGGTATATGAATTGAATCGGAAGCTAAGCCTATTGTTTCTGACTGAAGCCCATTGCCCTCGTTACCAAAAATAAAAGCAACAGGTCCTTTTAAATTCTCTTTAAATACAGATTTCCCAGTTAATTCAGTTGCAAAAATTTTTCCCTTGAATGCTTTTGTAATATCAGAAAAAACTGCATTCTCAATACATGGCAAATAAAAATGTGCGCCTTGTCCGCCTCTTAATACCTTAGGCGACCAAATATCAGCGCAATGATCAGACAAGTAAACAAGATCTACACCTGAGGCACTTGCAGATCTTAATATGCTACCTAAGTTGCCTGGATCTTGAATATCTTCTAACAATAAAATACAGTTTTGATTTTCTGGAGTTTCTAAATGTGGGATGTTAATAGATGCAAGAATGCCTGTAGGTGATATCACTGGTGCTATTTCAGAAAAGAGCCCCGCTGGAAATTCCAATACTTGTGTATCTTCATTAAGATATGGTGCAATTTTATCAATATCACTGCCCTGAATTAAAGCCACAGAGTCGGGTGAACCAAAGCGCTCAGCATAAGATTCGATAAGATGAATACCATCTAAGATAGTTTGCTGAACCTCATGCCGATAACGAGGTGACTCGTTAAGTTTTTTTAAATGCTTGAAATGCTGATTGCCACGAGATGAGATGAGCTGTCGTTTCATACTATTCAAATGCTTTTAAAGGTGTCAATTTAAACCCTGAATCTCTTAACTGACTTAACAAGCCATCCTTACCTGAAAGATGTGATGCTCCGACTGCAATAAATAATTGTTTGTCTTGTGCAAGCTCTTTAATTTTTATGGCCATCTTTTTATTTCTTTCATCCATAAGCTGAATTTTAATTTTAGCCCACAAAGCTTTGGGTAATAACTTACCTGTTAATTGTTCGTCAGTTTTACGTATTTGCTCAACATCGGCCGAGAGATATTCCTTCATGAGCAGATTGTAATCATACAATCTTTCTTTCTCTGTTTTTTTTAAAACCGCTCTAAGCATCATTAGTTGTTCATCTAGCGAGAGGGAGTCCATCGAAGCAAAATGTTCTTTTGATGACTCAATTCCTAACACTTCTTTATCTAAATCCTCAGCCATTGCCATTAAAAGATAATCTTGATTAAATTCGGTATGGGGCTTAGGAGAGTCGAAGATAATAGCCAAGAGCCAAGGCTTCATTCTTATGACATTCTCGAAATACATAACATGAAATTCTGAAAGTTTTTTAATTTGATTAAGCTCTTCAGCATTTAAATGTGATACGAGAGAATAATTCTTCATAAAAAGATTTTGTGAATGGTCGCCAGGGGTAATCTCAACCAAAAGAAGATCAGATGCATTGACGGATTTTTTAACGGCAGGCAAGAACTTAATAATTCTATTGTCATCTGTATGAATAGTGCCGAATAAATAATGCGTCAAACCATTCGGTGCTTTTAATTTCCAGAATAATCCTCGCTCACTAGCATTAGCAAATGAGACTGTATTTAAGAGTAATATAACTAATATTAAAAAACGTTTCATACCTTGAAATTAAATTAAGCTTTCCTCACAAAAACATGGCTCAATGGATAAAAACTGAATTCGGTTCCATCGCTTTACTTAGTAATCATGACCCCTTTCCTAAGACTGATCAAGCGCTTATTGAACCTAATGGCCTTATCGCAATATCAAAAACACTTGAAGCTAAAAAAATTATTGAGGCTTATAAGCAAGGAATATTTCCTTGGTTCAATGAACACGAACCTATTTTATGGTGGTCACCCGATCCAAGATTAATATTGTTCCCTGAAGACCTTATAATTTCATCGTCACTATCTAAGAAAATTAGGAAAAATAATTATCGATTTTTAATAGACAATGATTTTTCATCTATTATTAAACATTGCAGTGAGATTAAAAGAAAAGGCCAAGATGGCACATGGATTGACGATCGCATTATTAATGCATACACAGAATTACATCAATCAAAAATTGCTCATTCTTTTGAAATCTATGTTAATGAAAATCTCGTCGGCGGCCTTTATGGAATAGTTTTAGATGGCGTTTTCTTTGGTGAATCTATGTTTCATTATGAAAGAGACGCCTCTAAAATAGCTTTTGTTCTTGCCATTCAGCATCTAAAAAACATAGGCATTAAGATGGTAGACTGTCAGATGAAAACGAATCATCTTTTAAGTTTAGGCGCTAAAGAGATCTCTCGTGACCGATTTATTCAACTACTTAATACTTATATTAAAACATGAGCCTTCCTGACGAATTATCAAGTCATAAGATTCAATTCTACGTCACAACAAGTTATGCCTGTGGCTACATAGAAGGTCGAGCATCTCAATCATTAGTTGCTACACCTCATCACCTTATTAGCCAAAAACACTTCGATGATCTTATAAAAAAAGGCTTTCGAAGGAGCGGTAAATTTACGTACAAACCTTATTGCGAACTTTGTAGTGCATGTATTCCTATTCGTATCAATGTTAAAGATTTTATGCGCTCAAAAAGCGCTAAAAGAATTATTAAAAATCATCAGCATCTTCAAACTTCTGTACTTCCCCTTTCCTTTCACGAGGATCATTTCAAGCTTTATTTGGAATATCAAAAAAATAGACATGAAAAAATAAAAGCAACGGATGATGATGTTAATCAGTACAGTGAGTTTTTATTACAAAGCAATATTGATAGTCGATTAATTCAATTTCAAGATCAAGGGNATTTAAAAATTGTAAGTTTTGTCGATATNGTTGAAGACGGCATTTCTGCGGTGTATACATTTTTTGATACGTCTGATAAATCATTCAGCTATGGAACTTATTCCATACTATGGCTCATTAATTGGTGTGCTGAAAAAAAATTAGATTATGTTTATTTGGGCTACTGGATTCAAGAAAGCAAAAAGATGAATTACAAAACTCACTTTAAACCTTTTGAGCTATTCATCAATAACGAATGGCGATCATTTAATAGTGAACATGATACAATTCAATTGTTAAACAATATCAAATAAATCAACTATATACAGTGAATAAAATTCTTATTTTTGGTGTCGGTCTTATCGGAGGATCTATTGCACTCTCTGCAAAAAAATCAGGTCTCGCTTCAGATATTGTTGGCGTCGGCAGAAACCAAGANAATCTCAATGATGCCATTAAACTTAAACTTATTGATCGTACGAGCCAAGAATTAAATAAAGATATTGCAGAGGCTCATATCATTATTATTGCAACACCGGTGGCGCAATTCCCCTTGATACTTAAAACGATTCAACCTCATTTATCTTCACATACCATTATCACTGATGTTGGAAGTACCAAAACAAGTGTTATTGAGTCAGCAAAACAAATTTTAGGTAGTCAATACTCACAGTTTATTGGCGGTCACCCTATTGCTGGATCAGAAAAACATGGTGCAACGGCAGCACATATTGATTTATTTAAAGATAAAAATGTGATTTTAACGCCAGATCAAGATACATCTCCTCGCGCAAAAGAGGTAATTGAAGCTATGGAAAAATGCAGGCGCTATAGTTTCAAATATGTCTCATAGCGATCATGACAAAATATTTTCAACAATCAGCCATCTTCCACATCTTTTAGCTTTTTCACTCGTGGATATGATTACCCAAAGAGCAAATGCAAATGAACTTTTAAAATTTGCTGCAAGTGGATTTAAAGATTTTACAAGAATTGCAGCAAGCTCTCCTGAGATGTGGAAAGACATTACACTCGCAAATAAAAAATTTATCCTTGATGATATTAAGCACTTTGAAAATCAAATCAAATTGCTAAAAGAAGCTATTGAGCATGAAGATGAAAAAAAGATTTTGACGTTATTCGAAAATGCAAGCAAAACTCGAAGCGAATGGTCTCGATAATTTAAGCGCATGACAAATCAAAAGAAATTAAAAGCTGTTCAATCTGTTTCTGGTCAAGTTACTCTCCCTGGATCTAAAAGTATCACTAACCGTATTCTTCTTTTGTCTGCTATTGCAGATGGTACAACAACTATCATAGGCCCGCTTGTTTCTGATGACACCCTTCATATGATTGATGCATTAAAAAAACTTCAAGTTGATCTTACGCAAAAAGATAATGGTGACATTCTCATTCATGGTACTCGAGGTAATTTTAAAAATAAATCAGCTGAAATTTTTTTAGGTAATGCGGGTACTGCATTTAGGCCTTTAACTGCAGCATTATCTTTTTCCAAGGGCCAATACACGCTAAGCGGTTTGCCTCGAATGCATGAACGCCCTATTAAAGATCTTGTTGACGCGCTCTTGCAATTAAATGCAGATATAACCTATCTCGGTCAAGAAGGTTATCCTCCTTTAAAGATATCTCCATCTGAAATTATGATTAACGGTCCTATAAAAATTAGAGGGGATATTTCAAGTCAATTTTTAACATCTCTTCTAATGGCAATGCCACTTACAAAAAAAGAAGTGGTTATTGAAATCGTGGGTGATTTAATTTCAAAACCTTACATTGATATTACGCTTAATCTAATGGCGCGATTTGGTATACATGTTAAAAAAATAGACTGGAAACATTTTGTTATTCCGGGTTCAAGTTCGTACGTGAGCCCAGGTGAAATATTTGTTGAAGGTGACGCTTCATCGGCCTCTTATTTTTTAGCTGCAGGGGCGCTTGCCGGCGATATCGAAGTTAAAGGTATTGGTAGGAAATAGCATTCAAGGTGATGTGAAATTTGCTGAGGCTTTAGTGCTTATGGGCGCTGACATAAATATCCTTGAAGCATCTATTCAGATTAAAAAAGTCGCTGCTCTTCAAGCAATAAATCTTGATTGTAATCATATTCCAGATGCTGCAATGACGCTTGCGGTATTAGCCCTATTTGCAAAAGGCACGACTAAGCTTCTTAATATTGGAAGCTGGCGCGTTAAAGAAACTGATCGCATTAAAGCCATGGCAACTGAACTTAGAAAATTAGGTGCGGCTGTTACTGAAGGTAATGATTTTATTGAAATCACGCCTCCTCTTAAGATTAAAGAGCATGTTGAGATTGATACTTATGACGATCATCGAATGGCTATGTGTTTTTCTCTAGTTAGTCTAAGAAATATACCAATCACAATTAACGACCCGGNGTGTGTNAACAAAACATTTCCAACTTACTTTGAGGTCNTAGAAAGTATAGTAAAGACATAAATGACATCTCACNTTCCTATTATCGCGATTGACGGCCCTTCAGCTTCTGGAAAAGGAACAGTTGCTAAACTTGTTGCGGAAAAACTAAATTTTCACTATCTAGATTCAGGGTCAATCTACCGAACGATCGCTTATGCAGGTCGCTTACAAAATATACCCCTCAATAATGAGGCTTTACTTCTTAAAGTTCTCGAGAAAGCTAACTTAAGCTTTAAAAATGATCATATTTTACTCAATGGTAAAGATGTATCTGAGGCTATACGTAGCGAGGAATCTGGTCGAGGAGCCTCTGAAGTTGCGGTTCACAGAGCTCTCAGNGAAGCGATTCTTGGGTTTCAAAGGAGCTTTGAAAAAAGCCCTGGATTGGTTGCTGAGGGAAGAGATATGACTTCAGTAGTTTTCCCGCATGCTGGTATCAAAATATTCTTAACTGCAAGCGCCCAAATCAGAGCTGAAAGAAGATATAAACAGTTGATCTCAAAAGGAAACCCTGCTAATATGGCCTCGGTTTTAAGTGAAATTATTTTAAGAGATGAGCGGGATTTACAAAGAGAAATCTCTCCCCTCTTGAAAACAAAAGACGCTATAGAAATAGATACAGACTCATTAAGCATATCTGATGCCGTTGATAACATCACCCATCTCTTCAGTTTAAAGTCTCAAACGTCTTAAACAATATTAGGTGTAATAGATTTCAAAGATCTATTGCTAACTTTAACATCCCTATCGCTAGGTAGGACTTTATAGGTAACAATTAATGGCAACGACAGCAAAAAATACAGAATCAAATTCCACAGAAAGTTTCGCAGCTCTATTTGAAGAAAGCATAGCGCTTCAAGAAATGCGCTCGGGCGAAGTAATTACAGCAGAAGTTATATCTATTGATAATGACTTTGTGATTGTAAACGCAGGTCTTAAATCAGAAAGTGTTATCAAAGCAGAAGAATTCCTTAATGACCAAGGCGAACTTGACGTTAAAGTGGGTGACTTTGTTAAAGTTGCAATTGAAAAATTAGAAGATGGCTTTGGTTCAACGATCCTTTCAAGAGATAAAGCTAAGAAAATGCAAGCATGGCTTGATCTTGAAGATGCAATGAACGAAGGCACAGTAGTTAAAGGCTTTGTAAGTAGCCGTGTCAAAGGTGGGTTGAGAGTTTCTGTAAACGGAATCACAGCATTCCTTCCAGGCTCGCTTGTTGATGTAAGGCCAGTTAAAGATACGTCACCATTTGAAAACAAAGAATGGGATCTTAAAGTTATTAAAATTGATAAGAAAAGAAACAACGTGGTTGTTTCAAGAAAAGCAGTGATGGAACAATCTTCAGGTGCGGACAGAGATGCTGTTATTGGCACGCTTACTGAAGGTGCGACTGTAAAAGGCATCATTAAGAATATTACTGATTACGGTGCGTTCGTTGACTTAGGCGGTATTGATGGCTTACTTCATATTACTGACTTAGCATGGAGACGCGTAAAACATCCATCTGAAATTTTAAATATTGGTGATGAAGTTGAAGCTAAGGTACTTAAATTTGATCAAGAAAAAAATCGTGTTTCATTAGGTTTAAAACAACTCGATGATGATCCTTGGAAAGGCTTATCTAGAAGATATCCAGTAAGTACACGTCTATTCGGTAAAGTTTCTAACTTAACTGACTACGGTGCATTCGTTGAAATTGAAGCAGGTATTGAAGGTCTAGTTCACGTTTCAGAAATGGACTGGACTAATAAAAATATTCACCCAGGAAAAATTGCACAACTCGGCGACGAAGTTGAAGTGATGATTCTTGAAATTGATGAAGACAGAAGAAGACTTTCATTGGGTATGAAGCAATGTAAATCAAACCCATGGGCAGAGTTCTCTGAAACACACAAAAAAGGTGACAAAGTTAGCGGTCCGATTAAATCAATCACTGACTTCGGTATCTTTATTGGCCTTGATGGTGGCATAGATGGTCTTATCCACTTGTCTGATATCTCATGGGATAAAACAGGTGAAGAGGCTATTAGAAACTTTAAAAAGGGTGACGAACTCGAAGCGCTCATCGTGGCGATCGATGTTGAGAAAGAAAGAATTTCTCTTGGTCTTAAACAATTATCAGGTGATAACTTTACAGGCTTCACAAAAGCTAATGACAAAGGTAGTTTTGTTAAAGGCACAGTTAAGTCTGCAGATGCTACAGGCATCTTAGTAACTTTAGCTGACCAGGTTGAAGGTACAGTTGATATTAGCGAAGTAAGTGAAGATAAAGTTGACGACGCTTCGGCTATTGTTAAAGTTGGCGACGAAATTGAAGTTAAAATTCTTAATGTCGACGCAAAAGAAAAAACAATTCAGCTTTCATTCAAAGCTAAAAATGCAACTAAACCTAAAGCGGCTAAGAAAAAAGTAGAGGCTGAAGAAAGTTCTGATAATGCCGGCACAACTAATCTTGGCGCCTTATTAAAAGCAAAATTAGATAGTAAAAAATAATTAAGATTATGACCAAGTCTAAATTAATCAACTTACTTGCTAGCCGGTTCTCTCAGTTAGTCTATAAAGACGCTGAGTTATCCGTCAAAACAATTCTTGATGCTATGGGCGAAACGCTCTCTAAAGGTAAAAGAATCGAAATTAGAGGATTCGGCAGTTTCAGTTTAAATTACCGACCACCTCGTTTAGGTAGAAACCCTAAAACAGGTTCAAAAGTGGAAGTACCAGAAAAATATGTTCCACATTTTAAAGCTGGTAAAGAACTTAGAGATCGCGTTGATAAATAAGACTAAACACCATTTAAAAGCATATCTCCTTACCGGGGTATGCTTTTTTTTTGATCTATCAATTAATAGTTATACAATAAATCAATTATGATTCAATTCGAATATTGGTGGCTCCTTGTTATCCCCTTCTTCTTTGCGCTGGGGTGGATAGCCGCTCGCATAGATATTAAACAGCTCATGAAAGAATCTACGAGCCTTCCTGCGACCTACTTTAAAGGTCTTAACTACCTCATTACTAACCAATATGAAAAAGCAGTTAATGCTTTTATGGATGCGGTTCGAATTAACAATGAATCTCTTGAGTTGCACTTTGCTTTAGGGAGCATCTTAAGACGAATAGGCCATATAGATCGCGCTATTAATATGCACCTAGATTTATTAGAAAATCGAGACCTTAATCCAGCACAAGAAGAGTCTGTAAAAGCAGAGCTCGCGCAAGATTATCTTAAAGCNGGCTTATTTGATCGCGCTGAAGAATTATTCCTAAAATTAGAATCTGGCAAATATAAACAATATGCATCTAATGCACTGTTGGAAATTTATGTAAAAGAACGCGAATGGCAAAATGCAATTAAGATGGCAACGAAATTAGAAAAAGAATCAGGCGTCTCATTTAGATTACAAATTAGCCATTACCATTGCGAGATTGCGCTTAATGCGATTCTAGATAAAGACAAGAAGTCAGCGTCTAAATCACTGAATGATGCGCTTAACGCTCATAAAAAATGTGTTCGTGCAAATATCTTACTCGGTGACTTAGATGCAGAAGATGGCGAACACAATAAAGCGATCAATTATTGGAAAAAAATTGAGTTTCANGANCCAGAGTCTCTAGGTCTTGTAGCATCTAAAATACTTAATTCGTTTGAAAAACTCAAAAAACCTGAAGAAGGTTTATCGCTTTTAAATCTTTATTTTGAAAATTACAAATTAAGATCATTGCTAAATGTGATCTATGAAGCGACATTAAAATTAGAAGGCTTTGAAATGGCGGAAGAGCTTGCACGAAAAGAGCTTATAAGAAAACCAAGCCTTCAAGCCTTAGATCAATTATTTCAAGCACGCGCTATGAATAGCAAACATAAGGAACAAGATATTCAACTTATTCAACAAACTGTTCGAAATGCTATTGGTAATAGACGATTATTTACATGCAGCGGCTGTGGATTTAAAGCTAAACAGCATCATTGGCAATGTCCTGCTTGTAATGCTTGGGAAGCGCTTCCATCAGAACCAACAGAGATGAATGAAATTAGTTGATGGCAGCAGCTCATAAAGTTACTGTAGCACTTGATTATGCAAATCTCGCAGATGCAAAATCATTAGTTTCGAAACTAAATCCAGAATATTGCAATCTTAAAGTCGGTAAAGAATTATTTACTGCAACCGGTCCTGCCTTCATCGAATATCTGCATAGTAAAAATTTCAAAGTATTCCTTGATCTTAAATTTCATGACATTCCTACCACAGTTAAAAAAGCATGTGAGGCTGCAAGTCAGTTAGGGGTATGGATGATCAACGTTCATGCTTCAGGCGGAAGTAAGATGTTGGAGGCTGCTTTAGAAGGTGTAAGTAAAGCTAAGCAATCCCCTCTTCTCATTGCGGTAACTGTATTAACAAGTATGGAGCAAAAAACTTTAGAAGAAATTGGTGTATCTAGAAATTTAGAAGACCAGGTATTGCGCCTTGCGAAGTTAGCTGAAAAAAGTGGACTTAATGGTATTGTGTGCTCAGCAAAAGATTTAGCATTTCTAAAAAATCACTTTAACTCATTATTTTTATTTGTAACACCAGGTATAAGAATGACGGGTGATGTTGCGGATGACCAGATAAGAACTATGACACCTTCTGATGCTATAAAGGCTGGGTCTAGTCACTTAGTGATCGGAAGGCCCATTACTCAATCAGATGATCCATTAAAAACTTTAGAAAAGATTTACTTCGAAATTAACCAAAGTTAATTATTTAATACGCATCCCAGGTTTAGCGCCTTGATCTGGATATAAAACAAACGGCCCTTCTGATTCATTACTTGCGGCTAACACCATACCTTCGGATAAACCAAATTTCATTTGTCTAGGCTTTAAATTAGCAACCATCACAGTTAATTTTCCAACAAGCTGATCAGGATTATACTTAGACTTGATACCTGCAAAAACTTGTCTTGGTCGACCATCATTAAGATCGAGAGTTAGCTTAAGAAGACTGTCTGCGCCTTCTACGAAAGAGGCTTCTTTAATCAGCGCGACCCTTAAATCAATCTTCATAAAATCATCAATCGAAATAGTTGACTGATCAGCTTCTGCCTTTTTCGGGGGTTCAGTTTGTTTGTCTAGCGATTCTTTGTTTGATTCAATCATCATGTCGATATCTTTCTTTTCAACTCTAGTTAATATGTGTTGGTACTCATTGACAGTAATATCTTTCTTATCAATATCTTTAAACGACGCAAATTCTTTTTCATTAAAAAATATTGCGATATCTTTCGTGAGCTTTGGAAGTATTGGCGTGAGGTAAATAGAAAGTCTTCTAAAGGCTTCAAGACTTCGGCTGCATATAATATGTAACTCTGAGCCAGGTTTATGCTGCGCATCATCTTTTGCGAGCGTCCAAGGGGCTTTTGTATTCACGTACTCATTTGTAATATCTGCTACACGCATTATTTCACGAACCGCACGACCATACTCTCTGGACTCGAAGCAATTTTTAACTTCATTTTCTATATCTTTGCATTTTTGCGTAATAGAAATATGCTCTTGATCGGTTTTTGAATCATCAAGAAAAAGTTTGCCTTCAAAATACTTATGAATAAATCCTGATGTTCGACTTGCGATATTAATAAACTTACCTACAAGGTCACTGTTAACCCGAGATAGGAAGTCATCTAAATTAAGATCAATGTCTTCCATTGTGCTATTTAACTTAGCTGCATAATAATATCTAAGGTAATCTGGATTTTTAATATGATCTAAATAACTTCGGGCAGTTATAAAAGTGCCACGCGATTTAGACATCTTCTCCGCATTCACTGTGAGAAAACCGTGCGCAAAAATCTTAGTAGGTTTTCTGTAGCCTGAAAATTCTAAGGTTGCAGGCCAAAATAGCGCATGAAAATAAAGAATATCTTTTCCAATAAAATGATAGAGCTCTGTTTTTGAATCTGCATTCCAGAACTCGTCAAAATTTATTTTCTTATCTTCACAAAGTTTTTTAAAGCTAGCCATGTAACCAATGGGGGCATCAAGCCATACATAAAAATATTTGCCTGGTGCATCTGGAATTTCAAACCCAAAATAAGGTGCATCTCTCGAGATATCCCAATCCGCTAAGCCCGATTTAAACCACTCTTTCATTTTATTGGCCGCTTCTTGTTGAAGCGTTCCAGAAGATGTCCAGTCGGCTAAAAATGTTTCGCACTCTGATAGTTTGAAGAAGTAATGCTCCGTTTCTTTTCTGACGGGCACAGCACCTGAGACAGAGGATGTAGGGTTAATCAATTCTGTAGGTGCATATGTAGCACCGCAAACTTCGCATGAATCACCATATTGATCTTTGGCGTGACACTTTGGACATTCACCTTTAATAAAGCGATCAGGCAAAAACATTTCTTTCGCTGGATCGTAAAATTGCTCTATCGTTTTCGTATAAATCTTATTGTTCTGTTTAAGTTTTTTATAAACAATATGAGATAGCTCAAGATTTTCAGGGGAGTTTGTAGAGTAAAAATTATCAAAATTTACAAAGAAATCAGAAAAATCTTTTGAATGCTCAACATGGACTTTTTTTATTAGCGCTTCCGGCGTAATGCCTTCTTTTTCAGCCCTAAGCATAATAGGAGTTCCATGGGTATCATCCGCGCATACATAGTATGCTTCATGGCCTTGCATCTTTTGAAATCTCACCCAAATATCAGTTTGGATATACTCTACTAAATGGCCCAAATGAATGCTTCCATTCGCGTAAGGCAGAGCTGATGTAATTAAGATCTTTCGCATGAATTGAGAAACTTTATGGATTTGACTAAGTCCCTATTCTATCAAATGACGCCTTAACTAAGATAGGTTAAAATTACTGCCTCATGGCTTACTCAGAAGAACAAATAAAAGATCTATTAAAGGATGTTGTTGATCCAAATACAAACGACAGCTTCATTAATGATAAATCTATTAAGAGCATTTCCATTAAGGATAATGATCTTGATATCAAAGTCGTGCTTGGCTACCCTGCCAAAAGCCAACTGAATGAGGTCAAGGATTTAATTACCACTCAAATTCAAAAAACACTGCCCAAAATTAATTTAAACATTGAGGTTGATTTCAAGATTACCTCCCATGCAGCACAAAAAGGTATCGCACTTATTCCTGGCGTTAAAAATATTATTGCTGTCGCCTCAGGCAAAGGTGGTGTTGGAAAATCTACAACTGCAGTCAATCTCGCTCTCGCTTTATCGGCTGAAGGTGCGCGCGTTGGTATTTTAGATGCTGATATTTATGGCCCAAGCCAGCCACAAATGTTAGGGATATATACGAAACCAGAAAGTAAAGATGGTAAGTCTATGGAGCCCGTTATGGCTCACAACATTCAAGCTATGTCGATTGGGTTTCTTGTAGACACAGAAACACCTATGGTCTGGCGCGGCCCTATGGTCACAAGCACGCTTGAGCAGCTCTTAAAAGAAACAAGGTGGGATAATCTTGATTACCTTGTCGTCGATTTGCCGCCAGGTACCGGTGATATTCAGCTTACCTTATCTCAAAAAGTGCCTGTAACAGGAGCTATTATCGTCACAACACCTCAAGATATTGCACTTCTAGATGCTAGACGAGGATTAAAAATGTTTGAAAAAGTAAATATTCCAATTATTGGTATTGTAGAAAATATGGCCATGCATACTTGTTCAAAATGTGGCAATGAGGAGCATATCTTTGGATCGGGTGGCGCTGAAAAAATGTGTAAAGATTATGGCGTCTCTCTTTTAGGAAGCTTGCCTTTAGATATTAAGATTAGGGAACAATCTGATAACGGTAACCCAACGGTAGTAGCGGAACCTGAAAGTAGTGCTGCAAAAACCTATAAGAAAATTGCTCGACTAACAGCAATTAAGGTGTCTAAACTTGCTCAAGATTACAGCAATAAGTTCCCAAATATTGTGATTCAAAAAACCTAACTTACGTTAAAGCAAAATACATCTACGCCATTATCGCAAGTGACTGTGCTTGCAGGTATGGCATCCCCCGCCTTCCATTGATTTATCGCCGTTTGTTTTTCTATTCCACTGACTAAGAAAAGTACAGATTTAGATCGGCTTAAGCGCGCGGGCGACATCGATATTCTTAATGGAGGCGGTTTAGGCGCATCAAAGACCGCTAAAGCATCTAAATTGTTATCCCAGCTATGCCCAGGAAATAAGCTTGCTGTATGGGCGTCTTCGCCAAGCCCTAAAAGAACCAAATCAAAATCACCTAGTTTGCTTAATGTTTGATTGTATAAATGAGCACCTTCAACCGGCCCTAGTTCAGCGGGGATAACGTGAATATTTTGTTCAGGGATATCGACATGATTAAGCCACGCTTCAAATGCCATAGTGCTATTTCGCTCTTGGTGACCCGACTCTAAACAGCGCTCGTCGCCAAAATAGATCTGCCATTTATGCCAGTCTGTGCTGATGTTTTTAAGCAGGGTGTAGACGTTTTTAGGCGTCGACCCTCCTGCCAATACTAGATGAAATTGACCTCTTGCTTCAATTGAAGACTCGGAGAGTGATTCAACCCTCGCCATAGCAGCTCGATCAAGGGAAACCTGGCTCTCAAATGACTGCCATTTAATATTTTTCAAATTCATGAAAATCTTTCAAAATAATGAAGATTTTATATCGAAATCAATTCCTTGAAGGGGCTTGCGTTTGATATAATTTAACTTGTATCGCACTTTAAACTAATTTGCTTTAATCCAAAAGATTAAGTAATGACAAATCTTCCATAAAAAGGTAAAAAAATGAAATTAGCAATGATTGGTCTCGGAAAAATGGGTGGCAATATGGCTACTCGCCTCGTTCAAAAAGGTATTTCAGTTGTAGGCTTTGACCGAAGTGCAGAAGTTGTAAAAACGCTAGAAGAAAAAGCAAAGATTATTGGTGCAACTTCAGTTGCTGATGCTTTAACAAAATTAGATGGTCAAAAAATCGTATGGCTTATGGTGCCAGCAGG
>Ga0063231_10000132_pt1 | contig 18329 bp, 18 predicted proteins | sample LauGreSu1BDMLBSD_2_FD_56231 | JGI IMG/M metagenome (GOLD analysis project Ga0063231, IMG submission 56231) | Freshwater lake microbial communities from Lake Michigan, USA - Su13.BD.MLB.SD v2 (version 2) | ecosystem: Environmental > Aquatic > Freshwater > Lake | place: Lake Michigan, USA...
ATTGAGAAGTGGTTCTCGGGCAAAGACAACAAAACTTATTTTCATTTGGACAAGTCTCTTGGTGCCGTCATTGCCTATCCTGAAGAATATTTCAGCATTTCACAAATGAATGACCATCATTTCCACTACGGCTATTGGATCCGAACAATGGCCGATATTGCCTTGCGCGATCCAGCTTGGGCTAGCCCTTCGCAATGGGGTGGTATGGTTAATTTACTCATTGCAGATATCGCTACCAGCGAACGGGGTAGAGCGGACTTTCCTTTCTTGAGAAACTTTGATCCTTACGAAGGTCACTCATGGGCATCGGGCGTTGGACTGGGTGAGCATGGCAACAATCAAGAGTCATCTTCAGAAGCCATCAATGCCTGGGCAGGGCTCATTCAGTGGGGCGAGCTAACTGGCAATACGCAGCTCAGAAATTTGGGCTTGTACCTCTACACAACAGAGATTGAAGCCATTCACCATTACTGGTTTGACAGCCACGGTATTGTTTTTCCAAAGGCCTATAAAAATGCTGAGGTCAGCATGGTCTTCGGTGGCAAATACTCACACAACACTTGGTGGACAGATGAACCACGACAAATCAAAGGCATTAACTTGCTTCCCATCACCACGGCCAGTACGTACCTTGGGAGAGCGCCCAACCATGTCAAGCGAAGCGTGGCCACACTTGGACCTGAAACTGCCTTGTATGCTGCAAGAGGGAAATATGCAAACCCGCCTGATATTTGGCAAGACATTTTTGCCAAATACTTAGCACTTGCCGATCCAAAGCAAGGCCTTGATTCTTGGAAACGTTGGGGCTCATTTGAGCTAGGTGACACGCGGAGCCACGCATTGCACTGGCTCTACAGCCTTAACGACATGGGTGTGCCAGATTTCAGTGTTACAGCCAACACCATCTTTTATTCAGTCTTCAAAGACGCTACTGGGCGCAAAACATATTTGGCATTCAACTCAGGAAAAGCCGACCTGAAAGTTCAATTCAGTGATGGTAAATCGATGATCGTACAACCAGGAATGTTGCTGCGTGAGAATTAAATTTTTGTGCCTGCTGGCAGGATTGACAATGATTTCTCTAACTTCATGTGGGGGCGGCAATCAAGTTGTTTCTCAGAATTCTGAGCCTTCGACAATTGCAGTGAATGTCTCGCAGACATCGCCACTCAACCCTTCTAGCAAGCCTGGTTGGACCCTTGTTTGGTCTGATGAGTTTGAAACAAACGGCTTACCAGATCCTAAAAAATGGGCTTTTGACACTGACCGCAATAGAGCGGGTTGGTATAACAATGAGAAGCAATATTACGCAGCCAATCGGCTAGAAAACTCTCGTGTTGAAAACGGCAAATTGATCATCACGGCCCGCAAGGAAAGGCTCACAACAGCTGCAGATTATGGCGGTCAAAACTATACATCGGCACGTTTAGTGACCCGCGGTTTGGCCAGTTGGACTTATGGTTTTTTTGAAATTCGCGCCAAAATGCCGTGCGGACAAGGAACATGGCCTGCTATTTGGACCTTGGGTGTTGGTGGCTCCAGAGGCATGGTGTGGCCAGACGATGGTGAAATAGACATCATGGAGTTTGTAGGTAGCAAACCAACTGAGGTTTTTGCAACAGTGCACACCAAAAAATACAACTGGCAAGGCGGCACACCACCGGCTTCATTCAGCGCTTCAGTACCAGATGCCTGCACCACGTTTCACAACTACCAATTGACCTGGACGCCTGAAAAAATCAGCATCGGCGTCGACGATCGTATTTATTTCAACTACATCAATCCCAAAAATGGAGATACACAGGCTTGGCCTTTTGACCGACCTCAATACTTGTTGATGAACATTGCCATCGGAGGAGATTTAGGCGGCAAAGTTGATGACAGTATTTTCCCAGTGGAATTTCAAATTGAGCACGTTCGTGTTTATAAAAATTAGTCAAAACACTTCAATGCTCACCATCGAGCCACTCAACCCTCCGTTGCACTGGCAACATCACTAGGGAAAATCCCTAGGCTAATTTGATTGCAAATTAAACACGGCAAATTTATGATCTTGAAAGCGCTTTCAGATAGCGCTTTCAACCCTATGCGTATCTGTACCTGTCATTATTTGGAGACTCTCATGAATTTCATTTCAAACCGGTGGCTACTTTCAGCAGCTTCAATTTCTGTGGCAGCACTCGTAGCCGCTTGCGGTGGCTCCAGTACCCCACCACCTGTTGCGCAGGCCACACTGGTAGCTGTTGCAACACCAAGCTCATTTCTCACATCCGGTAGCTCCACTTTGAGCACGACGGGTGGCAATGGTTCAGGCGCTGTGACTTACACAGTTGCGTCTGGTCCTTGCACCGTTTCAGGCTCCACTTTGTCTGCCACTGCGGCTGGTACTTGTTCAGTCACTGCCAAAAAAGCTGCTGATACAAGTTATTTGGAAGCGACCTCAGCAGCTATCAGCGTCACTGTCACATTGCCATACGCCGCATTAACAGTTGTGCAAGAGCAAACAGCAACTCAAAACTCATATGTTGCCGGTGATGCGCCTGCGAATGCAGGTACTGCTTTGCCTGGTAACAATTTGACCGGAAGCTACGCTTGGAACCAAGGCGGTAACGACTGGTGGNCTGGCGTAGGTACCGATTCAGTTTACAAAGGCATTGGTGCACCAGCAAATGCTGGCGCTGGCGTTGGTGTTTATGTCAAAGGTGCTGGCACCACAACATGGTCTATTGATGGCGCTACATCGATGACTGTCGGACTTGGAACCAACCCCGAATGTGTGGGCATTTGCAAAGCAACCATCATCTTGAAATCGACCACCACCGATTGCATTGCCACCATCAAGACTCCCATCACGATATTGACGGAAAAAGTGAATACTGGCACTAGCAAAACACAAGTCAATGGTGCAGTGCCAACTTACTCTTCCACATTGACCGATGCCAATTGGACTGTGACTGGTTGCTCTGCCAACACAATGACCGCATTCAAAACCCTGCGCGTCAATGAAGTTCACGCTCAGTTGTTGCAAGCCAATATGCAGTCAACAACCCCCGTTGGTGGCCCTTACGCCAATGGTGTGAATTTGGGTGCTATCAAGTTCCAATAAGCGGAAGCAAATTGTGAGGGGTCTCTTTGTTGAGACTCCAAAAACCAAAAAACCTACCGAAATAATCGGTAGGTTTTTTTTCGTCTCATTTCGGGGCCGCTTTGGGCTTCTCCCCGACTGCCTTGTCCAAGCAAACAATTTTGGCAGGCTTTTCTTTGTATTCAAACTTACTACAAACCTCCCCTGCCTCCTTCTTCCCAACTGGCTGAGGCAAAGAGTCTGGCGTTGATTTCGGCCGAGTGATGCGTTCTGGTACTGCCGATCGTTCCTGGGATTTTTTGTCATCCCCTTTTTTAGGGGGATCGCTTGCATGGGCATTCAATGCCAGCAAGGTGACCAATAAAAATACGAATTTCATGAGTTCCTCACAGTTCAGTTTTTGAACCATGCCTGATTTTCATCCAATTTGAGGAAGAGGACAACAGCGTACATGTTCTTGCATTTCTAAATTGAACCGCCGCGATGGCCCTATTGCAAGCATCATTGAATGCCCAGTTCTCATGAAACGGCGCTCAGATGGAAATCCAATCCGGCAACCCGCCCCCCTACACAGATGCAACTGTGGTTCACTACCTGCAGCAAACTTGGGAAATTGCAGCGCTTTTGCGAGCCTCAGACATTCATTTTGAGCCATTCGAAACTTTTTACCGTGTTCGACTGCGAGTAGACGGTGTCCTGCAAGAAATTGCCGCGCCACCTTTTGAGTTCAAAGACCAAATCGCATCTCGTATCAAAGTGTTGTCGCGCCTTGACATTGCAGAAAAACGCTTGCCGCAAGACGGGCGCATGAATCTGGGACTTGAAAATTCGCAGCGACTTAATTTGCGGGTGAGCACTTTGCCCACACTCTTTGGCGAAAAAATTGTGGTGCGCGTCTTATCAAGCGATTTGGCCAAACTCAATTTGGATCATTTGGGGTACAACCCATCCGACAAGCAAAAACTACTCGATGCCATCCAAAAACCGCACGGCTTTATTTTGGTCACTGGCCCCACAGGCTCAGGCAAATCTCAGTCTTTGTATGCCTGCCTGAATTTACTCAACCGTGCCGAAGTCAATATTGCCACTGTAGAAGACCCCTCTGAAATTCAACTCCCTGGCATCAATCAGGTCAATGTGAAAGAAAGAATTGGCCTGAATTTCGCTACGTCACTGCGTGCATTTTTAAGGCAAGACCCCGACATCTTGATGGTGGGTGAAATCAGAGACCATGAGACGGCCGACATNGCCATCAANGCTTCNCAAACNGGGCATTTGGTCTTGTCTACTTTGCACACACAAGACGCGCCCAGTGCTTTGGTGCGTCTGCGAAACATGGGCATGGCCTCCTACAACTTGGCATCTAGTATCAGTCTAATTTCTGCGCAACGCTTGGTTCGCCGCTTGTGTGTGCACTGCCGCAAACCCATGGTGGTTTCAGCCCACTTGCTCAAAGAATTAGGCTTGCAATCCATGAGCCATCAAGCCACTGCGCAGCACCATTTTTATTCGGCTGAAGGCTGCTCTCAGTGCTACAAAGGCTATTGGGGGCGTATAGGACTGTTCCAATTGATGCCCATCACTTCTGCTCTTCAGCATTTGATTTTGCAAAATGCCAGTCGACAAGAGTTGGCCACCCAAGCTGAAAAAGAAGGCGTCTGCTCGTTGCGCCATGCTGGACTATTGCAGGCTTCCCTGGGCATCACATCTTTGGCCGAAGTTCTGGCGCACACCGATGTCCCTTGATGCTGCAATGTCTCGGGCCTTGGCCAGGCGAGAAAAGCCACCTGCGAACGTTTACCCAAGCAAGTCAGTCCCAGCCAAAACACTGAGCGTTTTCACTCGGCAGTGGTCAGCGCTCATGAGTGCCGGTATTCCACTCTCGCAGGCTTTTGAACTGCTGAGCCAAAGCATTGTGGGAACACGGGCCACGCAGAAGGCCTTTGGCGCAACCTTGCAAACACTTCGCGATGAGGTCAATGCAGGTCAATCGCTGCACAGTGCTTTTCAAAAACACCCTCAAATCTTCAATCAGCATTACTGCAGTTTGTTGTCCGCGGGCGAGTCTGCAGGCATCCTCGACAGCATTTTGGATCGCTTAGCCGATACGCTAGAGGCCCAAGCTGCCCTGAAAGCCAAACTCAAAAATGCGCTCATTTATCCGGCAAGTATTCTCACCATTGCGGCACTGGTTCTGGTGGTCATATTGCTTTGGGTCGTACCGGTCTTTGAGGATGTTTTCAAAAGCATGGGAGCCTCTTTGCCATGGGCCACACAACTTTTGATCGATCTGAGCTTCTGGTTGGGACATTGGGCCGGCGCTCTTTCTGCTGGCATCTTTGTTCTTCTCACCTTGCTTCGCTGGTGGTATCAAAAATCTGTGCGGTTTCAAATCAATTTTGAAAAAATGGTGTTTGCTACACCCATCTTGGGGCCCTTGCTGCTCACGGCCATGGCCGTCAAATGGTCCCAAACCTTGTCTGCGCTGCTCAAGGCTGGCATTCCTCTCGCAGAAGCGCTTTCGCCAGCATCGGCTGCCACTGGCTCGCCCAATTTGGCCCAAGCCACGCTTACGTTGGCCCAGCGCATCCAAGAGGGGCACAGTTTGAGCAAGGCCATGTCAAAATCGAACTTATTCTCTGCGATGACCATTCAAATGTGCGCCATTGGTGAAGAAACAGGGTCGCTCGACGCAATGCTTCAACGAGCTGCCAAACTCATGGAATCTGATGTGAACCAACAAATTGGCAACCTTTCCACCCTGCTCGAGCCTCTCATCATGGTGCTGCTGGGTGCCCTTATTGGCGGCATTTTGTTGGCCCTGTATTTGCCCATCTTTAACTTAGGACAAGTCTTTTGATCACACCCCCTGCATGGCCTCAACTTTGGCAGCCGCCTGGCGCCATGGGATGGGTGTTGCCCCACGTGGCAGAGGTCAATCTGTGGCACATCGTGTTGTTTGCAGTCCTTGGCTTGGTCATCGGCAGTTTTCTCAATGTGCTCATTTACCGCTTGCCTCTCATGATNTTGCGGAATGANGAACCAGAAACGNCTGCTTTCAATCTNAAAACGCCGAGGTCACACTGCCCTCACTGTCAACACCAGCTTCACTGGTATGAGCTCATTCCTGTGCTGTCCTATGCTNTGAGCCTAGGACGATGCCGGCATTGTCAGCAGACAATTTCATGGCGCTACCCACTGGTTGAAATTCTCACTGCTGGTTTGTTCTGCTTGTGCCTGCTCAAATTTGGCTTTGCTTGGCCGGCGCTGTTAGCCAGCGCCTTTTGCGCCATGCTTTTGGCCCTTGCCTGGATTGATGCCGAAACCTTCCTGCTACCAGATGCGCTTACTCAAGCGCTGCTTTGGGTGGGCCTCATTGGCAGCGCCATGTCCCTCACCCCCACCCCCCTCCTGCATTCACTCTCAGGCGCAGTCCTAGGATATGGGCTTCTTTGGTTGGTCAGTTGGAGCTTTGAGCAACTTGCAGGCAAAGAGGGCATGGGCCAAGGCGATCTCAAACTGTTGGCCGGACTTGGGGCTTGGGTGGGCGTGTGGAGCCTGTTACCGCTGCTGCTGTTGGCCTCCATTTCNGGGCTGATTTTTGGGGTCAGTCAAAAAATGAGGGGGCAACTGGGTCACAATGGACACTTCGCTTTTGGACCTTTTTTGGCCTTTTCTGGATTCGCATGTTTCTTTTTAGGCATTTCTATGGGAGCTTGATCCGTTGAGCCGCAAGCCACTTCGACTGGGCCTCACAGGAGGCATTGGCAGCGGCAAAAGCACGGTGGCAAGTATCTTGGCGCGCGCTGGTGCTGCAGTCATGGACGCCGATGCCATTTCCAGGTCTTTAACGCAAGCAGGGGGCAGAGCCATTCCAGCCATCTTGGCCGAATTTGGCGAGACATTGATCGGCCCCGATGGCGCCATGGACCGAGAAGCCATGCGCGCGCTGGTCTTTTCAAACCCCTCCAGCAAGCGCCAACTCGAAGCCATTGTTCACCCTTTGGTTGGGCAAGTGCTCCAAGAACAAAGCAACGCCGCCGTAAGCAACGCCGCCGTCGCGGCTGGCCACGCCTGTTTGGTCTATGACGTGCCCCTTTTGGTCGAGTCTGGCGATCGATGGCGCCGCCAAGTCGACTGGGTTTGCGTGGTCGACTGTGAAGTAGAAACCCAAATTCAGCGGGTCATGGCCCGAAATCAACTTGGCCGCGCCGATGTTGAGCGCATCATTTCTCAGCAGGCCAGCCGTCAACAACGGCTCGCATGTGCCGATGCCGTCATTTTCAACGAAGGCATCGATTTAGCGCATTTGGAGCGCTTGGTGCATGAAATGATGACTCGCTTCGGGCTATGATCTTGTCACTGAAAGACGCAGCGTGATACTTTACGAATACCCCCTCAACGAACGCACTCGAACTTATTTGCGTTTGCAACATTTGTTTGCGCGCTTCAACCAATTGAGCCAGCGATCCGAAGCCCTCGATCACCACTACGCACTTTCCACGATTTTTGAAATCATGGAAGTTGCTTCTCGCTCAGAGCTCAAGTCAGAAATTCTCAAAGACATCGAGCGGCACAAACAGCAACTCAACGGCTACCGTGGCAACCCTTCCATTTCTGAGCAGGCACTCGACCTGATCATCGAACAACTCGATCAACGCTTTGACTCGCTCAACAACATGGTTGGCAAAATGGGCAGCGCATTGAGTGAAAGCGAGTTCCTCAACAGCATTCGAAGCCGCTCAGCCATTCCTGGTGGCACCTGCGAGTTTGATTTGCCTGCCTACCATGCGTGGCAACACCATGCCCCTGATTCAAGGCAGGCCGATTTGTACAACTGGTCGCAGCACTTTGCGCCTTTGGCCAAAGCCATTCAACTCATTCTCAAAATGATGCGCGAATCTGGCAGTACCCAGAAGGTGATGGCCACAGGCGGTCAGCTGCAACAAAATTTGCCACAGGGTCGCAATTTTCAATTGCTGCGCTTGCGCATCGACGACGGCTTGAATCTCACGCCAGAAATCAGCTGCAACCGTTTGTTGGTGGTCATTCGCCTCATGCAACAACAAGCCGATGGCAAACTGCTTGCCAGCAAAGAAGACACACCCTTTGAAATGACACTCTGCTCTTAAAACGCAGACCCTTTTTGAATCTGGTGAGAGACCCATGAGCGAGCCATCTGCCAAGCCCAAACAAGTGAAATGCCCCACCTGTGGTGGCCCCAGTTTGTTCAGCTCACAAAACGCTTATCGTCCATTTTGCAGCGCGCGTTGCAAGGGCATTGATCTGGGTGCATGGGCCAATGAGAGCTTCAGAGTGCCCGAAGACACGCCCCCCGATCAAGACAATTTTGGCGATCCCAAACTGCAGTGATGGTGCTCAGCTAGAAGCTGGGTGTGTGGCTCCTAGAAAGCCACGCTCTTCAGCCAACCAAGTCAAAACAGGCACTGTACCTGGCAATACCGGCACCACATTCAGGGGCAAGCTTTGCCAAGCAAACTGTTGTCCTTCGCGCATTTCTAAGTTGCCCTGCCAACTGTGAACTTTGCAAAAGTTGAGTCTGACCAGAGCATGCGGGTAGTCCACCAATTGTTGACGCCACATTTGAACGTCACCAATTTTCAAACCCAACTCTTCTTCGAGTTCGCGTGTTAAAGCTTGTGCCACGGTTTCGTTGGCCTCCAGCTTGCCTCCCGGAAACTCCCAATAACCTTCGTAGACTTTGCCTGCGGGCCTTGATGTAAGCAAAAACTGTTGGTGCTCGTTGATCAAGATNCCAACAGCCACATCGACCGTCTTTCGATCTTGACTGCCATCACGCTGGCGGTGTGCGTCGGCCACTAAAAGCGTTGGCGTGGCTGCCGTCTCTTCAGTCATAAAGATCGCTGAGTAGAAGCACCCTGCCCCATGCGACCCACATAATCGCGCGCAAACTGATAAGCCACACGGCCGCTTCGGGACCCTCTCTCGAGTGCCCAGACCAGTGCTTCGGGGCCAGAAGATTGAATCACAGCCTCAGTGGCGCCCAATGAGCGCAGCCACTGCGCCACGATGGTGAGGTATTCTTCTTGAGAGAACGGGTAAAAACTGATCCACAAACCAAAGCGCTCAGACAAAGAAATTTTTTCTTCAATGACCTCACCGGGATGCACCTCACCGTCTTCGGTGTGCGTGTAAGTGAGGTTGTCCTTCATGTGCTCTGGCAACAAGTGACGGCGGTTGCTGGTGGCATAAATGAGCACATTGGGTGTAGATGCCGCCACCGAACCATCGAGAATCGATTTCAAAGCCTTGTAACCACCTTCACCATCTTCAAAACTCAAGTCATCGCAAAAGATGATGAATTTTTGGGGCTGGCCTGAGACCACATCGACAATGTCGGGCAAATCGGTCAGGTCTTCTTTGTCAACTTCAATGAGGCGCAAACCTTGTGACGCATAAGCATTCAAACAAGCTTTGATGAGGGAAGACTTTCCGGTGCCCCGTGAACCCGTGAGAAGCACGTTGTTGGCAGGCAAGCCTTTGACAAATTGCAAGGTGTTTTGTTGCAGCTTTTCTTTTTGCCCATCAATTTCTTGGAGGTCAGCCAAATTCATGTCGGACACATGGCGCACAGGCTCTAACACGCCATGGCCAGAGGCACGTTTGCGATAACGCCAAGCAATGGCCTCACCCCACTGCGGTTCACTCAAGGGCTGCGGCAAGACGCGTTCAATGCGCTCCATCACGAGCACAGCGCGCTCCAAGAGCTTTTCAATTGCAGCGCTCATGATCGGTAGTCTGCGTTGATGGAAACATAGTCGTGGCTTAAGTCGCAGGTCCAAACGGTGTCTGCTGCATTTCCGCGGCCCAATGACACTTTGATGGTGATTTCACTTTGCTTCATGACACGCTGGCCATCGGCCTCTTGGTAATCTGGATTGCGACCACCGTTTTTCACCACGCACACATCGTCAAGGTGCAGGCCAATCAAGTCTTGATCGAGATCGTGTATGCCTGCGTAGCCCACTGCGGCCAAGATGCGGCCTAAGTTGGGGTCGCTGGCAAAGAAAGCTGTTTTAACCAAAGGCGAGTGCGCTATGGCATAGGCAGCCAATCGACATTCTTCCGAAGTTTTGCCGCCCTCAACACGAATGGTGATGAACTTGGTGGCGCCTTCACCGTCTCGCACAATGGCATGTGCCAATTTTTGCGCGACAGACATCATGGCAATGCGCAAGGCTTTGCCATCAGCCGAATCCCAAGATGTGATGGCCGCGTGCGCTGCTTTGCGCGTGGCCATCACAATGAACGAGTCGTTGGTGGAGGTATCGCCGTCGATGGTGATGCGGTTGAAGGAGGCATTGGCCAAGTCGGTGGCCAATGCAGGCAACAAGGCTGGGTCGATGTTGGCATCGGTGGCCAAGAAGCCCAACATGGTGGCCATGTTGGGGCGAATCATGCCAGCACCTTTGCTAATACCCGTGATGGTAACCGTTTGACCAGACAACACCACTTGCGCGCTGTAGGCCTTGGGCACAGTGTCGGTGGTCATGATGCCTTCTGCAGCCTTGGCCCAGTGCTGGGTTTGCGCATCTGCAATGGCCGCGGGCAGGCCCGCCACGATGCGGTCCACTGGCAAGTTCTCCATGATCACGCCCGTTGAAAAAGGCAAGATTTGTTGTGGCTTAACTTTGAGCAATTGGGCCAATGCTTCGGCCGTCGCACGCGCGTCGGCCATGCCTTTGGCACCGGTGCCGGCATTGGCATTGCCAGTGTTGATGAGCAAGGCGCGGATATGGGTGTTGGCATTGGCCACATCAACATGCTGCAAGTGCTCGCGACACACTTGGACAGGGGCAGCGCAATAGCGGTTTTGGGTAAAGACACCCGACACAGCGCTGCCTTCATCCAACAAAATGACAGTGAGGTCTTTGCGCCCCACCTTGCGAACGCCTGCCTCAGCAATGCCCAAGCGAACACCCGGAACAGCCAACACATCGGCGGGCTTGGGTGCTTGAAGATTCACTGTCATGAAAACCCTTTAGAAAAGCGTTTATGCCAATTTGCCGTGGCAGAACTTGTATTTTTTACCACTGCCGCACGGGCAGGGTTCGTTGCGACCCACAGGCGCGAACACCGCACTTGGGGAATCTGATTGAGTTTGCGGCTCGCCTTTTTCATCCGGCGCGGTGTAGGTGACATTGCTGATGTTTTCAGCACGCTCCTCCAAGACTTGCGCCGCTTCTTCAATTTGCGCAGGTGATTCAATTTTGACGTTCATCAAAATGCGTGTGACTTCATTTTTCACAGAGTCAAGCAATTGACCAAACAGTTCAAAGGCTTCGCGTTTGTACTCCTGCTTCGGTTGCTTCTGCGCATAACCTCGCAAATGAATACCTTGGCGCAAATAGTCTAAGGAGCTCAGGTGCTCGCGCCAGTGTGTGTCGATGCTTTGCAACAGCACCACCCGCTGGAAAGGCACAAAGTTTTCAACACCCACTACATCCAATTTTTCTTTGAAGNCATTGTTGGCTGCTTGCACAACCATTTCCAAAATTTCTTCNTCTGTGATGGCCGTGGCGGCCGCTACTTTTTCGCGCAGCGGCAATTCAATTTGCCAATCGTCTCTGAGTACACGCTCTAGGCTCACCAAGTCCCACTGCTCTTCTACGCTTTCTACTGGTACATACTGGCGCACCAGGTCTGTGAAACAACCCTCGCGCAGTCCCGTGATTTGGGCGTCCATTTCGGCGGCATCCAAGATGTCGTTGCGCTGTTGGTAAATAACCTTGCGCTGATCGTTAGACACATCATCGTATTCGAGCAATTGTTTGCGCGTGTCAAAGTTGCGCGCCTCTACTTTGCGCTGCGCGCTTTCAATGCTGCGCGTCACCATGCCGGCTTCAATGGCTTCGCCTTCGGGCATTTTGAGGCGGTCCATGATGGCGCGCACCCGATCGCCCGCAAAAATGCGCATGAGTGGATCGTCCAAGCTCAGGTAAAAACGCGAAGAGCCTGGGTCGCCCTGACGGCCAGATCGACCGCGCAATTGATTGTCAATACGGCGTGACTCATGGCGCTCAGTGGCAATGATGCGCAAGCCACCCAAAGACTTCACTTGCTCATGCACCGTGAGCCACTCGGTGCGCATGGCTGCCACTTTCGATTGACGATCGGTTTCGCTTAAATTCTCATCGAACTCAATNGCCTGAATGTCTTTTTCAATGTTACCGCCCAGCACAATGTCGGTGCCGCGGCCTGCCATGTTGGTGGCAATGGTGATCATGCCAGGGCGGCCTGCTTGGGCAATGATGTCGGCCTCGCGTGCATGTTGCTTGGCATTGAGCACCTGATGAGGCAACTTGGCTTTGGTGAGCAATTCAGAAATGAGTTCTGAATTTTCAATGGAGGTGGTGCCTACCAACACCGGTTGGCCACGCTCAAAACATTCGCGAATGTCAGCAATGGCAGCGTTGTATTTTTCTGGCGCCGATTTGTAAACGCGATCGAGTTGGTCTTGTCGGCGGCTGACGCGGTTTGGTGGAATGACCACGGTTTCCAAACCATAAATTTCTTGGAACTCGTAGGCTTCGGTGTCGGCTGTACCGGTCATGCCACCCAACTTGCCATACAAACGGAAGTAGTTTTGGAAGGTGATGGAAGCCATGGTTTGGTTTTCAGCCTGAATGGCCACACCTTCTTTGGCTTCGACNGCTTGGTGCAATCCATCGCTCCAGCGGCGACCCGTCATGAGACGGCCNGTGAACTCGTCGACGATCACAATCTCGCCATCTTGCACCACATAGTGCTGATCNCGGTGGTAGATGTGATTGGCACGCAAGGCTGCCGTGAGATGGTGCATGAGCGCAATGTTGGCGGGGTCATAAAGACTTGCGCCTTCAGGGATGAGCCCTGCGCTGGCCAAAATGCTTTCGGCCTTTTCATGACCCTGTTCGGTCAAGAACACTTGGTGTGATTTTTCGTCAACCGTGAAATCGCCTGGCTTGGTAATGCCCTCACCTGTGCGCGGATCTGCTTCACCTTCTTGGCGNGTCAGCATGGGCACCACTTGATTCATGGCTTGGTATTGCGCGGTGTGATCGTCGGCTTGACCGCTGATGATGAGCGGCGTGCGCGCCTCGTCAATCAAAATAGAATCAACCTCGTCGACGATGGCGTAGTTGAGGCTGCGCTGTACACGGTCTTTGGCTTCATAGACCATGTTGTCGCGCAGATAGTCAAAGCCAAATTCGTTGTTGGTGCCGTACGTGATGTCTGAGTTGTAGGCGGCCTGCTTTTCTTCGCGCGAGAGCTGTGACAAGTTGATACCAACACTCATGCCCAAAAAGTTGTAGAGCTTGCCCATCCACTGTGCATCGCGGCTGGCCAAGTAATCGTTGACCGTGACCACATGCACGCCTTTGCCAGGCAATGCATTCAAGTACACCGCCAGGGTGGCTGTCAAGGTTTTGCCCTCACCGGTGCCCATTTCAGAAATCTTGCCTTTGTGCAGAGAAATACCGCCCAACATTTGCACATCAAAGTGGCGCATCTTCATGACACGCTTGGAGCCCTCACGGACCACTGCAAAAGCTTCGGGCAAAATTTTGTCCAAAGTTTCACCTTGCGCCACGCGAGTACGAAACTCATCGGTTTTGGCGCGCAATTGTTCATCGCTTAAAGCTTCGTACTGAGCTTCTAAGCCATTGATGAGCACCACAGTTTTGCGGTACTGTTTGATCGTGCGGTCGTTGCGACTGCCGAAAATTTTGGTAAGAAAATTGATCGCCATGGTGACACGGGTATGTCTCTGCCAATTAAGCAAAGACCGGCCCGAAAATCCTGTCTTAAAGTGGATTCAAAAGCACCTGCGCTCAGAGCGCAAGTGAACGCGCCATTTTAACTGCTGAGTTCGACCAGATTTTCCTTATTTACCTCAGATTCACAGGGCTCTCGCATAATGGCGGTATGGCAAAAATCAATCAGGCAATCACGCTCATGGAAGCCGCCCAGGAATCGCCCAGTTTGGCGCGCCTGACGGAGCTCACCCGAGAATCGAGCCTTCGGCTCAAATGTCTGCAAACGCTCATACCTGGTCCCTTGCGAAATGCCATCCAGGCGGGGCCCATTGAAGGCTCTGAATGGTGCTTGCTGGTCAATTCCAATGCCGCCGCCGCCAAACTGAGGCAGATGCTGCCAGCCCTTCAAGCTCACTTGAACAGCCACGGGCATGGCGTTGAAAAAATTCGGCTGAAAATACTTCAAAACCCCCGCTGAAAGCGTTTGGCTTCTAGGCTTGCAAAATTCAGGCGAAAAAAAACCAGCTAAAAAGCTGGTTTTCAAAATGGTGCCGCTTGTCGGATTCGAACTGACGACCTACCGCTTACAAGGCGGTTGCTCTACCAACTGAGCTAAAGCGGCACGGGCTGAATTGTAAGTCAATAATCAGCTGTTTTGCAGACAAGTGCTGGGTTTTTGGCTGCGCTTATTTGATTCTGGTAAGCGTGGGCCGCGACGGCGGAGGTTGCTCAGGTTTGTCTGCATCACTGGCAGATGAAGATGCGGATACAGACGAAGCCGCATCCGGCACCTTGTGCAACTTGTCCATACCAACCACCGTGGCTCCCATGGGAGAGTCTGTGACAGGAAAGGACATGCCCTGGCCATTTTCACGTGCATAGATGGCCATGACGCGATGGATAGGCACCATGATGTCACAGGGCTTGCCACCAAACCGGGCTTTGAATTCGATGAACTCATTGCCCAACTGCAAAGAACTGGTGGCATCAAAACTGATGTTGAGCACGATCTCACCACCTTGCACAAATTCACGGGGTACTTGAACAGAACCGTCCACTTTGACCGCCACATAGGGCGTGAAAGAGTGATCGGTACACCACTCATACATCGCCCGAATAAGGTACGGGCGTGTAGAGGGAGATTCAAGTGCGTTCATCACCATAAAAATCTCATTTACAAATGATTCAGCAAACAGCCAATTACTTGCGCATGACCTTTTCGGAAGGAGTGAGTGCCTCNATGTAGGCAGGGCGAGAGAAGATGCGTTCTGCATACTTGAGCAAAGGCGCAGCATTTTTGCTGAGGTCGATGCCGTAAAAGTCGAGGCGCCAGAGCAAGGGTGCAATGGCCACATCAAGCATGGAGAAGTTGTCGCCCAGCATGAATTTGTTTTTCAAGAACACAGGCGCCAATTGGGTCAAGCGNTCGCGGATGTGCGCGCGGGCTTTTTCCAAAGCTTTGTCGTTNCCCTTGAGTGTGCGGTTTTCCAAGGTGGCCACATGCGTGAACAACTCTTTTTCAAAGTTGAGCAAGAACAAGCGAACGCGTGCACGGTCGACAGGGTCGCCGGGCATGAGCTGTGGATGAGGGAAGCGCTCATCAATGTATTCGTTGATGATGTTGGACTCGTACAAAATCAAATCGCGTTCCACCAGAATAGGCACTTGGCCATAGGGGTTCATGACGTTGATGTCTTCTGGCTTGTTGTACAAATCGACATCGCGAATTTCAAAGTCCATGCCTTTTTCAAACAACACGAAACGGCAACGGTGAGAGAAAGGGCAGGTTGTACCTGAATAAAGCACCATCATGGTGAAGGCTCCTAAAAATCAAAAAGAGTGGGAAGCCACCGGGTTGGCAGGCCTGCCCACTCCATCAATTCGGGCATAGGCCCGAATAACGAGTTGTTACTTGATGTCTTTCCAATATGCAGCGTTCAAGCGCCATGCAATGAAAGTGAAGATAGACAAGAAAATCAAGACCCAAACGCCAATGCGCATGCGGGTATTTTGCCCAGGCTCAGCCATCCATTGCAAGTAGTTGACCAAATCGCCAATCGCTTGATCGTATTGCAGAGGTGTGAGGGTGCCGGGCTTTTCAGTTTTCCAACCTGTAAATACTTGTACCGCTTGTCCATGCGATTGACGCTCTTCATAAACGGGCGAACGCTCACCTTGCAGCTCCCAGAACGGGTTGGGCATACCGACGTTGGGGAACGCCAAATTGTTCCAACCAGTGGGTTTGGTTTCATCGCGATAGTAAGTGCGAAGGTAGGTATAGAGGTAGTCTGCACCCGTGCCATCTTTGCCAGAACGTGAACGAGCCACCAATGTCAGATCGGGGGGCACTGCACCAAACCAGTCTTTGACTTGCTTGGGATCAGAATTGACCTTCATGGTTGCGCCCACTTTGTCTGTGGTGAACAAAAGGTTGTCTTTGATCTGCTGGTTGGTTAAGCCAATGTCTTGCAAGCGGTTGTAACGCATGAAGGCTGCAGAGTGGCAGTTCAGGCAATAGTTGACAAACAACTTGGCGCCGTTTTGCAAAGAAGCGAGGTCATTGGTTTTACCGGGCGCTTTGTCCCAAGGGATGGTGTTGCCGCCCGCAGCATGTGCACCCGTGATGCTTGACAAAACCAAGCACAAAGCCAGTGCCAATTTTTGAATTGATTTCATTTCCAAATACTCCTGGGCTTAGTGCGCAACGAAAGTGACGCGGTCAGGTACAGGCTTGGGTGTACCCAACTTGCTCCACCAAGGCATGAGCAAGAAGAAGCCGAAATAGAACATCGTGCCCACTTGGGAAACACGCTCACCGATGGGTGAAGGCGGTTGCACACCCAGATAGCCCAAGATCAAGAAGTCAATGACGAACACGGCGTACACATACTTGTGCCAGTCGGGACGGTAACGAATTGATTTGACAGGACTGTGGTCAAGCCAAGGCAAGAAGAACATGATGATGACCGCACCACCCATGACCACCACACCCCAGAACTTGGCATCAATGCCGTACATGAGGGCAGAAATGACCACTGCGCCGCCAACAACACCTGCTTTGAGAATACTTGGCATGGCGTTGTTTTTGACTGCCAAAAATGCACCCAGCAAGACGCAAGCGATGAGGACATACATCATCTCGCCAGTGATGGCGCGCAACATGGAGTAGTAAGGTGTGAAGTACCAAACGGGCGCAATGTGCAGAGGTGTCTTGAGCGGGTCGGCTGGGATGAAGTTGTTGTACTCCAAGAAGTAGCCACCAAACTCGGGTGCAAAGAACACAATGGCGGAGAACACCATGAGGAAAATGCTGACAGAGAAGATGTCGTGCACGGTGTAGTAAGGATGGAATGGAATGCCATCTAAGGGATGACCGTTGGCATCCTTGGGTGCACCAGGAGCCTTGATTTCAACACCATCGGGGTTGTTGGAGCCCACTTCGTGCAACGCAATGATGTGCGCCACCACCAAGCCCAACAGAACCAAAGGCACTGCAATGACGTGGAAGCTGAAGAAGCGGTTCAAAGTAGCATCGCCCACCACGAAGTCGCCGCGAATGAGCAAAGCCAAATCGGGACCAATGAAGGGAATGGCAGAGAACAAGTTGACAATCACTTGGGCGCCCCAGTAGGACATTTGGCCCCAAGGCAACAAGTAGCCCATGAAAGCTTCGGCCATGAGGCACAAGAAAATAGCGCAACCGAAAATCCAAACCAGTTCACGGGGCTTGCGATAGCTGCCGTACATGAGACCGCGGAACATGTGCAAGTAAACCACCACGAAGAACGCAGAAGCGCCCGTGGAGTGCATGTAGCGAATGAGCCAACCCCATGGCACATCGCGCATGATGTACTCGACGGAGGCAAACGCCAAATCGGCGTCAGGTTTGTAATGCATCACCAAGAAAATGCCAGTGACGATTTGGATGACGAGCACGAGCAATGACAAGGCGCCAAACACATACCAAATGTTCAAATTTTTGGATGCGTAGTACTCGCTCATGTGAGCTTTGAACAACGAAGTTGCTGGGAAGCGGTTATCAACCCAGTTCATGAGTTTTTCGCCAGCAGAGGCGTTGGGGGAAATTTCCTTGAATTCAGCCATGTTGGTTTGCCTCAAGCCTTCTTGTCTTCACCGATCAGCAACTTGCTGTCGGACAGGTACATGTGGGGGGGTACTTCCAAGTTGTCTGGCGCGGGCTTGTTTTTAAAAACGCGACCGGCAAAGTCAAAGGTAGAACCGTGGCATGCACACAAGAAACCACCTTGCCAATCGTCTGGCAAAGAAGGCTGTGGGCCTGTTTGGAATTTGTCGCCAGGCGAGCAACCCAAGTGGGTGCAAATGCCAACAGCCACCATGAACTCAGGCTTGATAGAGCGATGGGTGTTTTTGGCGTATTCGGGTGTAGGGTAGGCCTGGCGGTCGGATGCAGGATCGGCCAATTGACCATCGAGTTTCTTCAA
>Ga0063231_10000133_pt1 | contig 18326 bp, 21 predicted proteins | sample LauGreSu1BDMLBSD_2_FD_56231 | JGI IMG/M metagenome (GOLD analysis project Ga0063231, IMG submission 56231) | Freshwater lake microbial communities from Lake Michigan, USA - Su13.BD.MLB.SD v2 (version 2) | ecosystem: Environmental > Aquatic > Freshwater > Lake | place: Lake Michigan, USA...
TGTGATATTTACTCATTAGCTGTTCTTGAGTTTCTGAATAATTTGGATTTAATGGAATGCAGTCTACTGGGCAGACCTGACGACATTGGGGTACATCGAAATGCCCAACACACTCGGTGCATTTATTTGGATCAATCTCATAGATTTCAAGGCCCATGTAAATGGCATCGTTGGGACACTCTGGCTCACAGACATCGCAATTAATGCACTCATCTGTAATCATTAAAGCCATGGTTTAAACCTTTAGTGTACGAACCAAACCAGAATAGCTTATTTTGTCTTGGTTTGTGCGTTCTTTTGATGTAACCATTTTTCTACTGAGGGAAACACAAATTTACTGACGTCACCGCCCATTAATGCAATCTCACGCACAAATGTTCCTGAAATAAATTGGTACTGATCCGATGGCGTTAAGAACAAGGTTTCTACATCGGGTAACAAGTATCGGTTCATTCCTGCCATCTGAAACTCATACTCAAAATCAGAAACTGCACGTAAGCCCCGCACAATCACGCGCGCATTGTGCTCTCTTGCAAAATCTTTCAGCAGTCCGCAGAACCCAGCAATTTCTACATTGGGATAGTGCCCCAATACCTCTTTTGCAATTTCAATACGCTCTTCTAAGGTAAAAATCGGCTTTTTACTTCGACTATCAGCAACACCNACAATAAGCTTCGTAAAAATACTAGAAGCGCGACGCACGAGATCTTCGTGTCCACGAGTAAACGGGTCAAAAGTTCCTGGGTAAACGGCAATGGTCATAAGACACCCTTAATAATCTGAATATATAAGAGTTTAGCCCGAAGTGCGCCTGAATAATGCTGCTTTTGTTTGTGTTGTCTGCATTTGTCTTGAACAGGCCCAATTAGGCATTAACAACTCTAACTCTAAAAGATCTTGAGTAGTCGGACATTCAATATAAATTCCGCCCCCAGAGTGGTCATCACAAATACGGGCAGCTTCCACGACTGCCTGCTTTAAGAGCGCAGGCTGGTTAAAGGGTGGGTCAAGAAAAATCAAATGATAGGCTGCGGTGTTCGCTTGGCCCATATGGATAATCCCATCTCCCTGCATGACCTTTAAATTTCCTTGAATTGGGGAAGATAACAAAAGCTGATATTGGGATTGCAGCTGCGCAACGATCTTTTTATCTTTTTCGATTAAAACGACTTCTTTTGCATCGCGTGACGCTGACTCAAAACCAAGAGCACCTGATCCAGCAAAAGCATCAAGAACTTTAAGGCCACTTAGGTCTTGACCTAACCAGTTAAAAAGAGTTTCTCGGACACGATCAGAGCTAGGGCGCAAACCCTCTTGAGATAAGACTGAAATTTGTCGACTACGCCAGACCCCACCAATAATACGAATCCGATTGGGATGGCCCGACAATTACTGCGCCCCTCCAACCAGAATGCTAATCATGCGCCCCATATCTAAATGGCGCTGAAACGCTGCACGTACATCTTCTTTTTTTACTGCAGCCACTTGCTGAGTCCAAACATCCAAAGTATTAAGTGGCAATTGATTCCAAGTAATGGCAGACAAGTTATCCAATAATTTACGATTACTATCTAAACGTAGTGGAAATCCATTCATTAAATTTGACTTGGCCGCTGCCAACTCTGAATCACTAGGCCCCTCTTTAATAAAGCGAGCGATTGTTTCTTGTAAAACTACTAGGGCTTGATTGGCTTGATCGTTGCGCGTCTGCAAGCCCGCCTCAAAACTACCAGTTTCACGACCAGGCTGAAAATAGCTAAACACACTATAGGCATAACCTCGCTTATCACGAACCTCTCCAACCAATCTAGAGACAAAACCACCACCCCCTAATACATAATTACCAACCAGGAGTGGAAAATAGTCAGGATTACTCCGCGTAATAGAACTCATTCCTAATGCAATATGAGTTTGCTGCGTCTGAAACGGGATACGAATTAGTCGATCGGCCTCAGGTGCAAGCGGTGAAGGAATAAAAGGGGGTAATGCTGGGATTGCTGGGCCCTGCTGTGGGAGCTGAGCGATTAATTTCTCAGCCACTTGTTTAGCTGTTTTTACATCTAAATCACCCACCATATTGATAATCATGCGATCTTGTCGATAGAAATTTCGATGGAATCGTTTTAGATCATCTGCGTCAATGGAAGCAATCGATAGCAAGCTGGGTGACTCCGCTAAGGGATAATCCCGGAATAACTCCTTACGAAAGCGCTTTTGCATTACTACTTCAGGCTTTGTATCCCCTTCTGCAATTGCCGAGGAAATCCGTTGTTTCTCCCGAGCAACAATCTGTGCATCAAAAATTGGTTTTGAGATAGCAGCACTTAATAAATCAAGAACAGGATTAAATACATCTGGCTTACTCAAAGACCTGGCTCGCACAATAGTGCGCTCGCCACTTGCGGATGCGCTAATGCTTGCTCCTAGATCAGCAATAGCATCAGCTTGCATTGCCTCATTTAAAAGGCTGCCGTTCCATTCAATTCCTCGGGTTAATAGAGCTGCGGTTAAGCCTGCTAGGCCACTTTTTCCCTTTGGGTCGTAACGACTACCAGCATCGACACTAATCTCAATATCAATCATTGGAATTGTGGTGGCCTGAACTAAATAAGCTTTACTGCCATTACTTAATGCGATCTCTTGAATGGGTAAGACGGCATATGCCTTACCCCATATACCGCACCCCAGTGCGATAAAAATAAGGAGGTAACGCTTAATATAAATCTGAACGATATACATCATATTTTCTCAATGCCGCAAATTGCTAGGAAGGGAGGGAATAGGTTTCGGATTTGCCGATACGGTTCTTGCTTGTGGTTCTAGGGTGACAATCGTTAGACCGTCAACAATGAAATATCGCTTAACCGCTGCCTTGATTTGCTCTGACTGGATTTGCTGAATGCGCTCAATGATTCGATCCAAATCTTTCCATGAGACATGAGCAATCTCAGCACTACCAATTTCCATTGCTTGAGCAAAAATAGAGTCACGCTTATAGATTTGAGAGGCTAAAAGTTGAGCCTTAATCCTTTTTAGCTCTGCCTCTGTGATCCCATTCATGGCAATCTCTTGTATAGTTTGTAAGATACCTTTTTCCAGATCAGAAACTGACTGTCCTTTAGCCACAGTTGCACTAATCATAAAAAGCTCTGGTCCGCGGCTAATGAGGTCGTAGCTCGCACCCGCATTATTTGCCAGACGCTTACTACGAACTAACTCGCGATTGAGTCGGGAGTTATCATGGCCACTGAGCGCTGCAGACAAGACCTCAAGCGCATAGGGATCTGCATCATCCATTTTCTTTGGGTCTAATTTAGGAACTTTCCACCCCATCATTATTTGTGGGCTATCGGCCAGCGCTTTGAGATTAGCGCGTTTTTCTCCTTTTTGTTCGGGCTCTACTTGCGGCTTACGTTCTGGTAATTGCTTTGCAGAAATCGGTCCATAGTATTTTTCTACAAGCGCTCTCACCTCTAAGGGTTTCACATCGCCCACGACCACAACAATTGCATTGTTAGGGGCATACCAATCCCGATACCACTGCCTCGCATCATTGGGCTTCATGTTTTGTAAATCGTTCATCCAGCCAATAATGGGATGGCGATAAGGAGAGCTTGTAAAGGCGGTGGCCATCATCAATTCCCGCATCAAGCCATTTGGGCTGTCATCGGTACGTAGACGTCTCTCCTCCATCACAACCTGAATTTCCTTTAAGAACTCTTCATCTGAAAACTTCAGATTGGCCATACGATCAGCCTCTAGTCGCATGACATCGGCAAGTTTTGATTTTTCAATCTGTTGAAAATATCCCGTGAAATCACGGGCAGTGAATGCGTTCTCACGCCCCCCGACTGCTGCAACCATTCTGGAAAAATCTCCCGATTTAACCTTTTCTGTTCCCTTAAACATCATGTGCTCAAGCACGTGCGCGACGCCGGTCTTGCCATTAAGCTCGTCCATCGATCCTGCACGATACCAAACCATATGAGCCACTGTGGGTGCACGACGATCCTCTTTCACTACTAAACGTAAGCCGTTTTTAAATTGATACTCGTGTGTATCTATCTTATTGGCCCACGCCCCTAGCGGTAAGCATGCACTGACGCATAAGCCCAACAGGATCAAAATCCTCAGGGTGGATAAGCAAACGAATCTAGGTGTGTTTAGAGTGACTATCATCTCATTGTTGACGTGGTCTTGAACTTGTTAAGATCTACCTAAAGGATTGTATCGATAATGTTTGGTTTACGTAAAACGCTTGGTTCCCTATTTGGTCTTCATCCAATTGATGAGTCCTGGTTTGAGCAATTAGAAGAAACCCTTCTAAAGGCGGATGTTGGGATTGCGACCACCAACGTACTTATTGCTAGCCTTCGTAAACTAGCTAAATCCCAATTGATCCAAAATGCTGAGGATTTAAAAGGGTTATTGGTTCAGGAAATTAGCCGTCTTTTAGCTCCTCTTGAAAATCCTCAAAACCCTCTTTTATTAAGCCAGTCAAACCACAAACCTGAAATCTGGCTAATCGTTGGGGTTAATGGTGCAGGTAAAACAACCTCTATCGGCAAACTTTGTCATCACTTTCAAGTGCAAGGTAAATCTGTTTTATTGGCTGCTGGCGATACCTTCAGAGCTGCGGCGCGCAATCAACTCAAGGAATGGGGGGAGCGCAACCAAGTCCAAGTCTTAAGCCAAGAAAGTGGTGACGCGGCAGCCGTTGCGCACGACGCTATACACGCTGCGATTTCTCGCCAAATCGATGTTCTGTTTATTGATACGGCTGGGCGCTTAGCGACCCAAGGAAATCTGATGGAAGAGCTCAAAAAGGTAAAACGGGTGATCTCCAAGGTGGTTCCAGATGCGCCCCATCAAATTGTCCTCGTTCTAGATGGCAATACTGGTCAGAATGGCATTGCACAAGTTCTGGCATTTAGGAATGCAATTGGTCTTCAGGGGATTATTGTCACCAAATTGGATGGTACTGCTAAGGGTGGCGTTATTTGTGCGCTTAGCAAAGCCCTTGAGACCCCCCCAGAAACGGGCACCCCCGCCTTCAAAACCTTTGTCTATGCCCTGGGTAAAGGGGAGGGTCTGTCTGATCTAGAGCCCTTTAATGCAGAAGCATATGCTAAAGAGCTTGTAGAATAACCATATTAATCAAGGTCTTATAAATTGATAGTGAGATTAGCACTCTCCTTATAGGAGTGCTAGAATTAACATATTGCAATCAAACTAATCAATAAATCGATGACTTTGAATACAGCCTTAAAACCTATTAATCGCAATACTTCGGCAGGCGGTCTGGCTATGCCTTTGCCTGCGCTTGGCGTTGGAACGATTGACGCCTATTTAGCGCATATCAACCGCTTACCAATGCTGAGCGCTGCTCAAGAATTTACTCTTGCGCAGGAGTATCGTCGTTCTGAAAATTTAGATGCGGCTCGTCAACTGGTTCTCTCACATTTGCGCCTAGTGGCCTCTGTTGCACGTCAATACCTTGGCTACGGAATTCCTCATGCCGACCTCATTCAAGAGGGCAATATTGGTTTAATGAAAGCAGTGAAGCGCTACGATCCCAATCAAGGCGTGCGCTTAGTCTCCTATGCGATTCATTGGATCAAAGCGGAGATTCATGAGTACATCCTAAAAAACTGGCGCTTAGTTAAAGTGGCGACTACAAAAGCGCAACGCAAACTATTCTTTAATTTACGAAGNAACAAACTTTCAGCAAATGCTCTTACTGATTCTGAAATTGAGTCACTTGCTAAGGCTCTTGATGTTCGCGGTGCTGATGTCAAAGAAATGGAAATGCGCCTTGCAGGTGGCGACATCTCTATTGATGGCGACGATCAGGATGAAGACCAATTTGCACCCATTCAGTGGCTTGCGGATGAGCGCCATGAGCCCAGCGCTAGACTTNCTCAAAATGATCAATTTGCATTGCAGGGCCCCAAGCTACTGCAAGCTTTAAATACCCTAGATGATCGCAGTCGGGAGATTGTGCAATCTCGTTGGCTCAATATGGATGCAGATGGCCAAGGCTGCAAAACCTTGCAAGACCTTGCACAAGAATATGGCATCTCTGCAGAACGGGTTCGTCAAATTGAAGTAGCTGCATTCAAGAAATTACGGCTCGCTCTTAAAGACGAAGAATCCTTACTACATTAATTACTTTAGAAGTATTTTTAAATCATGGGCAATGGGCTCTACCCCCTGCCCATGCTTTATATAAAGGCGAAGGTTTCCAGCAGGATCAAACACATAACTACCTGCTGTATGGTCAATCGTATAGTTTTTAGGATTGCTGCCAGGCACTTTGCTGTAGTAAGCCTTAAAGTCTTTTGTTATCTTCATTAGCGCAGCTTCATCTGCAGGTCTCAAACCAATAAAACGGGGATCAAATGCGGGCGGGTACTGCGCCATTAACTCAGCGGTATCCCGTTCTGGATCGACCGTAATAAAAATAACCTGCACGCGATCGGCAAGTGGCCCCAAATCCTTCATGACTCCCTGCATCTCAATCAAAGTTGAGGGGCAAACATCGGGGCAATGGGTATATCCAAAGAATAGGACAACGGCCTTACCCTTGAAGTCGGCTAGTGTTTTATCTTTGCCTTGAGAGTCAAGCAACACAAAGTTGTTTCCAAACGACTTGCTGCCGGTAATATCAACATTTTTAAAACTGGGCTGTGAGCAAGCCGCCAATAAAGTAAGCATTGCTAATGTAAGTAGTTTCTTCATAGAGCTAAAGATAGTGATCAATCAAGATTGCAGCAAATAATAGTGCTAAATAGCTGATGGAGTATTTAAAGGTCTTACGCGCCAACTGATCGCTATAGTTTTGATAAAGACGAATCGCATAGTAAATAAATATACCGCTCAAAATAATCGCTGATACCAAATAAAAAATACCGCTCATTCCATAGATATATGGCAGGATCGATGCGGCTAACAAAATTAAGGTGTAAAGCAAAATATTTAAAAGAGTAAATTTCTCACCATGCGTCACGGGTAACATTGGTAATCCTGCTTGTACATAATCTTCACGACGGTACAGAGCAAGTGCCCAAAAATGAGGTGGCGTCCATACAAAAATAATCAGCACGAGTAGCCAAGCTTCGGCTGAGAGTTGATTGGTCACAGCAACCCAGCCCAAGGCGGGGGGCATCGCTCCTGAGAGGCCGCCAATTACAATGTTTTGTGGAGTTGCGGGCTTTAGGAACCAGGTATAGATAACCGCATAGCCAACAAAGGTGGCAAAGGTAAGCCACATCGTTAAGGGGTTGGTATAAAACCATAGAACGACCATACCAGCGCCACCAAGCCCGCATGAAAAAATAACAATTTGGAGGGGGGTAATTTCTCCGGTAGCAGATGGGCGCCATGCTGTACGCCGCATCTTCGCATCAACAGCTTGCTCAATTAAGCAGTTCACTGCAAACGCAGCACCTGCTAGCAACCATATACCGATGGAACCTCCAATCAAGATGGGCCACGGAACCATGCCAGGGGTTGCCAAAAACATACCGATAATGGCACAAAAGACTGCAAGTTGAGTAACCCGTGGCTTTGTTAAAACCCAATACTGACGCCAACGGGGCATTGGTGGGCGCTCAAAAGACGAAGTGCTCACGATGACCTCTGCCCATCTACATCACGACCCGAGAAAAAAGAACAGTCACTTCCTGCGCTCAGTCGTACTAAGCAAAATAAGATAGCCGCTGCTCCACCGGTATGGAGAAGGGCAGCAACTAAAGGCCACTGGAATACAACATTCGATATACCCGTAATTATTTGTAAGGCTAACAAACCAAGAATAGCCTTGCCCCAAAAAGAAATATTTGATTGGCTATGGCGTAATGCTTTGATTGCAAGCAAGAGCAAAACAATGGATGCAAAAATGGCTCCAACACGATGAGTCCAGTGTATGGTTACCAAAGCCGTCATCGGAATCACCTCACCTGATTTTGCTTGACCAAGTTCACGCCATAAATAAAATGCGTTTTGCCAATCCATGGTGGGATACCATGCGCCCATACAGGTTGGGAAATCAGGGACAAGCCAATACCGCATAGTTTGTGCTAACCCATGCTCCCCAAAAATATTTGAATAAGTAAAGTAATCGTAGCGAATGCAATCCATGTAATGGGTAATGATTTACCTTGAGCCTTTGAAGATATTATTTTGCTATCGTTACGCTGAGCAAACCAAACCATACTAGAAAATAAAATTAGGGCCAAGATCAAATGCATACTCACAATAATGGGTTGCAACTTCAAGGTTACCGTCCAAGCACCAAAGGCGCCCTGTAAGCACACCAAGACCAGTAGAAATAGACTGCCTTGAATGGCTAATCTGCGTTGCGCCCCTATTTGCTTAAAGGCTAAAACTACTTGAGCAATGATTAATACCCCTACACTCATTGCTAAATAGCGATGGATCATTTCTACCCAAGCCTTAAATACGGTTACAGGTCCTGTGGGCATCGCTACCTCAGCGGCGCGGATCTCCTCCATCGCCCTCCAGGGATTTGAGGTGCCATAACAACCTGGCCAATCCGGACAGCCTAGACCTGAATCACTCAAACGCGTAAATGCGCCAAATAAAATGAGGTCGAAGGTTAAAAAGACGACTGCCCAATTTAGTTTCTGAAAAATATCTAAGCCTTTTCTACGCGCCAGATAAGCCAAAGGTAAGCCGGCAAAGACAAAGGCAATCCCAGCAAGCTCTAAAACTAATAGAGCCGATTCGGAAATCATATTTTTTCACCTTTGCGATTTAGCTTCAGTAGACGATCTAAATCTTTACGCATTCTGACAAAATCTTTTGACTCTGCTTTATCGGGGAACACCATCATCTTTTCGCCACTGGGATCTATCAACTGAATCCCGCTCCCTAGGTTCTGCTGATTTAACCAGGTCAACCAGGCTGTGCTATTTTTTGGATCTGGGGCAGGAACAATGATAAATCCAGCAGTTTCTGGATCGTAGGCCTGTTTGATATCAGGATCTACGGGCAAGCGATCGCTGACCACCCAAACAAGCTGTACGCGGTTCTTCTCTTTCCCCAATGCAAGACGTACTTGTCTCATCAGATATAAGAGCTCTACACAAGCATCATTCCCTTTGCGACACTCGCTGGCGGGGCGTGCCACTAAAAGAGTCCACTTTCCGCTAAAGGAAATATCCAGCCAGCTGGGATTAATTGCCTGGGGAGGCTGTATCAGAGTCCCATAGTTTGTTTTTCCACCCTCAGGCTTAAAAACATAATAGGCTAAGTAGGATGCAATGACTGGAGCAGCACAGGCCAATAAAAGCAAGATCATCTGGATTCGACCCCGTCGCGTTCTTGCGTCTACCGCTTGCCGATCCACTTGACTGGCTGGTATTAGTAAATCTTGATCATTCACTGGCGTCTTGTCCCATTAAAACGATTTATCTTTATTGCGGTAACGCATAAAACCGGTTGTAAACCAAAACACGAGGGCCGCTGCTGCTAAAGCAAACCATTGAAAAGCATAAGCATAATGGCGATCAACTCCAACCGTTGCCGGTGGCCAATTTCGTAATAAGCCATCATTACGATCTGGGTCATTTTGTCGTATCACAAATGGGAGCTGCGGGTACTTTAACTGCTTTTCTTCATATGCAAGATCAAGATTTTGTTGAATGCGTGGACGATCTTTGGAGTTTGGTTGGTCACCCAACTCCAACACCTTTCCAGCACCCGCAAATGCCACTCCCTCTATCGTGACCCTGCCTGTAGGCGTATTAATACTTGGCAATATGAGTCGATCCTGACTATTCCGAGGAGCCCACCCACGGTTTACCCAGATGACCTGAGTGACCGGTCCGTCCAAGAGAAATGGCATCAATACATAGAAGCCGGAATGCGCCTGACTTAGGCTACCGTGGTTTGGTTTAGGGCGATTATCTAACCATACAATCTCGTTGGATAAAAACTGACCGCGCGCCTGGACAGCCCGAAACTCGACTTCTGACAAAGTCCATGCCTTGGCATTTAGATCAATCCGTTCTTTAGCGGCCATCGTAGCAATTTGATTGGCCAACACTATTTTTTGCTCCGCCCGACTCAATTGCCAGCGCCCAGCAAGGAGGCCAATCGCAATCACTACGATTGCCGCCACAGTCGCTACTCTACGCTCTACAATGAAGACAGAAAAAAAACTCAAGGGCTCGGTACCGTAATGAAATGGATAATTGTTTTGGTCCTGCTGCTTGTTATTGGCAGCCTAGGATCAGCGTTGTACTTCATGATGAAAGATAAGGGCAACAGCTCCAGGATGGTTCATTCTCTAATGCTACGAATCGGCTTATCCATTGCCTTATTTATAGGCATTTGGATCGCCTACTACTTTGGCCTAATCCAATCCACCGGTCTAAAGGTTGCCCAATAAAAACGGTAGCCGAAGCTACCGCTAATGACTCACATCCAGTAAATGACGATGTAAAGACCCAGCCAAACAACGTCAACAAAGTGCCAATACCACGCAGCACCCTCAAAACCAAAATGATTATCGGCTGAGAAATCTCCACGGATTAAACGACGCAAGATAATAGCCAGCATCAGACCACCTAGAAATACATGGAATCCATGAAAACCGGTCAACATAAAAAATGTGGAGCCGTAGATACCAGAGCTTAACTTGAGATTTAAATCCGAATAAGCATGAATGTACTCATAAGCCTGAAAACCTAAGAAGATCACTCCCAGAAGTACTGTAGCAAATAGGCCATAAATTGCCTGTTGGCGATGCCCTTCACGTAATGCGTGATGTGCATAGGTGACAGTCACCCCAGAGCTCAGTAGCAGCAAGGTATTAATTGTGGGGATCGGCCAAGGCCCGATCGTGCTGAATTTCTCGACGAGGCCTGTTGGGCCAAGTGTGGGCCAAGCCGCTACAAAGTCTGGCCACAATATCTTATTGTCCACATCGCCCAACCAAGGAACTGTAATGCTTCGTGCGTAGAACAGGGCTGAGAAAAAGGCTGCGAAGAACATGATCTCAGAGAATATGAACCAGCTCATCGACCAACGGTATGAGATGTCAACGTTAACACCGTTCTTACCCGTATTGCCTTCAGAAATTGCATCTCCAAACCAGCCGTACAGCACAACCAAGATATAAATGACTGCGCCCAAAACCAAAGGGCCGCCCCACGATAGGTTATTAACCCATGCAGACATACCACCACCAAAGCCAAGCAAGCCGATGCTTGCTAATACAGGGTACTTCGAGGGACTTGGAACAAAATAATAAGGNGTGGAGTTCGAAGACATCGTGCTCTTTCTAGCTTAAAAATTAATTTGATACAACTAACTGAACAATCAACAAAAGAATTGCCATAAAAATTATGGCGCCCAACACACCAGCAATAATGATGTGAACAAAACTAAGACTAGCAACATCGTTTTGTAGTTCTGAGTTCTTGCGTACGCCCAAAAAGGCCCATAAAACAGCACGGATCGATTGAAGAAGATTTAATTTCTTNTTCATGATCCACTCGCTTTTGATGGCTGCGTCAGTGCAACTGGTTTTGCTATGCCCGTTTCAAAAAAAGTATATGAAAGCGTAATTGTCTTCACATCTTTAGGCAAATTAGGGTCAACAATAAACACCACTGGCATTTGGCGGATTTGATGGGGGTTAAGAGCCTGCTCTTGAAAACAGAAACACTCAATCTTTGTGAAAAATTCGGTAGCTGCCTTTGGGGCATAACTGGGAATTGCCTGAGCGGCGATAGCACGGTCTTTAGTATTAACAACCTCATACACAATTTCATGTAGCTCGCCGGGGTGTACTTCAAGAAAATTCTTGACTGGCTTAAACGCAAAAGGTCCACGGCTATTTGAGTCAAACTCAATCGTGATCTTACGCGAGTAATCGACCTGCGTGTTTCCGGGCTTGCTTGCGCCATGCGCCCGAACACCATAATTATTTTTGCTCGTAATCACATTGATNCCAGTGACTTCACACAGTGCTTTATACAAAGGCACCAAGGCATACCCAAAACCAAACATCAAGACNGCTAGCAAAAGNAGCTTGAGTAAGATTTGTTTATTAAGGGAGCCGAGGTTACTAGCCATAGATCAACCAAATATCCAGTACTTCACGACAATTCCCAAGAAAAACGCCAACGCAATTGATAACAACACCGCCGCGAGGCGGCGGTTGGTCATCATTGATTGGATCGTTGGGTCACTAACAACTCCGTTTAACTAACTTTGGGTGGTTGTTCAAAGGTGTGAAATGGTGCTGGCGATGGAATCGACCACTCCAAAGTATTGGCTGTTTCCCAAGGGCTATCTGGCGCCTTCTTACCATGGCCACGATAGGCGGGCAAAATGACAAACAGTAAAAAATATACCTGCATCAAACCAAATCCCAAACCACCAATCGAGGCAATCAAATTGAAATCGGCAAACTGTGTTGGGTAGTCTGCATACCGACGTGGCATGCCAGCTAAGCCCAAGAAGTGCATGGGGAAGAAGGTTAAATTAAAGAAAAACATAGAGCCCCAGAAATGTACTTTCCCACGGAACTCATCTGCCATGCGACCAGTCCATTTTGGACACCAGTAATAAAAGCCTGCAAACATTGCAAATAGAGATCCTGCTACTAATACGTAGTGGAAATGGGCAACAACGTAATAGGTATCTTGCAATCCAATATCAATGGGTGCCATGGCAAGTACTAGTCCAGTAAATCCACCAATTGTGAACACAAAGATAAAACCAATCGCCCACAGCATGGGGGTCTCAAAAGTCATTGAACCTTTCCACATGGTGGCTACCCAGTTAAATATCTTGACTCCCGTTGGTACGGCGATCAACATCGTGGCGTACATGAAGAAAAGTTGGCCAGTCACAGGCATGCCAGTAGCAAACATATGATGCGCCCAAACAATGAAGGATAAGATGGCAATCGACGATGTCGCATATACCATTGAGGCATAACCAAACAGTCTCTTTCTTGCAAAGACAGGTACAACCTCACTGATGATGCCAAAGGCTGGCAAAATCATGATGTACACCTCGGGATGGCCGAAGAACCAGAAAATATGTTGGTACATTACTGGGTCGCCGCCGCCGGCAGCTGAGAAAAAGCTGGTACCAAAATGACGATCGGTGAGAACCATGGTGATGGCGCCCGCTAGTACGGGCATCACGGCAATTAATAAATAGGCTGTAATTAACCAAGTCCAGCAGAACATTGGCATCTTCATGAGAGACATGCCGGGTGCGCGCATGTTCAAAATGGTCACGATGATATTAATCGAGCCCATGATGGAAGAAGCACCTAACAAATGGAGAGCAAAAATAGCCATGTCCATGCCAGGGCCCATTTGTAAGGTAAGAGGCGCATACAGTGTCCAGCCACCCGATGGTGCTCCACCTGGAACTAAGAAAGAGCCAAATAGCAATAAAGCAGCAACTGGCAAAATCCAGAAACTAAAGTTATTCATGCGTGCGAATGCCATATCCGAGGCACCAATTTGCAATGGGACCATCCAGTTTGCAAAGCCAACGAAGGCTGGCATGATGGCGCCAAAGACCATCACCAAACCATGCATGGTTGTTAATTGATTAAAGAATTCTGGACGCAGGTATTGCAGGCCAGGTTGGAATAACTCCAAACGGATACCCAAGGCCATTACACCGCCAGCTAATAAACTCACAAAGGAGAAGATGAGATACATCGTCCCAATATCTTTGTGATTGGTAGCAAATAACCAACGTCTCCAGCCATGCGGATGGTCATGTGCATGATCGTGAGCGTGATCGTGGGTTGTGGATATGCTGCTCATACTTTGCTCCAGTTCAATATCAATCGATAAAAATAGTTCATTAAATTACTTTGCAGCACGTGCGGTTGCAAATTCTTGGGTCTGAATCACGTCACCTGTTTTGTTACCCCATGCATTACGGGTATAAGTCATGACCGCTGCTAATTCACCATCAGAAATCACGCCGCCCCATTTAGGCATGGCACCTTTTCCATTAATTAAGATGTTGTAATTTGCAGCCTTTGGTCCCATCACTAACTTACTACCATCTAAGGCTGGGAAGGCTCCCGCACCCTTACCATTTGCTTGATGGCAAGCAGCACAGTTACTAGCGTATACCTTAGCACCGCGATCCATCTGCTCAGCAAGGGTATATACCTTACTTGGATCATCCGCTGTGGCAGCCATTTCTTTTTTCTTCTGAGCTACCCATTGGGTGTATTCCTCATCAGAGACAACCTTGACCACGATTGGCATAAACGCATGTTGCGCACCACAAAGCTCAGAACATTGGCCACGATATGTGCCAACCCTATCAGCCTTAAACCAAGTATCTCGAACAAATCCTGGAATAGCATCTTGCTTCACACCAAAAGCTGGAACTGCCCACGCATGAATAACGTCGTTAGCTGTGGTGATCATCCTAATTTTTTTATTAACAGGCACCACCATTTCATTATCAACCTCCATCAAATATGTTGGGCTCTTTGGCGCCAAGTTATTGATGGCTTCACGTGAGGTAGACAAGGTTGATAAAAAGCTAATTCCTTCNCCTTCACCTTTAATGTAGTCATAGCCCCACTTCCACTGGTATCCAGTGGTTTTAATTGTGATNTCTGCATTAGTNGTGTCTTTCATNGCCACCACTGTTTTTGTAGCGGGNAAGGCCATACCAATCACNATGAGCAAAGGNATTACAGTCCAAATAATTTCAACCGATGTACTCTCATGAAATGAGGCTGGCTGGGCTCCCTTTGATTTGCGGTGTTTGAAGATGGAATAAAACATCACGCCAAATACACCAACAAAAATGACGACACAAATAATCATCATGAACCAATGCAGCCAATGGATCTCTTCCATTATTTTGGTTGCTGGTGCTGTGAAATTTAATTGATTGACCTTTGGGCCTCCTGGCATATCTTGCGCTGCAACACCAAAACTCCAAATGCTGAATCCAAGAAATAGCCACGTTTTTGCAAAGAATTTACTAATGTTCATTTTTTTCTCAAAATTTACCGAGGCACCCGAGATTAAGTGAAGTGCCATTATTGCCATTAATCACAGTTTAGACACTCGATTATAGGATGATTTGCCTGACAGGCTTCAATTTGGAAAGGGGCTCGGGATAAACCCTTTCTACAGATAATTAAATGTGTGTACTTACTTATAAAAGAGATTTGCAACTATTTACGTTTAATTGCATCTGGGCGAATATATGCTGTTTTCCCATCCGATTTACTCAGATTCTTACCANGAACCCATGCGTGTCCATAAACAATTTCTAGGGTCATTCTTTTTGCTCTCAGTGCCCCGCTCAGGGCATCTGGGGGCGNGCCAGGCTGAACGAGCCCAATAGCAAGGGCATCCCTTAGNTAANTAGTTTCCGATTCATATTCCAAATACAAATACTCCATGTCCATCACGGGATCAGAGAAGCCTTTTTGNACAAGTGCATCCCCAATGTCATGCATATCCAATGCCCCCGGNAAACTCTTTATATAAGGGCTTGCTTTAAGTGATGCGCGTAGTTCTTTTCCAGTATCTGGTCCCAAATAGCTAAAACANAGTAAGCCNTCCTCACATATTTGCCGATATGCTATCTCAAGCAAATCGTGTGGTCTTTCGAACTGCTGAAACTCTAGGGCGCTGNCAATCAGCCCATAGTGATTTTCTAGATCACTCGGCCTTTGGCCAAAGAGCCTCCCCCGACCAAACAAAGCCCCCAAGGCACGATGCATGCGAAGCCACATTACCTGATTAAAGCTTAAATGAGGGTCAGCAACCGTATCAATTTGTGCCTTTGGAAATCGTCCTGAGAATTGCCCAATACGAAGACCCGGAAAATCAGGTCCGATCAAGATTGCCTTGGGCTGTAATTTAATAGGCTCTAATTTTTCGAGCATCCGTTGGTAAATTTCAGCCTGTAGCCATGAGAGAGACGTGGACATGGGCTCAGTATACTCAGCGCCCCATGCATTTATTTACCCCCTTTGTTGAGTTTCTGCTTCCAACTTTGTGCATGGCATGTGAACAGGTGCAAACTAAATTGCTCTGTGCTAATTGCCTAGCAAAAATTACACTGAATATGCTAANTNGACCGCCGNNTTGTCCTACTTGCGGCATACCTATTGCAACACCCGAGTCACCNTGTTTTAGCTGTGTAGAACATNGCCCAGCCTATGACGAGACTTTTTATATAGACTCGTACGCTGGTGTCTTACAAACTGCTCTTCATGCCTATAAGTACCAAAGGCGACTTGCCTGTGCGGCAGGCTTCTCCTATCTTTGGAACCATTGTGCCGCTAAGGTCACCCTACAAAGTTCGGCCGACTATCTTCTACCAGTCCCTCTTGGGGTTCGCAAATTAACAAAACGAGGGTTTAATCAAAGCTGGGAGATTGCGAAACNTATTCAGCTACCTAAAACCGTTCGCAAGATACCNAATGCCTTAGGTCGCATCGACGATGAGACATCGCAAGCGCAGCGGAATCGAGAGATGCGCAAAGAGATGGCACAGGACTTGTTCTACCTAAACACAGATTGGTCCGGGCGCTTTAAGAACCAAAGAATTATTGTTTTTGATGATGTAATGACCACTGGGGCAACGATGAATGCAATCGCATCCTTATTAAAAAATCATGGCGCTAAACATGTAAGCGCTTGGGTTGTGTTGCGAACTCTACCCAAGAGTGATTCATTTGCAATATGATCGCAACATGTTTAATGTTGTTTTATTTGAACCCGAGATTCCGCCAAACACGGGGAATATTATTCGCCTCTGTGCCAATACTGGAGCAAGACTTCATCTAATTGAACCGCTTGGCTTTCCGCTCGAACACGCCAAGTTAAGGAGGGCGGGGTTGGACTATCACGAGTTTGCAAACATTATGGTTTATCAAAGCTGGACTGATTTTCTAGAGAAGAGTAAAGCAAATCTATCGCGTGTATTTGCCTTAACAACGAAAGGGCGGTCATCCCTGTTAACCAGCAAATTTCTTAAAGATGATTATTTTGTCTTTGGCTCAGAAACAAAAGGGGTTAGTGCTGAGGTAAGAGCGGCTATTCCTAAAGACAATCATTTACGACTGCCCATGCTACCTGCAAGTCGAAGTCTCAATCTTGCAAACTCGGTTGCGATTGTGGTCTATGAGGCGTGGAGGCAACACCAATTTACTGGAGGTCTTTAAGACTCGGCCTTGGGTTCACGTCCCATGAGAGCCTGCACGCCTTGCTCAACGGTTAATTTGCCATTTAAAACCTCCACAACGGTGGCACAAATTGGCATTTCTACCTGAAGGCGCTTTGCTAAATCAGTCACTGCTTTAGCGCACAAGACACCCTCTGCCACATGGCCTAATGCGTGTAAAACGTGTTCTAGATCTTGGCCTGCTGCCAAGGACAAGCCAACGCGCCGATTACGTGATAAATCACCGGTTGCGGTCAAAATTAAATCGCCTAGACCAGTTAAGCCCATGCAGGTCTCACTCTTACCGCCGGCTGCCTTGGTTAAACGCATCATTTCTGCTAAGCCACGTGTTAGTAATGCAGCCCGTGCATTCATTCCCAAGCCTAGTCCATCACCAATTCCTGCGGCAATCGCAAGGACGTTCTTAATCGCGCCGCCTAGCTCCACTCCAATTAAATCATCGCTGGCATATACACGAATATTTCCATGGTGAAAGACCTGCTGGACTAATTCACAGAACTCTTTTTGATGGCTGGCGACCGTTAGCGCACACGGCAAACCTTCACCGACCTCTCGCGCAAAGCTCGGGCCTGACAAAACTCCAAAAGCATGCGCATGGCTTGGATGCTTTGCTAGCTCACGCTGTAATACTTGATGCGGCAATAAGGCTGTATTGGGCTCTAGTCCTTTGCATAGGTACAAAATATTGAGCGGATGTTTCGCTTGTATCAATACATCCCCTAAGATTTGGGACAACCCAGACATTGGTGTAGCAATAACCAATAGGTCGCCTAAGCGCAATCTGCCCAGAGCTTTTTGAAAATCAGCCTCTAATAGAAGTTCCTTAGGGAGCGAAATACCGGGTAAATATTGTTTGTTCTCTGCATGAATTTGCAGTGCCTGAATCTGTTGTGGATCACGCGCCCATAAACAGACCGAATGAGGGGCATGATGGCGGGCTGCTGATAGGGCGATTGCCGTACCCCATGCTCCACCACCAAGAACCGTGATATTCATTAGTTGGGCAGGATAATCTTGCTTTCTGCGTCACCAGAACCCGCTTGAGCACCTTGCGCGGCTTGGGCTTGCGCCAAGCGATGCTCATACAT